>JAABUN010000372.1_pt1 | contig 117730 bp, 102 predicted proteins | sample 5559311 | NCBI WGS metagenome assembly JAABUN01 (sample SAMN10711877, study PRJNA513370) | rock metagenome | isolation source: Antarctica rocks | place: Antarctica: Victoria Land, Siegfried Peak sud | reverse complement strand
CTCTGGCGGCACCTCTTCGCCCGCCCCGCCGACAGCATCGAGAGCGCCGCCGCCAACGCCAACGAATACATGATCATCGACAACGAGCCGCTCGTGAACCAGTACGTCAGCGTGCCGCGGGAGATGAGCCAGCTGAACTGCGCGGCGTTTGTGGCGGGGGTGGTGGAGGGGGTGGCGTGCGGGGTGGGGTTGAGGGCGGGGGTGAGCGCGCATAATCAGGGGGAGGAGGGGGGGATGTGGCCTGGGAGGACGGTGTTTCTGATTCGGTTTGAGGAGGAGGTTGTTAGGAGGGAGGGGGGGAAGTAGTGCGCGTTGGTTGGATGGGGGTTGGGGGGACGGGGTTGAGTGGGAGATGTGGGATGGGTTTTGGTTTGGCTTGAGAGGGGGCAATGAGAGTGAGATATGGTCATGTTTGCATAGCGAGGCGTTGGAGGGGGTATCTACATTGCATGGAGAGTCCAAATACTAGTGCGGGAATACCCATCTATAGACTGGTAAGGAGTGGAAGAAAATAAAGGTCATGAAGCGTCAACTCGTCGCCTCTTGTCGCTGCCGTAACGATCATGATATGGAGATGGGCTCCGCTTCCTTCTTGAGTATTCATCTCGACGGCGATCCCACTGTGGGGTAGGCGACCTCGAATACGAATATGACCGCCTTCTTCGTCGCTCTCTCCGTGGAGGTGACCTTGAGTACGAACGATCTCTCCGTCTTGGGGGGGACCTCGAGCGCGAATAGGGCCGTCGTGGAGGGCTGCCTCTGCTCTCTTCTTTTTCATTGGTTGTTCGGTCAGCACCACGAGGGCCAGCAGGTGCACCCTCAGGGGGTTTCCTTCGCTCCCCAACGACTGTAGTGTTGGCACCCGAAGCGCCCTTCCCACCACCGTCTCTGTCCGGCATGAATCGTTCATCGAACGTGCCATCGCCTTTCCTCGGACCTCTGCTCTCGAATGCTCCCCAACGACCCGTGTCCTCGCTCCTCATATCCTTATACTTCGTCCTGCCCTTCCTACCCAGCTTCGTCATGTCTCTGATCTGCATATACTCCGGCAAAAGCTCGCGGTTGGACGATTCGTCTGCAAAACGGCTGCCCATGATATCTCTCTGGTCCAGACCTTCGGCTTTGGCATCGTCTTGGAAGAACACGCCTTTGTGGAAGTATTTTTGCATGTAGCCCATTTTCCCTTTTCCTTCTCTCTCTGCCTTTTGGCCGTCGAGAAAGTCCTTATCTTCCGCTTCGCGCTCCTCTTTGCTGAGGTTGCGTCTCCGCTCGATCTCCTCTCTCTCTTCTTCGGCTTGTTCGATGGTCTCCCTTTCTCTCTTGACCCGCTTGAGCTCTCTGAGCTTCCACGCTGCACGCTCGGTCTCTGGATCAAGATCATCGGTGTCATCCACCTGATCGACCTCCTCGATCTCGTCGTCATCCCAATCCTTCTTGCCGGCAGCCTGGGCTGCTGCATTTTTCTCCAGCTGTTCCTGAATCATAGCATCAGCTTTTTCCTTCCGCCTCGCTTCCTCTTCGGCCCATTTCTCGTCCTCTGCCCTGACAATCGCAACAGTAGTGCTGTCTTTTCGTTTGTCTTTCTTTATAAATGTGGGGCGCAAGAGCTTCCTCGGAGCTTCATCCTCACTGCTGCTCTCTTCGCTACCACTTCCGCTTCCACTTTCAGAGCCTGATGCTTCTTCACTACCTTCCAATTCTTGGCTTTCCTCAGTTTCAAACCCTTCTTCCTCTGCTGCGCGTAGAATTCTTTCAGATTCGATTCGCTTGGCCTCGTCAGCAGCTGCTTGCCGTCGCCGTTCGTCTAAGTTGACTCTGCTGAGGTTTCCAGCAATTTTGGTCGCGTCGGACGGAAACGATGTGGCCTTTGGAGGTGGTGCTGTGTGTGGCTGCTGAGCTTGCTCCTCGTCGCTAGATCCATCTTCTTCCTCGGATGACGGTTCCTCGGCGATTGCTTTGCCTGGGCGGTAACGCGCGGCTTTGACCGGGTTGGCGGTCATTCGCTTAGAAGAAGACATGGTGGGCGAGATTGAGGAGGGCTATATTGATTGTCTGTGGGAGTTGTAGGATCTGAAATGCTATCCCATCAGCTTCAACGAAAATTAATTTATTGGACAGTCCGTGCAACGCCGCACTTCAGCCCTTAAATCATGATCATCAAACATGCCACTGCAATTATTCGCAAAGAGTCTCGATATGCATCTTGAATTAACTCCGATCCCATTACAGTTCCGCAGGCTAGATCGGTATCGTGATTGACTAGACCGTAACCAGCCTAAGCCGAAAGCCGGGTGATCTCGGTGAGTGCACCGTGCTCCGCTAGCAGAAGGCACGAGTACTTAAACCTCGATTTACCCGCAATTACTTTCCTTCTCTTCATACTTACCTTGTTGGACTCGGGGCGCTCATACAGGCCTTTGAGTGTGATTTGAACCCTGCATTGCACATCGCGGAGGCAAAAGTCACAGAGTTGCCTTCGGGCACCTCTTCGGCGCAATTTTTGATGGTCTTCAATACCTGAACTACTTTTCATTGCCACCGGTGCCTTGAGCCTGGTATCGAAGAAGAGCTGTAATATTCAGTATTGTAGATATTGTTGACGGAATTACTGTTATCGGTCTCCCAGTATTCCATATGGCAGTCATGCGCGCTGTTTATTTGTACCGAGTAGGTACATGCTCGTTACTCTCAATGTCGACTTGTGTTCAGCCTTGATCATTTAGATAAAATATCCAAACGTCCCTAGGCTGTTTAATACTCTCATCTATGTCTGACAAGGTCTATTACGATACACATCCACATGCTGCGAACTTAATCACACCAACACCTTCCATAATCCCATCCCAAATCCCACACCTCGCTTAAACATCAAACAAATCTCTTCACCCTCAACATTCCCCATCCCCTCCCCCACCCTCCACCCATCACCCACCCTCCCCAATGGCCAAAACCCCCAAGCTCAAAACCCCCTCCAAACCCTCCACCCACTCCCGCGCCTCCCGCCGTGCCTCCTCCCCATCCCTCGCCGCCAACCACGACAAACCCCCCACAAACCCTCCCAGACCCACAAACAGAACTACAAAACCCCACATCCTAGCCCCACAACCCGGCGCCGGCATCTCGAAACCTTCTAAGAAAAAAAGCGGTAGGATCCTCAAGAGGAAGCAGAAGCTACGGGTGGAGCAGGGGAAAGAGAAGGCGGAGGCTGTCCATGGCAAGTTGGAGAGGAAGGTTGAGCGGGCGGAGGAGATGAGGGAGGGGAAGAAGGGGCGGAATGTACGAATCTTTGTCCTCTACTATACACATATTAGATGAAACTTTCGACTCTGTATATATTCACATAAGCTAACACAATCCATCCATCCAGGCCCCCTGGGACGACCTCAACGAAAAGATCTCCGGGCGAAAAAGAGCGAAGAGAGATAAAGCCACCAACAAAGAAGAAGAATCTGTGTGGGAGGATGATGAAGAGATGGAGGTCGATGCCCATAACATCGCAGACACGGCTGTGGAAATTGGATTTGAAGGCGCATCCAACACCATCGCGCTCGTCGAAGAAACAGTCGCACTTCCGGAGACCTTTCATGCTGCTAGGATGGAGAATGAGGGGGAGGTGGTGGATGAGATATCATGACGGGAATCCTCTTCTCTATCGGGTATCGATCTGAGTAGAGGACGGGCTTGCATACTGTTTGTTGTATATGAGGCTGGGGATCCGTGTGTGGCTGGGAATCCGGTTCTACCGGTACTTTGAGATGGAAAGGTGGGTCTGGCACTACGATACGATATGATGGATATGTATGTATGTATGTGAGAAAACGGTCTATACAGCTTCACTACTTTACTGATATCTCGTTCAGAATGCATCCGATCCGACCTAATATACCTACAAAACCAGAAGGGGGGAGATTTTAAAAGAAATGATATTCGGATGAAGGCTGCAGGTGCTAGCGATCAAGAGGAATTGCAGTCGTGGCATCCGTGATAGAATTTGAGTATTCGCGAGGGGACGGAAAGCTTCTTTGCGATATCATGGGTGGGTATTGATTCAGAGGAGGGGATTATATGAGCTATGAATTTGTTGGTTGTGTAGGAGAGGAGTGATGTAGAGAAGAGAGGAGACATTTGCATGTCTGGAGCATATGTGTGTGTGTGAACAGAGTACGTTGATTATTCGTGGCCTTTATGCTGAATACGAATATACAATATCAGAAAGTGACCGAACACAGCTGTATACTTGATGAAGCGCTGGTATCCTAAAGCTCCCTATTTCTGTCAGCTCGCACGGCTCCATTCTATGTATAGTGATGGAAAATGCTGTCGGAGCAAAAGACCATATCATCAGGAATCTATCGACAGGAATCGGACCTATTCGCCTTGAAGATTGGATAAGTCTTTGAGCATCATGGAATTCAAAGTTGACTCGCCATATAAAAAAAACCCTGCCGTCCTTCTTAATCATAACCATCCTGTCACCTCTCATAGCTTACTTATACGACGCGCACTCCGTTTGAGCATAATCGTGATATTGACGTCCGATCATCATCGTTTCCTGGACGTAGTCTTGTCTACACCCACTGCACTGGTCTAGGCACACATGTTCGTAGGATATCTGTGCATATTCATACTGGACTAGCATGAAGGCCCCCGAGGCCCTAGGCTCGATACGGGCCTCGGTGGTAGAGGCGTTGAGCGTTGCTGAAATATCACTGACATTGTTCGAAATTGATGATGGGGTAGAAGAGGAGTCCCGTACTTCTTCAAATGACTTCTGAAAATCTTAATAGTATGGAATTTCACCTCGGACTCTTCAACGCTGCTCTCTATCCGCACAACGGCCCCCGGAAAAAGTGGCAGAGGAGCCGTAGCAGATACGTCGGCTCCGATTGATATCCGCCCAGCAGAGAACATTGAAGACCTCAATGTTCACATCGGAATATCCCGGCTGTCCGACAAGCACAGCATCGAGACCGTGAGGCTCATTTCGGAATTTTCCACGGTGTCCGACCGGCACGGGCACGGAGAAACATCAAATGTGCGTTGGCATTCATCAAATATCCGACCAGCACATAACAGTTGCGTCGGGTTCTCCGAACACCGTCACGCCAAGGTCATCGGGTCTTGCGTCTGTTCCTACACACAACACACACCATGCGTCCCGTATCGAATACGTATGATAGGGTCCGGACACGGCAGGTCTCAAGGACATGAAGAGGTCGGACGGTTTTTCTTTCATTCATCCAGTGAAGAGTCGCAAGGGATCGCCTCCTAAACTAGGGAAATTGACCCTCATGACACTCCTTGTTTCGTCCGTTGTTCACCTTTGAATCGGAAATCTTACCTGCGGCCGTCGACGGGCTTCCATAGGCAATCAATAGTTACACAGCCTGAAATATTAGCTTCATGGCCAAACGTCCATTTCTCAATGTTTGCTCGACTCAAGCCTAAATTTGGCCGTTGCGAAATGGCACACATTCGTCGTTAGGTCAAACTCTCATATTTCTGGTTCATGACTTGCAAGCCACAGGTGTTGCAATCGGGGCATTGAATGCATGGAAAGGTACTAAATCATCTGATGGTGCCACATCTCTCAATGGGATTATCACAACTTGTCTAGATTGAGCATGTCCCGTAACGAGTCGAGTGAATCCCTCATTCACCTGGCGCAGATCCCAGAAATCGTAGTGATCCAATAGGTAATGATCGAGATTTGGCCCCCATAACGATAGACATGAACCATTTAAGCCAAGGTTATCATTAGAACCGAAAGCCGAAGTTGGCGGGGCTGGTGAGAGGGGCCAAATATATTAGCTGTCTGCCGAATATGTGGCTTAGGAAAGTCTAGCATATGCTAGGCTTTATAAATTGAAGCACTCGTGCAGAGAAGAGACGTTCTGCTGTCCCGGGAATAGTAGATTTCAAGACTTTGATATCTTAGTGTGGGTGCCAAAGCGTCCACGATAGCATTCCAAGACCCTAGACTTCTTAGTATTGCAGGGCAATATGACCTCGATCATTGCATACCAGCGAGGTGTCAGCGTTAAGCTCGGCACTAAGCTTAAGCAACCAGTTTGACCTTCTCGCGTCCTTACAAAGCTCAGGTGCTGGCAATGCAATCCACTCAGGAACGTCTCATCGAGCGACATTGATCCTCGCTGAAGAGCATGGCGATGATGTCTTCCAAGACAGGCTCGTCGTTCCTTAGTGTTGCCATAACCCTACGCGTGAAGTCCTTGTACTTGCTGCCAAGGTTTTTCAGGAGTATCGACACAATCAGCCAATCAGGGAGCTTTGCATTCATCTTCTCCAAGCCTTTTGCCTTTCCTTGGATCGTAAACGCATATGTGTCAACGGAGTTCCCACATGAGCTGAGAGATGTGCTCATGAGTTCCTGTACCGTGATGTGCTGGTTTATGAACCCTCCATTTTGGTAGAGCTTCTGTAGCTTCCACCATTGCTCACTAGCTGTCGCCACGTCTTCGATGAGACTTCTTGGTGCTTCTTCACACTTATGCATAATTAGGGCTTTCGCTCTATTGTTGTGACCATTCCATATGGCCTGTTCTTCTTCGAACTTGTTCAAATCTGTTTCTGTTGGGGCCTCTTTATTAATGATTCCCTTGCCATTGTCATCATAGCCCTCATGTTCTTCTGGCCAGGATTGAGGACTCCCATTATCGTTGCTTATAAATATCCCAATGGCCTTCGAGAACCAGGGTGATCTCCAGTCTGTGTGCCCACCGTCGATAACCGGCTCTCCCCTTGAGCTTAGGGAAATCGAAGATGCCCGGACTGCGGGATGTCGAGATCGTCATGCTGCGCGTCGGAGTGAACTATTCGCAAGTCTAGTTCCCAATCTGGAAAAAAGCGAAGAAGGATTGAGTGTTTGGTAATCTCTTCGAAAGTTGTACACCCTAACCGTTCAATGTGGGTATCACAATCTGAGCACGCAACAATGCAATTTGACATACACGTGAGCGAACGCGTGAGTCGTCAAATTGTAGTGACATTGACGCACTTAATGTTGTTGAGTGCATTGATTGACCAATGGACTAAATGGGTGATGTTGCAAGCAGGCACGCGGGGAACTGTAGAAAATCTACGTGCCAAGCATGCCAAGCATCAGGCCGGCCTTTTAGCGTGATCTACTAGTCACGCTAGTGTTCTCATCTCGTGTGTCTCATCCGCTCCCCCAATGGTGAATATTTGTGAAGGATGTGTTATACCAACTCGAGAGTATTCAAGACACATCATCTTATTGGCTTGCGTGACGGCCTATCATTCGCATCCTTCACTCCGACCGCTGTGCAAACTGTGCACTAACGTCCCGTATGCATTCCTTAGCACTGCCGGTTTCACGAAGATGAGCCGTAGATGAGAGCTATTTCCATGTCTGATTCATATCTATGTCTTGTAACTATCTAATCCTAGGGTATCTTTGAACTCTATAAAAGAAGAATGCCAAGCTTCCTCATCGCCAGGATTGAAACACGTGTGCGGCCATTCGCGTGGCTTAGCCACATCGCTACGGCTGATATGTGGTCGCTGAGTTTTGCAACCAACTCATGAACAGCATCTACTAAAACCAAAGATAATTCTCCATCCCGGGATGCTGTTGTGGTTTGGGTTGAACTCCTGACAGCCCTTGCCCGAATGCAAGGTATTCGGCGTATGGATCGTTGAGGTATTCGTGATCGTCGTTGAAAAAGAATGACTGGTTGGAGAGGTCGCCATAAGCAGGGTAGAAAGATGTCTGCGCCTCTGCTGGAACAGAAGCCATGCATGTGGGTGGACTTTCTTCAACTTCCTCCGCTTCATCAGATGAGTAGGCTTCATCATCATCCTCTTCCTCATCCTCATTAGGTGGCTGCCATGTCTCCTCCAGCTTCAAACCTTTGCCTAGGGAGTCGCGATTGGAATTCTCGCCGACTGCAGAGTTGAGAGATGACACGAAATCGCTCGCTTTATCATCGTAGAGACCCATGCCTACAAGCTCCTGGCTCCTTTTCCTGGTCACCCGGGTAGTGGTCTTGGACTGCCGCAGTGTGGGTACAGGACCTTGGGCAGAATAGTGACTTGGTATTGCTTGAGGTATTTGCGAATTGACCGCGTGGCTCTGTCCGCTAGACCATTGCTGTGGCAGCTGGTAGCTTGAAGCCGGGTAAGCGTCGTATGGGGTCGCTTGAGGTATGGGTGGACGATGGGGTCGATCGGAAATGCTATACGTAGGGTATGAATCATAAGCAGGCTCCGAGGCCGGACCAAGTGTCCCGTACCCGGGTATTGCTGTCGGCAACATATCATATGTTGCCGTAGGCGCACTAACGGGGAAGCCGTAGCCCATAGCGAATGCGTCCTGAATTGATTGCTGTGCCGAAAAAGCTGCGGTATTCGAGACAGTCAAGTTCTCTATTCCTGCTATGGGATTACCCATGGCTGGCCCACTGGTGGAGACGTATGTACCAGGGCTTCGATAGTCTTTCGAACCAGGGTGCCAGCTCACTGGTCTTTGACATGAAACCGAACTCTGAGGACCAAAGGCATTCCGTACCCTCTGTTCTCGTATCTGATATGGACAGTCGTGCAGATTCCGGGGATAAGCTCGCGTTGTATGGTTCGCTGTAGTCTTTCTACGCTGTATATTGTGTGGGCTGTTGGAGGCGCTGGTTTGCTTTGTGATTTTTGCAATCGCCCTTCTGCTGCTGCTGGATGTGCTACTGGAGTGTGTAGATAATTGGCGTAGAATGTCGGATCTGGGCATATGACTCGAAATGTCCTGGAGCATGCTGTCATGGTCTGGTGGTAGCATATTGGAAGACGGGTGTTGCTGCCCCACCCTGAAGGCGGGCTGTTGTAAGGTATTCATGTGTCCGCCGAGGTACGGCACTGTTATAATGCGTGGTCGTAAGGTATATGAGCATGTATTAGGCTAGCACTTCGGACCATCAACATGGCGATATAGGCAGGGACGTGACTTGATCTCTTACGGAAATTGACAATGACGGCGGGATATGAGAGTGATAACAGAATGAAGAGATGACACGAGACGAACAGAAACAAATCATGGTTAGTGACCACGAATACGGGAATTGGAACCAGGTAACTAGAGACGCCAACCCCTCGGCAGGATGATCAAAGGGATAGGCCGTTGGGGGGACAATGGATTGCCCATGCCACGAGCGGGAATGCAGGACTGCATAGCTTCTTGTTTGAAGATGGGAAGAACATTAGCAGAAGGCGCCAACGAATGGAACAGTTAGACGATGGATCCTTGTCCAGTGGTGTCTTCCATGCAAAGGCGTAACGGAGTACGGAGCAAGGAAGGCAAAGTATGATGGAGAGGACCTTTGGGGCCCGCACACGCGGCTGCATGCTCACCACAATTGCGAACCTAAATTCCGAGAGGTCGTACACTTGTGCTAGGCTTGCAACCGGTGGGCTTGGGGCAAGGAGCCAAAGCTAAGGGCTAAGGGGGGGAGGATTATCAAGGGATGGGGTGGGATGTCCAAGGAAGAGGAAATGGAGATGATGCTAAAAGGAGGACATGGCTACAAATCCAGGCGCGGCCGTTAGCTGAGAAGCGTCACTAGCGTGAGACTCTGGATGACGAGGAAGAATGAAAGGGAAAGAAACTAAAGTAAGAGGGGGCTAAGGGGGGGGGCTAAGGGAGGCTTACAACGAAATCAGCCCGATGATCAGATCGGCGCTAGAAAAAGCGGTCAAGCTATGGTATGGTACAATATCGAATAGCATGGTGCGTTATCCTGACCCTGCCTAAGGTAGTGAACTACCTCAATGGAGGAGTACCACGTCCTCCCATGTCCTAACATATCAAGCCTTACTTGATCCTGGTAGGTGCATCACAGAGACCCTTGCGGCGGGCCACGACGCACGCCGCCTCGCTTAACGGTGGTTTGGAAACGTAGAATGTGTGACAGGCCCACACACCTGCTGCCACAACCCAGAGAAGGAAGTCGGCCCTGTTACGGCACTTTAGTATGAAACCAATCTGACCACTACCTGCTACTTGCACCTTCATCCTCTCAACAATTCCCGCTTCAATATTCGGTAGTCTTTCATCACCTACGATGTACAGTCACCACATGATAAATCGATAATCTCTCATATCCAACCAATATCCCTGGTGGAAGCTAATCATCAATGTTCACAAGCCGTCGCCTGATTGATCGATCGATTAGTCGCTTCATGATCCAACCGCCATACCGTGTCCACGATATCTCTCGCTCCAACAAATGTGCCTCGGTCACGATTGACCGGCCTTGATCGTCCTTCCGAAAGTAAGGTAACATTATTGAATGATGAGGCGCACCACGTTTATCATAACCTTAGCTACCTGTACCGGGTGCCGTCCAACCACTTGAAGTATAAACCTCCTTCAGTGGTCAGCATACGGAGTAGGTACTCTAGTCACTTCAGTCATGCACCAGCCCCGTGGGTGAAAGAAAGGTGGCGGCAATTACTCCGTACTAGGCTTTATTAGGCTAGATATAGTTCGTTTATTGGACTCTGACTCAGCCCTCCGAAAATTAGCTCCAATTGTTGTTCAGGAATCTCGGGCTGATGGGCTGATGGTTGGCTGCTTCTATCAAAGCCGAGATTCCTGGCGCACAAATGTGCACTGACAATGTTCCTTCGTCTACCCCGCCGCAGTGTAGACGTCTCTACTGAACTACAGTATTCAGCTGCTTCCGCGCCTCAATGCATCTTCCCTTTATCCGTGTCCTTGCCCGCATGAGGCTATGCTTGCGACGAAGGGGGCGCCGTTCATTCGATCAGATGCAGGCACGACAGGAGAATCCCAATAAGAGACGGTGCGGTGATTGCAGCCTGCTGCTTTGGCTGGCCAATCCCATGGATGTCTCCAAACCGAAGAATGATGTAGCGCTACCCCGGCTTGGTTGACCTCCCGTTGATCGGCAGCCTTCGCGAATTGTCAGGATCCAGGAATGCCATACGTTGGCAGATCCGAAAGGACTTTGGCGCCTCGCTCAAAACAGTATCATCTTTTCTTAGTACCCTTCCTATCAACAATTCCATCGTGGATGCGTCATCAACCGCACACTGTCTGGTTCCACACTGAAACCTTGGACAAGGATTGCTGACTTGCGACCACGGTTAATATCTGGCCTTACGCGCCAGTCGAGCACTTTGGAACCTACCGAGTAGAAATCACTGTACTCTGGGAATCACGCACGATCTGCCAACAACTCATCAGATGACAGGCTCGAACCTATTTGGGTTTGCTTTTTTCCGTGTTCGTGAGATCGTCATACTTGCTGCGTGGTACTAACGGCATAAGCCCCGGCCTTACAAGAGGGCCACTCTCATGCTAAAGCAGGTGGTACATTAGCGCCTACAGAATCCGCCGAGATTAAGAAGCTAAAGAGGCAGGTGGCAGGCCATTCGGTGGCCGTTTCGTCTGTCGGGTATGCAATGCATTGCGAGACCACTAGGACTCAAGAAAATGCAGATGCACAACTAAGACCATGGTACATGAGGCACTGTATCAAAGTTCACAGGCTCTTGGCGCGTGATTCTGGACCCGCAGAATCAAATGTTGCAAGAAAGAATGATTGCTTCGGGCGCTAGAACAGCTTGCTGCTCCATCAGAACTGCTAGTGTTCCCGCCACCTTGAGGTATCGATGCGGTGGGTGCATACTATTGAATGGACCCAGACAACACCGGAGATTCGCTCCTAGGCTTTCACACAGTTGATCGCGGAGTGATGATCTGAGCCGCGTCTACGGTCTACGGACAGGAATGTATGGAAGATACAGCCGGACTTCCAGGATTATCAAAGCCATACAACAGTCCTTCACATTCGACGTCAGGGAGATCGAAGGGAAGGGTATCAGGTCAACATGTACACCTTTTACTGACTTCTGAGGAAGTGCATATCAACACGGCGTCTGCAGCTTGACATGATGAAATGTTTGGCTCTTACGACTGGGGTCCTAACTCACCTGCATACTCTAGAATCTGACAGGCAGCGGCTCATCGCTTCGAGCATGAAACGATGACCTTATTCGTCCGGCAGAGATCTACTGCCGGAAAATGGATGACATTCATGTCCGTTGGTGGTCCACAAATCGTGCATGAGCGAAGACTGGAGGTGCTTTAAGTGAATTATGGATTGCATCCAACACCGTCGTCGGCATGGGTCGCAAGTAAGAATCACTGTCCAATTACTGGATCATCCTCCCGAATCATGTCCTTGGTATAATTCGTCCTCTCGTGATGTCCCTTCATGCAGTCAGCATACCACCGTGCCATTGCATTACAGCAATTCGTACGGCCACTGCTCCGCAACCTCCATTCAGCCCTCGTGCGTTCCGTGGTCGATCTTCTTAAGCGATCCGGGAAAACCTCGGACGTTCTAAGGTGGGGGTAATTGAGGGCTTTCGACATTTGAGAATCATAGAGTTACAGAACTCGGTACGCTTGACCTCGACGATGAGCCGATCGCGCGCCTACTAGTTTAACGAATACGATGGCTGAAGGTACCTATCCTCAATTCGATATTACCCATCTTCCGAATCCCGACGCCCGGAAATACGGAGAGGAGGTACGTCTTGTGAAAACTTGCCGGCCGGACGGGCAGGACGCTGACCAACGGAAGGCTTGCAGTGAATCGAGCGCCAGCGAATCTGAACTTCAGCACGCTCTCGAGGTCCGCATATCCTACGGCACCGACCGAGGCTCAAGCTGAGGTGCCACAAGTAGGTGGTATTCGACGCAGACAATGCCCACCGCCGGAGATCCTCTCTCGTAACCAATGATAACCTTGAGTTGACCAAGAAGTCCGCCAAAAGACGGCAGAATACAGCATGTTTTGTACACTCTCTACTCGAGAAGCAACGGAAGCCGCAACATCCCAGAGAAAGGAGTCTCCAAAACATCAACGAAGATTACATCAACACCAAAAAGGATGGGGTGACTACCCCTATCAATGACCATGCAACCCGTTCGCGCCTTCTCACGAAGAGGCAATTGTCAGACATGGCTTTGGGTGTCCGAGAGTTGTCGAAGAGATTGGGTAGTGTGCGGCTGAAGCTGAAGGTCAAGACGGTATTCTTGTTGACCAAGGTGCATGACGAAGGACTCATTGGCTACACGAGCGAGATGGTGGAATGGTTACTCTCGAAGGATCAGGTTGTGCCATACATTGTGTACGTGCACTGTAAGAATGTGAGATATGGCCACCGGAGTCCAGATTGACGAAGCCTAGATACGTTGAAGACACCCTCGAACATAACCGCACGTTTGACGCAGAAGGTATTGTTGCTAAGGATCCGTCAAGAGAAGGTCGCCTGAAATATTGGAACAACGAGCTTTGCAGGAAACATCCCCTCACCTTTGACTTCGCTGTCACGGTATTTGCCTCTAGCGGTCCTTCGTGCTATCCCTGGTTGACATAACAACAGCTTGGAGGTGATGGCACTCTCCTATACGCCAGCTGGCTCTTCCAGCGCATCGTCCCGCCTGTTCTCTCATTCGCTCTTGGCTCTCTAGGCTTCCTGACCAAATTCGACTACTCTGGCTTCCGGGAAACCTTGACACAAGCGTTCAACGAAGGCGTGACCGTGAGCCTGCGGCTCCGATTTGAGGGCACGGTCATGCGATCTCAGACCAAGGGCGCAGACCGAGACTTGGTAGAGGAGCTGATAGGAGAGGAGACCGAAAACGATTATACGCATAAGCCTGATGGTTCCTACGAGATTTTGAATGACATCGTTGTGGATAGAGGGCCCAATCCAAGTGGGTGATCCCTGGCTACCGTATCTAGCAGCGAGATAACGTGAAGACAGCCATGTCAGCTATTGAAATTTTTGGCGATGACGAGCATTTCACGACGGTACAAGCGGATGGTGTCTGCGTGGCCACACCCACGGGGTCAACAGCATACAACCTCGCAGCAGGAGGATCTCTATGCCATCCGGAAAATCCAGTCATACTCGTCACCGCCATATGTGCTCATACCCTCTCTTTCAGACCCATCATCCTCCCGGACACGATCGTGCTACGGGTTGGCGTGCCATACGACGCTCGAACATCATCTTGGACCAGTTTTGACGGAAGAGAAAGGTATGTAATTTGGCTTCCATTTCGACATCTGTAGATCTTGTGTTCGCGATGCTAATGGTATCTTTACAGGGTAGAGTTGTGTCCGGGCGATTACGTGACGATCGCAGCATCACGTTATCCCTTTGCCAACGTAATGCAGCCGGGACGCCGGAGCGAAGACTGGGTCAACAGCATCTCACGGACGCTGAATTGGAATTCGAGGCAGAAGCAGAAGAGTTTCAAGACGTGGCAGAAGGATGAGGAGGATGGCAATAATGAGAAAGGGCAGTCATCAGCACCGATGTGAGGGGGTATGAGTTATAGAAATCAAACGACTTAAACCAAATTGCATGCAATCAAGGATTATTGGATAAGTGAAGCCAAAGTCTGGCCATGTGCTTCTCTCCTATCAGGGTAATCAAGCTCTTGATGTCTCAAAAAGGATGTCAATACAATGTATCTATCACGGCATACCGAGGCTCTCCCTCCCCAGTCGAAACTGCATCAGTGGACCGCAGTGAATTACGCTGTTGGTAGGTACATTATATATATTAATGAAGGACGCCTCGGTTTAGCCGATCAAACCTGTATTGACAATGGCCTCGACCCGGCTCTAAATTAATTGTCAGGCCAGCATTCGTAAATTTCGACAACCAGCCCAGCGTAGATTGGGTCGGTGTATGGCGTCTTGCCATTGTCAATCAGTCAGCTGCCCTTCGAGAAGCCAATCCTGACACCACTGCCCACATGTCTGAGCCATGAAAGCTGTCATTGATTTATCTTGTAGAGAGTATCTCAGAGTGTGAGAGCCAACAAAGGGGAGCAGTGGGGAGCTGGTTGGGACGCCAAGGCAAGACGGCGATCAGCCGCGGACCCTTGGGATTTCACGCGAACTCATCTCTAAAGTATTCATGCCAATGTTCCCTGATGGGCTTGATGGCTGAGGGTGTCCAGGTTCTCTGGACGCCCTGGAGAAACTTCGATGAGTTGTTACAGAACCGCACCTGGCTCTTCCCAGCGTCAGCTGTCGATGACGGAACCCTGAAGTCTGATGAGAGGAGAAAAGCTTGCGGTCAGGTACGTATCTCAATCACACGTCTTACACCCGTGGGACCAATCATGGCATATGATTGATGATTACTCTCTAGATTTCCGCATGGAAACTCCGTGGCAACCTTCCTCATGCGGTCGAGTCGACCTGGCTTCTCACTGAAGCAGTCTTAGCAGACGAGGTTCCTGGGGAGTATATGCCCATCTTTGCCGTGAAAGCTGCGTACATAACAGCAATCTCTCGGTCCATTCATCCTTCTACCCAACCTCGATCAACTAGGATACCTTCTAATACACTTCCTAGCTTCGTCACCGGCCTGCTAGACTCCCAGCAAGAGTCCAAATACAAGGTGTCAATGTACGCCAAAGCGCAGGAGATAGGCTTGCCGGCACTCTTCGTGGATCTGCGACATGAGTCGACACATGGTGATATACCTTCGTTGTCGAATCTGAGGAGCGCGGCTCAGCGGGCGTTGGAGTGGTTATGGGATGATTACTGGTGCAAGCTTGGGGGAGATACGAAGCTGCGAGCAAAAGGAAGCATGGCTGGCATTGGAAACGACGATTCACGTTTGGATATGATTGAGTGTCCAGATCAATTGAAAGACAAGGTCATGGAAGGTTCTGGGAGATACGACAGCAATGCATCTGATCCTATTGAAGAGCTCGCAAGTTGGAGCAAGTGGCAGGGTCATTGGGTTGTCAGACCGATTGGAAGCTGCGACACTTATTGAAAAGTGGTAGGCAGTACGGAGTAGAGGCAACGTTTCTCACTCTTCAAAGTGGAACAATAAGGTACCGTAGCAAAGGTTGTCGTGGTTGTCCACTACAGTAACGTACTTCACTACGGCAATAGCCGGGTCCAGACCACTGAGAAGCGAACCAATGATAATGCATAGTCCAATCTCTGTCCGTATCGCTTGGCATCCCAGATCTCAGATCTTTTGCAGTGAATTCAACATCTCCATGACTCCAGGATGGAAAAGGACCTGAGAATTTGATTGTACTCCTTTCAATTCGATCTACTGCTTGTTCCATGGCGGTCAACAACACTCTCGAAATGCCAACAATGCTTTTCTGGTAACCAATCACGGCGCATCCCGACCTTGGAGTCTAGTCCCACTGTCCCAGGGATCCAAGCACAGCGTAGGAGGCTTTTGATCCCCCGCGCTTTTGCCGCTCTTGGGAAAATATGTCTAGCCTGCCCGTGCATCCAGGTCACGAGGGCTTTGTCCAGCCATCGTCCTACTTACGCCCGAGGGGACAGTCGCAACCAATGCCTCATGCCGAGACGGAGAGCGCAATTGACCGAGATCAAAGGATTGGACTGGTATGTTCCTTCAGCCTTCTTCCCCGTCGTCGCTGCGAACCTCCAATATGACCATCAAAATCTGGCCTATCGGAAGAATAATGTCAGAGGCTGATCGTACGATTGATACATCGGCGTAGCAAAGAATCCGGGATTTCCTGAGGGTCCGCACCAGTTACGATGTATTGCCGTTGAGCTTCCGTTTGATTATTTTCGACACCGCATTGTTGGTTAAGAAGAGTCTGGCCATCTTGATACAGAACGGTGAGACCCCTTCGATGTGCCGATATCGTCCAGATCTCCAGCATTGACCGGTCATTGTGATAGGTATCATCTCTGCACCCTTATGGGACTCGAAGACATCGTCTTTTGCAGGCCTTCTCACGACTTCCGACTACCTCAATCTGATCCAGTACTACTGGCAGAACCCTGAGGCTGTCAACCGTATTGATCAGTTCAAGCTCAATAGCTTACGAGGTGAGCCACGAAACCGGCGTCCGCACTCTCGAGACGTGCTAACAGAGCGAGATATCGAGAAATCGCTTGGCGTCCAGCCTCTCGAAACTGTGTCGATACATCCGGATCGACCTTTGTACGATGCTTGTCGAAAGATGCTCGAGTCACGGGCTCGGCGGATACCTCTCATTGATGTTGATGACGAGACCAAACGCGCAATGGTGGTCAGCGTCGTCACCCAGTACCGGATCTTGAAATTCGTTTCCGTCAATGTATCTGACACCCAGCTGCTGCGAAAACCGCTAAAGCATCTCAAATTGGGTACGTACAAGAACCTTGAGACAACAAAAATGGAGTCTTCCGTGTTCGAGGTCATCCATCAATTAGTGAACAACTCGATCTCCAGTGTGCCAATCTTGAACAGCGATGGCATAGTCACCAATGTTTTCGAGGCCGTAGATGTAATCATGCTCATCAAAGGCGGCGTTTACGATGACCTCAATCTCAACGTTGGAGAGGCACTTCAAAAGCGAAGCGAGGTATGTACTCAATCGGAGGTGGCCTTTGCAATAATGCGTTGACAATTATCTAGGATTTCCCGGGCATCTATACTTGCTCTATCGACGACCGGCTGGATACAGTTTTCGATACAATAAGAAGGTCCCGGGTGCACCGATTGGTAGTCGTCGACGAAGATAATCGTCTGGTTGGGATCTTAACGTTAAGTGATATTCTTGAGTACATACTCCTCGAAGGGGAAGGGGATGATGGCAAGTGTGGGTGATCTGGTTAGGTTTGGGCGGCTTGCAGTGTCTACGTACGCATTTACTTGGTGTTTGATATCCCCACACAGCGCGAAGAAGACCGTTGTAAGTTGAAACATCACGGCCGGTCATGACAAAGGTAAATAGATGAAACCTGGATATAGGACTTCAGGGCGACGAATCATACGCGATTCTACTATCGTGACGAAGCTACGGATTCTATTGTGGTCGCAAGGGATATCGCTATTGTTGTTGTGACGTTTCGCTCACTTGTAGGCAAGAGCACCCACTTCACTTTTTCAGCTAAGATCACAGAGGTACCTAGAATTTAAACCCCAGAGCAGACGTTGGCCGCTCAAGATTCAACATCAATCTCTGTTAATGTGGGCAGGAGCATTCCTCCACTTACCAGAACAGCATTACCGACATGTCTTTCATCTCAATGCTTCCTCTAGCTCTCACCATGCAGCATACATACCAACATCAATATGCAGAAATCGAAGAGCATCAACTCGTTTGCGCCCACAACTGAGCATACTGAGTTTATACAAGGAACAAGATCTCAACGCCGATCATCACTCGACACCTTTGTAATACCCGGCCGTACACGGCTTCCGTCCAGCCAATCCAGTCAAAACGCCACAGACATTCAGGTTGCTCAAGCATTGCTCAACCACAGATCCGGACGGCATTCCATCAAGATGGCTGCCAGAGAGGCTCAGGGCAGGACGGTTCTTGCTTGTGAACACTCATCCACGCCAATAACCTACGCGAATCTACTTCAGTCAACACATGGGGGATCTGACGTCAACACAAGACTGCCGCCGTCCCGAGGCAGTGGCCCAAACATTCTTGTTATTCCACCTCACGGCCGTTCCATCATGGAAGTACCTCAAGCACCGCCCGAGCTCTTTATGGCAACGACAACTGCAACCAACACCGAAGCTGACTACGGAAACACATATGATGGGGCCAATGATAATAACCAGACAGGAAAGGTATCTCGTATGACGAGCATGACATGGAGCACTGTCAGCCAGCGAGTCTACTCAGACTCCTCTGGGAGTTCCCGTGCCTCTAGGGTTTCGGAGTTCAAGCAAGAATACAACGGTTTAGCTAAAAAGCACGGACTACCTACTCTCACAGGCGAGTATGCTGGTATATTGTGTCCTCCTCGTTTGTTGACGTGGGACATGGTTACTGATTTCCATACTACAGATGATGAAAGCAACTCAAGTCAGACAAAGCTGACGCAGAAGTCTCATCATCATGGCTGGCTCGCTCGCAAATTCTTCCGCCGATCCTCATCCACTTACACACTCAAAGCCAAGACTACCTATAAACCCGTCACTCACAAAAAGAGCTTTGGTGGTGTCCGTTTGCTCTCAGATGATGTGCCCACAAATATTCTATCGGGTAGGAGCCTCGAGGGACTCTGTCGCCTTGGCGGAGTTGGTCTGTTGGTGCTTCCACCCGACTTTGCTGCCGACAGGCTTAGCCTACCGACGTGCCTTTCCGCGACTGGCACTTATTTGCTCGACAACGGTATGTCATCATGAGGACCTAAGCTCCTCCGTTAAGCTGATGGTCAAGCAGGCTGTAATGCACCCGGCATCTTTCGTGTATCTGGAACTGCGACTACTATTAATGAGCTGTATAAATACTTTGATCATCGGTTCTCCGACGCAGGAAGCCCCTCCAAGGTCGAAGCGACTGTGGGAGCAGGTTGTCTTCCCGGCAATCTAGATTATACTCTGCCTGACATAGCCTCACTATTCAAGAAGATCATCATTGGCTTACCTGGTGGCTTACTTGGTTCGCTGGAGCTGTTCGAGGCCTTTCGCGGTATTCTTCTTAACTGGACGCCAGATCCTAAGTTGTCAGCGGCAGATCCAATTCGGCTGCGAGCCAGAATGATTGCACTTGCAGTCTTGAGCGTGGATTCTCTATACCGGGCGTACTTGATCCAGGCCGTGCTTGGTCTCGTTGCGTGGTTTGGATCTGAAGCCGACAAAGCCCAAGCAGCCGAGAGAGTTGGAACTGAAGGTCGACCCAAACAGGATCAACCCAGGTCAGAATTAATGGGTTACCAGTCTTTAGGAAAGGTGCTTGGACCTTTGTTATTGGGAGATCTGAACGACAGCATCGAGGTTGGTGGGGTCTCTGAGACCAATGATGATACCTTGAATGCTCGCAATTCGGCAGAGCTTCACCAGGAGAATGCAAAGAAGTCCAAAAAGCAGAAACGAAACTCGGTATCGAACAAACTTGAAAAGGATGCCAATCTAACTACTCACGTCGACCGAGCGAACCTTGCCTCAGAAGTCATGCATCTGCTTCTATCAAATTGGAGAGAAGTTGTCAAGCAGTTCCGGGTGCTGAATGGCCTAAGTAGCTTCTTGCAGTTATCCAAAAGCATGACCCAGATCAAGAAGCTGCCGAGTCGGGTTTCCTCTAGGCCTTTCACAAACACCTCGGACGATAATTTGCAGCTCCTGGATGTTCTCCGCGGACGTTCATTGCCAGACCAATTTGAGCAATTTATCGGGCCAGTCAAGATGACGCGTAAAGTCAGGATCACTAGTAGATCACCAATGGCTCGCGGTGCTATCGGAGGTTCTCAGAGTGGCGATGGAAGTCACGCTCGGGGACCGGGAGTCAGGGAAGAACAGGCTGACGAAAGACCATCCGGGAGCAGTGCTATCAATCCTGGCACTCAGGGTGCTCGATCAGCTACCAGTACCGGATCTTTTATCCAAGATGCTTCAACGTGTGCCCCTGACGGGCGGACCAAGTCGGACCTTGCCATGGACCAAATGGCCCTGGGCACAATCTTGACGCCTCTCAAAGACTCATACGTCTCTTCTGAGCATGAGCCACCACTATGCCGTGTCTTACCTGCAGAAACACCCGAAGGACTACCGCGTAAACGATCATCAAGTGACACGCCCAACACTACAGTCAGAGTGGCCCCACATCCAGCGCAACGCACCACGTCAGCCCGCGTTTTGAATCAGTCTTCCACAGACAAACCGCTGCCTCCTATTGGTGATGCTCAGAGGGCCGAATCCATGGCCGGACAATCGCTTGAGTATTCTCCTTCAAATACGCTCAACGAAGAAGAGTCGAGAAAAATGCACGAGAGGATCATGTCAAGTCGTACGTCTCGCCGGTCTCGTGCATCAGCGGACAGTTCCCCCTTTGCAACCCGCCAGGCGACACCAAGAACCTTATTTCCTAGTCGTTCTTCGGGACATTGGACTCCACCAGAGATCTCATCTCTCCCTCTGCCTGAAGCAAAGGCCACGTACCCTCCACGGCAGTCATCGCTACCACCAGAGCAAGGTTCTTCAAGAAGGCCCATCGACCCTCTTCCAACATTCGAAAGCATGGCCGAATACAAAGCGTGGTGTGAATTGCACCCCTCGCGTCCCGCTTCACCTCCTGCGTCGCGCAAGATGAGCAACGTTCAGCCTGCTGACGATGAGGATACGGACAGACCAAACCGCAACAGCTCTGGTAGCGTGAAGTTCCTTGCTCAGAAGTTCGCCGAAGCCTCGAGGGTCGCTCGCAATGACGAGCAGGACCGGCAAGGTCCACAGGATGGGAACATGCCAAAGGTCTACGCATATGTTCATCCAATTCGGCAACCACTATCTCCTCTCTTCGATCCATTCCTTTCTGCACCGAACGCCTCTTTGGACAAGAACTCGAGCCCGGGCAAAGAAACACTGATACCAAAGCCGATCCGTGAAGTCGGTCGTGGCCGGAGTGCAGAGGTCTCTTACTCTCCTATTTCGACTTCGACATCTCCAAAGCGGACCGCTCCCCCAACCCCTAAAAAACGGTCAAATCAATGTCTCTCAGTATCCAACGTTGTGCCTGACCAGGATGCCGAGATCGTAATGTCGAATGTCAGAGGTTGTGATAATGTTTACACTGATGCATACAAGGCGGTTGTCACAGCAAACTTATTACGAGATGTCTCGCCAGTGCTTGGATGTAGACTTGAAACCACCAGGCTTGACTCTTCTTACGAAGCAAATCCCCGAGAATCAAATGCATCACCCAGTCGTCCTTTTTCCTACGAATCTATGCGTCGTCTACAACCTGGTCGCGAGCGCCCAGAGACCTGGCATAGTCCATCAGGCCAGCACATTGGCCGCCCTTTGTCGACCAGCCAACCAGATGAACCGGCCCCTGAGATGGGCTACCTTACACCAAGCTCTCCCAGCCGTGTCAACACCTACCGGAGCGCTAGCGAAGCCCTGAAGAAGCTCGAGCGCCATGGTTCTATCAATGCCACCATGTATCAACAGATCATCTGGCTACAACGTATGCTCGAACACAGAGGAGAAGAGGTTCAAGCTGCGAGAAGGAGCTTGGATGCTGTGAAAGAAGCTCGGGATGCTAGAGATGCCAAGCCGAACAAGTTCAGCCCGAGGAATAGTTGGAGTAAGGGAACGATGGCCGCAGATGTCAAAGAGGCGAATAGGGAGCTAGCTATCTGGAAGAGGAGGGCTGAGGAGGCGGAGAAGAGGTTGGCTGATATCGAAGGGCTGGCTGAGAAGGCTACGGGGACTCGTGGCGTGAATGTTGACGTGCTCTTGGAGAGAGGGGAGGAACATTCTGCAGAAAAGCAAGGTGTGGATGTCGAAGTTTTGGTTGAAAGAGAGGAACGGAAAGGCGAGGGCGTAGCGAAGATCTACGAGGACGAGGGCTGGGGAGGTGAGGAGTTGACGTCGAGTAGCGCAGAAGTTCCTTTGAGCAGGGAGGAGGCAGAGGGATAAGGGAAGCGTCTCAGTTGGATGCTGAGCTGAGATGGCGACAGATATTGGTTCTGCCCATCCCAACGCATTGGACATTCTCCTTGGCTCTAGCGATCTTTGGAGAGCGAAAGGACGGATGGAATTTTATTGGTTTTTCTCTGCAGTCTTTCCGGTTTCCTTTTCTATTGTTGGAAAGGGGTGGTTGGGTATTCGGTTTTCGGTTCTGCCGCATTCATTCTTGATGGGTGTAGGATAGGTCGGAGAGAGGGTTTAGTGAAATCAGGGGGTTGGGTTTTATTGAAAGTAGGGATTAGGGAGTAGGATTAGAGCAGTAGTTCTATGGAGGTTATTGAATATTTTATTTTATTTTGGTGTGGGTGGTGTGGTGAGAGTGTTGTGAGAGTGTAAAGTGTTGTGTGTGTGATTTGGCAGTGGAGGGGTGGGATGGAGGAAACTCTACCTACATGTCTTGCTGGGAAGATCGGTGGGTTGGGGTGTGGTTTGAAGGTTGGTACTGTTTTGAGGTTCTCGGAGGAAGTGGGTAGTGGATGTGGTTTTCGTGAGATTTTAGATACCTATCGGGGGAGGATGGGGGAGAGTCATTAGGTTTTTAGATGGGTCGAAGTGGGTTTGTGTGTGTGTGTGTGTGTGTGTGTGTAACTCTGATCGTGTGGATAGTGTTGCGGAATGCAGCAGAGGTTCAGGTTGAATGCGTCGATGTTAATTCGGCTCAGGTTTTCATTTCCTAATCGATTATCTTAGAGCTAGCCGTACGCCTCCAGTCATAAAACGTGGCTTGTCGATCGTCTTTGGAGAGTCCGACACGCTCATTGTTTTTCTCCTTCTTCAATAGGTGTACCATTTCCCCTTCATTCCCTGATATACGAAACCCCCAACTTGTCGCAGGCTGAGATCTCTACCGATGCTATACCATCATCCACGACGTCAGCAACATATTCACTCATGCGAGGATACTCCATTCCATCCCATTCGATCCCATTCTCTTCACTGCTCTCATACCGCACCCCATGGCTCAAGAAAAACGGAAGACGCACCTTCGTAAATCCAATATCCTGACTCTTCTCTCGAAAGCACTGACGGCAGATATTGAGGCCGTATTTGCGGATCAGACCTGCTTTGTGGGTGCAGACGCGGCTGGAGGGGGGGAGGGGATATGTTAGTGCTTTTTTCTTTGGTTCCTGTGGCTATTGGTGTTTGGTGGTGGGACTCGGAAAGGATGGGGGAAGATGGAGAGGGAGAGGGAGAGGAAGAGGTGTCGTACCAGGCTCGTGCGCCCTTGCCGTAGCCTCTGGGGCGCGAATACCAGACTGATTCGTGGGACATTGTTGCGGGGCGTTAGATGGTGAGTTTTGTTCTGGGAATGGGTTAGGAGGTTGGGGGGATTGATCTGTGGGAGGTTTGGGGAGCGAGAGCGTACTGTGCTGGTGGTGTTGCGTCAGGCGATGAGTCTGGTGCTGGCTGTCGCGCAGAGTGGTGAGATGCGTTGTGAACCTTGGAGTGTGGCTGCCAAGAATTGGGAGGATTACCGAGGCGCTAGCTGGAGCTAGTGCGGTGAAGATTTTCTAAGCAGTTTTGAGGCCTCGGGATTTTGTTTTTTTGATATTTGTGCCTTTCATAATCTTCGTGATTTAAAAGATTCTTCGCTGTAGATCTACATTCTCCTACCTGGGAAATTGAGCATCCAGCCGAAGTCTGTTGAAGCACTCCGTATACAGTGACACATTGATCTAGGGAAACCTGATTCAGGCATTTCTTCATCTCCTACCACTGTGTATCATTCCAATCTCATCTCATGGGAATTTATCTCTTATTTCCTTCATCGTTGGGTTGAAAAGCTTCCGTATTTGCTAGAGCCTGCCGCCTCTATCCCAGGGCGCGCAGGTGTAGACAGAGAAGCAAGAGTAACACCCTTCTTTGTATATCCCTTCGGAATGCAAGGCTCCTCCAGCACCCGCTCGACCCTTCATTGGGTGCGACGTCTAGCTTCTGGCTTGATTGAGGGGAGTTGGAGGATACATATCATACACGATTCCCGTGAGAACAAAGCTCATGCTTCGGTCAACATGAGAGAATGAGCACCTAACCAGGCGATAGTCGACATGGAAATGACTTCTGTTTTTCATACACCTCCTATAATAGGTGTATCATTGCTGACTGAGCTGGCTGGCTCCTATTCCTCGACTTCGGTGGGCCTGGAACCTTTCGACGAATGCCACATGCTGTCCGCATCTATGCCAGATCTCGTCAGCTCCATCGTCAGGACCAAATTCAAAGGGTACAACCCACCTCCATCAATTGTGGGCTCCGGAATATACTTCCTCTTCTCCGCCTTCTGCGTCCGATCGATCCTGTACTTCTTGTCCCTATTATCTAACACTTCATCAAACCCTGGAGGCTGCTGGTTGGAATCGATAAGGCTCATCATCAACTGCGGTTCTCCCAGCGGCAATTTATCGCCCCTGTCCACCTGCCAGAAATGATACGTCTTGCCGTACAAGCCCACGACATCCTCCATCTCTTTCGTCTCTGCTTCTTCCCATACACTGGTGGGCAGGCCATCAGGGCCGGGCATGATGAGCATGCCGCTCTTGACTTCGAAAACGTGGGAGTGCCAGAGCTTGCGTTCGGAGGGTTCGAGGGTTTTGTAGAGGGCGGCTGAAATCATGTATTCCACCCCGATGAGGCGGGCATTCTTGTCCCCGGTGTCATAGATGAGGCATTGGCGGACGTCTAAGGAGGGTGTGTCAGTTGTTGGGTTGAGCAGGGAAGAGGGGAAAACTGTACCTTCATTGAGGTGGGTGCAGTAATGGTTTGATTCCACGCAGCGTTGGGGGTCTGATGCATAGACATGGAAAGCGTTGAGGTGAGCGCAAATCTGCTTGACTGGAGCAAAGTTCTTGTAGGTTCTCGTCAGCAATGAGCACTTCAGTGTTAGACGACAGAATCCTGAGATACCTGTCCAATTGCCGCTCCTGTTTCCAGCACCTGACTTTTGGCCGAAAGAGGATTGCCTTGCGCTCCGGCTGTGATGTTCGTTGTTGGATCCATATCAGGGATTGCCAAAAGTCGTGTTCCGTCGTATGATAGACTTTCTGAAGCAACTGTGATATTGGAGGAGAGGGTAGGTCGGGTTGTTCTTTTGATGTGTCACAACGGTCCGAAGCCGCTGGGAGCGTTAGGTACATGGCTTGCAGGAAATTCCCCTCCATAGCGCCCACGCAATCGAGATCCGTACTATACGAACCAACTTAGGAAATATTCACAGGACGCAATAACAGGGAAGCTGTTGACGTCGTGAGGGGTCAAGTATGTATGGACGAAAGACACATATTACCATAACATTTACATTACGCTGCTGTGATGATACCTAAATGTGCCAACAAGGTTTTGTACACCTCAGACTAGTATATCATTCTTAGGAAGTACACTCATCTTCTGCCTTTGGTAAATCTTGAAGGCTAGCAACTGATCTGAACTGGATGGATTTTACTGATTTCAGGAGTTGTTCTTCATTTCTCTAAGTGCGCCCATGACATCGACCGGCTTGGTTTTTCCAGTCGCCTTTTGCACTTCTGGATCCTGTTGCTATATCAGCATCACTGCCCGACCTAATTTGGGTAAGAGATAACAAACGTCTAATCTCATGAAGACATTGTACTCCTATACTAGTTAGCTCAACCTTCTGGAGTTGTGACCTCTTTCTAGAAGCTCACCTTCTCGTCCCCAATCGTAAACTTTCCCTGCGTCTGCTCGTTGTATTCGACAAATGATTGTAGTTTCTTTACCGGCTCTGTATCCAGGACGGTGACTAAGAATTTGACGTTCTGCTTCGTGTATTCGTGGCCAGGCTTTCCCAATTAGTAGAGAGTTCCTAAGGTAGCAAAGTTGCTGCTCACATATACTTTAGTGTCATTCGGCAGAGCAGCAAGGGTCTCGTTCAGCGCGGTGTGCATTTCTGCGGGGGTGCCCTCAAAGAACCGCCCACAACCTGCCCACAATCATGAGCTCCGAATAGTCCATTCGCAGGAGAATAGTCGAACCTCCGACGAACAGTGTATCTCCCGTGAACACAACCTTCTCAGCTCCGTCTTCCATAAACCAGCAGATGCTGTCTTGTGTATGACACGGTGTGTGTAAAGCTTTGACCGAGATCGAACCAATCTTGAAAGTTTCGTCGTGCCTTGGTGTTTGTGTGACCGCTTCACAGTCCTTTCCACCGATCACCGGGAGGTCTTTGAATTGTGAGAGCTTTCGCGAGCATGAGCGGAGAAACCCGTGAACTCGGTATATCATCATACCATTTTCTTGTTACCTCCTGCATGGTCCGAGTGGCTTTTGCATTCGTATGAGCACAATGTTCAGACCCTGAGTCCAAACGTGCTCACTGATGTGTATTCATGATGGCCGTCAAATTTATTTTCCCAGCATCTATCTGCTCCTTGACCACTGGTGCCACTCTGCCAAGATCTGTCAGACATCATTATTTTCACATCAACATTTCTGGCTTACTCAGGTGGATTGGCGGGATCGATTATAACGGCATCGTTTGTCTTATCGTCCTTGACAAGGTATGCGTAATTATTGCTGGACCCAGTCCCTATTAGAGAATACTTCAGCGTGATCCTAGAACATGTGTGAGAAAGATAGCCTGTCGTACACATTGGTATCGATTGTATATGCATGGCGCGTGAGAAGGCAAGCTGCCAGAAGTTAGCATAGTCGATCACGACAGGATGTCTCAAAGCAATGGATGTAATACGCTTGCTGCTAGAGCTTTCAGTGGTCTGCCAGGAATGGACCTTGCCAATGCTGGTACGTTCATTGATCGAAAATCAGACGCTGTGAAGAGCCGTGTGTTTGCAATGTGAACGGTGGTACGTTATTGATTAGGCCTCACCGTTGCCAAGTCGGTCCACCTTCCTCCATCTTTTGCGGGGAATTCGCCCAAGTCCCCGCATCTTAGGTACACATAGGCCGGCATGGGATGAGAGGAATCGTACAATAGTACGCAAATCTCTCCTCAATCCTCTGTATCCAACTCCATTCTCTACATTCGGATTTGGCAACATGTCAGGTCCATCTTCCATGCCCTACATTCTATAGGCTCTTACTAACGGCCAATGCAGCATCGAAGCATTACCTCTCCGATCCCAACAAGGCTGTTCTTGACGCTCTCAACTCTATAACACTTACAAACCCATCCGTCCTGCTTGATGCCCAGAATAAGATAATATATCGCAACCCATCAGCAATCGCGCACCCAGAGAACGTATCCGTTGTCTGCGGAGGTGGCTCAGGCCATGAGCCTGGCTTCGCAGGTTTCGTTGGGGATGGCCTCCTCACTGCCTGCGTTGCTGGCACAATATTTGCTTCTCCTGCCGCGGAGCAGGTAAGGACATGTCTGCAGCACAGACTGCCTGCCAAGAGTAGGGGTGTATTGGTGATCGCAACGAATTATACCGGAGATGTACTGAATTTTGGTATGGGTGTGGAGAAGGCGAGAGCTCTAGGGCAAAAGGTAGAGTTGGTGGTGTCAGGCGACGATGTCGGTGTGGGTCGAGCGAAAAGTGGGAAGGTCGGTCGAAGAGGGCTATCGGGAACGGCGCTAGTGGTGAAAGTCTGTGGTGCTTTAGCTGCCCAGGGTGTGGATCTGGAAGATTGCGCGAAGGTTGGGCGCCTAGTCGTTGACAATCTTATCAGTCTTGGCGCCAGTCTGAGCAGAGTGCACGTTCCTGGACGGGGTATTGAAGAGGCAAGGGAAGAGGAAGAAAGGCTAGGACCGGGATTGGTAGAGATTGGCATGGGCGTTCACAACGAACCAGGATGCGAGAAGGTGAAGACAGACCTGCCAGGACTCGTGAAAATAATGCTCGCGCAGATGCTTGATCAGAACGATAGGGACAGGGCGTATGTGAGGATCGAGAAGACAGACGATATAATGTTGCTCATAAACAATTTCGGCGGCGTAAGCAATCTAGAACTTGGTGCTATTACGAATGAAGTGGTGACGCAGCTGGGAAACGGCTATGGTCTCAAGCCCAGGAGGATAGTGCAAGGGACACTTTTTGGAAGCTTGAGTGGGCCCGGCTTCATAATATCAATCCTCAAGTTGGCGGATACCGAGCTTGGAGCTGGCAAATCGTTACTGAACCTTATCGATGCGCCAGCAAATGCAATTGGGTGGCCAAAATGCGTGACAGCAGAAACTTGGGAGACGACTTACGACTCGTCACCACAGAAGACGGAGGATTATGAAGAGATGACCCAGCCAAGTAATTTGAAGTGTATGTAGTGCCCCTCGACAATGCGGAAAGGGAGCTGACATAGAAGTAGTGGAGCCAGCCAAGCTGAGATCAGCTCTGGCGCCAGCTCTGAAGAAACTGATCGAGGCCGAAGCTGAGGTGACCAAATACGACAGCGTTGTCGGAGATGGTGACTGCGGTATCGGTCTAAAGCGAGGAGCCGAAGGCGTCTTGAATGTTCTGCCTAATATATCTTCCGATGACGCCATGATGGCCTTTGCGAAGATTTGTCCGACCATCGAGACGACCATGGATGGCACTTCAGGGGCACTGTACGCAATCTTCCTCAACTCCTTGGCGTCCAATGTCAGATCTCAGGATACCTCGGCGCCCAAAGCGGTCACGACGGAAATCTGGGCGAAAGCGCTGGCAATGTCGATAGATGACTTAGCCGTGTATACTCCCGCAAAGCCAGGAGACCGAACCTTGATGGATGCTTTGGTACCCTTCGTGAATGTCTTGAAAGACACCGGAAATGTCAAGAAAGCGGCCGAGGCTGCAAAGGAAGGTTCGGAAAAAACAAAGGGAATGAAAGCGAGCTTGGGTAGGTCAGTATACGTTGGCGGGACGGGCTACCAGGAAGTACCAGACCCTGGCGCATACGGTCTAAGCATCTTCCTTTCTGGTGTCGCCAATGCCTTGCAATAGCTAGTCTTTGGATGTTAAGTATCATGTAATTTAGCGGGCTTTGGAAGGCCCGAATCCACAGCAGTGGCTGCCTTGAATAAAGACTTAACTCAACAGCACTAGGATTACCGAGTCTCCCCGCAAAAACCTGTATATTCAAAAATTAGTAGAAGCCTTCGAATGACTCATAGTTTTAACGGCTGCCTAAGGGTACCCACATTTTGCTAATGAATCTGTCCTTATTGACAGGTCTTCCTTTCTTTCCTCCAGATATCCTAGGTGTCTCTGTCCACATTTCCTTCACGTTCTCCAATACCATATTGCAATGCCTATCGAATGCCTTTACCCTCGCTAGAAGTTTCCGATTATTGCGACAAGATATGAGGACTTGGGTATGCGAGCGAACAGCGGTTTGTAGAATAGAAAGAGGCCCAGAGGTGAACTCGTGCTCCTCGAGGACGGAAATCTCATACTCGCTGTAAGCTATCAGTCATCAGCCATCAGCTCTTGATGAGGCAACGAAATGAGGCTAGTGTAAAGGGCAACAGAACGGCAGAGCAAAATCGTGTAGAAAGGGTTGCAATAGGGCATACGTGAGCTCCATCCGAGGCTTGTTCAAGAGATCTCTACGGTATATGTTAGCGTCAAAGGCGCAGACTGACGTAATTGAGCACGTGGATGAGTCACTTACTGTATCTTGGAGTCGGCCATCCTGTGGGATATAAAGAGGGAGCGCACCTCTTCGAATATTGACGGAGTAATCTGGAGGGTCGAAATTCATGAGTCGGTCTTGGGAAACACGCTAAGGTTTGATTGGCGATGCCCCGTCAGCGCTAAGATAGAGTGGAGCAGACGGAATTATATTTCACCGAACCCCGCGGTGTCTGGCGCGTGTCTCTGAGCCACGGTCTCTCCAGATCTTGGATACTCACAACCTCCATTTTCAGGGAATGAAAGGGGCCAGGTCTTTTGAGAATCTCTAGGAATCTGGTAGCAAAGACTGGACCCCCTCTTATCCTCCTTTACTCTTTCATCAATCCACCTCGACATCTCTTTTTCTGGCCCGGGACCGCGTCAGGTTCACTTTGATATTGAGGATTATTAAGATTGAAAGCATCTCGAAGATGATACGGTCGTTGCCAGAGGACAACTCCAGGAACTGTACAGCTTCTCCCTTATCCGTGTAGGCATGCGATGTCCTCACAACTCGTAATGCCCGAGTATCGACTTCTTAGACCAGCCGCGTCCTCCCCTGCGCCTTCACCTCATCCCGTCGAGCCACCCCCGACGACAGAAGACATCTCTGTGCGTTCTATGCGGCGTGAGTGTAGCTGAGTAATACTTTGAGCCATCCTACATGCTGAACCCAAGATCCTAGTCAAAGTACTCTACTCATTCGACAACGAAAACAAGACCAATTGCCTGGCAAGGTGGCCCCAGCCAATCGATGTACGAACGGCGAATCTTGACGAGAATACCGAGATTGGTATTGTTGAGCTCAAGACCTGCATACAGGCAATTGTCGCTGCTAGTCCAGAATTGGTCGTTAAACTTGGACAGGACTATACCGTCTATGCATATGACTATTCCGAATACGAAACGCCATTGGTGGGGCAGGGTATGCTATCATGGGTCCTCGCTTCCTCGTCCATCACCCCATCAGCCCCAGCCCATCAATCACGAACGATAGTCACAGGACGCGTCTGCCGGAGTATTTTAGGCCTCTTTTCCAACAGCTCTCAGGAAACCTTAGAAGTCAAGCTACGCCTGGTACCAGTACCAACGTCCCTGCAGAGTGAATACATTGAAAGCATGAAGAAATACAGAGATATCAGTCAGATGATGCCACAAGGGTTTGATATGCAGGCATGGACACAATTTCTCCAAGCAAACCCTACTTTCTTGCAGGTAGCGAGTCAAAGTAGAAGCGAATCTCCAGCTACGGGACCCGGACAGAACAATGTATTTGGTATTGAGCATGTCCAGAGGCTACTTAGCGGAGATGATGCGGCACAAACGGTTGTAGAGGCATCACATGCTCTACCTCCGAATAACACCCTTTCAAACGTCGATGCTGGTGCGCAGCTCCTTCGACCTTCCAGTGCAGCATCAAGTGTTCAATCTGCTGCACTACCCAAGCGAAGAGGAAGGCCGCCAGGTGCCAAGACGGCCACACGCGGCCGTGGTCGGGCGAAGAAGACTGAGACGCAGCAGGCATCAGTAATTTCAACTGATCCTGGATACATGAGTAATGATGACAGATTTGAGGAAGGACCTGGCAAGAAAAGAGCAAAAGTTACGCAAGCAGAATGGTCAGGCAAGGCCGATTTTGGAAAACAGCCAGAATCTCTGAGAGTCGCAGCGAGCACTGCGGCATCGGTACGGATTCACCAGCCCACAGCCTTGCGTCCAAACGACAGTTTAGCTAAGGCGTTGGATTGCCCGCCGAGAGAACCCACACCAATCGCTGATAGCTCAAATCGGATGCCAAGGCCTCAAATACCGCCTTTGAAGAGTAGCCTCCGGCGAGAGTCCTTTGTGTCGGGTACGAGACCTTACGCTTCGCCTTATGAGCCGCTCGGAGGATCTATAAAACCAGGAGAGTCAGCTACAACTTCCCCAGAAGCAAGTCATGCCGAGAGTTCCCCTGTCGATATTGCGTCGTCTCCTCCTGTTTATCGCGGAACCTCGACGGCTGGATCAAGTCCGGTTCTACCAACTCTCCCTCGGCATTTTGACGATTCCGGTTTCATGAGTGGTTCGATTGATGACCTTTTCGAAGAAGACGAAATGCGACCCATTGATGATGAAGACCTCGAGGTAGCAGCACAATACATCAAACGACATGATCTACCAGCGGCGTCGGAGACACATGAAATAACGCCTCGGTTACCCGAACCACGCTCAGACATCCTATACTCAACTAAGGAAGACTCGCTTGAAGCAAAGGCTGCTGACCAAAAAAGACAGATGGCAGCAAATGCACGGGTACTGAGCCGAACTGCATCATCAGGAAATTTTGCTCCTCCACCAATACCTGCAAGCGATCCAATTAGGCCAAACGCTTTGCATCGTTCTCAAACTTGGTCAGGTATTCAAGTACCTCATGCAATGTCTGACATTGCCCCCGAGCCCGGGAAATTCGAGACGTTTGAAAGGTCAGTGTCGAGGAATAGAAGGGAAAGCGAAAGTTGCACTGCCCCTGTTGCGAGAAGGAAACAAGCTATACAGAGTAAGCTCGCCTCGTCTGTTGCCGCTGGTGAGATGCCACCTTTTTGCGAAAATTGTGGAGCCATTGAGACACCAACCTGGAGGAAAGCATGGATCAAGATTCATAGCGGTTCGCCCGAGCACGTCGTTATTTCGGAAGAAGAGGGAGGTATTATTGCCTGGCAAAGTTTGCAAACAGACCATGAAGGGAATGTGTGCCTATACCGCATTATCAAGAAAGCAGTGACGAAAAGTGACGAAGGTTTTACTGAGGTCCTTCTTTGCAACCGTGAGCATTCTCCATCCGTCTGGAGAAGATGTCTTGTCCTAATGAAATCACAGCTTGTGGGCTCTGGCTACACACCAGGAAGTGCATGAGACCAAAGGAGGTATGGGAGAAGCCTCCGAATGGTGGCGACGGCAAACGAAAGCGACCTGCAAACGGCAAGCGGCGCGGGACACACTTTGGATCTGATACGGCTGCATATGCATCCAATGGGGTCGGCTTATATTCTGATACTACATCCCCCGAAAATGATGGTGGACAAAATGACGGAATGGAGACAGAGCCTCAACTGCCTATTAAGCAACATCGAAGGGCATCCAGCGACCAGGTCGCTTCACCACGGAGCAAAGCAAGAACTATAAAAGACGCGTCAGCCATAGCGGCCTTACACCGAGCTATTGAATCATCACCCCACAAACTCATTGGCACGGAACACATCCCTATCGAGGTAGGAGACCTAACGCCTCACCCTACGAGACGAATACTGTTCTCTTCGCCCACTCAGTCTCAAGAATCTAGGTTGAAGCAGAATCGCGTTGCCTGCAGCGACGAGCAGAAACAGAGATTGCCGGCGGCCATTAATGTATCAGCAAAGAGTATAGATCAGGCCAACAAAGAGAATTGTCCGCCTGCGGAAGGCGATGAATTAGACCAGTTCTTCGAGGAAGGTTCTTACCAAGATGCTCGCCCAAAGACTCCCACGCCAACGACTCCGAAGGGAGCGATCCTTTTCAAGACGCCTACTAGAACACCTGGACGACATATCCCAAGGACTGGCGACTTCTTCTCTTCTGCGGCTAAGGCTCTCCTCCGTTCTCCTACTACTCCTAAACGTTCGCCTGCGAAAAATGCCCAACCTCTCGGGGAGCTGACTCCTTTCACAGCCCACCTGAATCAGTTGCTGTGCGAGACAAATAATGGCAGTCCTGGTTCACAAACCTTTGACTTTCCGTCCCTGCCGTCTCTACGCAACACTCCAGGCCGCGCCACGCGCACTATAGATTTCGATTTCTCGCACTTTGATTCACAGGATTTGCTCAGTACTGATGTGCCAATGCCTAGCAGTCCGCCTGGGTGGATCGGCGTCTACGAGGATCCAGTCGAGCATGACATTGAGCCCCTGTGGGGTGACTACCATCTACCAATCTCTGCTTCGACACCAACCAATGAGGAAGTAGTGGAGATAGCAGTCGGTGAGACAGTGGCAAAGACGCCTACTTTGGTGGTGAACGAAGACAGACGAGGGAATATTCATGTATAGACTGCGGTGTGATATGATTAGGCATAGAGACGTCTTACGAATAATGATGCAGCACAGCACTTTGCACATATCGAATCCCTAGATGATATATGGTTTATGGTGTAGACCTTTCAAGACAAGTATGCGGTGTAGCAAGCCATGAATAGGACGTTGAACCATATACACAGATTTTGGTTTCTTACGCGCCTAATGGTGTGTTCTATCGTTGAATCGAATTGACTTGATCGCCAGCTTTCTGGCGCCAAGCTATTCTGTTCACAACTCTACCGCACTGTGTCCCTGCGCTCTACATGCCCGTGATGTGTATAGGAATCCATATCAGATGTCGTACTCAGTCATTGCTGTCATAAAAGATCTCTTTATACCGATGTGTCGCATCCACGACTGCTTCGACAGCATTGTAATCTGATTTACGCAAAGTATTAGCTACTCCTCCCAGGCCATGTTGCTTGGAGGAGGCCACGGTACCCATATCCGACCCAAAATCTGTCGCCTGATACACCTTGACGCTCAAATCGGACTGCACTTTTCCCACCACCTCCACCGCATTGTTCAGGCTCAGATGTGCGTCCTGGGTACTCGATCAGCGGTCGGATGTCCTATCCGCTCAATTGGGTTCTGAGATGGTCCATACCCGATTCAGATGTATGTTGACTGTGCCATTGGCATCAATGGTAGCTGTATCCCCACGTAACGAGACGACCTTGCCTAAGATACGCACGGTCTGGTTGGTAAAGGATTCGAGGTATTTGGCATTGATGCGGGGAGTCGCTTCAGAAGCCATAGTCGTCGGGTCGTCACAGAGAAGCTTATAAAGAGGGTCAGAGGGTATTCGCCCACATAAAGAGACGAAGAGGTGGGGTTGAGGGGATTGAGAACGCCACCATGCCGCGTAGTCACGTGATCATGGCTTGGCTTTTCCCAGGGCTTTGGAGTCTGCGCCCCTTTGCTACCTTCGACGACTTCCATGCGTTCTGTCATCCGCACCTTGTGTAGCATATGGTGCTCGATGCGAATTGATGGTCCACTGGCTTACATGTGCAAGTCTCGCCTCAAAAATCCCGCTCTACCTCACCGTCATGCGTGTCTCGGTGCAGTTCGCAAATTCTCGGACTAGTCTGTGGTGGGGAGGTTAATACTCCAGATATGCAAGGTCAGCTACCTTCCTGATAGAGCATAGGAATAGCCTCAGCGGGATCTACGTCCACATTCAATACTCGGCGTCCGGGGGACATGAGATACGAATCTGATCGACCTAATTGGAAGATTCTTCATTGGCATACGAGATCGTCAATCCAATATGGTAGCGACTATGCTTCATTACGTCTCTAGATCCAATCTAGGCAGGTACCCAGTGCTCTCTGCATGAGCACCTGCCTCGCTCGTTGAGATGATGCAGGTGATGGCAGGAGCATTCCAGGCAGCGTCCTGGAGCGTTCACAACAATTTTTCATTTGCGATCTTTGAGAACTCTGCAAACTGTCATATAATTCGTCAACCCACGTCTCAATAGCTCTTTGACCCAGTCCTCATTGCTGTCATTCCACCGTCTTCAGCATGTCTTTCAGAACCATCAAGTTCGTCTCGTTCGTCTTGGCTTTGGTTTCCCCTTCGTTAGCAACTGGAACTGCACCAAATTTCAGGCGCAGACAAGTTCCGGCCAATGCCACAGACGTAACCACGATCCAATCGCCCACTGGTGTACAGATCCGCTACAAAGAGCCCGGCAAGGCAGGTGTCTGCGAGACAACTCCCGGCGTTGGGAGCTACGCTGGCTATGTGGACCTCTCACCAACGTCACATACTTTCTTCTGGTTCTTTGAAGCGCGACACAACCCCGAAACTGCACCACTCACGCTTTGGTTGAACGGTGGTCCTGGTAGTGACTCTCTGATTGGGCTCTTCCAAGGCATGCAGACAAGGCGCAGCGGAATTGAAGATCATAAAGCTGACATTCGTAGAACTCGGACCTTGCAATGTGACTAAGAATCTTACTACGGTCGTGAACGAAAATTCTTGGAGCGAAGTATCGAACTTGCTGTTCCTCTCACAGCCGCTTGGAGTTGGCTTTTCGTATTCTGAAGAAGAGGCCGGCACCCACAACCCATTTACTGGGGAAGAAGTAAATTCTACGTATGGAGTCACGGGCGAGTGGCCGGTAATCAATGCGACAGAGCTCAGCACTACAGATTTGGCTGCTGTTGCTACATGGCATGTCCTACAAGGCTTCCTTAGTGCGCTTCCCCAGTTGGATGGCAAGGTCGCTAGCAGGACCTTCAACCTGTGGACCGAATCATATGGTGGCCACTATGGTCCCTCCTTCTACAACTACTTCTATGATCAAAATGCGTTGATCGCCAATGGCACCACTAACGGCACCCAACTCACCTTCGATACGCTGGGTATAATCAATGGAATCGTATCGGAGAGCATCCAGGCTCCGTACTATCCTGAATTTGCTGTCAACAATACATACGGGATCAAAGCTGTGAACGATACGGTCTATGAGTATATGAAGTTCTCTTGCTACATGATTGGCGGCTGCCTCGACCTTTGTGCCCAGTGCGAACAGGTGAATAGGTCTACCGACGTTGGACAGCAATACTGTTTCCAAGCTACGGATCAATGCAGGACCAATGTCGAATCGCCTTATTATGCGTATGGCAATCGTGGTGTCTATGAGTACAAGCGTCCCTCCAAGGCTTACGATCTGTGCTAATAAACACTCAGCATCCGCCATCCATACAAAGACCCCACCCCTCCCACTTATTTCGTGGACTACCTTAATCTTGCCTCTGTCCAAGCTGCCCTCGGCGTAAACCTCAATTATACCGAGTCCAATGTTGACGTCTCGTATGCCTTCCAAAAGACCGGTGACTTCGTCTATCCCAACTTCCTCATCGATCTCGAAACTATTCTCAACAATTCGGTCAGCGTCACGATGATCTACGGCGATGCCGACTATATTTGTAATTGGTTCGGTGGTCAAGCTGTTTCGCTCGCTATGAACTATACCCATAGCACCGAATTCCGCGCTTCGGGGTACGAGCCGTTCGTGCTCAACGACAAAGAATATGGTGAGGTGCGACAGTATGGTAACTTCAGCTTTCTACGAATATACGAGGCCGGCCACGAGGTGCCCTTCTATCAACCACAGGCATCGCTGGCCTTCTTTTCACGCGCCCTTGGGAGTCTCGATATCGCCACCGGAGGCATGGCACTGACGGGCTCGTATGAAAGCAATGGCACGGCCAACGCTACGCATACGGAGCCCTACGTGGCGATTCCGAGTTTCACCGGATCGGGAGTGGCGCCCAGTTACACGGCTGCCATTACGATTCCAATCACGAGTGTGGTGGAGGATGTGGCGACGGTGAGCAGCAGTTCCAGTGCGAGTGTGACCACGACGGATTTGGCGTATGGGAGACTTGTGATGAAGGATGTTCGCTTGTAGAGCTTGGCTTTTGATGAAGGGCTAGCTAGCGATCTCTTCGGACAACATCATTTATGGATGGACGTTGATAGCATTAGAATATTCGTATTAGTCGTATTCTAGGAATAACTTAGTCCAGAGCGGATGATGGGAATTACACAAGAAATTATGATGCATTGTTCGGAGTTTTGCCATGTGCATTTGAGCAGACGCCTCTGGTTTCCAGCTCAGTCTTCGATCACTTACTTTATCTCCATGGTATTACATACTTCTTAACCGTGCAGCGTGGTCGCACGTGGCTCCATTACATCCCTCTTGTGGCAAGGTGTATTGACATTATTCGTTCACTTTCATGAACCTATTTCCCCCCTTGTCACGAATATGAGCGTGATTTCCTTTCCATTTTCCCTTTTCCCAGTTCCCTCCTTCCTCACTCCCTCTCCTCGTCGCAAGCTCACTCAACATCCCAGCGTATCCCTCTCGACGTCACGATGGCGATGTCATGCCTAAAGCATCAGAGGGGATGGTCGAGCGTCGTCATATTTGTTATTGCTCTCTACACGGTGATTTGGGGGTGGTTGGCTTCCATTGTTAACGAACGATATGGGCTAGAATACTTGATTAAGCCTGTCTGTTGTCTTGTAGCCATTGAATTTGGCCGTGTAGATTGACTCATTCGTTTTGCGTTTTGCGTTTTCCTATACCAGAAATGTGTTTTGTTAATTTAGTTTTTCTCTTTTATACGAGTTTGATCAGTAACTTCGAGGCGAAGGAGTTTGGTGTTTATGTTGATGGGGGTAAGGTGGAGCTTTCTATGATTGGAAAATTTACATCTTGATAATTAGTTAGATGTGTTGGGCAGCTTCTTCGCGTCGTGAACGGCGTTTGTATATCATCAGGTGTTTCTGCTGACATTTTTCATCCATACGCTCCTTGTCGTGGAAATAGATGATTTGGCTTTGGGAGGCGTGGGTTGGGGATGATATGCATCCTACCTCCGTCTTTGCGTTAGGGTTACGTGATAAGGCATTATGGATAGATAGCTGCGACGATCCTGCCGTCCCACTGCTGTTTATGAAAGCGGCGGTTCATCCCGGGCCCTTGTTGAACACTTGAAGACGGTCCGGATTCGTGCGCTGTGGAAGATGAGGCGGTATGAAGACTCCCAAACGTACCTTACGAAAAAGATGGATGCTGCACGAGATTCTGGCCTTGAAGTCCACCAATGCATAAGACTCGCTTGCGGAGCCACTTGGAAGATTATCCCGCAAGATTGACACGGTGAGACATGTCAGTCTCCGTCGTATTGGCTGTCTGAAATTCAGGATATCACATATCATTGCCACTCCGGTCTATGGGGGACGTTCGATTACTAGTCTTTGCCCCAGTGACCGAACATGTCGCTCCCTTATTGTCGAATGGTGATTGGAGCAATATAGGACCATTCGAAACGACGAACTAGACGACTGAGCAAAGCACGCCTGAATGCAATCATATTGATGGAAAACGCTTGGGCAATATCTGCCGCGCAAGAATGGATGGGGTTTCGGGCAGAATTACTTGATCGTAATTAATGACGAGTTATAATCTTCTACACGTCGAGCGATGCCATGGATTGTTTATAGTATTGGACTCTCAATGGTATGATGATTTGGGCTGCTCCGTATTAAAATGCCGTTACACGGCAGTTCATTGTTGGAGCAGCTCAGCTCAATCGATGAAGCGGGACACCGATTGACTTTAGCAGCTGCATCAGCCTTATTCTATCCCGGTTAGGACGGATGAGTAAGCGTCGATCCATCGCCTTTCGTCGTACTCGCTATATCAATTCTCCAACACATTCCTTCAACGAAGATTAGGAGCAAACTCCGACCATGCGTAAGGGCGATGTATGAAACACGCGATAAGGGATTCCCAGGCTGTCTCCACGAAACATCCCATCCGTCGCGCAAGAGTTGGCAACGCAGTATGATGCAATCTATCGTCGTCTCACGTATCTGTGGAAGGCTTCTCGAGTAAGGTAAGGTAAGAATGGAAGGACGAGCAGGAAGTGGGGTATGCTGATAGGGCGATAACGTATGAGGAGCTTGTTGGCAGTGAGAACTGAGAAGCAACGGGTGTGAGATCCGAGGCCAATGCGAGCGGAGATAGAAGAGCTAGACCCTCGGCGCCAAGAACATCCGAGCTGTCAGTGTGTGTTAAAAGGTGGAGTACTGAACGCTGAGTGGTGCGGAGCCCACCTCCACACGGAGCCACTTCCGTTGAAAATTCCAACAAAACATGGATCTCGATGCAGATCGTGGCGCAACCCACCAAGACTGTAGCGTAAGATGGTCTCGCGGTCGCAACTCCGCCAGCCGCTGTGCCTGCACCTTTACCTCCGACTCCCCATCCTACTTTCAACGCCACTCCACCTCCACCACCACCACCACTATCTTCCACAATCCACAACGTCCTCTTCAGTGCGATTGAAACCAAGTTCAGTCTGTAGCCACTTGGAAAATCGGTACCACGGTCAAGGCCAGCCTGAAAGGCACCACAGCGTAATTCAATTGGCCGTGAGCTAACCGGAGTTTGAGTAATGATCTCCGCTGTCTCGTTTGCCACCCAAACACTGAAACCTCAATAGATTTTCAAATCAACAGAACAAGAAGCCCACAACTCATCGGAGTATTATAGACATATTTCCAGAGGAGGAGCACTTTGTGCCACTAGAGTGAGTCACTTACATGTCCCATTCTTCCATCGACTTGCCCACAATTGTCCTCCGCAACAATCCGTTGGTGGCTAATATGCCTCTTTTCTGTCCAGGAACCATTACCTACCCTTCTTCCCCACTGTCTCGAATATGACAGCTGCCACTCACGGCTATATGTCGCCAGACGCATATGGCTCGGCCACCATGTTCACACAATCAAGCCTTGACATTCCTAAAAACAACAAGTTCTTTCAGACCTTCGGCAATGGCTCCACCAATCGCACAGTCGAGCCTCAGCGCACAGAGAAGCTCACGCCTCGCACCTCCAATTGTGAATCCCTGAACACGAACATGGACGGGTTCTTCGATTTCGAACCACCTACCAATACAGGATCCCCATACCAAGACCAGTTCTCGACTCCAGATGCCTCGGGGTTGCCATGGAGCGGTGAAACAGTCTTCCATCCGCTATCTCCACCAGACTCTGCCTCCTTCTCTCCGAAAGATCCTTGGGCATATGGATTCCGGAACTCTACCAATTTAATCACAAACATTACCCCGGCTAACACCCGGGCACTGTATGGCCAGATCACTCCACCAAATGAAGACAATGACAACGAAAGTCTAGCAGACTATTCGATTAGTGAGCAACAGCGGCAGTTGGATTCATTGGAGTCGGATTCGCCCACCAAGAAGCGTCAGAGCAGTGGGTCGAATGCCAACGAGCACTCTCCAAAGTCTACCAAACGTACCCGCAAGTATGCATCGCGTAATACCAACGCTGCAGATGCCATTAGCAAACCCGAAGATGTTAAGCGCTCCAAGTTCTTAGAGCGTAATCGCGTTGCAGCTTCAAAATGTCGACAGAAGAAAAAAGAGTGGACCCAAAACCTCGAGAACCGTGGCCGAGAGCTGCAGAAGAATAACAATATGCTCCGCATGGACGTCGAATCATTGCGTCAGGAAGTACTTTTCCTCAAAGGCGAGATGCTCAAGCACAGCAATTGCGATTGTTCTCAAATCCAGGAATTCATGAAAGCAGGCTCCGGCCCCGATTCCTTCCTCGATGCTCAGAATGATGCTGTTGTGTTCAAGCGAAAGCACAATCCCATCGAGGGTATGCCAGGTACCCCAGGATCTAGGCAAAATAGTAGCCTTCGTGACTTTGATGACGAGAGCGATCCTTGTGCCGCTGAGACGAATAACACCCCTATAGTCAATGATGAACATGGCTTGGAAGTACTGCTTTCTAGATCCATAAACCAGGATACTGATGATCGGAGTACCCACGAGCAGGTCAGCGGTTGACATTCTCTACCTCACCTAGCAGCTTAGTGGTCGGCCTGCAAGTCCCCATTATCATCAATATGCTCCTTGTTCATTTGTCGATGAACTGCGGGGAGTCTAACCTTTGATGGGTTTCGGGAGGAATACAGCCGAGTTGTGGTATGAGCTGCATCCGGTTGGTGATGACTGACGACAGCCTGTGAGGCGTTAACGACTCTCGAGCTCTCCTATCAATATTATCCATTTATGTTGATGGTAACGGCCTACTTCGTTGCAGCGATGATATCCCTAATGCCCCTGTCGCAGTCTACCACGGTAGCCTTTGACAGATGTACCAATACCACCGTTGCTGTCACGATGACTTGGCTCTTTTCACAACCGGCAAGGTGGCAGAGGACCTCGGTACTGTTTTGGTCTGTCAGTGTTGCTTGTTTGCCACGACGACAATATGGCTTCAACTCTTTCGTCTTTGATATTGGAGTATCTTATCAAAAAGCAATTTGTCTTTCACCCTGCGCTCGGCGACGATAGCTGTACTTACCTTATGATACCACTGATCACATACGCAACATGGAAAATCAACCGTTCTCGCTCTCCGATTTATTTGCTGTCACACGCATGACCACGTCTCCGTGAGTCGATGACTCTGGCCATGGCTCCATGTTGTCCCAGTGATGCAACTTGACGTTGTGACGAGCGTGGTCTGTGAAGCCTCGTCGGAGCACATCTGGTGATGGAAGCAGAGGTGAAGCAGATAGGAAGAAGAGATGATGGAAGAGGAGATGACAAAAACATCGAGAAGTATATCGAGCAGTGATGAGTGACGGAAAATCAGATGACGAATTCGCATACATCATACACCGAGATCCTAATGTTTGCCCATGATGACGTCCGACTCGCGTCATGCGGTTGTCACCCCATACATACATACTTATTTCCATCATGTGGTCATTGTTTCATGTACCTTACGCAGTACGTGCCTTTCTACCAACTATCACAACACCTTCCGCCGTAGTGGGTGATGCACTGATTGGTGAGGACTGACGACCCTATAATTTTCGGACATTGATGGGGATTAGCTTGAAACTTGTTGGGATGCGGAAAATAAAGTACGATAGGTATTTTAGGCTTTCGTGTGAAAGAGCACGCGACGCCAAGCTGTTAGCGCCTTCATTGTTGCCTTTTCCAGTGTACATTGCCTCCCTCGTCAATCTCACAACACCTCTCCAAAACCTCCTCCACCTTCTCCCTAACTCCCACCCGTCCCCCACTCTCGTCCATAAACTTTCGCAACAGGCCCTTTCTCCTCATCCCACCCTCCCTCACCGCCCTCTCAATCTCCTCTTCCCGTACCAATCCCATACGGAAGGGGTATTCCATATACGGCCTCGTCCCCCGTCCCCCCAGCAATTCAATACTCCTCTCCCCCTCATTGCGGAAGAATGCATCGACCTGCTCTTCCGTCACATCTTCCAGCTTGGAGGGATCCCACGCAGGAGTTGTGGACGATTTCTTGATGAGACGAGCGGTTACGCCAGAGACGAAGTCTGGATGCGACATGAAGCGGCCTGCCATGTGGTATTCGCGCTGAAAGGCCTCGGCGATGTTCCACCGACGGCCCTCTTGGCATGCTCGGAGTGCGACCTTGAGGGATGTGGGGGAACGCTCGGATAGTGCTTTCAGGGTGTTGGTGGCCCAGTCGCGGATATATTGTTGGTTTTCTGTATCGCTCTCCTCGTGTTCCAGAGCAGATATTATAGACTCGACGGAACTGTGGCCGAAACAGCGATCTATCGCCATTCGCAATTCACCAGCCAGCAGCATGGGCTCATCGTGCGGTAAGCCGGTGCTGAATTCGGCGATGGTGGCATCAACGGTCGCCAGCCGCGAGTGCATGTCTTCGTAGTCTTTGAACTCCAGCTCGGCAAGCCTCGCTGTAAGAGCGGATAGCGTGGATGAATCGATGTAGTGCGTTGCCACACCTGCGTAGAAAGCGTTTACGCCCTTGAGCCGCTCGGAGGTGAGGGCGAGGTATATCCCTATCTTCCCTTCGAGTCGGGGGAGGAAGAAGGAGCCGCCCACGTCGGGGAAGAAGCCGATTGTGGTCTCGGGCATGGCGAAGAGGGTGCGTTCGGTGGCTATGCGTATGGGCGCGTGCACGGAGAGGCCGACGCCGCCGCCCATGGTTATGCCGTCCATGTAGGCTATGTAGGGTTTCGGATAGGTAGCTATCAGGTGGTCGAGCTGGTATTCGAGGCCGAAGTAGGCCTGCGAGGCGGCGCGACCATCTGGGCCTGTGGTGTTTTGCTGCGCGAGAGCCGCAACGTCGCCGCCGGCGCAGAAGGCTTTGGGACCGGCGCCGCCGATTATTATGATGGATGCTAGTTGCGATTTCTGCCATTCGAGGAGCCGGGGTATTATCTTGCGGGCCATGGAGCCGTTGAGGGAGTTGAGCTTCTTGGGACGGTTAAGCTCGATGGTGCGGACGTTGTAGACGGTGTTGAAGAGTACGTCGTCGGGGTCGTCCCCGGGCTCTTCTTTGGGTATTGAAGTGCCACTTGCGGTTGCCATCTAGACAGACGTCAGCGCTTTCGGGACTATGGCCGAGGTAGGGGGGAGCTTGTACTGTTGATGTTTGCACCGAAAAGGCGGGATGGAGTATTTTGGCTTTGAGAGGCATCCTGGCAGAGCGCGACCGCGAGAGCCGGCTCAGCGACTTTAGGGCTGGTGTACAGTAAGGTCTTAAGAACATCAATGGCAGTAATGTAGTCATCTCACGGTACTCAGTACCGGGGAACGGGAAAACTTTTGGGAAAGCGATGACGGGCCTCGAACCTTGGCGATCAAGATGAGAGGAAGGGCGCTTCGTCTCAGGCTATACAATCATAGTTCTTAGCAGACATATGAAAGCGATTTACTTCAGCCTCGAACCACCTCTACGGGGCAAATTTGCAAGAAGGGCCCAGCAGACTGTGCAGGACCTACCCCAACTGTATAGGGATTATTAGCATTGCTTGAAATCGCCTGACCATTTTGCTCAGGATCTTCGCTCGATGATAGCCGAATCCGGTCAGATTGCTTTATATCAAGTATATACAGCCGAGGGTACAGTCATATTGAGATCGCTCGAGTGATTCTTCAGTATCGTATCCAAGGACCGCTTCTCAATGACAAGCCTTCCCATCTCCAACAGTCCCTTCACATCGATATCTGCCTCCTCTTTGACCTTGCCATGCGCACCAGCTGAGCCGTTCATCGCCCGGAATATCCTTGGCATTACCCTCCTCGTGAAAATCATAGATCTGCCATCCTCCTTGCCCCAGTGGTTCCACTCCATAATCTTCTCCATCCACCGAGGTTCTTCCATCTCTATATCGTCTACCTTCTGCACCACGATCAATTCTCCTCTCCTGTACCGATAGCTGAGCGCCGTCCGCCATGCTAGGTCGTAGATCTTCCGCGGCAGCTTCGTGCTCATGTCTCGAGGCTTGGGTCCAAATGCCACACCACCTCCTCTTAACATGGGACTCTTCTTGTCGCCCAATCTAGCCTTTCCGGTCCCTTTCTGAGGGCGAATCTTGCGGTTACTGCCATGCACTTCGCTTCTGTACTTTGTGTTTGCCGTTCGCATCCCACGCTCAACGTCAGCTTCGTACACAACGGCCCGTTGTAGTATGTCACGGCGTAGTGGAAGATGCAAGTGATTTGCGGGATACTCCGTAAAGCGTAAAGGTTCCATCTCAGGGAAGCTGTAGACGGTCGTAAGGACATTTGGGACGGGCGGCGGAGGTCGCCGTGTGAATTTGGGTGTGAAAGGGTTGTAGACCTCATTCTGAGGAAGCTGGACTTCCGTAGCCATCGAACGTGAAAAGCGAGGTGCGAGGCATTGCTGTTTGGTCTCAGGAGCTGTACTAGGAATTGGGGGAATTACTCACCAGTACTGGATCTTGCGCCGCAAAAACAGCGTAAGTCGATTGTCTCAAGCCTCTCACTGAGCTTCGTAGCCTCGGAGCAGTCATACCAGCAGTTATGGTCACTCTATGGGACTTTGAATCCTCGCTTTGTATGGAGGGCCAAGCTTGAACTCGAAAGTTCAAAAGCTCTCGTCTTGATATGATAGCCCGATTCGTACTAGCGTATATTCTAGCTCACGGCGTACTTGAGACACGACCGCGCGAATCTTCTTCATTTATAGAGCCCTTCAATATGCTACGCGATTCCTGCCATCGATCATTCAAGACTTCTTCAATTGCGCTCGCCGGCAAATCTCGACCAGCCCGCTTATCACACTACACGAGGTATTCCACGTGTGGGTGACGAGGGTGCGAAGTCAATAATAGAAGAATGCCTTTCGAGTATGTTTGCGCAGAATCATATGATCTCGTTCGTTTGTACGAGAATATGTTCGATACCACTCTCACGGTGACGGTGGGTAGGAGCCTTACAAAGGACGCTGGCACATGTTCGACTACAAGATAGTCTCAGCATTCCCAAGCCTGGATTTTCACGGTTAAATTGCAAAAAACTAGAGCAGTGTACGACAGACTGAGTCTTTGAGAATGAGCAGCATCAATGCCTTCAGAGGACCACGGAAGAGAGTGCTGTTTCGGAGTGTATGAGACTGTACCATGTGGCTGATTGTCTTGATTGAGAAACATGCTATCTGGTGGTATGATCGAATCACCACTGGAGGAGACTTGGAACGAACCCTAGGAAACGCAGATACTTACCAACTTTGTGCCTTTGGTATGGTAGAGGATAATGGAAACGAGGTTCAAAATTTCAATCGTATTGACTTGAGTGTTCTGCCACCTCGAGATGGAGACATCAGACCGTCACTGGAAAGTTGCTGTTTCTACGGACCGAGACAATACTGACAGCAAGTTATGGCGTGAAATACACAAGTTGGACATCATACGTGCTATCAATGACATATAGCTTATTACGGCCAAGCGTTCTCGACACCATTATGCAACGATGGAGGAATTATGAAGACTCAAACATCCCCCTGCCAAGGTTCCAGTCCTTTATGGACCCCAGAGGCTTCAAGGAATCAGACTTGCACCCTCCCTATGCGTATCTCCCTTTCCGACAAGCCCGCTGCCCACGATTGTGGCGACCATCCAATGCTTGAAATGGAAGTGCTGAGTGGGAGGGAAATGAGACAGATCTGCCGAGAAAAATGATCCTGTAGCGGGCAGGAAGGCGGAGTCAGGGCTTTTGTACATTAGGCTCGTTCTAGATTGATAGTATATGGTTGCAAGAACTATCGTCCGTATGGTGTGGACAGCTCGGACTGCGGAGAATTGGATGCTCGAACGATAATCATGATCTTCTTTGCAGGGTACATGACCGTGAATTAGCTATCTTATGGCTTTGGTCAATATATGTAGCATCAGAGATTGGGGCAAGTGAGCACAAGCGGTGTGTGAACGCGTTTGGATACAGTGGGCTAACGGTGCTATTAGTCACTTTCACCCTGAATGGAAGGTGTATCAAAGCACATTCCATTGACTGATGTTTGGTGTAGTCGTTCATATTACATCTGTTCCGGAGCCCAAATGCCAGCTACCAAGATGAATGTAACATTGCATCCCACTATTCCTCTCGATCCCCAAAACCTTATCATGCAACCCCATCCCTCTGGTAAAGAGAGCCAAGATCCTTCGGCTTCGACATCATACAGGCTGTTCTTCTCGTTTACCTATAGGTTGATCCGCCGATGGCACCACATCTCCAGGCCCATAAGTGCTTCCTCCCCACAAGTTACATTTCCCATCACAGGCCTGCTCGTTCCAGCTCCAGCCGAAAGTCAATTCTCCGGTAGCCAGGATGTTCGCGCTCTGATCCAAGGGTGCGCTCCCGCACTGCTTGCAATGGTGAAGAAGCGTCTGGGCGACCACCTTGATGTGTGCGCCTGTGGTTGTGTTGTCGGTGTTCCACACCCAAGCGCAGATACCACCCCTGAAGCCGTCATAGGTGCCGCCTGGAAGGCAGGCTATGTTTTCGCCGTTCTTAAACATACGTGCGTCGTCGGTTTGGTTGAGTGATGCCTCGAGGAGGTTCATTTGGCCCCCATTTGAGAAGTTGTGGCACCACTTGTCGGTGTGGCAGTGGATGCCTGGATCGCCTCCGTCGTCGCCACAGGCGATGAATGGAGTCAGGAGGGCGATGAGAAGGACCAGGGTTGCGGAGAATTGAGAGTAATGTGTTCGGTACATCTTTCTCGTTCACAAACACTTGATCAACCGGACGGAACGTACTGTGGTGAGGGAGTAATAATGATCAAGTTTCGAGGGCGATGATTAACATGTTCTCCTGCACATTGTTCATCATTTGTATGCTTAGCACCTGTATACGCTTCTGCTGTGAACAGGTACATGCGCGAAACGCCAAGAGAGAACAACAGGCGAACAAGAAGCATAAGACTGCAACATCTCTGAGGAAATGGATTGGTCTAAAGCGTGGTCATAAGGGGTAGAGCTAGGACTATTACGAGAATAATAATCGTACAGAGGAGCGCCAATATAAGGTAGTGATCGCGGGATCTGTAATAGAGGTAGCGGCGATAGTCATTGCCAAACCACTCGCATGAAGGCGCTAAACGACGTTCGCGGTCATCCAAGACGGAATTCTACATGCCTCCGTTCTTATTGGCTTTTTTCCTCTTGTCCGTGCCTTGGTAAACGAAGGATATTGAAGAAAAGCGGCTGGGATTGGGCGTGGCACTCACGTGGATATTGAGCAGCAGACGTGTAACGAGGGTTTGCCATATAGAAGCGAAGCACGCCGTTGGGTATATGTTGCAGTACTTCTTAGATGAAGAAGAATATGTTGCACGGGAGTAGAAGTACTGGAACTTACCTGTTCTCTTCTCGTCGGAACATCAGCAGCAATTAGTCAAAATACAACATGACTCGCAAGACACAGGTCCAAGCCTGATCAGGACACTGATGAGCAAGTCACCTTCATAAGAGTAGTAAAGTAAAACCCTCAGCTTGTCTCCGGGTAGCTTCGTCTTCATAGGAGATGCACCACAGCGTCTTTTAAAAGGGCATTAGGCGTTGTTCCCAGGGTGCCAGGTTGTGATGTTTGAACGTTAAGAATATCAGCATGCCTCCTGGAATAGCCGTGCGCGATTCAATTTACGTAGCATGTTCTGCCCACAACTTTCAACCTCCTAGGAGTGGATTCACTCAAGATGTTCAGCATCAAACACTATGAGATAATTGGCTTCTAGCGACTGAGGAGGGCCCAGTCTTGATTGACATGAGATTGCATGGTTTCTAGTTTTAGCTCGTGCACGTGACACCAAGACATTTTTACGTTTGACGAGCAGTGATCAATTCCCTATTGACAGCATTGAGTATGGCCGGTCCAATATATACAATTCGACCCGCCTTGAGATGTTTGCAGAAGATCCAGCGGTTACAGCTTAGACCCCACTCCTCAACCTTCAGTACCTCTGCTTCCAGACGAGATGAAGCTACCCTGGATACCACTTCCGCATCCTCGCCCCCGCCTCCTCCGCCCATCCTCAACCCGAATACTGTATCTACACGTCGAGAAGAACGTGAATTACTACGTACACAGGGAGTCATGCCAGTAGGCTCTCGTCGCCGTCGCGCCGCCATTCAAAGCAGCGATAATGTCCCCTTCGAGCAAATGCCCTACCAGTGCTTCCAGGAAGCTAGGAAAATCCTACAGGAAGATCGAGAAGCCAAGCTCACACAGATAGCGGAGATGCGGAAACGCATAGCACACTGGCAGAATGTGTCGGCAGCTGACTGCGGTGGAGAATTTGCGAAGAAGGGAAGGTTGGTTCGGATGCAGAAGCATTTAGAGGAATTGAAGATCCTAGCGGATATCAACGATCCTCTTGTAAAGAAAAGATTTGAGGACGGACAGGGTATGTGGCACTATACCGCTGGGTGGAATTGTTCTTCTCCTAATAGCTGCCAACTCCAGGTGACATGAACCGCCCAATATACCGCCATCTGTCCGACAAGAAATGGAGGGAATACAAGCGGCTCATCTTGATGCAGCGTATATCCCAGATGCACATCGTTCCGGACATCCTTCCTCATCTCGATCCCACAGCTGAAGTCTCCCTAGGCTTCGGTCGCCGCAATGTCCAGCCAGGCGAATTTGTGGATTCACGTGTGAGCGAAGTACCGGCAAGACTCAACGTGCAGGTCTTCAATAAGGGCGAGCGATTGGTCAGCGTTGCGATCGTTGATCCCGATGTACCCGATGAAGAAAAGGATAGCTTCGGCTCCAGGTGTCATTTCCTGGCTGTGAATATTCCACTCTCACCAACTTCCACATCAATACACCTGTCAAAGCTCAGTGAAGCAAATCAGATAGTCCTCCCGTGGTTGCCACCGTATGCACAGAAAGGTGCTCCTTACCACCGACTCGCCGTATTCATACTTCAGCAAAATGAGAATGAAGCTCGTCCGGACACGCGCCTAGATGTTGAGGCCCTGAAGAAGGAAAAAGGATGCAATAGAGATGGCTTCAAGATGCGACGATTCTTGGCGAATCAGAAGCATCTCGAGCCGATTGGAGTAGATCTATTCAGGAGCAAGTGGGATGAAGGCACAGCAGGAGTAATGCTGAGGGCGGGTATTGAGGGAGCAAATGTCGAATACACGAGGAAGAAGCCCGAAAAATTACCATACAAGAAGAAGGATGGAGCTAGATACAGGTAGGTGTTCAACGCCTGGGTTGTAATAGTTTGTATTTTGGTGTCTGCCATGCATGGCGCTCCCATTTATTGCAATGACTGGAACCTCTACTGTGGTAGATGCTGTACGGCTGCCTCTGAAAGACATGCAGAAACCAGCCGTGGCTATTCCGAAGGTCTCTTCGCGCACATGGATCAATAAGAGTCGATTCCTTTGAGAAGTCTCTTTTATGGCTAATTGTATAAATGTCCATCGATATTTTCTTTTGCAATTTTCATATAACAAGATATCAGCATCGCTTGATTCTCCAATTCGGATTGTAATGTTATGGATTTCTTTGTTCGCTTCCTCGCTTTTCCAGTAAGAAGACGGAATCGTAACTTTAAGCTCCTTTCGCTTCGAGTCGGCTACCCTCCACAGTATACATCGTCTCGGCCTCCATATTGAGCTCAATGCCAGACATGTTTGTCAACGGAGGCAGAAGAATATCCACTGCTTCGTCCAAAAAAAAAGATAACTGACTATTAATGGATCTTTTTCGGCTTGCTACTTGAAAGATCCGCCATGGTGGTGGAACAATTCGGGCTTGAGCTCTGTCTCTCGATATTGTATTCTGCTGTATGCATCAAATTAGCTGAAGTTCTATGAGAAAGTTCACGATGCTTAAATAATCTCAATGTTTTTCTTTCGTTGATCCTATGCATTGAAGTGAAAGCTCTTTGTGGCGCTTCAAGACCGCGACATTTTGCGATATGCAAGCGTTTCGTGCCTTTTATCCGCTTTCCGCTGCAAGCTGCCTATAGCAGTTGACAAGAATTGGCCATGACTTTCGTACTGCCTTCTCCAAGGATCTCCTGCTATGTTCGCAGTCCTCCTTTGCCTGCTCAGCTTACTCCATGCGCCTACCATAGTCGTCTCTCTATTCATCGATCCTGCGCAAAGTATTCCTGCCCAATTATCCAACACATCCCAGTCTCAACTGCCGGATGGATCCCTACCTGCTCTTCCCATAGCACCAATTATTCGCCTTCCGAGCAATCTCTCCGCCCTCCTACTGCAATGCGACGCCCCCAAATACGGACACGATCTAAAGTATTCCAGCTGCCACGACGCGTACTCGCAAATACCACATCTGATCGACCTGATCTCCTTTGGACCCAGGACGCAAGGGAACTGGGCCGTCCGTTTACCATTCCGGGTTTACAGCTGTGAGTGGCGATAACCGATTCACCATACGTTCTTGCCATCACGTCTCTTCAGAGTCAAAAAGATGGAGGCTGACACTGACACATACCCGTCAGCGGATGGACTCTGCGCCGTCAACATCGCCTCCCGCTCCGGAATCGCAATCTCCGACAGAGCCAGCTGGTACACCATCGCACAAGCAGCGTATGAGATACTGGAAGAATGCATCGCGCCCTCCTCCTCCGGCGGCAGTCTCAAAAACCTCGGTACCTATTCCATAACCCCCATGAACCCCCATCTTCCTCCCTCCTTCCCTCGATTGTGTTTCCGGACAGTGCTGGGCACTGACCGCCCAAAACCCTCCCTACTCACACCCCCCCACAGGCCAAAATAACAACCTCATAATCTCCATGCTCGCCTACACACCCCACATCCAATGCGTCCCCCTCCGCCCCGGCCACCAAGCCCCCAACGTAACCCTCTGCGACGAAATCAGCGACGGCATGGAAGCCTCGACAAAAGAGCAGATCTTCGGTCCTGCGGGGCAAAAGGGCGTGGACGTGGGCTTGCCAAGGAGTCTGATCCTGCTTAGTCCGGAGGGTAGCTGTGAGGTTTTTGTGGGGACGAGGGGGGGGTTGGATGAGGTGGCGTGGTTTGAGGTTTATGTTGGGGCGAGGGCGGTGGGGAGGATGTGTGGTGGGAAGGGGGAGGGGGGGATTAGTAGGGGGCATGGTGGGTTTTTTTCGTTTTCTTTTTCCTTTTTCGATGTGATTTTTGTGGTTTGGGGTTTGTGTGGGATGGGAGGGGGGTGGTTTGGGGGGTTTGTGCTGATGGGTATGGTGTTTCTAGGGTCGCTGGGCAATGTGTTTGTTATTGTGAAGACGGGGTCGTAGTGAGGGATTGATGGGGGTTATCCGGTATCCTTAGGTTTTCTAGGATAAGAAGTGGAAAGGATGGGGAATGGAGATACATACGTTTGGGTACAGGTGCTTCTTCTTGGAGAAGGGACACGGATTGGCTTATTCGATGCTTGGTTGGTGGAAGCTGGCATATAACTTATGCAAAAGCGACATCTGGTGGAGTAAGATATCATTCATACACGGATTACAATCAGAATATATGCAAGTTTCCTGAGATTCTGAAGTTCTACTATTCATTGAGTGCGACAAGCTAGCTCCTCATAGAGCAAACAATGACTTTCTGCACCTTATGCATCATTTTCCTTTTCCGCGCTGACATGTTCAGTGTTGCTGAATCCGAGACTTGAGGAGCTGTCGTTTGCCCCACGTCAGTCTGTGCATTGCTGTGTTCGAATACCAATTGCTACCGTCTTATACGTCGTACCCTTCTCTTGGGCTGGCATTAGGGTGCCGTTACTGGCTGGTCTTGTCATTTCTGAGTCGTGCCATGCCGATCTCATTCTCGCAGGCCTCCTCCAAACTGTCCTGTCGGGACTGAGCTTGAGGCTGAATAGCTGAGAACCTGGCATCACTCGTACGATTGTGCTCCATACTCCGCCTTCAAGTTTGTTCTTTTCTCAGCTCAACCAGAACTCCAAGCATCCAAGCCATGTCCATTCGCAAAACTACACCAGCAACCCCCCAATTGCCTTTCCCAGAACCACGTAAAACACCACCTCTTCAATAAATCCCATACCCTTGCCACCACCCCCACCCCCCCACCACCCCCAAACACCCCACCGCCCACTCCCACCTCATCTCCACAACCGCCCACACCCACAGCGTCCCCAACGGCGGCGCCTTCTTCATAACAGCCATATACGGATCCTCATTGCTCGCATATACCAACCACGTTCCGGCCCCCACACTCAACGCCGCAAAGAACAATTGGGTGGCCACGTGCGAGGAGCGCGGATGTAGCATCGATACCAGCAGTAGCAGGAGGGCCGGAGCGGGGGAGGCTATGGTGCTGGTGTAGAAGAGGGAAGGGAGCGAGGGGGGTGTGGGGGCGTATTGGTGGTGGACGAGGACTGTGAGGGTGAAGTGGAGGAGGGTGAGGGTTGTGGTGTATAGTGCGATGTCTAGGTAGGGTGTCGGTGGGGGTGGGTCTGGGGGGTTCGGGGACGCAAGTGGGAAGGGGGTGGAGAGTGTGCCATCTTCGTTTATGGTGGTGGTTGTGATTGAGGGAGCGGTGCGAGAGGAGCTGTGGAGGAGTTGGCGCTCGTTGGCGAGGTCGAGGAGGGTTTTGTGGCGGGGGATGGCGCGTGAGGGCTGGGTGAGAGGGATCTCTGTCTCTGTATCTTTACTTCGAGCCTGGGCTCGTCGTTCTCGCCGGGTGCTCATGGAGTGGAATGTCGACGGCAAATGCGGTAGTTGGCCATACTATTCTAGAGAAGAACCGAAGTTTAGGTCGGCGTTGGGTCCTAGTGTTAGTGAATCATCCTCGTGTAGTCTACACTTGTGCAGGATATAATAGTTCTAGGGCAGGAGTAATATCACAATCTTGTTTCCACATGTGATGCGTAATGTAAATTACAATTGACCATGCCAGAATTATGTATGTTGTAGACTGGATGAAGCTTATTGCAGTCAGCGTCTGTTGACCTGGTCCAAAAGTTCAACAGCTGCTCTCCAATCACAATCCATGATCCATTGCCATCACAGCTTTCGAATGCTGCGACCATGGCCCGTTAATAATGTGCTCTCAATATCCATTCGATTTCGCTCTGGCCCACTCCACTCCAGAGTGACTCAGCATTAGTGTGCGGCTCAACAATATCAGATTGACTGGCGTTTGAAAGGATAGTGGCCCAATCTTCCGTTTGATGCAATAGTCAATCCAATGCAACAAGCAACTCTCGATGCGCCAGTGTCCCTCTTTCCCGTACGGTCATTCACCAGAAAATCGGATCTGCCCTTTCATAGTCCGATGATAACTGAGGCCATCATAACAGGCGAAAACATTGTATCTCTCCGGGTTTCACTCCAGTGAGCGTACAGAGCGTATCTGATATAGCAGAGGCCTGAGCCATGACAAACACTGCAATACACATACCCAAACTTGTCCCAAAAAGGACGTTGTCTCTCCTCACTATCCCCATGCCGAAGAGCCTTTTCACCGTCCGAGTCCCTGGGCTAGGGTCTCGTATCTTTCCATAAACTTTTGCGGACCATACCACTGGACATTGAGGTATGTGCTGTCATTTTCATATTAATTTGGCAAGCCTTGCTCATTCAAGGTATATGCGTTCACATGGTTGCGTGGGACGCCGTTTGGTGCCTTTTCCGTGCATCGTAGACCGACCTCACACAGGTCACATCGAAGACATGCTGGACTATGATGCCCAATGGTACGGTGGCCGCCCACTGTCGGACGATATGCCGTTCATGATATGTACTGGTCCACCATGGAAACTATGTAAATATACCCATCTTTCGCGACCTCTGGGTATCTCGTTGCTCTTCGTACTGATCACCGTGTGAGCTTCACTCGTTGTTCAGCCAATTTCGTAGACACTTACATTCAAAAATTCCGTCATGGCGATGAGCAATATAAACAGCTCTACTAGTTCGTCAATATCTACATCTGCACCCACATCGTCAAAGGATACACCTCCTATCTTGGCCTGTCTCTTGAGGACGGCTACCACCAAAGGCCGACTCTCCACGAGGAATCCCTTCGCACTTTCGAGGGTCTGCTCATTTTGGGGGCCCCTACTAATGACCATAGATGTGATGACGCGAGCTATCGAGAGCAGCAGCCTGTAATATTTGGCTAACGCTTCTGCGTTATCGATTTCTGATCATGTCAGTATGACCAGCGTTCATTGCAAGAGGAAACTTACCAACGCCGATGTCCGGGTCGACCGAGAACAGTCCCGATACGCGGACTGCTTGGAAAAGTCCTGCATTCATGACGTGGACCGCACCAACTCTGCTTTGAGAGATAGTCACCAGCAACGCGAGCTTGGTTTCGTAAAAGGACAGTAAGAGAGGAATATCTAATGTGAGGAAGAGATTAGTGACGTGATCCCTGATGCCATGGAGGACAACTCACCCTTCGCGTTCGTCTCTCGAAGCTCTTGTGGTATATTCTCGATGGTTTCAACAAGGACCTGGATGAAGTTTGTTTTGGCCAGCGTCTCAACGATATAATTCGACTTGTCATTGCTGGCGAGACTGGCCAAAGAATCGAGCAGTAGCAGAGCTGAAATTCGGCCAGTACCCGAGGCCCCGTAAGCATCGTCACAAATGTTGTCTAGTAACTTCTCACCCGTCGACTTCAGAACTTGGAGGCTATGACGGTGGCTAGTTGAAGCATCGGAGGCCATAGTCTCACTCGAAAGATACAGACAGCAGATGTTGTAGAGTACTTCGCGAAGCTGCATGTCCACATCAGGACAATTCACCGCTCGCAAAGCTGTGCGGAAAACCTGAGTCAGCCTGTCGTTAGCAACGTCACCAGCTCTGGACCTATCAAGTGTGGACGATCCGAAGTCAAGCTGAGACAGCAATGCCAAGGTCAACTTGGCAACCTCTTTGGCCTCTCGTATATTCGTCAAGGCAAAATCCTCCAGCTTTGGCATCAGTAGCTGTAGAGCCTGCAGGATCAAGGCAGCTTTGGCCCCCGATTCCAGGTCGCAAGTCCCAACGGTAAGTGTGAGCATATCTGCCCAGGCTTTCATCGTTTGTAAACGTACAGATGTAAGCTTGACCCGATTGTTCTCGCTGTCACAATAACGTAGGATACTCTGTGCCTCCTCTTCGGCCCTCTGTTGTTCATTAGGGTCTTGGAAACGGCCAGACTTCCGTAATTCATTGAGCCGTAGGATGATTATTTCCCGGATTAATCGTGTGTCGGACAGGCCTTTAGTATTCTGGGAGCCGGCTTCCATCGCAGATTCGAAGTCCTTCTGCTGAAAGTAGTTGAACCGGGGATGATCGGCGGCATTGGAGATATCCAACTCAGTAAAGTCTAGAAGATCAAAAATCGTCACATTTCGCACCTCCTCGCCGTCAGGCGTGATAGTTGAACCAAACAATGTAGAAAGTATTCTCTCCTTTAGCGAGGGCGCACCCTCTGTGGCCACAAGGCGTATTTCTATGCTGGTATATTCGAGAAGCGAACAGCGCAGCCAAAGGAGCTGCTCGAGACTCACTGCAGAGGCAGTAGACATAAAATCAGGGTGCGTGAATGGTCGTCCATCGAATGGGGTATTTGGTCCGATGAGTGTCTGTCTCGTGAAAAGAAGGAATAGGGTGTCTCTCAGCCTCATCTCGGACAACGTGAAAATGGACGTAAGAGGGGAGATCCATAGCATAGATAGAATTTGCACGCTCTTCTGTTTAAGATCTAGCGACCACCTCTGCATACTAAACTCGTCGCCGTCCGGGTAGTCAGTTGCTAAGTGTAATACAGTATGAAACAGAGAGTTGCCGCCAGCGAATGAGCCATCGTTAGCAACATCCACAGTGGTTGCAGTGCATGCGAACCCTAGAAACGCATGTGCCAGGGTTGGTCTATCAGGCGAAGCAGCCATACATTGGATCAAAAAGTCTAATATACCTGACTTGATGGCCCACCCGGCCGCCTCGCTGCCCAGACTCAGCTCGCGAGGTTCAAAATGCATTGCCAAGGTCAATGATCTCGCTATAGGAGCCAAATCACCACTCTGATCAACCACGCTTATAAGACGATTGCAATGCAATCTTGTACCGAGACCAGGGGTGGATTGAACGTTCAGCTTTTTCGAGCCGGCAAGCTTGCCAAGCAACTTCAAAGAAGCGACTGTAAGGTCTTGGTTGCCGACTCCTGAATATAGCCCCAAATCAATGATCAAATGCATGTTGAGGGAAACACTGTCCTCAAATGATGCTAAGGCTGGGTTGGAGACAGGCTGTTTGCGGCCTGTCGACTGAAGTTTGATGAGGGGACGCACAATGTCAAGGTATGTAGACTGAAGGTCTACTATGAGATTCATGACCTCAACACAGCAGAGTGTAGATTGAATGAGTGGTGAGAATGAAGGAGCTTTAGCGACCTCGTCAGCATCCCGGTGTGCCGATGCGAAAAGTGCAGCTAGCACTCGTTCGTTGAACATCCATTCCATTACGCGGGCAAATGGGTGTAAGCGAACATAAGTCAGTAAAGATGATGTGTCCATTGCCTCGTCCACGGATATCGATGATTTGTTCGCAAGAATCACGAGATCTTCGTTGAAAGTATTCAGGGACACAGCAGCAAATCTCAGGACATTCCAGGTCAAGATCCTTTCTTGGAGACCGTCTTCGAGTTCTATTGTCTTGGAAGCAAAGACTTTGTCAAACACAAAGTCAATATACGGTTCGATGCCCGACATTCGATAGGTTGATCCTAGTGTTTCTGGGAAAGGCAAGCGGTCGTTGAGTCCTGTATCCCGAACAGCTGGGGATACCAGACTGTGCAGGAGCGCGATAAACTCATTTGCTTTCTCAAAATTCTCGGCAAGAGAATCAAACGTAATTTGCTCTGTCCGAACTGCTGGGTTGACCTTCGCAGGCCTGCTCACATTTGGTGGCGGAGACAAAGCGCCACAGATCCATTGATCCAAGCTAGACCAGACTGCTATGCTGAGTTCTGCAGTCTTTTGAGTCAAAAGTGCCTGGACTACCGCGAACGCACAGGCTTGTAGGCTACTCGGTACTCCACTGCTACATAGGTAAAATAAGATTTCGAGGATGGGGAATTGCGATTGGGACAGTATCCACCACCGCACCTCTGCGCTTTCACGGCAAAGATGAGACACCAGGCGTAGATAGCTCTCTAGCATTATCGAACTTTCCGGTTCATCAATCTCATCTGGGCCAGGCCTGCCGCGATACTGAATGATAGGGCGAAGAGCCGTTGGCTGTTCACGGATCTTGACTGTATAAACATTCAGCTCTCCAAAAACCTGAGACCAGCTCAGTGAATGTGATCTGCGAATCTTGGCAGGGACTGGACTGCCCTCCTCGAGAAGAAATCTATGAGCGGAAGCAGCGCCTTCTTCGCCTTCCGAGATTGATCGTAACATTTCGCAGAAAGCACTCACGCAGGGAGTAGACTGTCTCTTCGAAGCCCATTGCAGAAATCCATACAAATTGCTATCGACATCAGTCCAAAAGGCTTGCGCTGCGTCACCTCGATGGTCGAACGCAAAAGAGATGATGACGAGGAATCTTTCCAGATGAAAGATTTGTTCAGGAATAGCACTCGACGCGCCTTGCTGTAGATTGGTACGAAACCTCTTTCTCTGGTCGTCTTCCTCCTTCTTGAAGCGGCGTAGGGTATCAGGCATGTTGGTGATGAAGGCGTCAGTGAATGTCTCGAATTGTTCCATAAGTAAATTTTGAAAGTATGAGGATGTTGATGCCATATCTTGGGCCAGAGGCAGCAAATCTCGAAGCAAAAGTTGAATCAAGGCCTGCTTTGCAGGATCATACCATTCGTCTGGTGTGATTTGTGAGCAGATAGATAGTGTTGACTCAAACGCACCATCTCGCAGCGCTCGAAAGAATGCGTCGGATCGGATCTGAGCTTCCTCTTGGAGGTTGACATTCTGTACTGGTGAACCTGTCGGCTGCTCAACATACCATCCAGAATACTCCGCAAGCCACCAGGTAATGGTAGCTGCCTGAAAATTTCGCAGTGTCCATGGTGTCGAGTCCTTGCTGTCTAAGATCTTGCTATTTAGCATTCTTGCTTCTCGCAGAACCCCTCCTCCCTCGGGTGACCCGAATTTAGCTGCGAAACCCATGATCACCGGTACGTAGTGTATTGCTGAATTGTTCCATCTGTCTATCTTCGGCAGATATGCTAAAAGTTTATGGAAATCCTCGACTCCAGTTCGATCGGCCTTTATCAGATGATTGATGATTGCGCCTAGTGACTCGTGCTGCCGCCCAAGGCTCTGATATGAAAACTGCGTGACTTGAGTATAGTCATCAGTCAACGTCTGCCCTAAAGCAAGTGCTCCCTGATGGCGCTCTCCTAGCGCTTGTAGCCACTTCTCTATGCCTGCCATTGCATCCATGCACTTTTGCGTATAGAGAGACCCGTTCCGAGCCACACCATCTTTGGTTCCAAGTATATCACTTATCAACCCACGAGACGATTCTTGGCTTCCGTCCTCACGTTCAAGATTGGTCGACTGTCTTAGCAGTAGTCTTAGACATTCCAGTAAAAAGTGTCTGCGTTGATGGAATAGCATCAGCGCAGATGCCACAGTTGACATCTCAAGGAACTCCGCATCATCTTGTGTGTCGAGCAAAATCTTTGCAGATTGTATCTCGTCAAGGTCGAGGGTATCGGCCAGCTGAATTGTATTCTCTTGGAATTCTGGATTTACAGAGTATTCCTGTTCATCGATTGCAATGGTACCTGTGAAAGCATAATTCAGGTCAGCGACTTAGCATGAAGCAACGCTCAATTGAAGAGATCTAAAGGATGCGAGTACCAGAGAGGACAGTCTTTCGGCTATCTTCGTTTTTCGAAGGTTTGTCAAGAAGCTGCCTGAATTCTTTTACACGCGTTTCTAATCTCGCCCACAGACTGTCGATGTTGCGCATGTGGTGGCCTTGATCTAGGTCCTCAAGATCCTGGTGGAGAGATTGCAGACCAACCAAGCCCTCTTCGTCGTCTGCCATGGTCTGGAAGACGAAAAAGGGACTTAGCAGTGGATTGCTTGTTCCGAGGAGAGATGTTTGTAGGAGTCGCGCATTTGGCGGACACCGCCGCGGGAGGTGATTTCTCAGCCTTTCAACACAAGAATTTCCTACTCGTCACAACATGTAGTAATTCGCGTTCTTAGGTCTTTGCGAGACTGCTAATCTTGAAAGTCGCAGCTTCTGCGTGTCATGTCTGGGGTTGTAGACATGCGAGCCAATATATACACTGCAACCTTCCCCACTGGTCTGACTGTCAGATCTCAATATGGGGGAGGTCAAAGGAAGGCGGGACATCAACGATGAGCTCGGTCAGTAGCGCCTTAGAGCGTCTCTGCAAACGAAGGCTTACAAGAAAGCAGACAAACTGCATTCTGAGAAGGTGGAGGTGCGCTCTTCTGGTCTTATCAGTGCGTTCATCAGCGATATATTGATCGGGCTTACAGTTACTGATTCATGGACAGAGTTGACGCAGATTATACGAGAGAAAAGACAGGATCTGTACTTTTGTCCCCGAGCCTCCAATTGATGTAGATTGAATAGCTAATAATAATCCAGCAAACAAGTAAACGATACTGGCTACCATACTATCCTAGAGACTGTTTTTCGGGTTGCGAAAATTGAAAGCTCTAATTATGCTAGAGCTACCAAGTACACGAAACCTAAGGTTGAATTGAGACTATCAACATGCGCGACCTTGGTCCGAGTTGTCGTCGAGATCGGCCTACGGAAATTGCGTTACAAGACAGTCAAGGCCCTTTTAGAGCACATCACCCAGACCCTACCGACACCAGATGCAGGCTATTGTGCGCCCCTCTGTAAAGATTATCTGAAGGCACTTGTGACATTGCTCGAATTTAAAGCTCATCCTGAACATTTCTTAGGAGACGAATGGCATGAGATGGTGGATTTCTGTCTTGACGCAGTACGAGATCTGAATAGAGTGGATGATTTAGCTGATTCGGCTCTATCCAATAGAGCAAGACCTCTTCAGAAGCCGGTGTCTCGCAGGAACCATCTCAGCCGTTCGGCCACGCCGAGTACAATGGGTGATCATGGCCGCTTGTCAAGTCTCAACGCCTCGCAGCCAGCTACCTACCCCCAACTTAGAGAGAGCCAGCTTGAGTTAGCCCTTTGTTTGCAGCATCTCACTTCGGTACCGAACGCACCGCTTTTTGATAGGGCACACATCATCATTACTACCGTTGTGGATTTACTGGTTTTGTATCCCAAAGTTTCCAGCATGCAGCAAGTTCTCGTTGACTGTATCAATTCCATAATGTCCCGCGTCATTGCTCATGATACCACGCTTGCTCTCCATCTAATGGAGAAAGTACTTCCACTATTTCGACGATTCTGGGATGCTAAAGATAACAAAATGAAGGAACCACTTTTGATTCTTCTTGCGTATGGAGAAGTCCTATTGCCTCGCCTGGTTTCCGAAGATACAACAGGGGACCACAAGGCCATCTTAAATGCGTTGGTTGAGATTCTTCGTGACGACTATTGTGCCCGCAGACATCGAGAGCAACTTCAGCTAGATGACCTCACATTCGTGGATCCTACCTTCTGTATGTCACAGGCGCCGCTGTCCACGAGTTTCCTCCAGGTCCGAACGGGGATCCACAAGGCCGAGCAGCCTTGGTGTTTAATTTCTTCAAGTGCTGTTGTCTTGATGGTACTTGATAATAGTGCTACGGCTCATGCAGGTCTAGCGAACTTGGGTGAGATTGATTACCAACCCAAACGCCAAAAGCTGGCCCGTCCTCTGGATGACACCTTTAGCTTCATCAAGGGACCGCTACCTATGGAAAAGCAATACGCTTTACAGATTCTGGTATTTATCTTCGACAAAATGCAATTCGATGAAAGCTCTTTGCAAGGCCACCTGGACCTGCTACTGCCATGCTTATCGGACGATGATGGCTTGATTGCATCTTGGACTATGCTTGTCATAACTTCGTAAGTGTGCCTTTTAAGTTTTTTTATCAGTCATATAATAATTAGATGGCAGTGCAACGGGGCAACATGCTGCTCGATCAGTGAGACTAAAGGGTTTTTGGCTCAAGGTATGGAGACTCGCGGCACGTCACATAACCTCTCTGGGCACATGCAGAGCTGCGTGCCATTTGATGACTTGCGCTCTAAGTTCGAGGCTAGTTCAGTACATTGATGTTGCAGATCTAGTTGACGGTATGATAAGATCCGTTGACCTTAACGGGCCGGCAGGTTGTGACGAATCTGCCACATCTCTCTGGACAATGCTACTCGTCCTAAGAGGGCGAGACAACCTCAGTACTGCGCCGGAGACATCCGGGAATGTTCTTCGGTGGCTTTTCAATAGATGGAGTCCAAGTAAGTCTACCCAAATGGGGGGAAATGATCATTGACACGGTTGTAGCAAAGATCTGTGACCGACACCACGCGATGTTCATAGCCCAACAAACCTCAGCATTCGGCATTTTGAGATTGATTTGCGTGTGTCTTGGCCTGCCGCCTCCTTCGTTACCGCCACAACCAGCTCAGAATCTTGGGACACTTTCACAGGCTAGATCAAGATTCTTACGTGATCACAAGCTAATGAAATATCTACTACTTTCTGACCTTACGGAAGACATCCCATCATTCCAAGATGATCATACCGCTGTGTTGAGAGCAGAGTCCGTCGCCATCAAGCTCTCTCATTCGAAATCGCAGTCGCTTGTTGGTGCTATTCTAGAATTTCTCATTGCCGAGGGCGCAGGACTTGTCCGCGCTTACTTCCTTTCGGTCAATGAGCCTTCCACATGCATCAGCGCAGATATTATCCATGTCTGCATATCATTTGGCATCGTTGGATATGCACTGCTTTCAAGCTCGATGTTCCATGACGTTGGCCAGAGAGACCAATTCGGGAGCGTTCTCAACGATCTCAATGGAGGTTTAAAACACTGTATGCTTCACCATCATGACCGGCAGGCATTGATGAAGGGCTTCTTTGACTCCTATGGTAGGGTCCTTGGATCTATCAAACAAACCGCTTTGGGAAAAGAACCCCTCATGAATGGTGCAGTAGCTATGTCACCAGGCTTCGACCAGAACTTTTGGAACGAAATCCTGCAAGCAAATGACAATCCCAACACCGATAGTGCTCAAGATGGGGATGATCTGGACGACGGCTTTGACTCGCAAAGAAGTCAAAGTAGGGACGAAATGTCTGCTACCGATAGTCTCCACTTCGAACTTCCTGCATCGACTAATGGGAAGGCTTTTCGAGCTTGCATAGCAGCTAAGATTTGTTTCATGTCTGGCATCCAGAAAGCTGAAGAAGCCGGAGCTGGTATCACGAATGTTACCACCTCTTTGGTTCCTTACCTGACGTCTTTGCTGGGTCAGGATTTTCTCGCAAGCCGCCCTGCTCTTGTCGAGTATCTGCAGTCGGGCATTTCGATTGGTCGAGATGATGCATCCACGCTCCTTGAGTATCTCGCACAGACATTTCTCCGTATGTATGAGTACGAAAGATCTGAGGTAGCAATGGGCGTAATCCTGGACGTAATGACTAGTCTCGCTGATATGTGGACCACTGATGATGGTGACGAGGTCTCCGAAATCGGGGAACAGCTATACAAATGGTTCATTGAGACCGCTCTCAAAAAAGGCATATCATCACCTCATGTGCACGTCCGCCTGTCCTCCATGCTACAGCAGGTTATCAAGGTCAGACCTGAATACGGAAAAAGTATGTCTTTACCTTCCGCAAGGACGTGTCTTTTCGATGTATTAGCGGAGGGCAACATCATTGTGAAATTTTATATCGGAAACAATATTGCCAACATCATCGGTTTATTTGTCCTCAACAAGCATGAACGTCTCCTTGAAGACATAATAGAAGTTCTTCCAAAGGATCCAAATTGGATTGAAGGACTTGCGCTGCGACTCTTCGTTATTGCTCACCTAGCGGCTTCATGGTCCACTCTGCTGCGCTACTGTACGTACAAGATCTTGGAATGCGCAGGTGCAGTTTCCGATTCAGTCAGATATGCTCAAAGTTGTCTTCAGCACATTGCATCATCTCTCCATCTAGCCAATCCGAAAGATCTCTTCAAGCTCTTCGTGCCTCAAATCTTTTTTACGTGGTTTGAGGGTGAGGATCTACGATCATTCCCCCATGTGATTTTTGGTTATGAGACTTTCACAGATCTTCTTTGCGACATGCAAGAGGAGCTCGTGAGTCAAACCCTCTTATGGGGTAAAGACGATGAAGCTACCCAGCTGGCCGATAGCCTAGGCACGCCGTTTGCGACACTCCTAGTGGCTTCATTCAGCAAGGCGACTGCTTATTGCATTGCTCGAGACGTCGCAATGTCCTCAACCATAATTTCACCAGCGCCTCATGCGGAAGCCCGTGTGCGCAGACATCTCAGCAAAGAGCAGTATATCACTCTTGTTACCAAGAATTTTCCAGATATTTTAGCAATTCTCTTCAAAACAATAGATTTAGATGGCCAGATAACGAAAGGTCTTCAAAAACATCCAGCATATTCGAAGGCCTCTGCTATACATCAGGACATACTGACTAAATGTGGTCCAGATAAGGCTCTACCTAATAGTCAGCAACCGTCGTTCAGAGCCAATCACCTGATCGATGAGATAGAATGTCTTTGCCACCGTACACCCTATGATCCCGAATCATTATGGTCGCCGGAGCTCTATGTCTACGTCTTGAGAAATTTGCTTAACTCTATTCAATCAGCACTAGGTTCTCTGCATACATGCGCCGTTCTGCGAAAAGTTCGAATTATGGTAAGTCTGGCTGGAGCGACAGCTCTGGAGCAATACCCACTGGAGATGGCATTGCATTCTTTGATGCCTTATATGACGGATGCACAGTGCGCCCAAGAGGCAATCGGACTTGTGCAGTACCTCCTGGAGCACGGGTCATCATACTTGCAAGAAGTCCCCTCCTTTCTTGCAGGTCATGCCGTATCTACACTTACTTCGATGAAGGCATTCTTTGACTCCACACAGGACAGTACTACACAGGAAAGCCAGTTTCAGGCTACAATGTCACGGGCGCAAGCATTTCATACGTGGTTTTCCACTTTCCTAGCAAATTACAGATCCCCCCATTTGTCCGAAGACTCTGCAAGATGCTTCAAAACTATTGTCAATGCAGCAAGCCATATCCAGACAGGGGGCAACGCAAAGAGTGGTACTTACGAGAGTGAGCTTCTCATGGAACTTCTCGAAGACCAGCGCTCGGGGAGGAACCTCCTCGACCAGTCCTGTAGGGATACCATCCTGAAGTATCTGACTACTCCATTTGAGGTGCCCACGGACTTTCGCGAGGATATCCTTGGATCAGATGAGAGTGCCGTACGATATGCGTCGATCGTTTGGAAGACGTGCCAACGTGGAACATCGTCACAGAATTATCGTCTCTGGGTTGGACGGGTCATTGGACGTGCGTATGCCGGCAAAGGTTTAATCGATAGAGGAATGGTGAATGAGACATCCTTTGAGCAAGGAATCCTTTCAGCATCTGCAGACCCGATGGCAGCGTCATCGAGCTCTAGGACTAGGTTGTTGAGTCTCTTGTGCAGCATTCTTCAGAGCGACCGGAGCAGTCAGATTGGGTCTGTTGAGGCAACATTGCGTTCCATTCTTGACAAGACACAAGGCACCGAGGACTTCCATGAATGCAATCAGGTCTTACATGTCTCGCTGACCAAGTCACTGCTTCGGGGACAATTTCAATTGCCTTTGAATAAACAAGAAATCTGTGGACCGAAGCTGCAAGAGAATGCAGCACTTACAAAGGACATGCCAGCTGCGCAGTGGGTTCAGCAATTATGCACAGCATTGGCACTTACAGCTAGTAAGGATCCAATCTTGTCGGAGCTTTGGCATGTTTTGCAGTCCGTTGGGGATTTCGCAGAGAAAGCCTTCCCATACATACTCCATCTCGTCTTACTTCAAGAGACCGGAGGACATCAGACCACAAAACGCGTCATGTCAGAAGCGTGTCAAGAATTATTCCGAGGCTGTTCCAGGGAAGAAGAAAATTCCATTTCTTCGGTCCGGATTCTCTTACAAGCGATCTTATACTTGAGAACCCAAGCACTTCCAAATGAGACCACCAAAGCTGACCGTGCTCAGTGGCTTGAGCTTGACTATCATCAGGCCGCAGCTGCAGCTATCAGCTGTTCTATGTTCAAGACGGCTTTATTGTTTCTGGAGATTCACTTATCTGAAGCCGCAAAGATGTCGCGACGGTCCTCGGTCATCTCGATAGAAGAACCCAGCGCTCTTCTGCTTACTATCTACCAGCACATTGACGAGCAAGATGCATTTTATGGGGTTCAGAAGCCTTCAAGCCTCTCCTCCATGATGGCCAGACTCGAATACGAGAATGCGGGTTTCAAGAGTTTGTCCTTTCGCGGCGCCCACTATGATGGGAAGCTTCGTCTGTGCCATGGGGACTATCAGGCAGATGAAGAGAGTATGGTCCGAGCGCTTGATAATCTCGATCTTAATGGCTTGTCGCAGTCTCTACTTAGTAAGATGACCAGCACAGGACCGAATGCCACAGACTCAGTATTGCGTACTGCTCGTAAATTAGAACAATGGGACATATCAGCTCCAGCGTTACATGTCAGCAGTGCCAGTACAGTCTTTAGGGCGTTCCAAAGTATCAATAATGTCACAGATATTGCAGGTCTGGCGGCGTCCTTGAACGCCGGATTTAGTGATGCTATCGATCTACTGATGATCAGCAAAGGAGCAAAATCAGCTGTACGTGAGGTTCTCGGTAGTCTTGCAATCTTAACAGAAGCAGACGAGGTCTTCTCATCACGGAAATCGGAGCAATTATATGAGGTGTTGGGACGTTTCGAGGATCGTGACGATTGGATGCACTCTGAAAAGTCAGCAATCCATCTATCAACGTAACACCTAGTATGAGACTGATGTCTTCTAGTTACGAACACATCAAGGGAATCATATCATGCCGCGAGACCGCACTGAGCATCTTGGTCAAGAAAACCAAGCTACAAGACATGCTGAAGACGACTCAACGGGATGTCCATACTCTTGAAAGCCACTTGCTCCTTGCGTCTTCCCAGATGAGCCGGCTTCATGGCGCTCTCCAAAATGCCCTTTCGACCGCAACGTATCTTACTCAGCTGGTCACGCCTTGTCAGAAATTTGGCATCGATATTTCGGCAGCTGTGCGATTTGAAAGTGCCAAGGTATTGTGGGGTCAGGGTGAGATGACAGCCTCGATCAACATGCTACAAGACCTCAATGACGCTCCTGGCTCCCATGGTCAATTAGTAGAAGTCGGCAAGTCCGAGCTTCTTGCGACACTAGTGAGTAACTATGGTTGAGGTCCTGGAAAGCTTTCTGCTGACCTTGTAAGGGACATCAAATCTCTGAGGCTCGACTTGAGAAACCAGACGAAATCATCAATCATTACCTAACGCCAGCCATTAAGGAGCTGCACAGCGCGGCAAAAGGAGATGAAGCAGGCCAAGTCTTCCATGAGTTTGCGTCCTTCTGTGACCAACAGCTACAAAATCCTGACGGCTTAGAAGATTTCAATCGTATACACAAGCTTCGTGACCGCAAGGGCGCTGAGGTACAGGATCTGGAGCAAATGATCAACTCGAAGAGCTCCCAAGCAAGAGAACGTGACGCTCTCAAAAAGGAACGGAACAAGACAAAGGCATGGTTTGACCTGGATGATCGGGAATATCAGCGTCTCCGCGATGGCCGCGACACATTTCTCCGCCAGAGTCTGGAGAACTATCTCCTTTGTCTTAAAGCCTGCGACAAATATGACAATGACGCTTTACGATTCTCCGCCTTGTGGCTTGAGAACTCCGAAAGTGAAATTGCGAATGAGGCAGTGTCTAAAGTCGTTAGCCAAGTTGGCAGCAAAAAGTTTGCCGCTCTCATGAATCAGTGGTCTTCGCGATTGCTTGAAGATACAACAAAGTTCCAGACTCTACTCGCCTCTCTAGTATTGAGGATATGTATCGACCATCCTTACCATGGAATGTACCAGATCTTCGCTGGGAGCAAAAGCAAGGGCGGCAAAGACAACAAGGCATTGTCTAGGAATGCTGCCGCAAACAGTATTGCAATACAACTCAAATCTAATAAGCGCTCGAGTACGACATGGTTAGCTGTACATAATACCAACATCAGCTTCGTCAGATTTGCAGGTGAACGCCTGGAGGATAGTCGGCAAAATTCGAAGGTACTGCTTCGCAAGACTACTACTGGCCCAAGAATCGAGCAGGATGTTCAAAAGCAAAGGATTCCACCGCCAACCGCGAAGATCGAGTTACGAGCAGACTGTGATTACAGCAACGTCCCTTTCATCGCCAGATTTCAGCCTGAGTTTTCCATAGCAGGAGGTATCAGCGCTCCCAAGATCGTCACAGCTATAGATACCAACGGCGTCAAGTACAAGATGCTCTTCAAAGGAGGCAATGATGATCTTCGGCAAGACTCCATAATGGAGCAAGTCTTCGAACAAGTCAGCAATCTTCTACGCACCCAACGCGCCACCCGCCAACGCAACCTCGGTATCCGCACCTACAAAGTCCTCCCTCTGACAGCAAGAGAGGGCATTATCGAATTCGTACAAAACACCGTCCCACTACACGACTACCTCATCCCGGCGCATGAACGCCACTTCCCAAAAGATCTCAAGAACAAAAACTGCCGCAAATTCATCGCAGACGCTCAACCCAAATCCGTCACCGAACGAATCTCAGTCTATCGCAAAGTCTGCCAGAGCTTCCATCCCGTGCTGCACTACTTCTTCATGGAACGCTTCGAGAACCCAGACGATTGGTTCGAGAAACGCCTCGCTTACACGCGATCCACGGCCGCCATATCGATCCTGGGACAGATCCTCGGTCTCGGCGACCGACACGGTCACAACATCCTCCTAGACAACGAGACCGGCGAGGTCGTGCACATCGACCTCGGCGTCGCCTTCGAACAGGGTCGGATCCTGAACGTGCCCGAAGTCGTCCCCTTCCGCCTCACGCGCGACCTCGTCGACGGCATGGGCATCACGAAGACCGAAGGCGTCTTCCGCCGCTGCTGCGAGTTCACCCTCGAGGCGCTGCGAACCGAATCCTACAGCATCATGACCATCCTGGACGTGCTACGCTACGATCCTCTCTACTCCTGGTCCGTGAGTCCGTTGCGCTTGAAGAAGATGCAGGATGCGCAGACGGAGGATCCGAAGTTGGCCGGGGCGGGCGGGAACGGGGTGGGTGGGGATGAGGGGGAGCCGGGCGAGGCGGATCGGGCGTTGACGGTTGTGAAGAAGAAGTTGAGTAGGAGTTTGAGCGTGCAGGCTACGGTCAATGAGTTGATTCAGCAGGCGACGGATGAGCGGAATTTGGCGGTGCTTTATTGCGGGTGGGCTGCTTATGTTTGAGGGTGCTGGTAGGGGAGGATGAGAAGGGACAAAAATGGTGAGAATAATAGGAGGAAGGAAAAAGGGCGAAATTTAAAAACGGAAGGAAATGGAGGAAAAAGGAGGATGGACGTACATGGGCGCCGTATTTTTGATGGATTTATATTGCAAAAGCGCGTGTTTATAATTGGTACATTCTCTTCCTCTTCTAGAATTCATAGATAGCATTGTACATCTGGCATCTATCCGTACAACGCAAATATTACATATTCGCCACTCCTACCGCGCTATTGATACCCTTCGTACATTGCCGAAGCCTCCGTGTTAGAATTATGTACTGTAAACCCAATATCCGGTTTAACACCTAGCCACCTCACCACCATGAACGCCGCATAAACCATGCAGTGTCATTATCCATTACATATACTTTTAACGATGAAAGGATGTGTTACATGGGGCTATCGTGCAGCACCGTCCTCCCTGCCGCAGGATTCTTGATCCACGGCTTCCCATACTGCCCTTCCTTCCCCGGATGATACTTCTTCCAGATCGGGCCCTCAATCTCATACGGAGCATCCATCAATCGGGGTTCCTGCGCTTGTGCCGCATATCTCGGCACCAGTTTCTTGCTCTTTGGGCTTCTGGCCTCGGGCCCGTCTTTGAGACCAGCGGATGCGGTGTCGGTAGAAGATGCCTTGTTAACGTCTCTGATGATACTGTTCAATTCCTTGACGTCGCTCGAGATCTGTGCTTCTAGGTATCTGAGATCGGTGCGTTCACGGACCTCGGCCATGACTGGAGGACGAGGTGTGTAAGGGTATTGATCCAAGTCGATGGGGGTATTTGGAACGATGGCTGGGTCCAAGTACGCGACGGAACCCTTGTCCAGAAGCTGATTGATCGTCACGCTTTCACCATGCGGAATCTTGTTCGGGTGACTTGGTGTTATACAATCCATATCCACCTCCTTTCTCAAAACGTGATCGATGTCGACAGCGCTGAAAAAGGCACACGATTGGGGCAGGTCATTGATGCCCATCTGCTGGCTGAACATTGCTCTTGTCCAGACGTTAGCAACTTGCAACGCCATGGCTCCGCGATATTTGTCTTCTTCTTTGACCAGATATCTAATCTCGTCATGGACCGTGATCGCTAGACGCGCATTAATATTGAAACGTCGAATGAGATAGTCCATAGATATGATGAGAAGATGGAGATAGTCGACGCCCGATGATTGGATAGCCCAATTTATGCGGGAGGTCATGAAGCCGCCTTTGTTGATGTAACGGCGCATGAGGGCTTCTGTGATGCCTGCACCCAGGACTGGGGTCCGAGGACGTTCCTGTTCTGCGAATTCTTCGAGCCGATTGAAGACAAAGGATTCAGTGCCGCCCCTCCAAAACGAGCGATCATTGAGTACTTTGCGGGTTGTCTTGGTGCCTTTCGTTTCTTTGTATAGACGTGTAGCAATATCCTGAGTCTCCTTTTCGGATAGGTTTGAATTGAATTGGCGAAGAAGGGTAGAAGCGAATTTGAGGCCGGCGCCATAAATGCGGCCATAGTTGAAGACTTTGGCGTCGTTACGTGATATTCCCAGAATCTTGGCCGTTTTCGAATGTAGGTCGGTCCCAGCGGCTTTTGTGCCCTCGAGCGTCATGAAGCCGATGGCATTGCCGCCATGCAGACGAAATTGGGCGTCGCCTACCAGGCTTGCGATCCAGAGTTCTTCGGAATCGACGTCAGCGCCGACAAAGCAATACCCTGGTGGTGCTTTGATCATAGACTTCAGCTCTGAACCGACACGGTTGGCTTTGGCATTGCTGGCAGTCAACCAGGTGTTCTCGACTGCTCTGCGAGTAATTGTGCCCATGGGGATGATTTGGGGTAGAATATAGCCTAAGTCTTCGCTCTTTTGTAAATCGCTAGCATCGTTCACGTAGACGACCATCTGGGATCTTATACGATCGCGTGCGCTAATCCAATACGAACAAGATGCGTTCATTTCAAGAGCCTCTTTTGCGTAAGAGAATTCGGATGAAAGCACACCGCTCTCGAAATATTGCAGATATCCTTTGGCTAAAGGGCTGGCACATCTCGCTTGAGGGCCATCTTTGTGGGGTAGCTTAAGATACCGATGCTTGTGGTCATCTCGGATATTTAGAATCTTTTCATCGGTCATGTCGCAACTGATCACTGGCCTGTTTTCATAATCCGGTGCTGATGCGAGCGGTACCTTGAAGGTCCACCCATATTTGTCTGACCACACGAGTGGGTAGCCATCCCAGGATAGACGAAGCAGTAAAGGAGCAATACGTGTCCTTACGGTTAGAGCGAGATCAGCTTGGCTCGTGGCGAAGAGATCTTTGTACCATCGTGGCATTCCTGGCATTTTTTGTCGCGCTGCAGGCCTTGGCGGATCGCCTTTCTTCTTTCCCTTGACCATTCTGATAGTTTGACCTGACCAATCCAGTTGACTTAGCCAACTGTCCTGGGTATATCGATCCGGGTCGTCTTTCAGCTTCAGTGCCTGATCCGCAAGATCGCTCAGACGCTGTTCGACAGCCTTAGATAATCGAAGATAGGTGTCCTCGGAATTTTCGACATATGACTCCCATGACTTATCGACAGGGAGAATGACAGACGAAACTTGGCGCAAAGCACTGAAGCTAACAGGATGCGGGCAGACCTCCAGGAAGCCTGGAAAGACCTTTTTGTATACTCGATGGGTGATTGCTACATCAGCAGCGCAGTAGTCCAGCAGCTCATCTAGTTTTCCGCGGATCCCGTTTCGATCCAGCTCGCCGAACTGGTCGCGTTGGGCCTTGTCAATTGTCACGTTACAGTGGAACTTGGCGACATCCCGTAATGAGTTTATAGAGCTCCTTCCCACCCACAGTTCTTCCTCTTCTTCGCTTAGCATGCTGTTTTCTAACAAGGCAGTAAGCTCAACGGAATTGCTCTGATTAGCGACTTTGTCTCTCATATCTCTATTTTTCTTATGCTTCATCCAGGTTGGCCTCTGCCTTGAACACATCCCATTTACTGCCACATGCAGAGACATTGTATCCAAGAAAAAGTTCTTGGACTGTTTGATATCATATTCCTCGGCTACCCTTGCTCTATCGTATCCGATATTGTGTCCAATCACAATGCGTGCTTGATCTGGGTTACCCAAGGGTATCAAGTGCCGATCCGATTCCGATTCTCCCATGAGCCAAGGTGAAAGCCATGCATACCAAGAGGTTTTACTTGCTGCGCAGGCCATTACAGCGAATGAGCTTTCTTTCCACATGACCTCTGTATCGAAGGTCAACATCTCCTCCTGCGGGGCATCTACTGCTTCATGTGTGCCGTCCTGGTGGTATTTTGTCCAGCCACTCTGCTTCATCCATACTCTAGGCGCTCTAGGTAGATCCGCTCTTGCATAGTCCAGAGCATGACTGTAATAGGGTTCCGAAGCATCTTTACCCAACTTATAGAAGTGCTCATCCAGTGTCGAGCCATGGAGAGCTGGGAGATCGAAGGCAATGGGCGATGAGATATCCTGATTCTTCCCCCATAGCTGATGCCTGCTCAAGTGATCCTTGCTCAGGTCAATCAAGTGCTGTGGTGGGGTTGTGGGTGGTCCAGAGAAGATTTGTGGGTGGACATGACTGCTGAGCTGCTGAACCCCTATCTCATTGAATCGTGATGAGGCAAGTACTAGAAGATATGGTTAGCTAAGGCGTGTAGGCTTAGATTCCAAGATGATGCATACGTGATAGGCTACCGTGCGATGTCTCTGTCTGAGCAGTGTCTGAGCTGGTTTCCACGGCATATTGTCGCCTCTGGGGTATGCATGGGCGGAATGCATGGTTGTGGGTGGCTTCGTGGTGAAGTCTTTGCAGAGACCGAACACGAAGAAAGCCATTCTGCTTGCTGCGTAAGGAGCAGAGCATTCTTGACTTTCATCTCGCCTTTGCGCTCGCCATTATAGCAGAATGTTGAGTACTCATTGCACATCATGAAATGGAAATTCTCCGGCGCTAGAATTCAGGGTCTCCATCCCGATTTCCCGAGACGCCTCTCCGCCATCACACCTACCGTAAATAGCATCTCAACCTCCGTAGGCGATCGTATGGCGTGTATTAGTAGCAGTAGGCTTGCGAACATTCCTCATACATTGCCTCCTACATGTTTTCAATATACAGAATTTTCCTCCGAAGAACAGAGACCTGTCAATGATCTTTCTTGACTTAGATTATCGCTAGAGAGCATTGTTACTTGGTTCACAGCCAATGGATGGCATTGATGATTTCTCAAATGACGACGTCTGGAGCCCTTCTTTACGGGAAGAGCTCTTCTCCGATTACAGTCTGGGATCTCTTTGGGAAAGCGACGCAAGACATCATGTTGAGGATCTACCACTACAAAGACCGTCACTTCCCTCCGCACACCCTCCCAGCCAGCCTACCCTGATACAGCAACAGCAGCAACGACTTCATAATACAGACATCTCGAATCCCCCAATATTTCATTTTCAGGGCTCCGCACCTTTAGAAAGAAAACATTCACACCTTGATTTGCCGAATTTTCCTCTTGCCACCAACCCCACAGGCGGGCCCTCCAATTCTTCCGGTCGACCACCGTTCCCAGCATCCACCCAAATACCACCACGGATTCCAACACCACTCCCTCCCTCTCGTGTCATCACTCCGCCACGTCTTGCATCGCCTCCACGATTTGATAATTTCTCATTCTCCTCGGAAAGCCCTAATTTCGACTCTGAGAGGTCAGACACCCCCTGGCCTGAGAGTGAGCAAGGTGATTTCAACGGCTACGTCGACCTTACTCAGGACTCATCGCCGCCTACCATGCCTCCGGGGAGACGAACACAAACGCCCACCCACCATCCAATACCACACCGTAAGTTCGTAATACGCCAATCGTCATTACATGAGCATCTCTCGGACGGATCTTCGAACCCGGCGAAGAGGAGGAAGACAGGCACGAATGTGTCTCAATCAAGTCAACGGTCACACAAGATTGAAGAGGTGGATTTGAGGGATGTAGACGATGACAGGGGGCTCTCAAAGGTATTGGAGCAGCAGCGCATGGCTACCGTCAAGGCACAGCAGGAGCAAGCCAACAAGCCGATCAAACTCTCTACACTACAATGCATAATCTGCATGGAAAATATGAAAGACCTTACTGCTACGCATTGTGGTAAGCCATGGTCCACGTTACATATACGTCAAAATTGTCAACTAACACAAGTACTGTCCAGGCCATCTTTTCTGTCACAGCTGCCTCATGGAAGCGCTCATAGCGGGCGAAAATCAAGGATCAGATCCGGGCAAAGGCACTTCTAAATGTCCTGTGTGCCGAAAGAAAGTCATAAGGCCTACTGGTACCCCGAACCGAAAGTCCAGAGACGATATTATACCCCTCGCGATGAAAGTCAAGAGCAGGATGAGGGCCGGCAAGGGCAAAGGGAGAGCTGTTGGTGAAGATTGGGTGTGAAGTCGAAAAAAGGAGTTCGGGCACGGCTTTTGGCGTCAGCTTCCACCACAGCATAGCGAGCTTTGAGAGATACCCTTGACGGAGTAATGGAACGTAGCTAGCTGTATCGATTCTGGTTGTAAGGGAGATGAGGTTTTACCGAGTACGTTACACAAGAGAAATTTGTTATAGATTCAGTCATCGTACTCGATATGCACAGCGCACTCCAGCCTATAGACGCAACGCAGCGATGGGGATGCTCTTGCGCTGCCACGTATAGTCTCAGCTCTCGAGCGTATTCCTCCTGCTTCTCTCGCCCCTCTCCCTCCTCCCCAAAATCGCACCCAACGCCTGAGCCAAAGCCTTCCCGTCATACCTGCTTATCCCATCCCCACCTTTCCTCCCGTACAACCTCACACACTCGACACCCCCTCTAGCAAGCACCTCCTTATCGACCGTAGGCACACCATCCCCATCCAAATGTATCAAATGCGTTACATACCTCGAGCACAACCCCTCCTCAACCTCCCGACCATCCTCAAAAGCCCGACCGCAGCTCTCCTCGCCCGCTCTCGCAATGGCGGCAACGAAATCCGTAGCGGAGAAGCCGCCGGTCTCGCGATCACGACTTCCATTGAGGATCAAGATCTTGAATCGCGGTCCGCCGTCTCGGGAGATGGAGGCGCCGATGCCTTGGAGGATTAGTGACGGGATTATGGAGGTGTATAGGCTGCCGATGCTGTATATTATTGCATCTGCTGCGTCTATAGCTTCCAATGCTTTGGGGTTGGGGAGAGGGCGCATTTCTTGGCCGTAAGGGTTGATGTACCAAATACGCTTGATCCGTGCTGGAAGTGGTTCTTCGGATGCTTTGGAGAAGGTGATGTTGGGTTGGCGCAGAGTGGGGAGGGAGCCGGGAAGATTGGCGTCTTCGATCGTTGTGTCTGTTCTATGTGGAACTTCGGCGGGTTGCTCGGCGATACCGTCGTTCAGAGCTGTGGGATGGCTGGGGTGGCTGATGGCGTTTTGGCCTGTGATAGTTGAACCGTCTGCCAGGCCTGCTGATATGTGGTGGGAAAAGTTGCTGATGATGGCTGGTAGAACAGCGGTTTTGGACTCGTCGACGCCACCCATGATGGCGAGGAGGTAGATTGCTGATTCGAAGGAGCCGGAGAAGAGCCGAGCGCCTGTTAGAAATAGGTTGCCAATGGAAGCGGACTGGAAATTGAAAGTCGAGGTTGGTGGCCGACTTCGCTTGAGGATCTCAAGATGCAAATGCGAGAGGATGGACCGAATCAACATTGCTTGTGGGGTGGGGATGTCGGCGTAGAGGGGCGAGGTGCCAGTCAATAGGGTGAGGAACTCAGTAGCTGCTGGCTGAGAGCTGGGAGAAAGACGGTGATTGAAGAGGTTGCGGACATGGGTATGAGAACGTGGGATCAGGCGGACAAGGCGACCTTGAGGAGCCGATGAATGTCAGAGTATATACAACAGCAAGAGTTTAGACTCCAAATGCATAGATACACATCGATATAATAAAGATAGCCTAAAGATATGCAGCAATTTTGCAGCCAAGAAGCAAAAGGAGAAAAGGAGGCAAAAAATGGGGCAACAATGAACTTGACTCGTACTTCGGACGTCTCCAATCCCTGGCCCACCAAAGACTCTGATGAGCTCACTGGACGAGCCACCATTATCGCTGATGGGTATGATATATGATAGAGAGGAATTGTTCTTTTCAAGAACTTCATCGAACACGTCCACTAGGCTATTGGCAGCTGAGCCACCGCTGAACACCACGACCCCTTTTTTTGGGACTACATTGACTATGATAGGATTTGACATGATAGGAATGAAGGACGGATTTGAAGGAGTGAAAGACGGACAGCCACCCTTCAATATCTATGGCATATCTGTCATTGAAGCGATCTGTCATCTGCCCATATGTACCTGTAGCCTAGCAAGGTTTAATCTGCCAAACAAGCTACGCTCATGGAGGAGTAGTGATGATACACGGTAATCTTGCAGGTTTGTAGTGCATAGCACTGAAAATGATGAACCGAAGTTGCATGTTGCTGCCTTGAAGACGACATTAAGAGGGAAGAGCAGTATTGGTGAGAGGACGCTTTTTACGCTATACCTGATTAAGCTTATTTCACTCCCTTCCACAACAGTACCCTCAAGCTTCAGATCTTAGAGGTTTGTTCTCAAGACTCGGAATAGCATGGAGTAGAGTTACTTTGTTGTAGCGCCTGTGAAAGGTACTGCGTATCGTCCACGGGCTTGATGTCTACTTACATACAAGCACCTGATTCATTGTTCGCACAGTTTTCTGACATGGGAGGTTGCACATCTGCCATGTGAAAAGGAGTACGGTGTATACCGATCGAACATTCAACACGAAAAACTCCGATGTGGATTGACTACCTCATCACGCCTTAGACATTCCCAATTCGACTGCCTACAAACATGCAGTGTAGTGGATATCACTTCTCCTCGAGCTATGCTCCGGATGTTGGAGGGTCAAACCTTCAGATTTCGAGCATGTCGGGGCAGTATAATACCCAGGTCCGTGGTGGAAAAGAAATGAGAGCCCACTACTTAGCGGCGTCGTTCTTGGTCTTCGTGATTTTCCGTAGTCCAATGGCTTCGTACATTACCTTAGCAAACACACAATCGAAGCGTTCCTGCAGTCCATGGGATGATGTCGAATTTCACAAAAAGGCCACTCTCAACCGTTCTCCCAGGACACCCAATATACTCACTTTCCAGGTACATACCGATCTATATGCTCTGGAGGGTCGTCGGTCCTCGTCCTGACATACGGCCGCTCCTCACGCCTATCCCTCTCACGATAGCCGTAACCCCGGTCGTCACGCCTATCTCTGTCACGATATTCATGATTCCTATCTCTATCCCTTGGTCGATCACTTCCGCGATGTCTGTTGCGATAGTCGCTCCGCCCTCCGTCAGACTCTCTCTTGTAGTATTGTCTCTCACGCTCTGTATCATAGTAAGAGCCACGGTCCCGCCGTGTTTCCTTTGGTGTTTCTTGGTCAGTGCTATCGCCTTCTCTTGTCTCTCGGTCGATATCGCTGCCATCCCTGTCCCTCTTCTCTCTTTGCACAGCACCACCCGGGACGTATCGATCGATATGCTCCGGCGCTTCTTCTCTTGGTGGCCTTGTGTAGTTGCTGCGGTCATCATTACGATTTCTTTCACGGTCTCTGCTTCGAGGGCGCTCTTCACGATACCGAGCGTCGCGGGAACTTTTGTAATCATAGTCGTATCGACTACTACGACGCTCATCCCTATCCCTATCGCGCTCCCGCGTAGAGTCCATCTCGGTTGCACCAGAGATTCTGCACTCGTAATAGTCATCATCGTCACGCAATCTGTACGCTGTGGCTTCTGAGGTGCGCCTCTCCCGTAGTTGTGCCTTCAAGACAGCGGTGGCTTCTGACTCTATCCCTCGACGACGTTCATCATCACGGACCGAATCAGAATGATGCCCAGTGCGCGATGGGGACTGGGAACGGTCACACCGAGTAGATGAAGCACGGTATGGGCTTCGGCTCCGTGAGGGTATGAGAGGAGGATGTGGAATTGGCGAGCCATGATGCGTAGGGATGCTGCTGAAGCCGAGCCTAGGCTTGGTGGGATCTCTGGCGCGCATTGCAGCAGGTCCCTTTGGAGGGGAGATTTGGGACTTGAAGTGAGGGGACTCAGAGCGCTCTCGCTCGACCTTTGGAGCGTTCTTGGCGGCCGCGTCCTTAGCATCTTGGATCAGCTGGGCGAGCGCAATTTCTTCGAGGGCTTTTTCGTCTATAGGTGGCACTGCAGTAGTTGGAGAGTCCAACGCAGGATCTTGTGGAATGCACTTCTCAGGCTCATCTTTGATCATTTCTCGAGGCTTCTTCCTTGCTCGCAACGCTTCCCGCTCTTTACGTCTTTCATCTTGACTGCGAAGCTTCTCGAGCTCTTTCAGCTTCTGTGCCTCTTCCAGTCGTAATGCTTCCTTTTGGTCTTCACGCCGTTTGCGCGCCTCTTCCTGCTTTCGAGCTCGTACTCTTTCCTGCCTTTTCACGGCCACTTCTTTGGCGTATTCCTCATCGGTCTTGCTGCCACGTCTTTCTTCTTCAGCGGCGACTACTTCCCCCACTTCTGCTTTTCTAATCTTCCTCCCAGCTTTTATGATATGATCAATGTTCTTGGCGATCAATTCATCGAGAGCCTTCTCCACATTGTTGTATATGTCGCTACGATCAACAGCGCCTTGCATCAAAGTAGCCGCTTTTCCCCGGTCGCGCGATAGGAGGGAAGGATCACGATCGATCTCCGCTTCAGCTAGCTCCTGTAGAGACCTCGTGAAGATCGCTTTTTCCTCGCTCTGTGCGAATTGCGACCATACTTGCTTTCTCAAAGCGTCATATTCGCCTTTCTTTTTAATTGTGTGCAGCAATCCATCAATGGACGACCGCTGTATTGAGTTAAGTGGAAGCTCGGAGGTCTTGAATCGTTTCCTAGTTGGCGATGCAGAATCTTCAAGCAAATGCTTAGCTGAGTTTGTCGCCAGTGTAGCCATGAATTCGATGCCAAAATGCTAAACAATGAAGCGGGAGAACATAAGGACAGTAGCAACAGCAAACGGCGAATTTTCCTTAGGAAGGAGAGACGGGGAGACGGATTCCTCCCTAGGAAATTATGCCAAGTCGCGCTTCGCGCGCTAGTCGGATGGCGCCAACCTGAACCTCTACCACAAGTCTCAAGACTCAAGATTCTTCAATCGAACCCTTGACTCGTACAACTTACACCAGTCTCCATCCCCCAATTGGCTGCACCAAAAGTCAAAGCAGTGTCAGGGTGAACCTCCGTGTCTCCTCGACATCGGTGCTCCACGCTCCTCAAACACGATGGTTAGCAATGTCGTCTTTTGGTCGGGCTTCGGTACCTTCCCAATCCCCCTTCGACGCTGCATACAACCACACTGATTCCTCCATAGGCATCGTCGTCCGTCTTTGGCAACTGGGTATCGAAATGCGACCGTTTTGGAAAAAGGAGGCTCTCTGGGTGTACCCTCTCTTCGCAGGTACTGGTGGCAGTTTCGGCTACTGGCTCACAGGCGTGGAGGAACGGCAGAATAACATCTTGTACGAGCGGAGGAACAACCTGCTGGAGAAGAGGAGGAGGCGAGCAGAGAGGGAAGGAACGACCATGGCGCAGAGCGTGGAGGCAGCGGGGGTACATGAGGGTGCGGTGGGCACAGGGGGCACAGGGGCAAACAAGGATATGATGTAGGAGAGATGATTCGAGGATTTTCACCGACATCATGATTGCAGGCGACGCCTTGATGGCTCTCCTTAAGATTTGCAGACATGTTAGCTTCATTACAAGAGACCAACGACTTTCTTGGTCCACTAAGAGGTGGGCCTCCTGTCGCTCGCCATATCCCTCTGTTATATTGGTAGAGTGGATGTACAAGTTATGGCTTGCTCTACCGAATAGGACTCAGACTATTAAAGCTGTGCTCTACGCTTGATAAAACATTTGCTGTAATGCTTACCTGACGTTTCCGACATTTAGACATTAATCTGCTGGAAAGCGTCTTATTTCTTTGAAGGAGTTTAATTGGATTACTGTAAGGAAGGAGCTGTGAGAAGAGATTGAGAAAAAGCCGTAGACCTACTGTTTTCGTTTCGAACTCGATCTTTAGTGAACGTGATTCCTGAATATTCAGGCTGTTTTCGATGATATGCTATTTGATAATCTCTCTCTTCAAGTCATTAACCACCATATACCTCCCCAGACATATCCAGCCCCACCTAAACCACTTCATCTGGGACTTATGCCCCTTCACCATTGCCTTCTGCGCTCTTCTATATTGGCCAAAGTCACTGATATACAGCAAGCTTGGGGGCTCTTCCCTCTTTCTCCGCTGCGCTACACCCGCAGCTCTCCATCCTCCCATCACCATTGTCGGAGCTGAGTCTAGAAAGCTAAGATATTTGCGAACCACATTCGTCGTTGTGAGTGTGTAAAGCTCCACAGGACATTTCCAACCAGATTTGCCTGCCATGAGCAAGGATAGCCAGCGACGAGCGCCGTGGTAGAGAGATATGTGGTTTGGGTGGGATGAGATTCCATGCGCGTCGAAAGTAATGAGGGTGTCGATCGTGGCCTTAGGCTCGTCCGAACCATTGTTTGAATTCTTAGGGGAAATCTTAGAAGCAGGGGAAAACGCTGAAGAGAGAAGCTGAGCAATATCGGCAGCAGACCAGGTCTTTGTCATACTATCTTGGAACTTGCTGTCTTCAATGACAAGGACATCGGAGGAGGAGCGGAGACCAAGTATCAACGCAGAAGCTGCGAGCTCCTGTTTGCGTATTGCGCCTAGACCGTCTGCGTTGCCTAGATGACAGTCGTCTTCTATGAGCGAACACGACTATTGGAGACGATGGTAGACAGACCGCTGCTCAGGCACAGTATCTTTACATGATTTGCTGCCTCATGGGCAGTTAGAGCAAGCACTGTGGGTGAGAAGAACATGGCCTCATCATCAGGATGAGCCAAGAGTAGGCATATGCTCTTGTTTCGGAGATTGGGTAGCGAGAGACGACTCATCTGGGCAGTGTAGAGCCATGCTGTCGCGACGAGAATTGGGATGGCGAGCGCGAGATAGAGCTCCATAGCCCCAAATGCGCAATAAGAGAATTTTTGAATGTGTGCGAAACCGGGATCTAGAACTCATAGTTGATCTACTAAAGTAGAATAGGAAACTAGTCCTATTTCTCACTAATGACATATGGATTAGCTACCTCAAGGTAGTATCCCATGCACTTCAATTCATAAAAAGTAATCGAACTTCCAATGCGCTCTGATGCATGTACTAGGACCCTGGGAAGACATCGCTGGTGTCTGACAGATGCCATTCACTAATCAGGACGGAGGCAAATTGAAAGATCACAGACCTCGAAAGCAATCTCACCCAACACAGTCGTCCGTAGACGAGCCAAATTCGCAAAAAACCATCTCAGAGCTCTTCGCGACCTCGAAGCAAGGGTCCAAGGGCCGTAATCTCTATGAGCCTCTGAGTGCCTCGCCAAGCAAACGGTTGAAGCTTGGTCATTCAATGATAGAGTCCTCGCCTGCGGTGGCACCAGCGGTGAGGATGTTGCGAGCCGATGAAAGATATAATTTCACCACCCCTAATTCACGGCGGAAGTCTGAAGCGATCGATCTTACCGGAGATTCTCCACATGGAAGTCCCATGAAGAAGAAACTCATACCCACTCCTAATCGACCAAACAATATGACGCCTCACGCAGGGATAAGGAATATTGTGGTCCACAGCCTGAAGAAAACGCCTAAGATTGATCCAGATGAATACTACAACCGCATCTGGGGCCAGCTGAACGCTGCGTTGTCGTCTATCTTCTCGGGGCGGAATCTACCCTATTCCATGGAAGAGCTCTATAAGGGCGTAGAAATCGCTTGCAGGCAGAACCGAGCTCCCGCCCTATATGATAAATTATGCGAGAGGTGCACTGGTCATATCTCGGGTCAGCTCAAAGACTCTTTACTACAGGCTGTTGACACGTCTTCGGATGTAAGGACCTTAGATACGGTGGTCTCTGCTTGGACAAGCTGGAAAAAGCAATTGGATGTCGTACGATCAATCTTCTTCTACCTGGATCGATCATACTTGCTTCATACTGCTTCAAAGCCTTCTATAGAGGAGATGGGAACCATCGAATATCGTAAACATATATTCATGGCAGAAGAACTTCACCCGAAAATACTACAAGGGGCCTGTGATTTAGTGGGTATTGACAGGCAAGTGGGTCATGATGCTCATAACGAAGGTGTCTTTCGAAATGCAATCAAGATGTTTCACGCTCTCACAGTGTACACCACGTTTTTTGAGCCGAGATTGATGACAGACTCTGAACAGTATTATCTTTCCTGGGCGAATGACCACGTCACTACGAGCGATCTAGTAGGATATGTTGAGAATTGCGGCAGTCTTATGCTTCGGGAACTCAGTCGCTGTGATTTATATAGCTTAGATCAGACGACCAAGAAAGGCTTGGAGACGTATCTGGAAGACATTCTGGTGGATCAGAGGCAGAGTCGGCTTCTAGTGGAGGAGGATGTAGGAGATCTTTTAGACGAGGATCGAGATGATACCGTTTCACAACTCTTCTCACTTCTGCAGCGCAGGCGTCTCGGCGAAAAGTTACGGCCTGCCTTTGAAGCGCTCATTATCAAGCAAGGTTCCCAGATCGTCTTCGATGAAGAGAAGGAGCAAGATATGGTCATAAGATTGCTAGAATTCAAGCGGAAGCTCGATCATATATGGTCAAAGTCCTTCAAGCGACATGAAGGTCTTGGACACAGTTTGCGTGAAGCCTTCGAGACGTTCATCAACAAGACCAAAAGAAGCAACATGACATGGGGCACAGACAACCCCAAGCCCGGTGAGATGATCGCCAAGTACGTTGATATGGTATTGAAGGGTGGAACAAAGGCCATTCGAGCCTCTGGAGCAGGGCCAGAATCTGGCTCGAAAGCGGCAGAGAATGAGGACCAAGAAGGGTCGAGTGAGGATGAGGACGTCGAGATTGGTAGACAGCTAGATCAGGTGCTTGACCTCTTCCGATTCGTGCATGGCAAGGCCGTCTTTGAAGCCTTCTACAAGAGGGACCTGGCACGCAGGCTTCTTCTAGGCCGGAGTGCGAGCGCAGATTCCGAAAAGAGCATGCTTACGCGCTTGAGATCTGGTAAGATGAAGGTACGACTCTTTTCGTGTTTGGCAGTGCTGACGGACTGGAAGAATGCGGTGCTGGTTTCACGCACAATCTGGAGCAGATGTTCAAAGACATCGAGATGGCACGAGAAGAGATCGCATCCTACAAATCCATGCTTGAGGAGCGCCAGACTCGAACGTCGTTTGATTTAAGTGTCAACGTTCTTTCCGCGTCCGCTTGGCCATCGTACCCCGATGTCGTGGTCAACGTCCCGGAGCATGTCTTGAAAGCTACGGCCAACTTCGAGCAGCATTACAAGTTAAAGCACACGGGCCGAAGGCTAGAATGGAAGCATGCTCTCGCTCATTGCCAACTCAAAGCCACTTTCCCGAAAGGTGCCAAGGAGATCGTCGTGAGCTGTTTCCAAGCCGTCATCCTGATGGCATTCAACCAGAAGGAATCCATGTCCTATGCTGACCTGAAAGCCGCTTCCGGCCTCGGTGAGCCACAATCTACTCTCAAGTATAGCACCCCAAGCAGCATCGCTGACAACAAATAGACGACACCGAACTCAAACGAACCCTGCAATCCCTCGCCTGCGCCCGCTACCGCGTCCTGAGCAAAAACCCAAAAGGCAAAGACGTCAACGTCAATGACACCTTCGATATAAACCTCGCCTTCGCCCACCCCAAATACCGCATCAAGATCAACCAGATCCAAGCCAAAGAAACCAAGGCCGAAAACCAACAGACGCACGAACGCGTCGCCGCCGACCGCAATTTCGAAACGCAAGCCGCCATCGTGCGCATCATGAAGGGCCGGAAAACGATTTCGCACGCGGAGCTGGTCGCGGAGGTCATCGCCGCGACGAAGAGTAGGGGCGTCATGGATCCGGCCGAGATTAAGAAGACGATTGAGAAGTGAGTTGCCTGCCTGCCTGCCTCTGCTTTGCTTCTCCTTATCACATCACTCGCTTTGAAATTCGGTTGCTGATCTTTTCCAGATTGATCGAAAAGGACTACATGGAACGCCAGGACGACGAGGGGCCCGGGCGGAATGTATACAACTACGTGGCATGATTAATACGGACGGGTAACGTAAGGTAGTTTGCTGGCCTGCAAACATAGCATGCGTTCGGCGTCTTGTGAAACTTCATCTCGAAGCAGCATTAGAGATTTATATCATGAAGTATCACGAGAATCTACACAATATCTTACCACCCATCCTCTCCTCTCCGCTCTAGCAATTTCGCTCATCATTTCGCCATGTTCCACCACCCAATACCGATCTAAACTAGCCCTGCCACTCAGAGAACACCACAAGAAGAACCACCAGCGCACATGACGACGACGACTCACATCTTCGATGGCGGATCCATATCTATGTCATTGATATCACACGCAGCGTACATATCCTCATACTAAAATCAACCCTATACGACTTTTTTCTTCAAAGACCCGTGGCATCCATTTCTCATCCGAGAAACAAGATTTTCCAATATGAAAATGACTGCCTGTATAACTACACAATTTCTCTCTTCTCTCATGCTATTGATGAGTAAGGGCAACTCATTTCCGGGATTTCACGTTACTTATTGAAAAGTTCGGTCTTCGGAAAACGACAGAAGCTGATGTGTGTGTGTGTGTGTCAAAAGGCGGATAGTTGGACGTTGGCATGTTCTCGTGAGGTGCGTACTGGTAAAGCGCTAAAACGAACAAAGGGTGTATCTCAGGTGGAAATTCCACGATACGGTGGAAGAATCAATCTCCGACGTAACGCTCCCCACAATCCTCGGTATTTAGGAATGGCAAAGCTGGCGAGTGCCATACCGATCCATGGACCTACTCCCAAACCGATAGCATACTACGAACGAAAACTACTACAGAAGCTGGAACATGAGGCCGCTTTAAATAAATCTTACCACGACGCTATCCCTACCCCTACCTAGCAATACAAAGCTGCGAAGACCTCTATCGATGTACCCTGGGTCAGTGAGGAAAGTGGCCTGGTAAACACCAGACCATCTTACCCGACCTTACCTCGAGCACAATGCGACACGCCTGGTTAATTACATACCTACCGAGCAAGCAATAGATCCATTATGAAAAGAACAAGTGAAAGAACGCCTCCTGCAGCGCTGGCAACTTTACCCCGGTGGTACGATCCCGGACTTTGGCCGCCGCCGCGTTGGAATACCTTGGTTGCTGTCTGTGTTTGGTTGAAGAAGGAAAGGGTAGCAAGCTGATGACTTTTCTCCGATCAAGGTTCGGGTAGTCGTAGAGCCAAGGCGCGTTCACAGGCTTACCCATGCTGAAGTCGAAAATGTTTGAGAGTGCTGGTGTCGAGCCTTACCCTCATGAAGGGAAGAGGAAATGGTGAGATGCTGAAAATCGAAGGGACCCACCGACAAACCAAAAGTAGCCGCTGGACTAATACCTTCGTATTTTGCGAGGATCCTCGTACACGTCACCCTCATGCTGTCTCTTCCGGCTGTCGTCGGGGCCTCCGTATCCTCGGTCTCGATCTCTATCACCGTAGCCTCGATCGCCGTATCCGCCACTCTCTCTGGGTCTTACCGGCTCACGGTTGCTTCCTGTGATACCTCCCGATCGGTCGCCGTATCCGCCGCCTCCACCACGGTAGGAAGACCTGTCGTCGAAGTCATTGCGCCGTGACTCACCACCATACCCACCTCGACCGCCAGATCCATCCATTGATGGAGCCGACCCGTTCATACCACCATTCATGGGGGAAGAGGCACCATACCCACCACCGAAGCCGCCTCTTCCTCCAGGTCCAGAGAGAGCATTAGGGGGTGGTGCTGGGCCATTCCCATGGCCATTCGGCGTGCCAGAACCATACCCACCTCTTCCGCCGAAGCCGCCTCCGCCTTGGTATCCGATGCCTCCTCGTCCACCACGAAAGTCAGGTCGATCGCCACCTCGGAAACCGCCTCTGAATCCACCACCACGGGGTCCAGCTTGGAAGCCGCCACGGAATCCGCCACCAAAGCCACCTGGGCCAGCTGGAGCAGAGAAGCCACCCCCAACTCCTGTGGGCCGTACTGGCATAGCTTTGGTGTATCCGCGACCTCCGAGACCCCCCCCAAGACGACGGGGTCTCCAGCCTTTGACGGTACGGCCACGCTCGACATCCACGAGTACACGTCTGTCTTTGATACGGATACCATCGGTTTCTTTGTAGGCAGCTAAATCATTGAGAAGGCGTAGCCCTCGCGTCAGTCACTTACACAAATTTGGGGATAGATTCGCAGAATCACAAGTGTAGCAACTACACCCTGATATATGGGAAAAGGAAAGTAATACCCTTCATGTCTTTCTCGCGCTCATATACCACGAAGGCATAGCCTCGGTGGGCCTTTTTCTTCTTCTTCGGTCTTGTGCCATCCTCCACAGGCTCTGATGTATCAGTGACGATGCGGATCTATCAAATATGAGTCAGCAGTCAACTTTGAACACCGACCATCTGTTTTCCCGTACCCGCTCGATAGGCCCAAAGCGTCCAAACTCCCTCTCCAGATCTTTCTCCGTAGTATCGTAGCTCAACCGCGCCACAAACAGTGTCTTGAAAGCGTCCCCTCGAACGTTCGGGTCATCTACTTTCTCTATATTACGAGACAGATCAGTAACACTTCTTATCACCAAGACATGATAAGCGATGACGCATGATTCTCAACAAACCTTCAGTGAGCAGCTTCTCCTGCCTCTCCTTCTTTTCCTGCTTGATCCTATCCTTGCGCTGCAGCCAACTTTCCGTAGGCTGATATGACACTTCTTTCTCGTACTCTTGGATCGCGTCGAGATACTGTGCGACGCCACCGATGTTGTTGGTTTTGCGCTCTTCCGGGGCATGGTCTGAAGGGGGCAGGAATTTGAGCGTTGGGCGCGCGGCGAAGAGTGCCAGAAGATTCGGGGGGAGTTTGTGGGTCATTATTACTAGAAGTTGAGAGATGTGCAAGAAGGTAGGGTATGAAAGAGGGTGATGACAATGACACGATGGTCCTAGAGAACGTTGCAACTTCCGCGTTGTAATTGGAATTTGAGGAGCCTCGAGGTCGGCCTAGCCCCTTTAGGATGTTAGCCTTGGCAAAGGTTTTGCTACAGTGCTCTCCAAACACGCTTCCTTGCACTATTAAAGATGCTGTGGGGAACACGATAGTTACCGAAATGCCCATACAGGCCCTCCGAACAACATCTACTGCCCGAGTATATACACACAAACATTTCAAGCCTCGAAAAAGACTGACATCAGTATCTAGAATGGCGTCGGCGCATTCATCCTCCAATGCAAACGACTCGATTTCCACTACTGTGACTTCTGGGGCAGTTCCAAAGGCATGAAGTACGGCCCTGCACACCTCCCAGAAACCTCTGGCCGCTACCATCAATCCATCCACTAAACCACTCCTACAGCCAATTCCTCAAATCCCCCATCTTCTCCGCCTTCGCTCGCGCGCATCCCCAGATACAGATCCACGTCTCGCCACGACCGCATAACCACCCCATCATTCGCGGCCAGTATATCAACGGACGGGAGAAAGTGATATGTGTGCGGAATCTGGAGAAAGAGCAGATATTGAAGAAAGCTGAATTGCTGCGGGATGCTAATGGGGAGAAGTTGCGGAGGGTCAAGGGTGGAAGAGTGGTGGGGAGCTTGAATGAGGGTGTGAGAGGGATATGGGATCCGTTCCATGGGGGAAACAAGGAGATTGTTGGCGACAGGTTAATGGCTGTGTAGTGGACGATGTCAATTTGTGATCAGGTTTACAGTTCTACGGCATATGTATGGCGTAATGGAGCACATTGTTCGTCGAAAACAGTTGTCAAAGATTTGACCTTTTCCCACGCTTTGTGATTTTACTTCTTAGGGTCTCGCCCCAATTCATTGTCTCGAGTTGATAATATCCACAACTGCCATGCGGTCAGCATATGAATTCTGGGATGAAATCGTCGATGAGGAGAGGGGATAATAGATGCAACTCACAGGCTGGTTTCAAACTCGCACCCCCAACCAAGAAGCCGTCGATATCACTCTGCTTGGCCAGCTCCTTGCAATTTTTCTCACTCACGCTACCACCATAGATAATTCTCGTCTTCTCCGCCGCCTCCTTCGACACATGATCGCTCAACCATTTCCTAATCTCAGCATGTACCTCTTGCGCCTGTTCCGTCGTGGCAACCTTGCCCGTCCCAATCGCCCAAACAGGCTCATACGCAATCACGATCTTCGACCAGTCTTTCGTCTTCTCGGCGATGGCTTTCAGCTGTGTGGTGACCATTTCGATGGTCTTGTTACTCTCTCGCTGATCCAGTGTTTCTCCACAGCACAGGATGACACTCAGACCTCCGTCGAGCGCGGCTTTCGTCTTGCTTGCAATGAACTAAATATACCACGAATAGTCAGCACCCCTCTCCAGTCCCTTCAGCTTCCCACTCCTTGGAGCATCTATCCGCCTTTCCTTTTCACTCCCCTCCTTCCTCCCTCTCCCCCAAACCTCATACAAACGCAAAAACATATTCACTAACCTCATCACCCTCCTTCAAAACAACCCTCCGCTCCGAATGTCCCGCCAGCGCCCACCCAATCTTACTATCAGCCAACTGCTCCGCCGAAATCTCACCCGTGAACGCTCCATTCGGCTTATCAAACACATTCTGACTGCAGACTTCGATCTCAGACTTGAGGTGTTCGCGAACGAGGAGGAGGAAGAGGCCAGGCGGCGCGATGACAACCTCTATTGGTCGCGAAGAATTGGATCAGCAAGGGTTCCGAAGACGATGTAGCTCTCCAGGTGCAGAGGAGAATGGGGATCAGGTGTGAGCGTTGATGGGAGGAATGAAGTACCGGTCTTCGGATCCAACGAAGCTTGATTGAGATGATGTACTATATCCGTAATAGACTTGATCGTGCCATTCCTACAACTCCGTCAGTCGATCTCCACAGCATTGGGCGAGTACTCGGATGGGTAGGGAAATGGGGTTGGGGAAGCAGACATCTTGAAATTCCCACCGACGAAGAATTGGCGCGCCATGGTTGCGGATGGGTATGCTCTTCGAGAAATAACCAAGGGGGTGATATACAAGAGAGTAGAAGAGCAAATTGCTGGCTGGTAGGGTAGGGCGGTTGATGGTAGAGCTGAAAAGGCACGAGGGGATTTTCTGGTGGGGTTGCCCAGCTTGGATGAAATCGAGCTTTGGCGGGGCGGCGGGGTGGCACGGTGGGTGGAGGCATTCCCTCGGACTCCGGCTTCACTTGCGAGCTGCAAAATTATGGGAGTGACGGATATTGCATTTATCGAAGGTATTTCTTCAGCACAATAGCAGGATAACCAATAGTTTCTGGAGAGGTAATTTCATAGTCATTAAATACCTCCTCTAGTATGTTGCTCTATCGGAGTGCAAAAGTCATGAAATACAGCAGCAGAATTCTCCTCCATTGCTTTTGGGAGACGTTGCTCAGTCAAACCTCCTGGTATCATCCAATAAACAAAACCGCCCAATTCGTCAGATAGCCAGACCCATATACTGCAGATCCCAAACTCCATTTTTCCCGCTCGAAAAGGAGAGCATTAGTACCTGTGGACAGGATAGTCGTAATCATCATAATCATCATAGAAATGCTCCTGCACCCTGACCGGTCTCGGCATCGGCATCGGAGGGAAACCTCTCTCAATGATAGGGGGCTGTCGCCGTTCCCGCGGCGGCAGTCTCTCCCTCATAGGCATCTGCATCCTCGAATTCCTGTGCAGCTCCGCTGTGGTCCTATCAAGCTCTCCCGCAGTCCGGTTCAGTTCCCTATCGAGCAAGTCCTTCTCTGCCCGCTCGCGCTCCCGCGCACTACGCTCACGTTCGAGCTCCAACTTCAATCTCTCCTTCTCGTAATCAATCACTGGAGCTTGAGGAATCCTTGCGATATTCTTGGCATACGCTGCAGATCGGGGCTCGTCATATTCAAAATTGAACGGCTCGTCGTCGTAGCTCAGACCACGCTGAGGTTGACGTCTGATAGGTCGTTCTCGTGAGTAGCTTACTTGCCGGGGACGAGGCTCACGTTGGCGCTCACGGCCGCCACGATGACTGACTTCAGGCTGAATATAGACATCCTCCTCCACAATGTAGCGGGGCCCAGAGCGATTGGACCGACGCGATGGTGCAGGCGAGAAATCACGTGTCTTCTCGGGTACTTTACGTGTGTGCTCGCGGTACAATGGTCGCTGGGCCTCTCGATCCCGAGAGCCATGGTGGCTGTTCGATTTGCGGCGATCATCTCTGTCATTCTTATCATGCTTCTTTTCCTTCCTGTAAGTCTTGCTTTCAACGGAAGTGCTGGGGAATGTCTCGAAAGTGTCCTCGGTGTGGCCAGACATTTGATCCCAATCCGAGTCCAATGAGGAGATATCGGAGTGATGTTTTTTGTCGGATCTGTGCGAATGCGATTGATGTACCTCAGGTCTCTTATCCTTCTTGTCATGCTTGTCCTTTTTGTCGTGCTTATCTTTTTTGTTGGGAGACTCCTCCTTCGGATGCTGGTCTTTGCTGTTGAGCTTCTTGTCCTTACCACCATGGCCACCAGGAAATTGCTCCTCTGCAAAGAAAGGAACCTGCCCATGGCCTTGTTCTTCGCCACGGGGCATTCCGTGATTTGCCATAAAGGCGTCGTCCATGACCTGGGGTATGTGTCCCCACGGCTCGCTGTGCTGGCGAGGAAGAGGGAAGGGTCCGTGATGGAGTTTGGGAGAACTTCCGAAGCTGCCCGCGCTTGATCTCTCGAATTCTTCCTGTCCCGTCATATCGATAATCTCGTTCGAAGGGGCTGGAGGCCCAACAGGAGCCATTGCTGGGTGAACGGGTACTCCGGGACGAAGTTGTCGCCTCAAGATGACGCGCATGCTTACATTCTCATACTTTCCACTTCTTAATCGTCGTTGTTCAAGCTTGATGGAAACAAGCTTGTACTCAAAATTTGGATCATCCCTTCGCTCCCGATCTGTAATGAGACGATCGACTTGACCTCGTTTGAAGCCCTGCATTTCGGGGGCCCCATATTGTTTCAGACCCGACACCCCTTTCTTATACTGTTTTTGGACTTGATCTTTCATATCAGCTTGGCTGATTGGCATGTTTGTTCGGCGCACGTATGCCCATGTCTCCTTTTGTCCAGCGTGCTCGGCTCTGTTCTTGGTGAACATGTAACCCTCATAGCTGACTAAACCTTTGGCATTGCCCTCTGAAGCACGTCGAGGAATGACGCCGCGGCCACCTCGAGGAGGACGATCGTCAAAGCGCTCAGTTTCAAACCGTGGTTCAATGGTCTCAATATGGGTGTGACCAAAGTCTTGACCGAGCTGATCCATGGCAGAGAACATCCTTTGAGGCATTGTTGGTGGTGGTGGAGGGGCAGGAGGAGGGAATTGATGACCCATGTTGGTAGCAGCGCGAAGATGGGCGCAGAGGATGAAACTTTTTTCAAGGCGTGTAGGCGCGGGGTGTGCGAAGAGTGAAGCAGGTGATGAGAACAGCCGGCCGACTAGCACGGCTATATATCTGATGGAGGGTCAGGTGCGGGGTCTCCCTTGTCTAATTATCAGGAACGCGAGGCAACAGCGCCCGTATAGTATTGTCAGAGTTGGGACGGTATGACAGGGCGAGAAGAGGTGTAGGATATCTGAGAATAGGAAAGACTGAGGCAGGCGCCGCTTTTTGAGCTAGGAAAGGGTGTGGTGGAAGCCTGAATCCTTCGACTAGTTTCAACTCGCGCCTGAATTCTGAGAACACAATCCTTGCGATACCTAGACTCGGAATCGCGAAACGAAAGTTGTTCTGGGGATGGGCGAACGAGAAGAGAGAACCCGGCTCATACGATAACTCGGACGGAGACTGACCCTGCAGTCTGCACGATTGTCTGCGCCCGGTGACCTGCAGCCCATTGAGGCTTGGAATGAACTGGGCGTAGAACGTGCAGTAGCGACGAGCGACGATGAGGTGGCCCCTTCAATCAGTCGAGCGCCCAATGGTAGCTGCTTATTCGGTCCCCGTTGATTGATTGATGAGTTGTCAGAGACATGACAAGTCCTCCTAGAGTGCTGCGAATTACTTGCATCGACGACTTGGTGCGTTCCCACAACCTGGTAGAGGAGTCAATTGGACGCTTTCTGCAAGTCAATCGCAAATCAATGCAAGCGCAACAGTAGCAGAAACTATATGCGGAAACGCGTGAGGCCCGACGGAGACCCAGCAGGATGGTCGAGGTCTTGATAGAGGAGTAGGAGTGCGACGCAGACATGCGTCGAATTTTTGATCCTCCGCTGTCTTCCTCTTCCAAGTCACTGGTCGGTACGGCACGCAGCCAGCAGCTTCCAATCAACTGCTACACAATCTGGATGGTTCCCAAACCTATTCAAGGCAAGCGGAGGCTCTGCCGTGGGCTTGGACGTAAATGTCGCTGACGAAGCATAAAATATTGTTGTACAGCATCAATCCGGGCGCAGCAGGGTGACTGTCAGCGGCAGGGGGCGCTAAGCTTGCGGATGGCAGCCACAATTCCCGCCCCGATTCGCAAGGCAGACTCGACAAGGCGCCTTCGTCCTTCCTCCTCTCGCTTACTTGCGTGTGGAAAGATCTCCGATGGATGTTGGGGGTAAGAAATCAATTTCCGATACTCGATCCCTGCAAAGCTGAACCTGAGACAGCTATGGCGCTACGAATCATGGAATTTTCTTGGAAAGCTGGAGGTTTGAGGTTTGCTCGTGTTTCGATTGCCATCCACCTCAGCCTATGGTAATTTTGTATACTCTGTTACACGCTATGCGTTTCGAAACTGTGAAACAGCCTCGTAATAGCTTAATTGAGAATGAAGCAGCTAACTCGCATATGTCGAACAATATCGATCTGGCAATGTCGAGTAACTGGTCTATTTTAGAAGTCCAGTAGCCCACAGCCGATAGTCATCACTGCTCAAATGTATACATAGTTTCGGGCCCGAAGACAGTTAGGCGCTACGAAAGTTACATGAGTCTCTTACTCCAGAACTCGATGCAATGAGGGAGCCGTTTGGTGTTCAACCAAGTCTTCTTCGTACCTAGTTATTGAATAGCTAGCCTGAGTGTAATTCAAAGCAATTGAGATATCGAAAGGAGCTCAATAAGATATGATATTCGACATCTAGAAATGTTGACATGAATATTGGGGAATATGATAGGTGCAGAGAGCGTCGGTAGGCACTAAGGTAATGGTCATAGACTACCTATTAGCAACGTCTCTATCCCAAGTCCATACTAAGGATACACTACCTTAGCCCGTAGAGTGCATGTCGGAGAAGCAGGGAGAGCTAGCTAGAGCAGTGGCTTGAAGATGAAATTGGGCTTCTGTCACGAATACCATCTAGAGTGCTGAAAAGTATAGAGCAATAGCTAACCCAAGTTTAGAATGAAGTCGAGTTCCCCAGGATGTTCGAGCTTGTGAAGTTGAAGGATGCAAAAGTTGGTATTTGCTGTTGCCTAGGTCTTACGGACTAATACAAAGGAAATCACCACATCGCACACCTGCCGAGGAAATGGGAGCTACCAACGACCATCCATCATCGTCCTGCCGAGCAGGGTTTGGATCTCAAGCCAGGCATGCCACCAATAGTAAGACAAGTGATTGAAACGCTTCATCGATCACATCGACTAACAAACACTAGAAAATTCGCCCTTCTTCACAACCTCCGCCATGCCATTACGTTTTTTCACACCTCGTGTGTCATTCGCGATAGTGGTATCATGAAACAAAAAGCAGCCAAACGTTCCAAATGAGGCTATTCTCATGTCGGAAGGATGGATTTGGGTATCTATGCACTGCCGCTCAAGACTGGATTGTTCATGCCGAGGGTGGTGTGCCCGCCTCCGCTGGAAAGGCTAGCTTCGGGAACACCACCATTGATACCAGCGGAGGTGCCTTTCAGTGGAGCGCCAAATGCTTGGTCGACTTGGCTGCCAAAGCCGGTGGAGCCATTGGTCTGGCCATAGCCGGCCTGCCCTTGGCCGTAGCCAGGTTGCGATTGAGCATATCCAGGTTGTGCTTGAGAGTAGCCTGATTGACCTTGACCATAAGATTCAGCCGGATCATAAGACCCGGTTTGACCGTAACCACTAGACTGGCCATATTGCTCGGTTCTTGGCTCCGCTTGGCCGAAGGTTGATTGACCCGCCTCAAGGTTTTGGGGACCACGTACCCCACCCTGTGAGACATTGTGATGCTTGCGGCTGACAGGGTTGACACGAGGAAGATTTCTAGTCTCGGCAGCAGATCCAATACCAAAGATAGGCGATTCCCATTTGTCACCCTTGGCCGCAAGTTGTTTATATTCGGTTGCCTTGGTGGATATACCACCTGGAAGCTTGATCTGGGGGAAAATCGAGTCCATCTGGGTCATCGCAACGTTGGCCTTCTTGTCCGCGGCAGCATTTTGAGCCTTCTGCTGCTTTTCAGTGAAGGTCTTCTGCGCAGCGTTTACATAACGGCTGTAAATATTGGGTGCATTCTCGGGATCGTTCTGCGCAGCACGTCCAGCACGCTCAGCCTCCTGGTAAACGGCATAAGCTTTGGCGTCCAGGTTGTGAACCTGGTCCTTGATCAACTTTTGAAGGACCTTCCCGACAGCGGGTCGGAGAATGGCGAACATCAACGGTCGGAAAAGGTTGAATAGAGTCTTGTGCTTGGATTGCTTCAATTTGATGGTCAGGCTCTTGATGTCAACAGTAACGGTGTTAATCTTGAAGAAATGTTGACGGTCAGACTTGTCGGCAGTTTCCATGGCAATCTTGAAGCTGAAGCCAGAGCCACCCATGAAGATATCCATGACGCCAGTGTCTTTGAGCGACGGGAAACCTTGCTTCTTATGGACGTAGTAGCTTACGTCTTTCAAGTCCATCTGCACACCCGAGACAGAGACCATGACCTTGTTCTTGTTGCTATTGGAAACAGTCTTACGTCCCCATCGGAAGTAGTTGTCACTGGCGAATTCGAATGCATTGGGTGCGAGATTGTCGCTCTCGATGACCAGGTTCTCAACAATCATATCCACCATGGGATCTGAGTACTCAATGCGAGGAACAGGTACGTAACGCACACTTTCGAACGTGCCCGGGACAATGACATTGCTAAGATCCTTGAGTAGGTGAGGCTTGAAGGTGGGCTTGCCGTTCTGGTCATTACCAAGATCGTTAAAGAGCTTCTGCATTGATGCAGCGAAGCGCTTGTTTTGCGCATCCTCGTCAAATTGTAGACCAAAGAATTTGAACTCGTCAAGGACCCGGTTGGTGTGATTCTTGTAACGGTCCTTGAGAAGGAAGTTACCCTTATCGGAAAGCTTATTCCATTCTTCGGTTGCAGAATCTTGCATAATAAAGCCTGATTCCTTCAAGCATTTGCGGACGTAGCGGTCAACAGACTTGAACCAGCCCTTAAGCTCGGGGTCTTTATCAGCGTCGCGGTAGACAGTGTTGATTGATTCGATGAGATCATCGGCAGAGGTCGAGTTGGCAAATCGTTCAAGTAAAGTCTTGACTGAAGTCAGCATACCGCTGTTTTCAGATATGAGCCCTAAACAAACCTTGAGGTCAGTCTCAGCAGAGGTGAGGTTGGTGTCGCTATGTGCACCTTTTACGGTTCCAGCACCCTGTTGGCTAAAATTCTTGCCATGCCCCCCATATTCTTCCGCAAGTGAAAGCAGAGTCTCGATAGCCTGCTGGTCTGGAGAAGTATTAGAATCATCACCATAAATCCAAGTATTATCACTTACAGTCAGAGTGGCTCTGGATCTCTACAATCATCTTTTTCAAGCGGAAAATTGTTTGATCGCGGCGCTCTTTTGGGATTTTGCTCCTCATGTAGTCTTGTGTCCTGTTCTTGGTGTCGCGAGCCTGCTCCTTTGTTTCGTCGGGAATGTTCTGGGAAGCGGTTCCACGGAGATTGCCAAGCGCTTGATTGGCACCAGCTCGGGGATCCATTCCTGAATCGGTGCCCTGATTGCGAGAGTCCGCTTCGAGCTGAGCAGCATCTGCTGGATCCCGGGACCCTGACGGGTGGGCGGTCTGGGTGGCATCGCCAGCAGCATTCTTTAGATCGTTGCGTGACATAGGCTTTTGCTTGTTGTACTGATCCCTGGCCTGAGATTTCAAATTTGCAGCTGACAGGTTGGGGACATCGTGCCAGGTGTTGTCGTCTGCTGGCTCGTCGATCTGATTCAATCGATCGTCCGATGGGTTTATTCTAGTGGCAGTCTTCTGCGCTGCATCACCAGCGATGTCACGAAGAAGAACACTAGCGTCACTCACTTGGAAGGAATTAGCAATCCATTTCAAGGTGGCGAGAAGAGACACTCACAAAGCTTTCGAAATTGACCGTTGGAGAGCACGAGCGTGCCCAGTGTTCTCAGTCCATCCAAAGCCTGGTTGCCGTGTTGTTGAGCAGTGCCTTTGTCAATTGGTGCCCCAGGAAGCTTAGATTGGCCGCCCGAAATCTGGCCGGTTTGGTAGATGAAATCTTGCAGCAGATTGCCTTCGTTCTTGGTCAAGAGAAGGATCTTTGCTTGCTCAATGACATCCCTCAGGTCAGTGACGAGATGACGTCCTTCTTCCGATAACTTAGGTGATGGACTTGATAAAGCTTTGGAGGCGAGGGCAGAGTTCATGGCGACATCGATTTGTTTGTTCTATTAAAGCAAGGTTAACAACCTGTGGATATTCCTTACAATTGATAGACCTCTACTTACTGATGGTACTTTGCCATTGGCAAAGGCTTGAGATGATAAAAGTCAGCCACTATCAGGTGAAAAGCATGGCAACCTCGAGGTTTTATGCGACGAGCCGAGCATACCTGAGTAGATGCCATAGAGCTGGAGTTTCTGGTTGACATCGGCCTCCTTCTGGGCGACATTGGTCGGACGATTCTGAATGAACGGTTATGAGGACTTGGACAGTATGCAGGGAAGGGTTGGGAATGACTTACAACAGACATGACGAAAGACGGGTGTTGTCGTGCGACAACGGGTATCAAGTATAATTAGGGGGTGGGTAAGGTTGCACGTCTCCTGGTAGAGTACTAGCAGGAGAAGAATGAAATGCAATTAAGATGGAAGAAAGGGTATGGGTATCTTCAATGATGATGATAGAAGGATGGGGAGGTTGAGGAGACGGTGATGTAGAAATGTGAACCAGTGGTTTCTGGAATATTTGGGGCAAAACAAGGAAGGACCGGAGATGCCTCTTCCGCTCCCTTGAAGCGGCAGGAGCTCAGTCACCCAATGCCGTCATCTCATTGGCTGTCCACTCTGATATCGCAATTTCCTGGCCCCCTTATGCGCGCCGGTTTTACATTTTACACCGTTTCAAGCTCTCTCGTCGGAAGCCGCTACCGTTTACGTCACTCAGTGAAATTGCTTTCCGATCAATACGGTCTAGCCTCGTAGTTCTGCGCGTTTGTCTGCTTGGAACTAATACGGTACAATGCTTTGGTTCTTGAAGTACGCAGTGAGGTAGAGCACCATCGACCGTGAAGAAACATCATTCCCTGCTAGATCACCTCGCTACAGCATCCATTGCACAGTGTGTAAGGGTCAGCAGGAGGACTCCATATCTCATTAGCCAACGTGTCGTCATTTCTTCGGGCGGAAAGTATTGGCGTTGCGCTCCACCACGCCAAAAGGTCGACGCGATACTGATCTGCGAGTCACGCATATATATCGGCGCCACACTGAAAGCAAGAGAGGAAGGAGATTTGTACGCGTTACAATGAGGCTTGTGGACTACACAGTCACGATCTGCGAGACTCTACTCCAGAGGTAGTAATCTGTAGATAACAGACTGTTCCCAAGGCACATTGATAGGAGCAAAAGCCAAGTCACGTGCAGAATGCCTCATTCGCGGAACAATTAGGACATTGGTATCTCTCCGTACAGAGTACCTAGCGCTTATATATCTCTTGTAATAGAAGAGTTCACCCCCTTCTGGTCCAAACTTACTTCTGGTCCAGCCCTAAGTGGCTAGCGGCCCAGAACTTTCGAGCCCCGGGTTTAGCTCCAGCGTGCTAGGTTACCCCTTGACGTTCGCTGTTATAGATGCTTAACCAGGCTTATTTTATAAAACATTTTGCTGTAAGATCTGTTCAGTCTAAGGTTTTCTATAGTATTTATAGCGGAAATAAGCTGAAACAGTCGGCCGTTATAGCATAAGAGGGCGTGGACCAGAAGTAAGTTTAGACTAGAAGGGGGTGAACTCTTCTAAGTCTCTGCTGCTGTCTCATATTGGTCTGTTATTTTTCGCACGACGTTGTCTGTCTCATCGCTGCAAGGATTTGGGATCGCGAGGTTCACTCCTGCAGAGACCTAGAACTATCAGTCTGGGTAGCAGCCCACCTACCGCATCACAAAATGAATACCTGAAAACCTCATTCACACTTTGTTTCCTGTTCTATATAAGTGGGCGAAGTCGTATCTATTGCAGCCATAGAAGAGTCCTCAAATGGTTCCGTTTAAATGGTCCCTTCCGAGCGCCGCGGCTTATGTTCTCATTCCTTTGTCCGCTCTGGATAGCGAGCGTAGCTGAACGGCAATTGCCCTCGAAGGCTGGCGCCCAGAGTACGTGCTAAGGTAAACACCATATGCCATAGTGGAGTGAATGATTTTTTGAAAGAGGCGAAGTACCTCGGGCCTGGGCGAAGTTCTTGATCCTTAGCGTATTGAAGACCATCGGCAGAAATGTGCAGATTTTTGGTATGGATATCACTCACATGATCAAAGAAGCTGAATATCTGCATGGCTTAACACATCTCAGGTCTACAAAGGTAAAGACGAGATCCTCCTCTCCAAGCTTATTCTGGAGCCTCAGCACTCTATCCTCACGCAATCCTACGACTCCCGGCTGCGTCTGGTACGTGCCTTTCCAGTCCTCTCCATAGGGCGTCCATCTAATCTACGATCCCTTCCTCCAGGATCACCGCCGGCCCCACAACGGCGACGGCTTCGGTATAGGCTATTACACCCCTCCCTCTCTGGGCCCATCGCCCTGCATCTTCACCTCCACCACCCCAGCTTGGAACTGCATCAACCTCTCTCGTCTCGCGGCCAAAACGACCTCGTCCCTGATCTTCGCCCACGTCCGCGCCACAACCGAAGGCACCCTCTCAGACTCCAACTGCCATCCCTTCACCCACGGCAGTCTCATGTTCATGCACAACGGCAACATAGCCTGCTGGCGCCACGTGAAACGAGCCGTGGCATTGAGCGTGGGTGAGAAGTGGTTTTTGGGGGTGCAGGGAAGCACGGATAGCGAATGGGCCTTCGCTCTCTTCCTGGATTGCTTGGAGAAATCAGGATACGACCCAGATAATGAGCAATACGCGACCAGTGGATTCGGGCATACCGTGCTCCGGAAAGCAATGCTACAGACCATCAAGCGTATAAACCAGTTTGTCGACACCGCACCGTCAGAAGAGAGGACGGAAACAAGCGATAAACGGAGCCTTCTCAATTTCGCCGTGGCGGATGGACACAGCGTGGTGTGCACCAGATACGTCAGCAGCGTCACCGACGAAGCCGCATCCCTCTACTTCTCATCTGGCACGAACTGGAAGCAGGAAGGCGGCAAGGGACAGTACAAGATGGAGCGGAGAGACAAAGGCGCAGATATCGTGCTTGTAGCCTCCGAGCCATTGACGTTCGAACGAGGTAGGCTCTCAAATCACCCCTTCCCCCTAAATATCCAACTATGATGTAAACGTCCCTAACGATATCGATGCGCAGACAACTGGGTCACGGTGCCCACGAATTCTACCATTACGATCCACAAGCAGACAGTCCTGATCCATCCTATCATCGATGAATATTACAACCAGAGCCCTTCATACTCCCGATCGAACAATTTTGCAGTCAGCAAAGGGCTGGTGAGCCATGCGCCTGGGGTTACGCAGAGTTTAGTAGCGGGTAATGCGGAAAGCAATGACGCTCGTCATGGTGGGGCTGAGGAGGTTTTGAGGGAGAAATTGGAAGGTTTGAGGACGTGAGGAGTGGGTGAGCCGGCATTAAACAAAGAAAAGCACCTGGTATGGCTGGTTGAATGGAGAGGACGAAATCTCCAAGTGGATAGAGTTGCCGTCATGGAAGAATTAGCGTTCGATACCCATAAGTCAATATTGATGCAAGTGTTGTTATACGTCTATCTACACAACAATATCTCCTCGAAAATGTTGCAAATGCTATAGCTCAGGGGTATCATCCATTTGTTCGCTCGACCTGACCGCCAGCGTCAAAGTCTTCATATGCAATCCACTAGAACCGATCTAAATCAAACTGCACATTGACCTCCCACCTCTGGCCTCCAGCCCCATATCCGCCTCCCAATCTCCCTCGGACCAAACTGCACACCTTATCCCTCAACCTGCCCAGTCCCTCCTTAGTCCCTCGGACCCTGAGCGTCAGACAGGCCATACACAGCCCATAATGCACCTGCCAGAACTTGGCCCCTTCGATCGCCGTGACGGAGGGATCCGATTCGATGTCGCGCATGATGTCGTTCACGTCGTCGGTGTTGTCGTAGGACATGAGGAGCATGAAGCCTAGGGTTCGCACGAGGCGGAAGCCGAGGACGCACATGCTGATGGCGATGGTGAGGGAGAGGGCGCGGTCGAGCCAGACGTAGATGTTTATGCTTAGGAGGGGTAGGAGTAGTAAGAGGAGAGAGCAAGATATGGTGAGGAAATGGGACGGATTGGCGAGTACAGATGGTAGAGATTCGATCCAGGCAAATCGTAAAGCCTTGCCTATTCGAGCGTGATTTTTGAGGGCGAGAGCGGAGATTAATGTGGCAACGACGGCGAGGAGGGCTGCAAAATCGACCTCGCCAGCAGAGACGCGCTCGTGGTCGTGGGTGTGGTGTGCTTCGTGATCGCCTAGATTTTCGAGGTGATGTTGGAGATTATGGGAGATGAGGTCTAGACCCATGAAGAGAAGGAGGACCGACATGGCGAATCCGGCCAGGACCTCTGCGCGTTCGAGACCGAAGGGGTGCCGTATCGAGGAGCGTTTCCACACTTCGAAATTGCCCAGGATGTCAACGACGACGCAGAGCATGGCGCCTAAGGAGTCGAAGAGGATGAGATGTGAGAGGGCTGTGAGGGCCAGAGATCCTTCCGCGCTCCAGAGAATGTAGGCTGCGACGCACATGTGGCCTATAGACCAGTAGAAGCGAATATTTTGATCTCGAGACATTGACTTTCGACATTCTTTCAGTGTAGGGACCGGCAGGGAGTTGGGAAGGGCCAAAGGGGCGCGAGGTTCAGGCTCTAGGAAGTTGAAATGGGAGACACTGCTGTGTTTATACTTGTGACCTCTTCTTTGACCAACATTCTACCCAATCCCATCAGCTTTGTTTCACATTTCACTCCTCGGGGTTTCCTTACCGATTTCGTGACCGATGCTTTAGGCAAGGAAAGAGGCTGGAAGTTGAACACGCCCTTCGAGTCCTCCACAGGAAGACTGCTCCTACAGCTCGCGTTACTGTCGAGAGACACGGGACTTGCTAGCGAGTTCATGTCGGCCAAACCAAGGGGAAGCGTGGTGCTCTGAAAGCCCGGTGAGGATATAGATCCATATCGTGTCATTGGAAAATTCTCATCCATGGGCGACAAAGAGGTGGGGTCGAAGAATGACTTCGTAGGAGAATTCTGGAACTGGTCCAGATCTGGTGGTGGAGTAGGGGTGCGCGGAGGCAGGGGTATGGGCCTATCGTCCATGATCATGAGGCGATTGTCACGATAGGAATTGCATGCCTTTGTCCTGCGGCTCTACAAAGCCGTTGCTTGCATCTAGCACAGCTCGATGTTCGATGGTATGCTGATCTAGGATGACCTTTGTTTCAACGTTTAGGAGCACATCTGGGGCTTGGCATAGAATATACCGGGGTGTCCGGCGCTTTGTTCCGAGATTTCGGAAGGGTTTGCCAAGGCTATTCTACACAGTAGCAGGAGTTCTCGCCCAATTCCGTTTCTGCGTGATACAGTCTCTTGAACTGGTTGTGTCTCTGTGCCGGCGTTGTCTGCGAGAAGCCAATACGCATGACAAGCTTGTATCCTCCGTACGTGATGGAGGATCGGATAGTCAGCTTTAAGAATTGGCATCGAAGAGTGAAGCACTAGCAGATCTTGATAGGTTGTGGAGGAAACAGGCATGGAGGATGGCCGCAGTACCGTCTCGAGCAACGATGCCAGCGCTGAAGCAAGCAGTCCTGAGCCAGAGACCAAGCATACTCGAGAAAGGAGCCGTGCAACTCGTTCGGCAACCGGCCACGGGAGAAGTCTCTCAGGCAGCCTCTCTTCATTCCTGTTTCATCGCTCCTCAGACCATACCGCAGCTTCTCCTACCAACGAGCCATCTCCTGCTATAGTCGCCGCTTCAACTGCTATGGCAATGGCCGTGGGGCAAAAGAGTGTTCGAAGACGGACAGGGTCCCTGCGCAAGACCGCCATTCTAGGTGGAGGCAAGCTGGGCACAGCAGATAAAGTATTGAGGAATTCCCAGCCAGAGCCAGTCGATACGACCGTATTGTACAATAGCTCTTACAAGGATCCTGGTGCCTCTCCTGCCCCTCTGAGTCCGTTCGATATGCCAACACCTCGTCCAATATCAAGTGTCCCACCTCCAGTGCCTATGGTCACGCATCCAGTGCATGGCGACCCGTCTAAGATTCTGGCACAAGGCAGCGAAAGGCAAGTCTATGCGAATTTACAGCGTCCTACAACTGCCAATTCTACAGCCTCGACTACGGACGACGAAGATTCTCTGAATTCATCTACATCCATAAGTATCCCTCTTCTGCCTAGTAAGCCTTCGGACAGCTACTTCCCGCCCCAGGCCCGGCCTCTTCCTGTACGTCAAATTACAAGTTCGCGCTCGTCTCCACTTGCCTCACTCCCACCTACAGTGCCTTCTCCGGCTCCGTCGGAATGGGACTATTCCGAGACACGTTGGTGGGGTTGGATCATTCTCATAGTGACTTGGATCGTATTTGTTGTGGGAATGGGCAGCTGTTTTGAAGTGTGGAGTTGGGCGTGGGATGTGGGAGAAACGCCGTATGCGCCGCCAGAGCTTGAGGACGATCCCACGTTACCGGTGGTTGGGTACTATCCTGCTTTGATCATTCTTACGACTGTCATGGCATGGGTCTGGGTCACGATTGCCTGGGTGGGGATGAAGTACTTCAAGCATGCAAACATTAGTGGCGATGAGTGACAAATTCCGGATAACAGAGTAAGATATAGAGCAACATGTCAGCCTCATTCACAGCTACTAAAACGATGCCTTTAATGAAAGGCCGGCTGCCTGAGTACTAGGGTAAATGACCTATTCCACATTGAATGGTATCACAAAACCCGAGTTTCTGAAAGCTGGTTAGGGTATGGTCTTGTAGGCAGGAATGGTCTTATCCCTGATATCTACCATCCGCCTCCATTGTCCTTCCGTTCTGAATGTATTACGAATTGACTCACTCTTCACAAAATTCTCGATGTCAACTCTCGTATCTCCGGGAGCCTGATCAAGCCCCTTTTCCGTACCACCTACACTCATAAGGACAAGTCGTTGATCATAGTCACTAGACCTGACGTACGGTGATTAATGACAGCGATAGTGATCACGCATCGACCATGTTCTATTCCCACGACATTCAGAACTGAACAAGGAAACAAAGCATCATCATAAATACTCATGAGATCGTTTGATAGAAGGTGATCAAGCGGGAATAAAACCTCATGCTTTGATTTGCGATTGCACGCAGTGTTTCATTGGTCAATTTCTTTTCTTTTTCGCATGCCGAGAATGACAGCGTCCTTCTTTCAGCACCATTCACAGAGATTACAATGAGACGTGATAATCACTCCCGGCTGAGCATACAGCGTGCGAATTGAAGCCGATCGCGACATGGTGTTCTAGCGTGATCGAGACCACGATTCACAATCCATCCATCTGGCAATGTGTCGCTTTTGGATCGGCTAAAGCCATGGGGAACATGTAGGTTTGAGAAGGCCCCCAGTAGTGTAAGCTTGGTTGAAAACTCACGACTTATCGCTGTCCGCGACGCCGCCGTTACGCCAGGGTGCCAGTAACAACGGGAGATCGAAACTTTAGTCCTCTACCAAGTATGGATTTTTCGACTTTTGCGACATGAGGTGCTCTTCCACGCAGCGGATATGTACTTGCTGTTTTATCAGCGGTGGCTTAATCCCCTCAAAGCATTACCTTTCTCACAAGCTTATTGGTAACAGGCTATCGTATAGCATATCGCCTAGCAACTTATACGAAAGAACCATAGACTAGTGGACCGCAGGAGAGCTGCAAAATACTAGTATAGCAGGCTGGACCAGTATCTTCGCGTAGGCGTACAGGACCTGAGGACCACGATCCATCCATCCAGGAGCATTTACTAAGCGTAATCAAGATACTTGCAACTCCTTAGCACTAGACAAATATATTTCGCCCCCGTTATGTACCCAGATTCGGGATGTAGACAGGTACTCAGTTGACTTATCTTCTGACACCCATATATAATAAGGACCTGTACCAAGGTTATATTCATAGAGATTACCGCTGCTTTGATCGAATATAGTCAAGATGTTATGATCATATGATACATTTTCCTTTTCCTCATCCGATATATCTTGGCAATGAATGGCAGCCGTTAAGGAAGACTCCTCCCTCTGCCATGGTATAGGCAGACCGTTTGAAGATGAAATGGCTGATCTGCGCACAAAGATTCTAAATTTCTTCAGCTTGATGAACCTCAGATTGACGAGCCATTGCTGATGATGGGCAGATCGTTATTGGGAGCGAGTGTCTCAGTGTCAGCGAAGGGATAGTTATTAGCATGCGGTCCTTTGAGATCGAAGATAATTCAGATGGCAGAAGACGATTGGACGTCTGTACTAGAATAGTTGCCGCTGAGGCGCGCGGCTAATCTGAAGCCGCTACCAAGCCGGAAATCCAAATACAGCACCGACGACAACAATGTTGAAACGTTCCATGACTTGTCCAGGCACGCCATTTACACGCTCATACGCCTCCCCATCGGCTTCGCTGTTCCTGCTCATGAAGTGGCGACGCTAAGATAAAGCCAGGGAAGATGGTGAAGAGACCCGACTTGTACGGCTGAATCACCGCTGTTACCATATCACGAAGCATTACGCTTTCCGCTATGGGACCGACCGTATCTATAGTAATAGAATTACAGACTTTCCATTAGATGCGATTCTTGTTGGCGCTACCAGAAAAAGACACAATGGAAACCAACCCAGATTAGAAGTCTATAGTCCCAATAGTGTGCAACTGATAGTAGCGAGATTACCGCTCATTCTCAAGCTCTCCTGAAAATTATATGTCTACTGCGTGCGTTTCTATCTTTCCAAAGCCTATATAACATACTCCACTCCGGGTCCGAATGTAATCTTGTCAATACGCAGCTTGGTCGACCAAACCTGCATGCGGCCACTTGTTCCTTCTGCAGCGAACGACATATGCTCCCATCACCCTCGGATGCACTATCAATGATGAAGGCCTAAGACCGCCCTGGCCCTTGGATTGTATGAGCGCTAAGAGCACAAAAATAGTGGTAACGAAGACGGATCATTATCACCAACGTATCAGCGCCCGTCTGCAAATTCTGCCGGTCCACCACCTACAGGTCCAATTCAGGCCTCCGGGGGAGCGGAGGCGTGTTAGACTCCAGCAAACAGGATGCCTTTCATCATGGGAAGCTCGATGCCTAGTTCATCCGACGTCAATTTGGCCAACAATCCTGTACCATGTGCTCAGCAGATCGTTAACGATGCCACTTATGCGGGGCCTTGATTTCCCGGGACTTCAGAAAAGCCACTGAGTGAGCAGTTGGAACCAATAGCTGTTGTGGGAATGGGTAACAATATCTCTTCTTCCCATACTCTTCACATGCACCTCGTCTCATGTGTAATCAACAACCTAGTTGCTCCGTGAATTCCCCGGGGGGGAACATGTCTCGAAATTCGCGATCGAGTCAAGCACCACGAGAGTGATTCTTGCTTTGAAGGGGAAATTCTTCGTCCTCACGTAGCTTGTTACTGACTTGCGCCTGTCTTGTGGGAAATCGGTCAAAATATTGGTGTCCTTCTGGCTTGACATTGAATAGAAGCTTGCTTTCTGCTTCCTGTCTTTCTAGGTAAACAAGTAACTTAAAAATTCCAATTATATGAATGCCATCAATATCAGCGAATGCAAATCATCTAAAAGACTTCTACATCTGATATACCAAGGCTTCTCCAGGCGCGACGCGCCCTTCACAGAGCCTTGTCCAGCCCCCCTCAATCCCACCAACTCCAGAGACGCCTTTGCCCCAGATGATCTTTACATCTGGCATACTACGCTGACGAGTACGTAACCACTGGTCCCATAGCGATTCCACAGATTCGAAATAGGCATTTGCACCAACAGAGCCCGTTACTCTGTCTTGGACGCCTGATGTATTGAACTGAACTTTGCCGAGCCTGACCATTGCCTCTCTCGTTGCCGTTTGCTCTTCGTCGGTGTAGACCTGGCGCTCAACTGTAAGCCATAGCTTTCGGCGAAGGTACGGGGAGAGCCGTGGGACTTGCCTTCTGCTGATCACCAACTTGAACGATAACCATCTTCAAAGACTGGAGCGTACTATGATCCTTGATGGAATCGAGCAGCTGGTCTAGTGTCTCGGCACGTGCACCACAATCCACTATGACGATTCTAGATGCTTTCAATCCGGCCATCCATTCTAAAGAATCGGAAGTTTCAGAGTAAGATGTTGTTCGCGTTTCAAAGGATGACTGCAAGTTGTCTGCTGCCTTTGAGATGGGCTCTGGTGAGGAGGTGACTTGAAGCAGCGCCAATGGTCCCGATGATTTTGGTCTCTGGGCTAGATGGTACGCGAATGAACGAGTGGTTTTAGATGACGCAGACAGAGTGATGAGTATTGCAGACGAGAGGTCCGCATCCGCAGCGGTCCAGCTGATATCTGAGCCTAATGGATGGATTGGTGGATGCAAATGAGGGTTGGGTGAGAAGACGTGCTGGCAGAGAAGATGAGCGCCCTCCCAGACACCGCGAAAGAGAGCATTCCAAGCCATGCGCTCCAAGTCATGTTCTGCGAAAGTGGGCGAGGAAAGCGAGACAGGGTTTAGGGACTGTTCGATATAGCGATTATAGTAGCTCATGAGTTTTTGACGACGGTCGCTAATTTCGATCCAGTGCCCCTTTGGTTCGGTCGCTTTGAGTCGGAGGTTGGTGGGTGAGGTTGATGTAGGCCAGAAACCCCATATGACGGTCCCCGGCGGCATCGAGGTGGAGCTTTCAAGGACGACGGCATAGCCCCACGCTGGCACGATACCCCAAGTTGAGATATCATTGTAAGGGGCTGGAGCGTTGATAGGAACGTGATAGGTGTCCCACCTAAGATATTACTAAGGTCAATGAATAGCGCTACGAATTTAGATCGACCATGCCAGAACCATTTGCAAGTGCCAAAGGTCGCTGGATTACGCACCAGTGCAGAAAATGGCCTCCTCGAGCGTAGCTGAGATTGTTCGAGGTAAGGCTGACGAGCAAAGTGCGGATACGAATGGACGAGGGGGGCAGCTCTACAGCGGGTGAGTCCGGTGTCTGGACAGTGAAAGTAGCATGTTCTTGGTTGTTGATCTTCGATACGACATGGACAAGGGAATCCATTTTAGAGGCGCTTTCCAACCGGCTACTGGGGAATGGCCTACTGTTGTATACAGTAAGCTCTGAGGTAGATTAGAATTGAGGAATTCATGCCCATTGATTCACCTATGCAAAAGATTGTCCATTCGTACATCCACCAATCGATCAAGTCGTCAATTCATCCACTCAACACTGGATGTGCTATCGTTCTGTTCGAGGACGAAAGATGGGAGAGCGAAGGAAAGGGGAGCACGAGGTGAGCAATATAATTCGGACACTTTGGGTAGGAATCTCAGACAAAAGTGTCCGAACTATTTTACTCACCGCGTGGGGAGGTGCCCGCATCGGAGCTAGGAAAATCCCGCTGTTGCCTGGTAGGTCTACATAAACTACTGCCCTACCACTTTGTGCAACCTACCAATGCTTCGAGGCCGACCTTTGATTGGGCGCTGTAGGCGGGATCTAATGGCCAAGTGTGAGCATTTCCGGGTTTGATATCGACAATCCTTCCTTCCATGCCCAAAGTAGCAGCAGCTGGCTGGCCGCTCACAGCGACCAGTTCCATGGTTCGAAGGGGTCGTCCAATCCGCTTTGAGATTTCCTCACTCTTTATGTAAGCCTACATTAGATCATATATTGGAATAGATAAAGTAACTCGAGAAGCCCAAAGCCGGATATCAAGGAGAAAGCCGTCGAATGATGGGAAGCACTTCGCCAAACCAGGTCCTGGTCCTCGGTGGCCTGGCATACTGCCTGGTATGGGGCCTCTCGTTCTTCAATGGCACTCTAGACAACATGGACGCTGTTATCAAGAAGGGTTTCTTCCCTGACGGCCGCAGCTTGCGTTCCAAATACACTGGTATCTCCTTACTCGACGACCGTCTAACCTTTCTCACTGCCTTTCATGAACCTCTTTCCAACAGTATCTCGGCAGGGCCAAGGCTTCTATTCTTCGACCTGAAATTTGTGCTTTCGTGTCCGAACGTTTGGATTTTTATCGAGAGTCGTCGTCGCGGCGTCCGAAATCTAGCCTTAAGACAGTGAGTCCACCCACTGCCTTTCAGGGAATGTCGAAACTGCTCAGTTTGGACTTTGCCAGCAGCGGTTCGTTCGTAGCCTCCTCCCGTTTGTGATCCTATGGAACGCTATGGGCCCGGCCCTGGTTCAACCATTCTATTTCTACTGCCTTACACAGAGCAAAACCACCACTCGCGATCCCACGGAGCTGTGAACGAGGCCATCGCATTGTTCATCGCTACACTGCCCACAGTGTTATTCCCTCTGTTCCTGTTTGTGCCAACTTGGCTCAAGTGCAACACCTGGCAGCATCAGGAATACAATGCTGTTTTCCAAGGGGCGCCATTCCTAATGGTTATGATCTGTGTAGCCAGTGTCGCGTTGATGATGCCAGGTCATGGACTCGTATCGAAGCAGGACAGCCAGGATCCCAATGTTGACACGCCATAGATCGTGGCATCCTTTATCATGGCTGGAACAATTGCTGCTGCTGTCCACATATTTACCATCATCGGCTCCCTGAGATCAACAAACCCAGATACGGCATTGGCACGTCTATTCATCCCCTCGCCGGGCAAAGTCGATTATGTTTCCAGACAACCAATGGACGCTACCTTGACTTCAACAATTCTTCCTCCCAAATATCAAGTACTCTTAGAAGGCTATTACCTCTTCACGCAGTTCGACTGGATCGTTGCGGCACTTTCCGCTGTTGTCTTCACTCACTACCTGCTGTCGAAATCTGTCAGAGGTACTACGAAAAGCGCCCTCCAGCAGATCAAGACTGTAGAAAGCCGCGATTTGGTCTACCTTGCCTCAGGTTGGTACTTGGCCCGGAAGCAGCCGGTCCCTTCGCTCTAGCACCTCAAGAGTCAACACCGAGAGAGCAAGATGTGTCTCGTTACTATCAATGAGTGAAGCATGATCTGAGGGCGCGACTAGGCTTGAAAGCTTGTAGCACGGATATCATCTTTAGCTGCATCGAGGAGAGAGGAGAGAGGAGAGAGATGCACAGAAGGAGGGTATATCTTCGCCTACCGAGATTACCTCAACGCAGTAGAGTTCATCAATATTGTGTGGCACAGCTTTAGCAATCATTTGAAAAACAGTACCTTGAAATCGCATTGAAGGGATGGCATTCGCTCTAAAATCACCGATCCTGGTTCCGGAGCGGCTTTGTTTCCCCCACCCAGCCAATGCTCTCGTCGTGCTCATATTCCCCGATCACTCTTCCCTCAGGTGATTGCATGACCCCTTGCAACCACTCCGCAAATCTCACCCCAACACTCCCATGAACCCTCACCTTCCTTACGCCCCGAACACCCATATAGCCCTCCAATGCATCGTAGCCACCAAGCCCCCAGCTGGACCTGAAGATCTCCACCTCCAGTGAATCTGCGCCTGAGAAAACCCTCTTGACGGCTTCAGCGTCGTAGTAAGGATCGCAATCCAGCCTCACACGGATATGGAACCTGCGAATCATCGCCGCACAGAAGATGACCGGACGAGAGGGATCCATGGCGAAGAGCATGGACGTGAGATAGCTGGGATGGGCTTGAAAGGTGTTCTCGCCGTAGAGGATGGAGAGGCCTTCGTGATGGGTACGCCATGAGGTCAGAAGGATATTGGGACACAGTCGAAGGTTTGTGGGCCTTGGGGGTGCCAGTTGGTTGGCGGATCGGGTGACGATGGGGGTGTTGTGCGTTAGGAGCAGACGGAGTATCTGGTTGCGGATTTCGCCGGGGAGCTCGAGGAAGAGGAACGGCATTGGGAAGGCGTGTTGACTGGGATTTTCCGAGTTATTGGTAGTCAATTGACGGTTCCCTCCTACTTTACCCACAGTCGTTGGAGCATGGAGCGATTGGCCTCTCAATAGGCACGTTAGCGTCTTCGCCGAGGCATTTGATGTTACCTTCTCCGACCCAACCCCTTCTACCTTGTGTTAGGACTCGAGATTGCCAGTCATAATATTGAACGAAGATGCTGATGACTGTTGTCATGCTTACCTCGTCACCGACCGTACGGAATTGTCAGTGAAAAAGCAGGTGATATGGCGCTAGTCTCTTCAGAGTTAGGTAACTGTTACGGAGAATACTAGCGTATAAAGTAAGAGGAGGTATAATTAGGTACTATACGCTTTAAAGGTAATAAATTCCTATTTTATGAATATAGTTCTAATACCGGCATAGGTATCCCCCATTCTGGCCGTCTGAAATCCAGGAGTTCCGACAGAGTATTACAAAGTTCCTTGTCTTTAATACCTCGTAATTCATTAAGAATGATACACACAGAATACATAAGTCTCGCAGGGGACTTTCTGAATAGAGTAGTGCTGAGGGCTCGGACGGGTTGTGTCGTTAGAAAGAGGTGCGCAGGAAAATGAAGGAAATTCCTGGCAAACCTGGGTACGACAAGCGGTACTGCGGCACTTGCATGCATGCGTGAAGGGACTTACTGCTACCCGCCTAATCCTACACGTAAAGCTTCCCCCTCACAGGCCTCTTCGCCTTGCCAGCAGGCGCCACCGCGATATGCTCAACGCCCTGTTCATCAATAGCTCCATCAACGACTCCAAGCGTAAGTCTAAGACCCTTCAGCATTTGCGTGCGCTCCAAGCCATCCAGTGTATTACCGCCTGTTAGTTTCAGATAGGGAGCGTCTCGCGTGATGGTAGAGCAAAAGCCTAGGACGTCCGGAATCCGAGTGTGAAACTCAAACCATACTGCTAAAAGCGATGCCGTAAGCATCACTAGACTTGCTAGTATTAGGACTGTGAGCCAGCCCCATGAGCACACGTAAAGTTCGTGAATTTGGGTCAGGTACGCCGTGGTGAGGAGCCCGGATTGCCCGAATCCTGAGTCCCAGGTGTTGTATTGGTCGCCAGAAACAACCATGCAAATCTGGCTACCAAGCAGATAGGTGTTGAGAAGTTGGCCTAGACGATGACTAAAGTCGGTAGCAGACACGTTGCCCAAGAATGCTAAATCGCCAAGATCACCTGATCCTAACGTCTCAAGGATGAATGAAGTTGAAGTGTTCTGGAGATAATACTCGGCAATAGAAGACATTCTTGACGTGTGTAGGGTGCCAGTCGCTTCGACCCAGGCTGGAACTAAATGCCAAAAGAAACCTTCGAAAGCTAACATAGTGAGATTCGATGACGCATGGGATCGTTGAGATGGACGCTGAGCAGTCACCCTACAGTTTTGGGCAACGTCATTCGGGATGCACGTCACATTCGATTCGACGTATATCTGACTTAAACCAAAGCGACTGTGAAGCTATCGCTGGACTTCACTGCGTTAGAAATGTCACCATAACCCCAAGAGCCATTCCGTGCACTTTGGAATGCTAATCTTGATTTATTGACCTCAAGATTATTGATCTCAAGATTTGTGGCATTCTGAAAGGACTCGAAACTGCCCCAGATTGGAATACTGAGGTCGGTGGCCACGATCCAGGGTGGCAAAATCACATCACTGCCAATATCAAAGGAGGTGAGGTTCGGGCTCCAAAAAGTCCCATTCAGATAAGTCATGGAAGGCATGGAAGGCATGGTAGATTCATTGATTGCGCTGGTGTAGACGATATTTGCTTCTAGATCATTTGCAGGGGCCGAGCAGTCTAAGCCTATGTAGGTTGACTCGAGTACAAGTGTTGTGTTACCTGACTCCATAGTACCTAGAGGGATGCCTAGAAGTGACGAGTATTCGGGTACCCTATCCAATACCGGGAGCCATTCACCACTAAAAAGATTGCTGAGGTCTGTCAGATACGGTATCTTGACATTGCCCCACAAATCCATGGAGCTATTTTTGACAGATGGTGGGCTCAGTATGGATGCGACGTAGACCGGATTCAGGACGTTTGTGGTTCTGGCAGTGTCACTGAGAAATATTTGGTTTGCCATAGTGTCGACATATGAGTGGTTGGTATACTATTATGGGCACCGAGCCAGTCGATAAAATGCGTAGACAAGACTGGGATCCCAATGGTGATAGAGCCCAGATTGAAAGCAAGCATGCACTTAAAGATCCGAAGGCACGCAATGAGAGCTGAGTACTAATAGTCGCTACTAGAGTCCTGCTTTGCATCACTTGTTCCAAATGGCCTAATGCGCAGCCTCTTTCCAGTCTCTATGTAGTGTACTTGTTCCCTGCTCGACCGATCACTGCCGCGAAACAAAGCGTGAACAGGGTTGACGCCTAGAAGAGTCAGTATGCTTGCGGCAAAGCTGTGAAAGTGACTCTTGCAGTTTTTGTAGCTTGAAGCAGGGCATCGGTCTTGGATGGCATGGTTGGTTTACCATGGGCCAAAGCGACTGCAGCGGCTAGGACAAGGAATGGTAGTGGAATGGGCATCATGAGAATGTTGAGCGCCAAGTCCAGAGACAGTGACTCCCTAGACTTGCCCAATTTTCAAGGCTTACTGATCCATCCTGGAGGTTGAATAGGCGGGTGGTCATCTAGACCACCCTGAAGGGCAGATTCCTGCTCATCAGTGACTTTTCTTTGCTGCTGTCGTGAGTCAACATTCAACAGTTGATAACTTTTTGAGGCCCCTTCATTTTGTGCGAGCATATTGATTCCTTGTTTCCCAGGGCTTCGATATCCTAGAGGGAGCGAGAAGACGCGACAACGAATTGAAAAGTCCAACAACGAAAGTGGGCAATCAAAGCCTTTGACAAGTGCACGAAGCCTGGGAGCACCGCAGCCTTTTGAATACAAGATTGAAATCGCTTGGCCATGCAGCACTGCTGGCACCCCACAGAATCAGCCCACCGTGCCCATCTCGCTTTGGCTGGATCTAGTTTTAGTAGGACAACGGAGCAATAAGAAAGTGGGAGGATGCGACTTATCTGCAAATAAGATGGGGTTAGAGCCGGGTGGGCCAGGTGGGCCAGGTGGGGGTATGCTGATTCTAGGAGTATTTAGTCTGAATGAGGTTAAAGATCCTAACCGGGGACAACTATTAGTTTGAATTTCGTGCATAGAATTAGAGAAAAAATAATATTAACAGCGTAAAATTAATTCTTAAAAATAATACTACTATAGCTTATAACTAACGCGTTTAAAGCCCTTAAATAACTTAGTACCTCTATAGTATTCTTTTAAGATATATAGACTACTAGGAAAATAGAGAAAAAGGTATTATAACTAGCTTTAAATAATTTTAATTCTAAAAATATTATTATATATAATATTTACCTACTAGAATAATTTAATATTATTATTAACTTTATAAAGTAGAGAGCCTATTAAAGTATACTTAAAGCTATCTTTTATTAATTATAAAAGTCTTTTTTTATATTATATAAGAAATAGCTCTTATTATTAATAATAGGTAATTTAAAAGCTAATCTATTATATTAATATAAGGTTACGCGCTAGCTACTAGTTATAATAATAGTAATAATAGATATAATAGATATAATAGATATAAATAAATATATATATAGACTAACTATATTAGATTAGTACTTTAAACTTAAGTTAGGTATCTAACTTAACTCTTAGTAAGTTAATACTAAATTCCTAGCCTAAGTATTTAAGTTAGTACTAATAGTTAGTACTAAGTATTAGTACTAAAGTATTAATCTAAGTTACTAAAACTTCAGTTTTAATTAGAGTATTTTACTAAACTATAATATTAGAAATACTTTCTAGTAATATATAGACTAACTATTAAGTTAGGTTTTAGTACTATAAATTAGTACTAACCTAAATACTTAGTACCTATTTAGGTACTAACCTGAATACTTAGTACCTACTTCTAGTACTAACTTAAAAAGCCCTAAGTATCTTAGTAAGTTAGATTAGACTAACCTAACCTACTAAGGTATTACTAAGAAGCTAAGCTACTAATAAATTAGTAAAGGACTAATATAATTTCCTTATAAGATAAACTTAAATAGTTTTATATTATTAAGATTTATCTTATATTTAAGATTTATCACTTATTATTTTATATAATATAATAGTTTATATTACTATTCTATATTACTCTTAATTCTCTTACTATTAGTACCTAGAATATATTAATCCCTTTAAGTTCTTTAAGAGTATTAAGTTTTATAGGCCTTAATAATAAAGCTATTTAATTAGAATTTAATAATCTTAATATAAATAACTCTATATCTAGTAGTCTTTATCCTAGCTAATCTATAAGTTAGGTTAGATAGGGTATATTAGATAAATCCTTTTAAGAAAAGAAAGTACTTCTCTAAAATACTATTAAAACTATTAAGGAAGATTTCCTAGACTTAATTCTAGTAAAGAATAGTAAACTTATTAAATAGAGTTAATATACTAAAGTCTAGTTTAAAGTATAATAGTAGTAAACTACTATTAGTTAAAGCATTAAAATAAAGTCTAGTACTAAAATTAAAGATCTACTCTAGATTAAAAAGATTATATTAGGTAAATAGACTAATATTTAAGATAACTTTATCTAAATTACTTTAATAGTTAAGGGATTATTAAAGATTACTTATAAGAAGTATAATAAAATTCTAGACTACTTAATAACTACTAGTAATTTAAGTATATCTAATATAAGGAAATATCTTAAAATAAATAAATACTTTCTTTATAAATATATAAGGATGTAAGGACTAGTTAGGAATATAGTACTACTATCGACATAGCGTCTATAGTACGTAGTAGTACTAGGCTACCCCTTTACCTATAATATATAGAGGAGGGAATTCCCCCTAAAGGAAAGGGTAGCGATTAGTCTTACTATTAATAAGAATAGAGAGTTCTATATATATATATACCTATACTATTTATAATACTTAATAGCTATATTATTATATAGTACCCTTATATTCTAATTACTCTACCCTATTTAGGGTTAGTAGCCCGACTATTAATAAGATAAGTAGAGAAGGGTTATTACGGGTATAAAGTAAAAAGGTTAGTTAACTAGTATAGATAACCCGCCTAAATATAAGGGATTAAGCTTATAAAGAAAGTAAGTCTTAAGAATTAGTTAATAAATTAATAATAGATATATTATAATTATAATTAACTATCTAGGGGTAGCTACTAGGCGTATAAACCTAGTCCCTACTACTTAAAACCTAAGAAGTACTATTATAAAGGATATAAGAACTTAAAGAAGAAGTCTTTAAGAGGTAATAAATATAAGATCTATAATAATATTTATAAGAGTTAGAGTAGGAAATATATACTAATAATACCGCTTAAGTAGGTTATTACTATTACTTATTATTAATAGAAGAATTAGAATTAAAGTATCCTTAATATAAAACCTATATTCTTAGGCCGTAGGACCTATATATATATAATAGGAAGTTAGTATAAAAATATTAAAAATAGTTTAATAATATAATTAATATAATTAAAATAAGTATAACTTATTTTCTTAATAACTTTATAAAAATCTAATACGTGTTATAATATATAGCCCTAGACCCTAAGGCTATATAGTATAAGTATATAAAAGATATACTAAAGGATAAATAGTCCTAGGAATACTTTAATAGTTTCTTAATAGGTTAAGTAGAAGATCCTTAAAATTAATATCTAATAACTAGTAAATACTACTTAAAAGTTAAGTAAAAGGAATATTAAAAGATTATAAACTTTATAAATTACCTTACTAGGTTAGAAAGATAACTTAAATTATTAATAGAGTATATATTTTATAATAACCTTTTAAATAAGTTATATAAGGATCTTTATAATTAACTTATAATATAATTTAATATCCTAGAGATAAGGGATACTCTTATTATATTAGTAACCTAATTAAAGCCTTATATAATACTACTTATATATAAAGATTAAAGGGATAATACTTCTACTAGGGGTTAATATCCTTAAAAAGGAAGAGGAAATTTCGAAGGGTAAAGAGATAATAGCTTATATATTAAGTAAGAAGGGTAGAGCGCTATTAAGGTATTATTATACCTTCCCTAAAGGCCTAAGCCTAACCTTTCTACTATTAAGTATTATAATCACTAAAAGAAGGGATATATAATTAAAGATTATTAGAGTAGGAAGTTAATAGTTATAAGTATTATAACTAATAAGCTTATAACTAATAAGATATCTAATAATAAGCTAGCTAAAAAAGGCTTAAATTTAAAAAAACCCTTAAGTATTATAATTATATCTACTATTATAATATAAGGGAAGAAGTAGATATAATAACTTATTATTATAATATAAATAGAGCTTAAGAGCTTATAAAGAGAATTTATTATATTAA
>JAABUN010000371.1_pt1 | contig 117943 bp, 99 predicted proteins | sample 5559311 | NCBI WGS metagenome assembly JAABUN01 (sample SAMN10711877, study PRJNA513370) | rock metagenome | isolation source: Antarctica rocks | place: Antarctica: Victoria Land, Siegfried Peak sud | reverse complement strand
GTACTCCGACAGAACTTCACCTGAGGCGGGGAGAAGATTTCGTGTCGATTAAGTATACGTTCGACGAACCGAGATGAGATTGAAATTGGTTAGTTAAATTCATAATTTACAAATTGGATTAGGGATTAAATTGGTTATAAGCTTTCCACGTCTTATGTTTAAAATGAACTTTGATACTTGTAAAACTTACTCTATAAAAGTCATTTAGTTCAATCTCAAATACACCGCTTATTGGAACTTGAAATTACTTTGTTCTCACATAGCTCCTAAGATCGGTTGTGTAACGGGTCGTTCCGCTAGGACTTTTCTTATTGGCGACAGATAAGGAAGTTGCGGTCGTTTTCGAAAATAAGGTAATTCCTTGTCTGGGCTCAAGGTCGTTGAGATCCTGCAGGATCTTAGAGATTTTACTTCGCTAGTAGACCCCTGCGTCCCTCCTTACGAATGTATACAGCGCAAGGCCAGGGAGCAAAACCGGAGAAGAGGGTAGCACCACACACCGTAACGGAACTGTTTTATCTCAGGAGAGTCTTTGAGGACATAGAGCACGATTAGAGTGTATGGTTATTTTGTCACCTACTTTCTTCGCAGCGTTTTAAATCATATGAGCAGGACGAGAGTCTGAATGATGGGGAATTTTGAGCGAGTAAGAACTTGAAGGCGTCCAAGTCCTATAAGTTGACTTGTCGGGAGCCAAAAATCAATGACTGGTCTCAATCGAGACCGGTCGCCAGGTGGCAATTGTTGATTGGCTGCAGTTTGCACAGGGGCTACCAGACCAGTGTGACCAGTCATAAGCTGTTCCTTCCAGCTTCGTGAATCACTTCGTGACTCCCTTCGTGATGTCTGTTGTCCTTAGACCCTCAAGACGTCAGATGTGTGGGGAAATATAGGCGCTCGGAGTGAGTAGGCCCGCAGATGCTGTGGGGGAGTCGCCGCCGTAGGGTACAGAAGTCCCTTAGGGACTTCTTCACCCTACGGCATTTCTTACCTTAGGATTTTGCTTACCGTAGGGCCTTGCTTATCGTACGATTTTGCTGAACCCCAGGGCATTGCTTCCCTTACGGTGTAAAATCCCTTGCAATTTTTGACGCCTTGAGGCCTTCGTTGCCCTACAGTTCAGAAATCCTTACGGCACTGGCTTCACAGTGGCTTTCACAGTACTGGCTTTTGCAGTGTACACTACGGGCGATTTCTCGCACATTAGAGGTACGCCAGGAGTCACGTCAACGCGGATATTCAGATGAAGGATCCTCAAATTTGCAGACCCTATGGTCCGTAAATCAGGATTCCTAGAAGGTCTGTCTGACAGCTTTATGAATGACCCAAGTTTAAAGAAGCCGTTGGTTGTAATATAATGCGAATTAAAATCGCGGACATGGAGTACCTCGATCCGTTCCGAATTGATTGTTCCTGCTTTGTTTACCCTACCTCGTAGTCTAGTCCTTGAGGGAGGACCACTGGTAAGCAAGCCGCCAGCTGGAACGAGTCTTTGGTTATCGACTATTTGCCAACGTAAAGCACACCTCACAGAAGCTGCACAGCCTGTATGCCCTCAACCTCTCCGTTCTTGTCACCCGCCATTGGATGTCACGACTTGACTACACGTCCAAAGTGCGCAGGCATCTTTACCTTACCTCCGTCATTGTTCCGTGTGTATATTCAGGTGAAAACTCACAATCTGTCTCGGACTCGGTGGCCAGGAATTATTGCTGTTCGATATATGGAACGTAAATCTCTGCTCCACACAGCTTTTTCAGATCATTTGCTCTTTTCAGGAAATTATGGCGTCGCTTGTGGAATTTCTGTCCTGTTGCTTTATTATTCCGTTGGGAAGTCATTCCAAGTCATCAATGACCGCTGCGAGTCGCTGTCGTATGTGTGCTGTGGTGCTTCAAGAGTCATGCCGGATGCTCGTAGCGAAAGTTGAAAGCGCCACGATCTTACCGATCTGGACTTGCGGACCTAATGGGTCCGCAAGTCAAGGATTCTAGAAGGATCCATCTCACAGTCCTACGCAGGCCCCCATCTAAAACAGCCGTAAGCCATCCGAACGTCACGATGCTAGATGACGATTCGTATCACATCCGTTTCGACGGAAGCTGTCAACGCCCTTCCCATTTGTGACTTAGCGGACGGTTCAACACCAATTTTGCCGCATCTCCTGGTCTCCATTATTGGGTGACCCCCGTGCTATATCTGATCTCTCCCAAACTAAATTTTTGGTCTCCCTCTTCGTTCTCCTTCTGGTGTTCATACCATGACTGTCTGGGGTAAAATTGAGTGGCCGTGAACGTCTAGCAGACAGTGCTGATTTAAACGAGAGTAGGAAAGGTGGACACGAACCCAGTGACGGTTCAGGAGTTGGCAACGCAATGGGCGATTGGAGAGAGCATTGGATGATGTTATCTGTACTGCAGCTCGCTCCTTTGTCCCCTTTCTCTTCCCCCCAACCGGGATGATGAGGCTCGATATTTTTCAAGCAGGTTTGTGTATCGTGTGTCGACGAGAGGAGGCCATCTTTACTCGACAACATCGATGGACTACGTGAACTGAACATCAGTGAATATATTCCTTTGCCTCAAGTGAATAGCTCAGCCATTGAGTGCGTGGATGGCGGCTTCTAGGCCAATAAAACCCGCATCCTCATCCTTGCAGGAGTCGTTATAAGGAAAGCCTCACGTTTGAAAAGATGTGATGTAGAAGATGCGAAATTGAAGTCAAAGATTGCTTTAATAACTATATGTATACTTTACATGATGAGTAGAAGCCAATGCAAGACTGCTGCCCATCTCTAGCACAAATGGCACGGCTGACTATACGTTAATTGAAACGAGGACTCTAGGTCATCTATGGCAAAAAGAGGCCAGCCTTCTGCTGCGAACTCCCATCACTACACCTGCAAGTCTCGGCCCCGCTTACGGGGTCTCGGGTCTCCAGAGAAGGAGGTGTTGGGCGTTGGCGGGTTGGTGGCGGTAGGTTGGGGATTCCAAGAACCTTTGATGGGTTCTAGAGTGACAAGTGCTTCCCCAATCTTGATTTTTCGAGGCCCCTTGGCGTTGTCAATTATGTTTTTGATAGTGTTATTGCACCCTCGAATGCCGTCCGCCTCGAAAGTTGAGTATGATCGGAGGTAAGACATATAGAAATGTTTCTCCTTGGGATCGAGCCAATGGAGGTAGGCTATGGCCTGTCTGTGAGACGACACAATCGAGAAGGACACGGTGTCCCGCATCAGGTCTACTTCGGTGAGCCCAGCCGCCTTAGCCTCCTCAAGAAGCCACAGTATTGAGTTGACAGAATGCGATCCGCTGCCCGCAGCCTGCGCCTCCGCTGTGGTTAGCACTCCACCAGCGGACTCAGCCTTCAGCTCCAATGAGAGAGATGGAAACGTATTGCGTTTTGCCGGTTGGGAGTACGGCCGTACCCTAGGATGATTGACGACGTTGTTCTGTTTGACTGTCCAAGGAGATTTTGAACCGCGCGCATAGGCCAGATAGGCATCGGGTTTGGGCGCCGAGAGCTTGTTGTCACATTGGGGGTTATTTGGCATAGCAACAGTATTCCATTGAGTGTTTCCACCCTCTACCAAGCCACCATACCCGAGCGGAAACATGGGCGTCCTAAGAATCTTGTTTGTTGGACCTTCTGAGTTATACGCAAGTTCCTCCGCTGCGTCCATGACCGCGAAGACAGCTTGGTCGTCTAGTTGTGGTGAGGACCGCTTTTGCAGTATTCGCTCTTTTAAAGGCGTAAGCTCTTCAGGTATTTTCCTTCCTGAAAGGTCCATAACGATGCCGTGGCCGTAGAGCGTATCTATGTACGTAGCATCTGAGGTACCGGGTGCCTTGTTGCTTGAGGAGTTGGACCGAGGTACAAGATTTTCGGCATATTGTGATTCTTGCTGCGACATTTTTTGGAGCGTCGTCAATGTCAGCCGGGCGCGTTTGGGTTTCGGGTCTGAACCGCTCGCTGGCCGTTTGTGCCTGACGAGGTCAAAGCAAGCTTCACAACTTTGTGGACGTTTGAGTTCAACGTAATCAGATCGAGACGGACAGCTCGGTGGCGAAAATATACGAGGACTGGCTGGACAGGAATCGGCGCGAGGATAAGGAACTGCGTCGAGCCAGGCGCTCAATTGCGGGTTAGCCGTAAGCTGCTTGGTAGTAGGCGGACAATGATCAAGAGGTCTGAGAAGCGACGACTTGAGCCGTTCTCGCCAGTCCGAAGAGTCGCTGAGGGCGCTGGACTGTTCAGGATGCCCGTCTTGTGACGAGTAGGGAGGAGTTGGTAATTGATCTGGCGACAGCCGGGTGCGCTTGCTCGCGGGCTCAGAGACAAATTCGAGATCGGTAAGAGTGCGCTTGAGATCCCTTACGGGCGTCGGATGGAGGACATCGTGAGGGTGCATAGTATTCAAAGATGAAGGAGGATGAGTTGCAGATGAACTTCGTTTGGAAGGAGGGCAGAAAACAATTGAGCGCGCGGCAAGCGATGCTTGACCCCCACCTCTAGCGGGTTTCACGGCGAGTAGCGTCTGCACGAATGATTGGCTGTCACTGATTGTCGGCATGGCTCGGAGTAAGCGGAGATAAATGTCTGGTTCATGCACGGCGGTCGCCGACTATGGAGCTCGCCGGATTTTTATATCACTGCGACAGTTGAGCCAACGATTGGGAAACGCAGTAGGAGTTGTTGCCGCACGCTCTGTACGGATCCAGAAGCCATCGCCCTTCTTGGAAGAGGAATACCTGAGCCAATGAAAGAGGGGTTATAGCCTTTCAGCCATCTTATGGATTGGAAGAGCCTTGGAACCTTGTATATAAGGATTGCTTAGTGTTCTTAAATGGAACTGCAGATAGATGTTCTGCACCTTCCACGGGTTTCATTCAAGCCTCTAATCTGCAGCTCTCGGTCAAGTTTGACAGAATAATGAACTCCCTATGTGTTTTAAGAGTCCCGCTTCACCAACCAATACGTATCTAATGGGCATAGGTTTCCGATAGATTCAAAGCACCACTAAGACTGTCTACTATGCCAGGATTCTAATTAGGTTTTACAGAACCTAAGTCGACCGCCAACAGTAAGAAATGTACGAAAAGAGAATCCGGTCCTTCGTATTGTCAGCTGTATAGACTTTCGATGATGCTTGTACCGTTGAATTCGTGAAAAAAGCTCTCGCTCGTTGTGACCGCCTGTAGGACATGGGAATAGTCCACTCGAGTGTTTTTTTTGGTAGCGAGAGCGTGAGCTATCGTAACCACGTTCTTTATCTAGCGGACAGTGGGTGAGTGAAGTGAAAGAGAGACTCGGGACTCGCTGCATGGCAAATATACCTGTCGACCGTTCAAAGCTGTAGTGGCCAAGCGTTCCACTAGTCAACCGTAACGGTGGTAGTGTGGTAAAAGCGAAATCCGGACATGGATTTTGGATCTCGAGGTGTAAGGACCTTGAAGGCTAGCCGCCACCTTTGCTGACGCCGTTGTATAGCCACCTCGAGCCATCGAACGTATCTCTACGCTTCGCCTACCTAGCTTCAGTTGTGCTACTGCTAGAATATTTGGTTTTTGGTGAATTTTTTTGGGCTGGGTACACGGTGTCGCTTAGAAATGCTATCAACTGTACCCCCTTTACGTCCATGTTCTTGACGGGACATTTTATTGGCACGAACCCAAATACCAATATAACGGCAATCTTCTCAAGACTTTCACTGTCGTCGCCGAGTAGATATATCCGCCATCAGGCGAAATATGCGTGTAATGTCCATAGCTGCCCAGACTTCATCATATCTCCTCAAGATCTTCTTGAATTTCAGAGCAACGACCTTGCTCGTTTGCTTCGATGCCAATATTCATTGCAGATAACAGTAGCTCGGTGTCGATATCGATTTCTGATTCCTGGATCAAGAGTATCGTGTAGGTGCCATCGGCAATCACAGCCTCATAACACTGTTGTGGAGCCAGCATACGAAGCTCGGTGTTGAAAAGCCTCCATTTCCCCGTACCCAGTACATCTCCGCCTTCTCGATTTTGGAGGAGTCGAGCGTTCGATTGTGTGAGCTGATGCACGATACCTATGGAGCCTATGATCGGGCTTTTCGTCGAAGGGTTTTTACTCCGTAGGGGATCGGTTACAGTTGGAGAAAAGAGGCCTTAGGGTCAGAAAAGTCCGTCTAGTCCTAGATCAGTAAAGCCGCGGTAATGTTTCAAAAGACCGCCTGACGTAAGGCCGTACTGAGGTTTGCCTGATGATTCGGGCGCCGTTGCCTCTGACTCAACCCATGTGTAAGGTGGTTTACGCCTCAATCAATAAAAGGACGAAGAACACTATTATTCCAACTCCGGTGTGTCTCGCCAGCCTGTTATCTGGTGCATTTCACAGCGTTCAGCCAGATCCGCCAGTGATATTCGTCCTATTCAGCTGAGGGACAGCTCTCAATATCCGTTGGGCCTCAACGTCGAGGCTATCGATACTTACAATCATATTCACTGCTTGCGCTGTGCGCATTTACTCTGCTTCATCTCCATACCGTGTGAGAGATCCGCTTGGACGCACAGATTGCTTCTCACGTCGTGAGAGTCGACCTTACTCCGCGACTTACCATCGACGCAATTTAAATACCTCACAGACAAGGTTAGTACAAGCTGAGCTACTTGGATCCACTCTACAGTCCGTAAGGCCTACTTGTGCCGAATAGGCGACAGGCGCGTCACTCCATCTCGCATTACATTCCCCACTCCTCCAGGCAGTCACTTCCTGCTGCATTCATTCCGATACTTAAGCTCACAATTTGCCGTCCGCCTGGTTGGGAACGAATGCAACACCTGTCTACTTCATCAACGTCCGCAAAACAAGCAGCCAGCGTCATCTACCGGACATACTGGGCTATTGAGAAGGTTTTGGCATACAACTTACGCTACGATCTTCTGCTATTGGCAAAGCCACTGTGAGGACCCACTTTAGGGCGTGGAGAACTCATATTGACATGGGATAGGTCTCTTTTCTCGGCACAGGCGCCTTTTGCAATCCGACATCGGTCGTTGATCATGTCCAAAAAGGTACATCGGACCATTTAAACACGATTCAACATACGTTAGAAGCTAATCCAGAATTCACTCAGCGTGGGGACGTAGCACTTGAAGGAAAAGAAGAATATATATCGTTTCACTTATTCGACGCGGTAGATAACGACAGATGGATAACAGGCAAAGGCACATTGATCATGATTTTTGATCCCAAAGCAGCGAAGAACACTTCCCCTTATTGGGAGCACGAAAACACTACCGAAGAAGGGAAGAGCCGCGTTCCCAAGGGTTTTAAGGTTAAGGTGGTAGATGGCACAGTCAAGATGACCAAGTAGGCCTCAGTTTGAAGGCGTCGATCATTTGGTCTCCTGTTTCCTGGCCGATCCACAATGTGATGGAGATATCTTGGTTTTGATCTTTGGGAATCATTGTTGTCAAGCAGTCCGTAGTCTGTTCTGCAAGTTCCCTTTCCATTTTCCATTGATAGCTGGTCTGAACCGCGTCAGAAAGGAGTTTACCTAAAAGCGGTATCCGATCGGTTGGTGCTTTCGAGAACATGTACTGAATTTCTACAGCAAAATATTTTTAGTAGTGCCTTGTGCATTATGAAAGCTGTTGCTTACGCCTACTTGTTTGCGCCATCGACGATTGAGTCTCCGTTCGTGCCATCTGTGTTTGTCCTGTAGTCATTGAAAGTTAAATTAGAGCCGGGAAATGAGACCAAGTATCGTACGATTCATACCTTCCTCGTGGCCTGCTTGGGCTTGCAAGGGCGGGTCCGCTCTGTCATCAGCCGAAATGTCCTCTATGTTCCCCCGATTATCCAGGTCTGATCATCTCGTTAGGCCGTTGATGACTTTGCATTGAAGGGGATGGACCTTTCAGGAACTGGTGGTACTCATGAGATTCCTGTAACGGTTCTTCGGTTGCCAAACCGCCCAACATCTCGTATACCCCGGCCGGCCATGTCTGGACCTCTTCTAGTTCAGCATTCTTTAGAAGGTGATCAAATACTTCCTTTCCCATTGAGCCTTGACCCCACAGATTAGGCGCGAATGTCGATGCCCACGAAATGACACCGTCAGGACTTAGTGCACGTATTTGTTCACATCTCTTCCGAGTCGATGCTTTCCTTGATTTAATTTCATCGGAGTCGAAGGTTGAGGTTCCAGGGCCTTGGAAGATCAAGACGATGTTTCGCCTGAACGTCACTGAATTCTTCAATTGACTGTTTGCCTTAAGGTATTCCTTGATGGATTCGGCGTAGGATACATGTGTAGCGCTTTCTAGGCGAACCTGCTTCTCGCGTGTATCCTTGAGAGCATCTGTGACATGTGAAAATTCTGCTGCAACCTCTTTGAGCCTCGAACACAAGGTCTCCAAGGCTTGAAATCGGGCGCTTGTTGGATGAACATCTGCGATTTGTCTTACTGCGCGATTAACCTTTTCAATCGAGACCTGGACGTGCGATATAGCAACGGCTGCCGACATACTCAAGGCACGTGTGATGTTCGCGTTGCAATAGTGAGGTATTGGAGGCCTAATCACCGAAATCGTCGATTCTTTGGTAGGGGAGCGAGAAGGTAAATCTTGGATCCTGTGAGGTCACTAGGAATCTGGCGACTGGGGGTGTATATGCATCTCTGCAGCAGTTGGATCGGGCAGATGCTGCCCCGATCCCGCCCTTAGCTCTAGCGGCCATTGCCCTTGCCAAATGAAATTGAGTTCCTAAACGCTGTGGTAGCCTAGCTGATACGCCCGACTTCTGCAACTCTGCCTATTTGATATCGAAGCTCAAGAGTTGACGAAGTGACCTGGTCGTACAAACTGTATGGATTTTCGGTCACAGAATTTGGAAGGGAGGATATACACCGTTCTTAACAAGCCCCTCTAGGATCTTATGCAGTCCAATCACGTTCACTTGACTCATGCGCGGGAGACCACCGACGCTATCACGGCACCGTTCATTACCCCAGGCACATTCAGCTACTGCGTTCCCAAAGTTCCTTACCACGATTGGTCTTGCACTTGCGCGGGACAGAAGTCTACGAGTAAAGAGACCTTGCGGCTTGCTACTGCAATCGAGTCCTTGCACTCGTGCATGGAATATTTTCCTCGAGGGGCATCCTCACCGTCAAAAAGGGAAGAGATTACGCAGGACAGATTGACTCACGTAGAAGGATGGGCCGATTGAGCTCTGGGAAGAGATATATAAATGTCGTTCCCAGCTGCTTCCAGCTCTTCTCTTCAGCCCAGGATCCTTCACTTGTCACGCCACAGCCCAGATTGACCGACTTGCAGAGCTCACCTAACGAACACAAAGCATACTTCTCAATCGACCATATCATTCGCGTTCGCTATCTTTGTCATCAGCAATCGCTGCATCCTTGAGATAATGGCATCAACAGATGTCGTTCCAAAGCCGCCTGCCTCTCCACGACAGCCAGACACACCTCCCAGCAGCCCCGTACTGCCCGCACATAAGCACGTGCTTACATTGGAGCACGTACAAAAGGTCGTGGAACTACTGAAAGCCATTATAGCCCTCCCGGCTCCGGAGAGTGCCACCAAGACTGAAGAAGCACCCGCAGGTGAGCAAGGAGCAAAGACCAGAGCTTCAAAGCTAGAGTTCAAGACCGTCAATGAGATGTGAGTACGAGAAAGTTTTGGCTTGAGAGTTGAGACTCGCTGACATTTACGTACTTGGAGTTGGGATTCAAAGACATATGGGTATAGAATCGAAGAGTCAATCAAATCGTCCGAGGCAGTAACCGACCTGGATCAGTATTTATTCGTCGTTCGCCAGCGAATTGGTAAGCACATTGCTGCCCATGTACACTTCTTCGCCTAACGAGAATGGTGTAGACAAGAAGACGATAGACCCGACATACTACATTGATATTAAATCAGAAGGGCTACGAGACATCTTGAGGACGGTTCTTCGAGACATCCGCACGGTCAATCTGAATGAAGACAAGCCTGCTGTATAGCTCTCCTCCGGCATGTTGGCTTGAAACTTCCGCTGACTGAGTCTAGATTGAACAAAACCTACTGTACAATTACTTGCACGAATTGGAATCGTATCAAGGTAACACGACTACTGGCACTACACACGGTACTGCCTGCCTCGAGCACTTAGACCTCTTGGTCGACTTCATCCAAACAACCTACCGATCAACGGCTCAGCGCCTTCTCTCGCTTTTGGAGAATGACGAAATCACCTACGATTTGCTTTGGGCACTCTTCACGCCAAACTCGATGGCCTACACGACTTGCTTTGGCACCGACAAACCACGGTGTGTCATATATGATGCCGGCGAAGAGCAGGAGACAAGCAGTGGGCTGAAGTATTACAAGATGGAGTGTCGGTATTTGGATTACGACGGCCAGGTGTTTGGGGAAGCATCGATCAATCTTGCCATCGTGAAATTCCGTGGGAAAAGGCGCATCAGCACGCTGAACGCATTTCCTATTCGATACCATCCAGACGAACAAGGAATGAAAGCTCAACTTGTCAAATGCGGCCGAAAATTCGTCTCCATGCTCGGAGCTTACCATCGTCACTGCCGAGGTACGGCATTCTACATGAAGGACGGAGAGCCTGTCAAGGTTTCTGTCGACAGCCGGGTTATGCTTGATGCTGCTTTTTTCCGGAAGATGAATCCTAACTATACCAGACCGCAGCCCCATGAATTGGTCAGGAAGAAGATGGATAATGATGGGTTCTTCGATGCTTTCTCGGAGTCTTCTAGCGAACGAACCCTTGACCAGATCAAAGGCAATGGGGTGGAGCTAACCAAGCTTGAGGAGAATGACTTACTTATCTGCTGTCCGACTGTGACAGGTTTCGGTCTTGGAGACAAAACGTGGCGTATGATGGTGTCTCTTCTATGGTGCAGGGATAGCCAAACTGATCCGTTGATATATAGTTGAATTTGCCGTTGCCGATATCGAAGATATCAAATGGTCTTCAACACCTTTCGATTGTTTGACAATCCCCGATGAACAGAAGGAGGTCATCATAGCCCTGGCGGAAACTCGTCTGGGTCTGGTGCCCAGCGTCCCATTTGATGACTTTGTGACGGGTAAAGGACGAGGCCTCAATGTGCTTTTGCAGTAAGACGCTCAATACTCCTCCAGGAAACAACTGACGTGTCACTTAGTGGAACACCAGGCATCGGAAAGACCTTGACGGCGGAGGCGGTGTCTGAGCATCTTCAAAGGCCGCTCTATTCGGTAGGTATATCTGCTTTGAATCCTTCCTCGATCTTGTCTGACTCTTCAGATCTCTGCCGGAGAGTTGAGCCTTGATTCAGCGACGATGGAAGTTCAGCTTTTGCGCGTCTTCCAGACCGCTAATCACTGGAATGCCCTCGTTCTTCTAGACGAAGCAGACGTGTATTTGGAACAACGCTCGAAGGCGGATGTCGCTCGCAACAAGCTGGTCTCGGTGTTCCTTCGCAAATTAGAATATTGTGATGGTATTATGTTCCTCACCACAAACCGAGTTTCCAACTTCGATGACGCGATCCTCAGCAGGATCCATCTCATATTGAAATACCACGATTTAGATGCTAATGTGCGAAGCCAAATCTGGGGACATATGCTTCACAGGGTCCACACGTCTAAAGGAGGAGCGGTGGTGACTCGCAAAGAAATAGGACGCTTGGCCACCACGGAATTCAACGGTCGACAGGTAGGTTTCCTATATACTGCCTCTCTGGAGACTCCTTCCACTGATCAACTTTCTGCTAGATTAAGAACGTGGTCACCATCGCTCACGCTCTAGCTACCAAGAGAAACACTCGAGTGGCCTATTACCATATCCTACAGGCGGTCAAGGCGAGCGAGAACTTCATCCGCGAATTCAACGGCACGAGCGTTGTTGAAAGTCTATACCATTGACCTCACGACCGACAAAACCAAATTGCTCATACGTTTCGTACTGTTGGCGTTGGACTTTGGGTAGCACATAACATAATCCGCGTTTAGTATAGTTATCTATTATCAAACGGCTATGTTTTCCATTCAACTCATTGCCCTGAGGCGTGTCGGTAGCAGTGCAAAGACGCTCTTTAACGGGGCGAATATTGGCGTTAAGATGGGAACGGAACAGCGGCGTTTGGTAAATGGAAGCGTGGCCGTAGAATTTTCTATAACATTGGATTAAAATCTTATTTTTGCGAGTGGTGTCGCTTTTAACTTACAACACCTTACCATCTCATTGATAAGATTAGGAAATGGTCCTCCACCGTCACAACAAACTTTGCACTTGCCATAGGTGGAAGTATGCTGGCATTTGGGTGTGCGCCTGTGGCTTGACAGATCTTCCATGCGTCCCTCTTCTTGCATACGGTGCACTTATGGTAGCTGTGTTCATTATTCATATGGCCGCAAGCATTACATGCCCCTTTCTTGCCTGAGCTTGTACTCATGTCTTTCGTTCAACTATCGTGCCCAAAGATCCTTGGCTTGACGGAAAGCCCGCTGACGTTGACGTAGGGATATCGAAGGTTAGTTCCCCCGCGGGGAACCCATCACTACCGCAACAATTACCACATACTCTCGCTCTAATCTTCGAAATGATGTACAGCTCTGATAGGCCAGAACACCAGGTAAGTTGTATCTGCAGCCTAGTACCAATGTTGACTTATACTCACTGGAATCTTTAAATAGCCTTTACGACCTACCTCTGCCGAAGTTGACAAGTCCTATACTAGCGCAAGGCGATACTGGAACCGTGAGGCGGATGAAGCTCTCCATGAGCTCAAGAACGGCCTCAGTCTGGAACGGTTCGAGCTTCGGAACATTTTAGGCAGAGTACCCCCAATACCTGATCGTACGAGCTACGGTCTAATGGAATCATTTCCCTTGGAGTCAAAATGGCAGATTACAGGATCTAAGGATTGCGAAGCTAGTGGGAAGCCCATTCACATTCCTCCAGTTCAGCTGCGCTTGCTGATACGGGCTCCGACTAAGGTGACTCTACGCGGTAACAGCTTCCGCGCATGGACTGAGTTTGAAGGGAATGACCTGCCGAATTTTCTCGCAATACTGGTTCTGGCCTGGTCATACATATTATCTGCTCGTTTGGTGGAGTTGCAGGGTCGGAGTGGATCACAGGTGGTCTATACAAGGACCACAGCACCTCTATATCAGGGCGATGAAATTGTCTCTAGCTTTCCAGTGGACGTTGGCGATGTGGACTCACGAACTGTGCGGTGGTTTACGGCCGTTCTGGCTCCAGGTAGGGGCTTTCGGGTCGCTCTCCTCCTGGAAAATACGTACGGCCAGCACGCCCCGTGGGAAATTTCTCTAGTAGCGCCCGGATTTCCGTTCAGCATACAGTGCGGGGAAGGCTGTAGAAATCTGGGAATGAGCGGCCACACGCCTCTGACCTCGCATGAGGCATTGCAGAGCCTGATCGGCCTCTGCAATCGACACGGCGTGAGCCATCACCAACTTCATGCGGCACTCGCAACGGCACTGCTACTTCCTACACATAACTACCCCAACCTAGATCCTACCCTTCCCCCTCCTAGCACACGCAAACCCGCATTTTTGTCAGCAAAACTGTGCAGCGAGGACTTGGATCAATTGTTCAACGACCTGCCTTACTACATTACGCTGAGCTGCGGAGGCGATGTCATCAATTCGACCCTATGTGGAGTTTTCTGGAGCCCTCTCGTACCCAGCAATCTCGTCAGTCCTTGGCTACAGCCTCTGTGGGATCTAAATGAAATGAATAGTGTCCAAGATGCTCCAGGACAATACGCGGAGGTCATAGCTTTAATGTGCGCTCGACGCGCCCCAAACATTGCATTCCTGTCGATAGGTGCTGCTATCAGCGGCCTGACGTCCAAAATTCTGGGCCAAGTAAGTACTGGCCAACCGCCTCTGGAACCACATGCATATGCTTGGACTGGAGTACCACAGTCGTTTATGGACACCGCGGGCGAAGGTAGATACTACGAGATATGTTCTTCGGAAGCATATATCCGGCGCAGTGACTGCTGGCGATTGCGAAAGCTTCCTCCAGTTGTTGATGATGATTTGCACTATGGAATTGGCCCTTTCACGCCTTGGGAGCCTCCGGGTTACGCTTTACTGAAGAATTGCCCGCTTAGAGTACAAGTCCATAAAGATTGCGACCGACATACTATGGCATACAAGGGCTCGACGTGGTGCTTTAAGGACGGGAGCAAACTTGACGACAATATGGGAAGAGACTTGGTGACTCCACATATCTTTCCGAACCCCCTTCCCGAACGAGACCCTTTCCTCGGCGCGCGAGTCCTTGACAACGAAGACACATCCATGGATGCTACGATAGCTTCTTTTCGGTGGGTTCTGGATAATGGAGAAGGTAGCCCTCCGGAAGATGCATACAAGGATCCGTGGCTGCGTACCATACATGATAATGACTCGGAGGGTGACGCGACGTCTGTTGATAGTTGTAGCTCCGCTAGCGAAGGATCACAAGAGGTTGGAAGTAGTGCCGATGGCTCCATGGAGTTGAAAGCCTAGATTCAATAAGCTTCTTCAACGGTGGAAGAGAAGGACTTCAACGACGGCGCATTGTTCGGAGGATAGGGCAAATTCGGCATGGGACCGTGGATAGACAGATTCTATCTAACTTTGCGTAAGTCCGAGTGCCTCGCAGCGTATAGAGATTTGAAGGATTTCAGCATCTGGCAGTATAGGTTCTGGGCTTTCTAAGCGCATTTCGCTAGGAAAAGGATAAATAAGTATGGCGACGGTCCCCCAGCAGTTTTTTCTCCTTACTACGTCCTCGACTCTCAAGTTAATAACAACACCTCCACACAGCATAGCGAAGCTTCTACTCACTTTACCGATAACATCGGTTCTTACAGAACACCCTTACCAAAGTACTTAAAACTTAGTACTACATAAAGGAGTGTCACGTATCTCTAACAACACATTGCTGCAAAGGCGTTGCGCGAGCTCAAAAGTATTCTGGACCCTCGCAATTCTTCGCGAAGGCTGTCATGAAACCTGTAGTGACGATACTATATGGTGTCAGCTGCACTTTGGAACAGCCACTGGTCGCCCATTCTTTCCTACGCGAGCCGGTCTGCCCCTTTTACCTCCACGCTGCCCTCTGACTTGTGCATCAAACTCCCGTACTAGCCGCGCCGCGTTTCGCAATTCGCTATCAGACATCCACGTATTCTTCCAGCGCACCATATACTCGCAACCCCTCCTCGTCCATCTCTTGTCAACAAACTTCACGATCTCCCAGTCCTCCTCTTCATCCTGTGCTAGATCTCGCTGGCCCTCCCGCTCAGGAGATGGTAGAGTGGCGGCGGTAACGCTCGAGGGGTTGACAGTCGCTGCTGCTCCGTAATCGCCTCCGCGCGCAGTCTGCTCACCTCGATCCTGGGGTAGAACAATACTGGGAGTGGTCGGGCAATCAAGGAATGAGGTGGTGGGTTCGGTGGCAGTATGAGGATTCAAGCAACCATGCGTCTTAGGCTGTTCCCTCGGGTGGGAGCTTGAGAGGTGTGCGGTACCAGTCTCAGACTCAACGCTCGTGGCCCTCGTGGAAGCGCCGGTTTCGCTGGTCGTTTCGCCGTCATCCTCAATCACGAGAGGGTTATCTGAAGTCTGTCAGAGGGAATCCAGGCTGTTGGTCAGAAACGCCCTGTCAGCGCTCACCTTGACTGTTGCCAACCTCACTAGATTGACTTGAACTTGTATTCTTGCGTTGCTGGTAGAATCGCGCAAAGGGATTTCTGAAGACAGGCCGAGGAGACGACTTGACCACCGAGAGAGACCGGCGATGTCCGGCAGGGTCATTCACGTCATCGTCGGTATCATCTGCCTCGTCGATCACGATCGGGTCTTTCTAGAAGCGTCAGACACGCCCACGGCAATGGAGATCTACGCACTCACCTGCACATCGGACTTTTTCCGATCTATGCGCACTTTCGCCACCCTCGTTCAAACCTGCATTGTCCGCTGTGCGCTTGGAGAAATCTCGAAGGCCTGTGGCGCCTGTGGCCGTTATAAATTCGTTGGGGCACCTAGCCTCTTCATCCCCCCATTCCTTTCCTTTGTGCCCAACTCCTTTGTCCTCTTCCTTTTTTCCCTCACCGGCTGCGTGGTGAGGCTCAGTACAATTATGAACACCGTCGCTTGATCCGAACGTTTGTATATTGTATATTGATGAGAAGAGGGCAGGGGTAAGAGGATTGAAGATGGAATCGTCTGTCATCGGGCCAAGGTTGGGACATCTAAATTGACGCCATCTGTTAATGTTGGAATCGGCGAGTAGGGGTTTTGGGGGTCGCACCTAGCCTCTGAGCCTGCTGCGCTTGCAGAGGGCGCTGGACTCCACATGAACGGTGAAAGAGCCTGGTCTACCGCCGAATGTGCCGCATGACCTTGGAGCGGGGACTGCTCCGAAGCCGGTGGTTGCGCAGGGGATGGCAAGGCTGTCGAGGCCCGGAGGGAGAGTGGGATGGTGTTGTCCCAACTCCCATCGTCCCCGCGGCGGCCTTCGCTGTAATCGCTTCTGACACACTTGAGGGTTCCTGGATCCGTTAGATCATCATTGTTAATGCTGGATTCCACATACCTGCATCCCCACCTCTAGTGTCTCCAGCGGTTTCGCCTATGTGCTGAAAGGTCACCATAGGATTCTTGCCAGTCGGCTCAGCCGTGCTGGGAGATTGGTAGAATTTAACGCTGTCCAAGTTGATCGTGGCCATCGTATCATGCAAGCGCAAAACAGCCAGGGAAAGATATGAATGGAGGAGAAACTTGGGCTCGAGATTGCAGTTGAAATTCAGAGTGGAGGGGGCAAGACGGAGGTTATAGGCATTCTGGTTCTTGCAGAGGCGCCGCCGGAAAACCCTTCTCCAACCAAAGGATTCCTAAGGACCAATACGAGCGGCACCGTCTCCATTGGTGCCGTGGGTGCCTCCTCTTCTCCAATGCCATTCATCGGCGATCGCTGGCATTGCCGCTCGATCGCCAAACCGAACACACTTGATCCCTGCTCCTGTTTCGCTCTCTGCGGCGTTCCCCAGCGCAGCTCTCAACCATTACAACCTCGTACTCGACCTTCATCGGCCAAGCCGCTGAGCGCTGCAATTTTCCGGGAAATGTCCATCCGCCGTGTTCTGTCAGTTGCTGCTGCCTAGATCGGATCCTTGCGATGGATCAGCGGCACCGCACCCTCCACGACACCTGCTCAAAGCCAGACCAACGTCTCGAAGCCACGTCACCAGACCATCGCGATCACGGCATCCCTGTCGGTGCAACTTGTCGATCGAGGTAGGAACCACCTGATAGGGCGTCCCTGGCTGGCTTCCGCTCACCACTGCTGTTCAGCTTCAGGCTCAGCCCCCCCAGTGCCATGCCACCCGATCCCTGCCCAGAATCAATCCTTATCAAATCGGCTGGTCAGGCATACTTGTTGGAAGGCCGGGCGATGGTGATAAGGGATGAGGCATTTTCCCCATTGGTTGTGTAGCAGCCGTGCTCTTGTCCGGCATTTGCTTCGCCTCTGCGATCGGCACCAGCTGAAAGGCCTCAACCAATGCCGCAGCAGAGTCCAAGGTCAGCTGAACGGTGGTGAAACGGTGGCTGGCGAAGGGAAGCGAGGGTCCGAGGGTCTAGAGCAGCCGAAATGAGCGCCAGGAGCCCTTCGCTCGCCTCAAGCACAGACCATCTCCGGTTGGGCTGAGCAGAAGCCAAGAGTGTAGAGACAGCGAGCGATTTTCGAGAGAGTGAGAGTGTGTGAGAGAGAGCACGATTATGCTGCTCGCTCGAAGGCTTTGACGGGGGTGGGCAATGTCCGGGAAGGGCGAGGGACGACCGGTTGAGAGATCGAAGGCTAGTGGTGACACGAAATCGCGGGTGCCGATGCCTCATGCGAAGCCGCGACGACGATCGGCGATGGTCGACAAATGAGGGGCGTAGGCCGCTGCAGGAGCGAGGAGGATGGCCGGTGTGAGAAGGAAAACAGAAGAGAAGTGGACGAGCAGCGAGGGAGGGCGCGTCTTTATACCTCGAGAAAGCAGCGGGTGGGGCGATGCAGGGCGCCTTGCCCGGAACGGGCGCGCCAAGCCCAATGGGGCAGCGCTTGGCCTGGAAGCAGGAAGGGGCGGCCCTTTCACCGCGACGTACATTATTATTTAATTTTAACTTATAACTTTAAGTTTTTATAAAGCCTACCTCTCTTTCTATAATATAAAAGTAGAAGCTTAGTACTTAATTTTATTATACTTCCCCTTTAATTAATATTTAATCTTTCTATTCCTTTTTATTATATTTATATAAGTATTATAAAGTACTTAATATCTTATTATTAAATTATTAAATTATACTAAAATTAGAGGATTTAATACCTCTACTTTTAATATTAATATTAATATTACCTTATACGCGTTAAGGGTTCATCTTAAGTAATTATTTTATATTATTATTAATATTTATACATAAGATTTTATTATACTAACTATTCCCTCCAAGTAATATTATATTAATATTATAAATATAAATATTAATTATATAATTATATTATAAATTATAAATTATTTTACTTTTTATTAAATACTTAAGTACCTAGGACTAAGTAGTAACTCTTACCTTAATTTAAATAATATATAAGCCTTAATAGAATTTTAAGTTAATATATAATCTTAGGATTTATATACTTATACTTAATATAATTTTTATACTATTAAATTATATTATCTTTAATATATTAAATTTCTTTAATATTTTTAAGAGGTTAAATAGTTTATATCTTTATAATATAAATATTATATTATATATTTTTATATATATTTAATATATTTAATAGGCCTCTTTTAATTAATTATAGTTTACTTTAATAGATCTATTATATATTAATAGGTAAATATTATTAATAAAGCCTCTTATTTATATAAGAAGTTTAATTTTTATATACTCTTTAAGTAATAATTTATTAAAGAATAGGAAGAGGATTAATAAGATTAAAGAGCTTTAATAAATTTCTATCTTTACTTCCTTTATTTAATTAATTCTTATCTTTATTATAATAGATATTACCCTTTCTTAAAGGAAACTTATAATCTAAGTTATAATTACTATTAAGATTCCTTTTACTTTAAGGTTATAAAGTAACCTTTTATATAATATATTATTAAAAGCTCTGATAATATTTAATGATAATAAGCTTGTTATATTTTTCTTCCCTTAATTTTATATTATATAGATTTGAGTTTGTTAAAATTTAAAAGGTTATTTTTATTAACCTACCCTTTCTTACTTATATTTATTATTTTAAGAGGAGCTTATAATATTTTATTAGCCTATTAAAGTACTTAAAAACTACTATCTTTAAAGCCTTTCTTAATATATTAAATAGTGTTAAATAGTGGTGCTACTAGTGCTAGTACAGTAACTGTGTAGAGAGAGTTGGCTACGGTGCCGACTAGGGGCTGACTAAGCCTACAGCCTACTTTTAGCAGAGTTCTCGTAGTAGCTACAATAAAAAACCTTTTACCTTCTGCTACCCACCATAATATGACCTACGAGGTAACTACCGACCTAGTATTTTAATAAATAGTATTATTAGGTAATATACCTTTAATTTTAGATAATTAATTTCTTTAACTTTTTTAAGATAATTATATTTTCTTCCTTAAAGCTCTTTAAGTAGTAACTATTATTTAAGTAGGCTTAAAAAAGCCTTATTACTACCTTAATTAAGTTTTTATATAAGACTTATAAAAACTTATTTAAAGGGCTTGATATCCCTAAGGCCTTATTTATAATCAAGTATTAAATTACTTCCTAGACCTCTTTAAGCTTTAAGGTAAGGGGGGGAAAGGATCTTCTTAAGTACTTTTACCTTTTTTTTTAGCTACCTTTCTACCTTCCCTATCTTTAAGGGTTAGGAATTATAAGAGTTCTTTGAGGATTATATTCCTTTCTCTTCTTTATTATATTAATTTCTAAGTTCCTATATTTTTTAATAATATTATATATACTACTATTTAATAATTTAATATATAAGTCCTTTTTAATATTAAAACTTTATTTTTATCTACCTCTGAAAAATCTCTCTTTTATAATAATTATTTATTAATATTTATAATCTCTTAAAGCTTTGTTAAAGGCTTTTATTATTCTTATAATAATATTAAGCCTTTAAAGGGTCTTATATTAAGGATAATATTATTTATAATTTTTTAAAGTATTATAATTAGCTTCTTTATATATATATCTATCTTTATATATAAATTTAGTAAATATTAATTTAAGATTTTAATTAAGATAGTTATTTAAATATTAATATCCCCTTTTATTTCTTTAGAGTTAGTAATCTGATTTTATACTTAGATATTATATTATACGCGCCTTTAATTAGGAATAAAAAGTTAATTATATTTTATATTCCCTAGCTCTATTATATTAATAAGCCCTAGGGTATAATAAGCTTTATTCCCTTCTACTTTATTATCTTTAATAGCTTATCTATTATTATATAATATATATACCTACCTAGGTTATTTTATTATAAGTAGTATAAGTTGAAATCCCTAATTATTATATATTCCTTGTCCTTATTAAGCGCCTTTTTAAGGCTTTTATTTCTTAATAACCTCTTAATATAGATGTTATAAGTTATACTACCTTTCTTTTTAGTATCTTAAAGTATTTAAGCTTTACTCCTAGCCTAGCCTTTATCTTTTCTACCTCCTTCTACCCTAATCAGGTATCTTTAACTTATATAAGGTGTTTCCCCTTATAAACCGCGTATTACTTATTAGTATCTAAGCTACTTATATAATTATTAATTAAGTAGTGTTGCGAGCGTGCTTCGGGTTAGCCTAACATGACCTATGTTAGGCTACCATAGACTAGGATAAGGCTGATGTTGACACGCTAGCGGCCTAGCGTGCCTCGTGGATAATAAAACCCACGACGTGTTCTTGACATCTTCCTTCTTTAGCTTTGAACTCCTAGTTAGAATACACCCATATGATCCGCTCTATGCTGGCCTATAACATTAGTTCAAAGCTCATTAACCTTGCTATCGACGTGTAGACGATACAAAACAAGCTACACAACTCAAACTCAGAACTCGGAACCAGAAATTCCGACAGCAGAACCAGAACAAGCCCTGCAACGCGTTGCAGGCACGAACCAGAAGATAACATCGACTGACCTCTTTACTAAGCCCGTCCGTCACAGAATCAGAACTCGAAACCAGAAATTTCGACATTAGAATCAGAACCCCGATCAGCAATTTTCTACCCACACAATGGCTAGAAGCTCAGAACCAGCGAGTGCATCTCGCTACGAACATCGGAATGCTAGAAGAGAATCACTTCTACCACAGAACCGAACAGCACCAGAAGAAGGCACGAATGCGTTGCCGGAAGAAACAGAACAAGAGGACACGAACGCGTTGCCCTTTGACTACAGAATGACAAGAATCAGCATCAGCACTGAACTGAATGCTTGGATAGTCGCTCACGAAGCAGGCGATATCATTGCCTTTATTCAACACATGTGTCACAAGCATGACATCGAAATAGGGACTCACAATGACCTGGTCCAGATGTTAGAAGATGCCAACGAGGCAAACACCGCGTTGGAGGCTCAGCAGACTAGTCTGCAAGAAGAGATAAGAGACAAGGACGTGGTTATACGCCACCTAGAGTCCTCTGCACGAAGTCGATCGGAACCTCCTGCCCCCGAAGGTCGAACAACGAAGTCGACAAAGATACCGGACCCACCCCTGTTTGAAGGTCCGTCGCAGGATGTAGACAACTGGTTGCCGCGAATGCGGAATAAGCTGAAAGCTAACAAGGATCACTTTCCTACCGAAGAGCTGAAAATAGCCTACATCGAAAGCCGAGTCAGTGGGGCCGCGGCCAAGCATATAGCACCACGAATGCGAGATACATCATTAAACCCGTTTCTAGAAGCCGAAGAAGTACTATCGGTTATTAATAAGGTGTACGGCGATCGCAATCGTCGTTACACGGCTTAATGACAGTACTTAAAGCTCTATCAGAATAAGACCTCCTTTCATGAATTTTGGATGGAATTCCAAAGATTTAGCGCAGAATTAGGGTATAATAACGAGACTCTACTAGATGATCTACAGCATAATATCAACCCAGATCTTCAACGAGCGATGCTCAATGAACGAACCACCGATCTGAACGAATTTGCTGACATCTGCATGCGAGCCGATGTTGGGCTAACTGAATTGAACACCCGATCAGCCGCTCGAGCCCCAGCGACTCATCTGCCCCCACACCGCTCCTACGACCACAAGATTGAATTAGAAGGTGATGAACAACCTCCCAGAAGTCGGCTCTACCCTATGTCGGGTCACAAACTACAGAAGGTCAAAGAATACCTAGAAGAGAATTTGAAAAAGGAGTTCATTACACCAAGCAAAGCTCCTTTCGCTTCGCCAATACTATTTGCCGAAAAGAAAGACGGTAGCCTTCGCTTCTGCGTGGATTATCGGAAACTGAATGCTCTGACCAAAAGGGACCGTTATCCGATACCCTTGATCGACGAAGTACTAGCCCGGATTCAAGGCAGTAAGTATCTGACTCGACTTGACATTATCGCTGCGTTCAATAAGCTTCGCATAAGCCCCGGAAGCGAGGATCTAACTACATTTATTACTTCCTTCGGCGCCTACAAGTATAGGGTAATGCCCTTCAGATTAACTAATAGACCGGCGTCCTTTCAGCATTATATCAACGACGTGTTATTTAAATGCCTTTATAAATTCTGTTAGGCCTACTTGGATGACATCCTCATCTATAGTAAGACCTTGAAGGAATACAGAAATCATGTAAAAGAAGTGCTAGGCAAGCTGCGCGAGGCCGGCCTACAGGTAGACATTGACAAGTGCGAATTCGAGGTTCAGGAGACCTCGTTCCTTGGATTATTGGTATCCACTAATGGTTTACGAATGGACCCTCGAAAGGTAGATATAATTCGGAGCTAGGAAGTGCCGCGCTCGTTAACGCATGTGCAGGCCTTTATTAGCTTCTGCAATTTCTATCGACGATTTATAAAGGACTTCTCAAAGATCGCTCGGCCTATAGTAAAGCTGACCCGGAAAGATCACCCTTTTGAATGGATAGAGGCCTGCCAGACGGCCTTTAAAGAACTAAAGCAATAGGTAACAGCAGTACCCGTCCTAAAGCATTTCAACTCGACTAGAGAAGCTATCCTAGAAACTAACTCCTCGGACTATATAAACGGCGGCGTATTATCTTAGTATAATGATAAAGGAATCCTGTATCTAGTAGCCTTCTATAGCAAGAATATAGTTCCCGCAGAATATAATTACGAGATTTACGATAAGGAACTACTGGCCATTATTCGATGCTTGGAACACTGGCGTCCCGAATTAGAATATACGGATATTCCGGTTAAGATCTTTACCGATCACCTGAATCTGAAGTACTTTATAACCAGCAAAGAATTGACCCGACGACAGGCTAGATGGGCTGAGAAGTTATCTGAATATAACTTCAAGATTATTTACCAGTCAGGAAAACAGAATCTGAAAGCCGACGCGCTGACCCGAATGCCTGATGCCAAGCCAGTTCGAACAGACGATGGCCGAAAGCTATATCAGCATTAGGTGCTACTGCCTGAAAGCAAATTCGACCTGCAGCCTATCGATATATCGGAACCTGATCCCGATCCGGCCGAAGAAGCGCCCCCTGTGTCAATTCAGGACCAGATCATAGCAGGAAATCGTACAGATCAACTATGTACGGATATTCGGACAGCCCTTACCCAGAATAGAAGAGCTTGTCAGGGTATTAGCCTAGACAAATGTCGAGTACTTGATGGAGTACTCTGGAAAGACGACAGACTATGGGTACCCCTGTCAGAGGAAATCATCACTCGGCTGATAAGGGAAGCACATGATCTTCTAGCTAGTGGTCATCCAGGCATGAATCGAACGCTGGATTTGCTTAGACGGTCATATTGCTGGCCAAAGATGAGGACTACCATCAAGCGTTACATTCGGAACTGTTACGTGTGCCGTAGGTCAAAGGCCCCAAGAGATAGAATCAATGGATTATTGAAGCCATTGCCGATCCCCGAACAACGATAGAAGGACATATCCTTGGACTTCATTACCGGCCTACTAGAAAGTGAAGGAAGCAATTCAATTCTGACATTAGTGGACAGATTGTCCAAAGAACGCCACTATATCCCGTGTTAGTCAGGTGATGGAGGAACCACAGCGGAGTAAATAGTCAAGCTTCTGATAGTGTGGGTCTTCCGTATACATGGACTACCGAGTTCAATAGTATCCGATCGTGGACCCTAATTCATATCAATTATCTGGAAGTCCCTGTGTAAAAGGCTCGGCATAGATGTGAACCTTTCAACGGGCTATCATCCGCAGACAGATGGTCAGACAGAACGGGCTAATCAAGATGTGGAACGGTATCTACGAAGCTATTGCTCGTACATGCAGGATAACTGGTCCGCCTGGTTGCCCATGGCTGAATTCGCCGACAACAATGCTATTTCACCGTCAATTAGACAGTCCGCCTTCTTCCTGAATAAGGGTTTTCACCCACGTATGAGCTTCGACCCGGATCTAACCGAATATGAGACCACCCGCGCTAGAATCGAAGCAGGCAAAGCGGAGAATATCTCCGAATATATGGAACAGTCATTAACAGTAGCCAAGCAAGTACTAGAAAGAGCTAGGACCATAATGAAGGAACAGGCTGATAGGCATCGAAAGGAAATGGTCTACAAAGTGGGCGACATGGTGTTTCTAAACTCAAGGAACATAACCACCTCAAGACCATCTGAGAAGCTAGACGATAAGATATTGGGACCTTTCAAGATCCTCGCCGTTATCGGTATAGTATACCGATTAGAACTACCCTCGATAATAAAGATTCTCAATGTCTTCGCACCGGACCTGTTACGATTAGATCCTGCAGATCCACTAGAAGGACAACGGAATGAGCCGCCAGGCCCTATCGTTGTTAAAGACGAAGATGAATAGGAAGTGGAGGACATTTTAGACTCCAGGCACTACGGACGAGGTAAACGGCTTCAGTACCGTGTTAATTAGAAAGGATACGACGTCGACCTACATTGGTATAACGCCGATAGAAGCGAATTCGAAGGATACTTGGAAGTCGTGAATGACTTTCACGAGCGGTATCCTAACAAGCCAAGGTAGGAACCGGCTGATGTAATAAGGACATTGCCTGATAAAGGGGGGGGGGTAATATTACGAGCGTGCTTCGGGTTAGCCTAACATGACCTATATTAGGCTACTATAGACTAGGATAAGGCTGATGTTAACACGCTAGCGGCCTAGCGTGCCTTGTAGATAATAAAACCCACGACGTATTCTTAACATCTTCCTTCTATAGCTTTAAACTCCTAGTTAGATCAAACCTATATAACTCGCTCTATGCCGGCCTATAACATATATAGCTTATAACTACCCTAAAAATCCTTTCCGTTATTAAAGATCTTATTAGTATATCTATTATTTTTAGTTAACTTAAGCTTTATATAAGTCTCCTTCTATCTTATTACCTAGCTATCTACTATTTATAAGTTATTAAAAGATATAACCCCCTTAATATAATAAAGGAGTAGTTAGTAATAGTAGAAATCCTTAGTTTTTAGACTAATAAAATTAATACGCTTAAGGGTCTCCCCCCTTTTATATATTTTTTATATTTATTTCTTCTATTCTACGTCTACGTATAAAAGGTAATAGCTAACTATTATTATAAGCTTCCTTAGTAAGATAGTTTATATATTATTAATCTAGGAGGTAGATTTATAAATACTCTATATAAGGCTTTATAATACTTATACTAAATAAGAGTATCTTCTAGATAGCTTTAATAGACCTAATCTAATAAGCTAACTAGAACTTTATAATCTTATCTACTAACTCCCCTTACTATTACAGGGTTATTATTATTCCACGTATAATTCCTAGTAAGGGAGATATTAGCTTAATTAGGTCCCTTATAAATATATTTATATAGATAGAAAATAGACTTAATAGAGTTATAAATCTTAATATTAATATAAGTACTATATTTCTTTAATAAGTATAGGTTATAAAGGATAACCTACTTATTATTAATAGAGGAATTAGGTTTAAGGGGGCTAACTAAATTTTTTATAAAAAGGATAACTCCTATTAAGTATAAAAAATATCTCTTAGTAAAGATCCTTTAAAAAAGCCTTATTCTAATAATTTTTCTCTTAATTAAAATATCTATTACTAGGGACGCTAGTATAGTAATTACAGACTATATATTATAAGACTAACTTATATAATATACTATCCTTATATTAAGTAGAGATAAATACTTATATAATACTATTAATATTACTAATTATCTAGATCTAATCCTCTTCCCGTATAATAAGGAGAATATAAGTATATAAAAGACCTTATTTCTAAAACTTAATAATATTATAATAGGTTATATAAATATTAAGGATATATATTACTTAAATAGATCTTTTATTAACTCCTAGAGCTTCTAATTAAAGATAAGGGTAATTAAGTTATAATAGTACTCTAATATCTAACTAGATTCTATTAAGATCTAAATATTAAGCTACTTAAGATTATATATAAAAGTAATAGAAAATTTAAGTTTACCCTTTTTTTAAATTATTATTATAATATCTTATATCCTTACTTTTATAATATATAAGCTTCCTAATATTAATTAATTAATTGATTAATTATACTCCTATGCTAGCTAAAGCTAATAAGGGTAGACTATTCAGGGGGTACGCCTAGCGTACCTGTCGTTCGGGGAGAAACCCAGCTAAGGGATAAAAACTCCACCTACTATCCGCAGGCTATACTATTATTCGGCTCCTTCCCTCCCCCCCCTAACAGGCCTGCCATCGGGGCGGTATATCGAGGGGTCGGGTCTACCGTCTGTAATACCAAGGTTTCGTCGACTATATTCTCTTCTCTTTAGTTAGGGCGGAGCCCTTCCTCTCTATCGGTTCTCGCTAATATCTCTTTCGCTAGCATAAACTGGTGGAGGGCGCCTGACCTAGTTAACCACCTCGCCGCCGCCCTTATCCCTATCGGTGATGAGAGAATAGTGCTGTAGTCTTCCGACCCAGCCTCTAGCAATATCTAACTCCTACTAGTATGATAGTCGGGATAGAATAGCCGGACGTGTTTACCGGTCTACCTCGCCGCCCCGCACGGGCAGCTAGGACTTAGGATCCCAGGCACCTTCCTAATAAATAGGAAGTAGTTAAACCCAATCTTGTCCGTGCGTAACTGGACTGCTACAGAGCTCTCCGGCTTCTTTAGGCCTTCATGGAGGTCCCATCTCCCCCCTACTAGGTCACCCTTCTGTGCTAGGCTCGTGTTTCGGCCCTCTAATCCCCGCCAAGGATAGATATGTAAGGTCAGTATCCTGCTCATTCAGGTCCTTACCCTGGTTTCCACCCCTCCCTACAGGCGTCACCTTTTGCCTTAGAGCTCAGGACTATTCGCCCGCAGGGGGGCTTCATGCTTCCGGCGGAGGCGGACTATTAGCACCTAAGTCAATCCTTGTTTACTCCTTAAGCACATCTCCTAAGCGGATCTAGGTGTCATCACCGCTTTGGCTTGCTCTCTACTCCGCCGCAGGCCCTATTTAGGTAGATTATTCCCTCAGCTCAACGTACCGACACGCGCATACTGTCCTCTCGGGCTGAACAGACGGTCTCCGCAGTGGCCGCTATTAAACACCACGCCCTACAGGGTTAGGACCCCTGCTTCGCGTTACCATCAGAGGTCTCCCTTATTCAGGCCGTCCGTGTCTCGCAGGGACTGCCAGTATTAAGCCCCTAACCAGGCAGTATAATGCGGTATTTCCACCCTACTAACCAAGGTACGCTACACTAGGTTTCTGGCGTGCCTGTATCGAAACCCACTTTTTATTCCGCTCCCAGCCGGTGACTGCGCGGGGGGGACTTGAACCCCCAGGAGGTATGAGAGTCGGTATTAACAAGTTCCCTACATCTAGTAGTCCACGTACCCTAAGGGTGCCCTGTCTAGTAGCTAGCAGTCTAGCGCATCCACTAGTTGAGACTGGCTTCGGCCTACATCGACGACGCGTAGTAGCCACCAGTCGGGTGGTTTTTATAAGCGATTTCCCTTGTAGATGTTAGGCGCGACCCAACGCGTCTCAGGCCTTGGACCCAGTCCTAGCCCTTTCCCTGCCAGGGGGTGCCCGTGTGAGGAGATAGGAGGGTGCCCGTGTTCGTCCTCCTAGCCGCTCTCAGCTGATGACTGCGTGAGGGGACTTGAACCCCTAAGAGGTAGAGGACGCGTCTTAACGATTCGTCTCCTATCAGCCCGTTTTAACGATATAGCCCCGGCATCTCTTTCTAGTCTGTCTCCTGCTAGGGGGTGCCCGTGTGAGGAGATAGGAGGGTGCCCGTGTCCGTCCTACTAGCCGCTCTCAGCTGATGACTGCGTGAGGGGACTTGAACCCCTAAGAGGTAGAAGACGCGTCTTAACGATTCGTCTCCTATCAGCCCGTCTTAACGATATAGCCCTAGCATCTCTCTCTCCCTGACACGTGTATCTGTCTTCTTAGGCTATACAGACAGTGTCCCTTTGTAAGCTTCCTATGAACTCACGGCTGTCCGGCCGCCGGAGGCGACCGTCCGCTAGGGGTTAGAGCCTATTAAAGGGTTGAGGTCCCTAGGGCTATATATATGCACTTTGGGCTGTATTTAACTGCGGTCGCTACCATTATATACCACGCCCTACAAGCCTTCTATAGAAAGCCTGTTTCGCGTTACCTGTAGAGGTCTCCCTTAATAACTAGTCGTAGCTAGTTCAGGCCGACCGTGTCTTATAAGAGTGGATGTTTCTATACACCCCAGGGCCCTAGCCGTGTATCTATTCCCAACTCTTACTAACTAAGCTCTTCCACGATAGTATAGGCGGTACCACATCCACCGCTACCTTTATCCCTAGTAGCGGCTTCGGGCCTTAGTACGAATGAGGTACGCTATCGCGTCTTTTCCCGTCCTCGCTGCTCCGCCGCGCCGGGCGGTCCAACAGTCTCAGAATAGAGTCGAGCCCAAGGGTATCCTACCGCGTAGTCAGAACGATATCACATCCACCAGCCCGAGGCTGGCTTCGGGCCTGAATACGGGTTAGGTGAATACGCGAGGCGCTTCCTAGTATTATTAATAGGAGAATACTATTAATATTTTTAAGTAAGATATCTAGATTAGTACTAAGCCTATCTATAAGGCTAGAGTAATAGTCTACTTAAATAGTCTATTAATTCTAATAATACTAATTTAAGTTATTAAACTCTATTAATATCTAAATATTAGTAGCCTAGTAGCTAAATAAATATCTACTATTAATAGTATTATTAAAGAAATTAGGCTTGATCTAGATATTAATTAACTAATAATTAGAATTATATAAACTATCCCCTAAGTATTATCTAAGTTATTAAGAACTATTTATAACTAAGCGGATTTATATCTAGAAAATAGCTAGGGAAATATATTAAATAGTCTTACTTATATCTATTTTATATAAAATTAATATCTTATTACTTATTAAGACCTATTATAACCCTAAGGTATATATTTATTAGTAATATTCTAGTCTTATTCTTACTTAGGGTCGCTACCCTCTTCCTACTCTAGTTTATTATTACTACTAATTAAGGTATACTAATAATTAGCTAATAAGAGGTAGTTATACTATAACTATTTACTAAATAAAAATAGGAGCGGATATTAGAAGTTTATATAAAAGAAATATTAATAAGGGATTAATATAAAGCCCCCTTTTATTATTTTAATATAAATATCCTACTTAATCCGGCCTCTTATAATATTATTAGGAGTTATTATAATATAAGTACCCTTATCCTATTATTTAGGATTTAGCTATTAAATATAGATACTTATTATATTAATAGGATATTAGGGTTTATCCTCCTTAAGGTAGTTATAATAGGATTTAAACCCCTAGATATATAAGTTAATAAACTAAAGGGTATACTAAGTAGAAGTAAAGGTATCCTAATATAAATTATTAAAATATTAGTAGTAAAGATATAGTTACTCCTATATATTATCTAGTATACAAATCTAGATCTAAAAGGTAGTTTAATTAATATAAGTATTAATACTAATTATACTCTTACTAATTAATAATATTATCTGAAAGTTCTTTACTATATATAATCCTCCTTATAAACTATCTATTAATAATAATATTATCTACGTCGCTTAGTAATTTATTAATTAATTATACCTTAATCTCTACCTCCTCTTTAAGTAATAAGTTAATATTAGCTAGGTTATATAATTTATTAGGGGATAGCTAGTTATTCTTCCTACTATTATAATATAACTATTAACTATCCCTTATACTACTATATTAATTTTCCTATAATAGTATATTATAATATAGGTATATACTACTAATAGTATTAAATAATTTATTAACCTAGAAAAGACCCTTATTTATTACTATCTCTAAATCTTTATATACCTAATATCCCTAACCTAGCGTTAACCCCTAATATATATATTTCTACCGTTAGTAGGGGCCTTTTTAGACGGGAGGTTAGTTGTTAAATAATAGGAAGCTTGGCGCTAAGAGCGGCTGCTCCCGTTATATATTTAGTCTCACTTACTTTATAGCTTAATTAACCAAGTGTTCTACCTCTATAATTAACAGGTTATAAGCCCGGCTCAGCCGGAGTTTCGCTTAGATAAATTAATCATACCTATAGATTATTAATCTAGCTTACTATAGTTCTATATATCGTTTATCGGTGATGTATAGTAAGCTCTACTAAGTGCTTTCCTAGCCTCCGCATTTATCTTTGGCAGGTTAGCGCTACTATTAGCCACAGTGGCTTTTTAAGCTAATTCAGCTTCCGTTTCAAACCCAAGGAACGCTATCCCTAAAAGGGATGTTGACTGGCCAGCGTATTTACGTACCCCTTACTATGGGAGGCTAGTAACGGCTATTCCAAACGGCTAGGCTATTCCAAAGCCATAGCAACTATTAAAGTCGTATCTCCTGCGCCGTTGCCTTACTACCATATCTACAGTGCAGCTGCCAGCCATTTAATTTAGGCAGGGTGTACTATTAAACCCCGGTATTCTTCCCGAAAGGGATGTTAACTGGCTAGCGTATCTACGTACCCCTTACTATAGGAGGCCAGCAACGGCTATTCTAAACGGCTAGGCTTCTTAAAAGTCAAGTAACTATCGTCGCATCTTTCTGCGCCGTTGCATTCTATGTTTATTTGCTAGCCATTCAATTTAGGCAGGGCTTTTCAGCCCCTAGGATTCATCTAACCTTATCCTACTATAGCTAAACGACGTGCCTCCTAGCTATTTACCCTCCTTCCTATACTTAATAAGGAGGCTGAGGATACTAGGGAGAATAAAGAAGCTGAGGAGCTGATATAAAGACTATCGCCCGCCGCAGAAGATATCTACTCTTCAAACTCTTTCCGAAAAACCTTTATTAACCTTAATACTTTAGAAACGCTTTTACTACTACGTATTCTCGTCTTAAGTTACCTACCTACCTCAACCTCCCCGACGTCGCTTAATATGACGTCTCACGATAGCGCTGCCAAATGGGTGACTACCGTTAAAAAGATCTCAAAGCTTTCTAATACACGCACTTTTGTGCCCTGGAAGCGTACTGTCACCGACTAGTTTAAAGCTTTCGGTCTCTGGAAATGGATCAATACTCTAAAAACGAGACCTACCGAGCAGGTCGCTGCTACTATCTGGGATAAAGGATAGGAGATAGCCTGTACTGCACTTCGTATATGCGTCGAAGGTAACGTATACACTGAGATCGAGAACGAAGATCATGCTTTTACGGCTTAGGAAAAGCTCGAGAAGCTCCTCAAGCCTAGAGGCTCCGGTTATCTCAACAGCGCTCTGATGCGCTAGGACTACTATACCTTGGCCTCCTGTAGAGGCGACCCAAATGACTATATTAAAAAGTTTAGGGAGTCGCTGCGGGAGATTTAAAACTTCTAAGGCAAGGTTACTATAGACGATAACGTCCTGATCTAGCGATTCTATACTAACCTCGGCCCTGATTACGCCTCCTACGTCGAACGATATACGCAGGAGCACGATCCGTTTAATAATACTAGTAAAGTCAAATATAACTTGAGCCACGCTATAAACCGCTTCCAAAATACGGTTTATATAGCCGACACCTCTGGAGCGATTATGCTCCTTACCACTACTCGCCCTACTAGCTCCCCTATTCGTGTAGAATCACAAAGGGGCTGCCGCTAAGGCCACTGTCGGGATATCCTTAAAACCGTGAAGTTCTGTCTCAAGTGTCACTCGCCATACCATGATGACCTATCCCATAATGATTCTCGGGGGTCTGGCGGTGGTGACGGTGGTGGCCGTGGCGGTCGCGGTGGTCGCGGCGGTCGCGGTGGCAATTCAAACGGCAAACGAAACGCTGAAAAGGAAAAAGAAAAGGAGAGGGCCAAAAAGGCCAAAACCGAAGACAACGCTGCGGCTAGGGCTACAGAAGATAGTGTGCCTACCGAATCATACGGTGGCATGGCTTTGGCCCTGGAGTACGGTATGATAGCCGGCTTGTCCTCTTTGACAGGCAAGTCAGTCTTCGACTGCGGTGCTTCCAAGCACATCTTCGGGGACCGCGCTACCTTTATCGACTATTAGCTCCATACACAGCGGGTTCGTGGTTTCAACAGCGACTCTCTCACCGCTGGTACTGGTACTATCAAACTCCCGTACAGGTTAAAGGATGGTTCCCGTCGTGATATAATCCTAAAGAAAGTGCTGCACGTACCTGGCAGCGGTTTCAATCTCATCTCTATATCTCAGCTTCAGGATGCGAAATGCCCTGTTATCCTCACTAACGCTGGTTTTAAGATCGGCCTTAGCCCGATCAAGGCCAGCCGCCATAAGTGCGGCTTATATTTCATCGATACCTGGGATAAAACCTGTCTGAAGACTCCCCAGGCACACGTCCTGTCGGCCCAAGTTGACGACAGCGCCCTAGAGTTCTATTACTCTTGTCTCGGTTATATTAGTGAATAAAACGTCATTAAGACCGCAGCTATTACTAAAGGTATTAATCTTACTAAGCCTCCTTCCTAGAAGGACGCCTGTATTATCTGTGTAAAATACAAGCTCCGCGTTCAACCGTATAAGGGGTATATCGCCCCGGGAAAGTAGGAGAACGAACTATACCACAGCGATATTATTAGCCCATTTGATAAGTTCTCCGTACCTAATTAGGCCCGCTATATAATTACATAGACCGAAGATACTATAAAGGAAACCATCCTTGACTTTATCCCGGTAAAGGACGGCCCTAGTATTCTTCGCTTAGCTAAAGCACTTAAAGCTAAGGTTAAGTATAACGATTTTAAAATCCATCGTTTTTAAACCGATTAAGATCCAGCTTACGCGGACAGCTGTGTTACCGAATAGCGCTACGAGTATAGTATACAGTAGGAGTCCTCAGTGCCATCGAACCCCTAAATGAATAGTGTGTCCGAACGAGTCGGTTAAACTCTTATAGAGAGAGCTTTTTATCTCCTTACCGAATCAGGCCTACCCTCTCAGCTGCTGATTGAGGCTATTAACTGTGCGAACTACCTTCGTAGTCGTACTGTAATCGCGACTCTTGACGTTACACCATATAAAGCACGTAACAAGCGCCCCCTAGAACTTAGCCACCTTAAACGTTTCGGTTAGGTTAGTCTCTACTAAATCCGAAAGATTAGCGGCGTTAACTAGGAAAAGGGCAAGGAGCGCGTTGAGCGCGGTCGCTTAGTTAGCTACGAAGGAGACTATATCTTCCGTATAGTTATGTCAAACGGTAACGTCCAGCGCTATTCCAATATTAAATGGATTAAGCAGACCAAACGACCTGCCCCTAACGACCTACCTCGCGGTTAGCTTTTCCCTGCTACTGCGATAAAGCATTTAGTGCCTCGTCAAGGCGATTCTATTATGGCGCGACAAAAGATGCCTAGGATTAGAGAGCTTGAGGACGATAGCAGTGATTAAATTACTGACTTTCTGAAAACTATACCCTTGCTATTAAACGCTCGTACTAAGTAGCAAGCTTCCCTACAGCCGACAAAGCCCTCTGGGGAGCAGCGCCTTCTTTAAATCTCAGGCCCAAACATTATTAAACACTAATAAAGCTCCCCAGAAACCCTTACGCCGGATACTAAACCTGGCGATCCATTAAACCTCGACGAGCATACTAGCTTACGGGAACTAACTCCAGCGTCAGGAGATGATAGTAATAATATCTATCAGGATAATATCTTTCCAGGACATCCTAAGCTAGCTGAATCAGGATCACCTGAGCCCCTAGTATTATTATCGAAAGCGCGACCAGTCGATATCTATAAGCCAAAGACTTACAAGGCTGCTATAGCGGATCAGTATTACAAAATGGAATGGGAGCTTGCCATATCTAACGAGATCGATTCCTTACTAAAAAGCGATACTTGGGTGCTAGTTAACGTGCCTAAGGGCCTGAAGCATACCGTCATCGGCGGCAAATAGGTTTTCAAGCTTAAAAGAGGCGTAGATAATGAAATCACCCGCTACAAAGCTCGCTGGGTTGTACGCGGCTTTCAGCAGCGCGAAGAATCTTTTGAGGAAACCTTTGCCTCCGTGGTCAAGCCGATGAGCTACAAGGCTATTTTCGCTATGGCAGCTACCTATGACCTGGAAATCGAATAGATGGACGTTAAAACTGCCTTCCTATACGGAATGGTTAAGAATAACGTCTATATCTCCCAGCCTAAAGGCTTTACCGATGGAACCCGCAAGGTCTGCAAGCTACGAAAAGCGTTGTACGGGCTTAAATAATCCCCTCGTGTTTAGTACGACACCTTTGCCGAGTACCTCAAGGTGCTAGGTTTTATACCGTTAAGCACTGACTTTAGTATGTTTATCAACTACAAGACTAATATCATCATCGCCTTATACGTCGATGATTTGCTTATTGTCGGACCTAGTAAGGCCAACATTACTGCCCTGAAGCTGCAGCTACACCAGAGGTTTCAAATGACCGACCTCGGGCCATGCTGCTATTACCTAGGCATGGCTGTTCAGCGCGACCGTCCAAATCGAGTCCTTACTCTCAGCCAGGAGAGCTACCTCTAGAGGGTCCTCGAAGACCATAATATGTGGGTCGACAGCGTTAAAACCAAACCTCATGCGACTCCTATGGAATCTGGCCATTTCCTCCCTGCCGAGGAAGGCTTCCAGGCTACCGCCGAAGCTCGCCTTGCCTACCAATCCGGCGTTGGCTCCCTAATGTACGTAATGCTCGGTACTAGGCCAGATATTACATTCGCTGTGTCTGTCGTCTCGCGATATGCTTCGAACCCCGACAGTACGCACGAGAAAGCTTTGAAGCGGATTTTCAGATACCTACGAGGTACTATCGCTCTCAAACTTACCTATCAAGGTGCCCTAAGTAAACTGTCTGGCTACACTGATACTAACTGGGCTGGCGATCATGGAACGCGCCGTTCTACCTCAGGCTACGTCTTTTCGCTGGGGAGCGCTGCAATTAGCTGGTCGTCCAAGCGACAAACTACTATTGCCCTATCTACTTGCGAGGCAGAATATATAGGCCAAACCCAGGCTGTTAAGGAAGCCATCTGGCTTGAACGCCTTTTGAATGATCTTGCCCCTATAAGGGTAAATAAACCGTCGCTGAAGCGCATAATTAACGCTAAAGCTCCTCCTAAAATTATTAATAACCCACCCGACATTGCCTTAATTTCCTGCTCTAGGATGAACAATTCCTTTAACGAGACCTTTGCACTCCTGACGGTTATCTACGCCGATAATCAGGGCGCTATTACTTTGGCTCGTAACCCTATACAGCACGGCAAGAGCAAGCATATTGCCACCCAATGGCATTTTACCAGGGAGGCCGTTGCTAACGGTCAGGTTGAGTTGGAGTATACCCCGACCGAACAGATGGTTGCCGATGGGCTAACAAAGGCTCTGACAAGGGAAGGCTTCGAGCGCTTCCGAAAGGCCCTAGGCCTCCAGTAATGGGGACGCCTATCGACTGCTTGTCACAGCCACCTACACCAACCATGCCCGTTTCCTGTGGGAGCTATTCAGCTCGGCGGCTCTGCGGATGACCTGCAGCATATTTCAACGTGCATTCATTCCACTGTCAGCTTCATACCACCTATACACTTTCACCGCAGTACAACTGGCCCAATTCTCAAAAGTGCTCTGAAAACCAACACTTCAAGGCCAGCTCTGTCAACTGGATTCGATCCATTCTACCCTGTCTTCATGGTTTTACTCAATTCCAACGCAAATGAGGTCATGCTCCTGTAGGAGCTGTTTTAACTAGTAAATGGCTTACGTACGTTATACGTCATATAAATGGTTTAAAAGCGCGTTTTAAGGAGTTATTTAATACTTTGGAAACGCTGTTTTTATCAATTTGGCTGCTTGCTATAGGATATCGTTCAAGTGGGAGTGTTGAATAATAGGAAGCTTGGCGCCAAGAGCGGCTGCTCCCGTTATATATTTAGTCTCACTCACTCTATAGCTTAATTAACCAAGTGTTCCACCTCTATAATTAACAGCGGCTAATACTATTACGAAAAACCGTAATAAACTAGCTAAAGATATATTTAAGATAATAATTCTCTTAAAAAACTAGGGTATAGTTAAGGATAATAAGGAGGAAATACTAGAAAGCGAAGAAGAAGCCTAGACTTTTAATAGATTTCTTAATAACTAGTACTATATATTTAATAATTATAATACTAATTAAACATTTTTTTAACTATAAATCTATATCCTGTTTTATATAATAATTAGAAAGTAAATAATTAATAGTATAAGCGTATTAATAAATAGGCATATCGTTTATAACTACTAGATAAGGTCTAGCGTATTAAATCTAAATTTCTACTTATCTAAAATTATTAGTATATATCTTAGAATTCTTCTTTCTTATTAATCCGCTTTATTAGCTTAGTAGTTAATTGCTTTCTTAATAAACTTTAGTTTATTTTCCCTAATTACTATTTATAGCCGTGGGTTCGACTCGTATTAAGGCCTTTTTCTACCTAATTTACAATAATTATTAATGAAAATCCTGTAAAATTCGAAGGATTTTCGTATATATACTATTATTAGCAATAATCGATTAATAATCGATTCATTCAATTATTTAAGAATTTTAAAATTATACTCGATTATTTTAGGGCTGAAATCATACTCGATTTTAATACTCGAGTATGAGTATATTATTTGTCACCCTGCTGAAAGGCCTGGGCTTTAACCGGGCGGAATATGAGCGACGGCGATACCTAGGCAGTAGCATTTCAAAAGGAGTATCCGGGACATCCAGGCAACAGCCTAGGCAGCAGTCTCGGCAGCCATGAAATCGTCCTGAAAATTACCGATCAATACCGTTAGATTGATTTTATATTTCAGGCGCTAAAAATGAATAGTGAGAAGGCCTCGTAAAACGGCGTCGAGACCATCACGAATCGGGCGCGTTCTCACCTGCACGTAAACTATCCGCGTCTCGGATAAAAACTCTGTTATGTTTGGCCCTTAAAGTGGACCGCAACCCACCGTCATTAAAGCTTCCTTCAACACATTTCCCTATCCCAGGTATAACACACCGTCATGTCCGACCAAGACGCTCTGACACCCCGTGTAATCCTTTTTCGCCATGGTAAGTTCTCCGTCTGATCACACTGAAAATGAATATGGGGTTCAACCTCTAAGAAGACCGCTTACTGACGACATGAGTTCTGCAAAAAGGAGAGACGACATGGGCCAAGTCAGGCCGTTTCACGGGCACTACAGACATCGAGCTGACCCGGGCGGGCGCTGAACAGGTCTCCTTGGCGGCGACGAGACTCGTGGGCGCCGGCAAACTCCTCGACCCATTACGCCTCGCGCTTGTCTTCGTCAGCCCAAGGGTGAGAGCTGTAAGAACCTTTGAGCTGTTGCTGCCCCCCTCCTCCGGTGTCGTCTCAGGGAAGGTTACTTACACCGAGGACATCGCGGAGTGGAATTATGGCGATTATGAAGGGCTCAAAGACCAGGAGATCAGACTCTTGAGGAAGCAGAGGGGTCTGGACTTGGAGAGGAGGTGGAATATCTGGTCAGATGGATGTGAGGGTGGAGAGTAGGTTGTGCCCTGGTATGTTGTTGCTGATGGGTTGTTGCTAATACATTGAAGATCAAGGCAGCAAGTTACCGAGCGGCTGGACAGGCTTATCCTGCAGATCAAAGAGATCCAGAAGCCTTACATGCGTGGGGAGAAATCCGTTGATGTCCTTCTTGTACGCTCTCTTCCCCCTCCGTAAACCTCCTTTTCTCCCTCTCTATCACTCTGTTTCGTTCCTCCAGCTTCGCCCACGGCGGCTAAGGGACGAGAACTGCAGGTCGCACATGGCCTCATCCTTCGCTGTTTTGTGAAGCGCTGGCTCAGCTTATCTGTTGATGACCCTCTCCGGATGATGTTAGCACCCGGGGCAATTGCGGTTTTGAGGTACGTTCTTTCTGATAAAATAGGCTTATGGTAAGCCATGGCGCCAACGTTAATCTACCTCGCCCGAAAGCTACAAGAACAACGACGTCAACGAGCCGGCCTTCCACGTCGGCGTGGCGCTTCCGCCTGAGGAGGAACACGGGTGTTAGACGAGAGTGCTCTTGTTCCCACTCCATTGTCTTTTTTTTCCCCTTGGACTGAGGAATAAATAAAAGTGCGGATTAAGGATCGTGGATATCGCTGCCCTGAATCTTTAACGAAGTCTAAGATTATAGGTTCAAGAGTACTAATACGAGATGCACATCTTCTCACTCATACCCTAATGTAAAACGTCATTGTATACGAGTCATTAGCGTGAGCAGTTTACCAAATAAATGAATAATTAAGAAGGGAGTTGCGGAATATATAGTAATAAGTTGACATTAATTCTACCTTGAGCCATTTAATCGGTCCCCTACTGCAATTTGTCATGTTTAGAGGCAGTGTATAAGAACTTTTGGTCCGAAGGGTCACCTGTTGGACCCCGTCAATCGAGGAGGCAGTGACTATCGTGGAGGCAAATACAATAGGGCTGTGGTGGGCGGCCAGAGGAAAGCCTGTCTCAGACACAATACCGACGATACCTCGTGGTTGACGACGACGGGGAGTGTTGGAGATTAGTATCAGCCCTATATGCTTGGCACGCTGTATTTAGTAGGACACGTGATAAAATATAAAACTTCCTCCATTTAACAATGGTAATCACGTAAGTAATGAGGTAGACGAACGTGGCGGTCGCGCGCCAAGACATGATCCGCGCTAAGATATGGTTGGACAAGGATCAAGGCCCAGACTGTAAGGACGCTACTCCGTACTCAAGCAGCTTGATGACGGCGACATATACTCCGTATAATCAGCACATTACCAAGGAGTACGGACGAAGTGTTTGTATTTCGATGTAATCCCCATATTGCTTTATAAAGAGTTGCGTTTCCTTCGCTGATGTAGCCTTTCTCTATTCTATGTTGTATTTCACACGTCCACCCCCACGCCAAGCAAGATTCCAGCTGTCACAAGTACATCATCCAGCTCACCTGCTACAAGCCACACGAGCGAGGTCCGGACCTTGCACCTTACTTCCTCCTATACCTGCTCTGGGATTCTTCGTAAACATACTGGATATTTGAGGAAGGCGCACTTCATCCTGCATCAGAGACAGTAACATTGAGCTCGTTGTTCCGACATTAAGCGCTGGCCGCCCACCAGGCTGGATCGAGCAACAAGGAGAATCAGTGCATGAATCACACCTATACTACCGCCAGAAGGATACGGAGCTATAGACCACAAGATGGCGTTTCGCCAACCCATATTCGCACCCAGTTCGCGCCCCACGACGGCCCACGAGCCGGAGCACGAAGCAACGACCACCCTACCCTCACCGCTACATGGAGGCCTCCAAGAGTCTCGAGAATGGGTGCTCTTCCCCCAGGCGTTCTCCAGCACGCACACACAAACTACATCGACCGAACGGACACCTCGAACAGCTGGCCTGTCGAGGTTGAGTGACTTCGGATCTCTGGCTGCAAGGTCAAGGCAGGACGATGACGTTGCCTGTGAGGCCACAGATGGTTCGGTGGAAGACGACAAAGAGCTCGACAGTTTAGACGAGGGACTACATGCCTTTCAAGAACCTGCGTCGCGCCCAGCATATCTCGACCAGAGTGGTTCGATACTACCCAGACACGACGGCTTAGGTACTTTTCCCACATCGAGTCCACCAGTACAGGAGCAGCTGTGGCATTTCGAACGATACAACCCAAGGAAGAGATCTATCAGTGGGCATCAGCGGAGGAGATCGAGTGTGCAAAGGAGATTAGATGCCGTGGAAGACAACGATAGTGCCATGCTTGACGGAGAGAGAAGGGAGAGAATTGAGAAGTGGAGGATGGAGCAGTCCAAAGTTCTACTCGACGAGATTGAGAGGGAAACAAGACGGCGTAAGACGAGCAAGCACAGTCAGCGAGTAGAGTCTGCGCCAAATTCCGCGGGTCTGGAGCGGATTATCAAGGAAACAGTCGATACACAGACACATGAAGACTTAAGAGGCGTATCCAATGCAGCGGATGATGCAGCATCCGAAGATGATGAGTCTTTCTGGCAACGCATTACGCGAAGAGTCATTCGAGACTTCATCGGCCTTGACGATGCCACGCTCTCCGTCATCTTTGGCGAGAGTCTCACTGAGGAGATATCGTCGGCAAGAAATCCTTCATCCAGCTTGGGTTCCTCTAAAGCAGTACGCTTGGATACTTCCATCCCTTCCCAACCCAAGGCCAGCTGGGAAGGACGTCTTTTGGACCGTATAGCTCGAGAGCTTGGCATCTTAGTTGGACAGCTTTCCGACCACCCAGGCGCGTTCAGTACGCCACTCTTACCTTCAATTCCTGACTACGCTGGTATACCAGTCACAGTACCAACGTCCTCCAAGTCCCAGCCAAGACCAAACACACTCAGATCTTCAGCCTCTTTTAACTTCGACCCCACCCTTCACGAGACAGATCTAGTCACACCCAACTCTACCGCTGACTCTTCTCATGCTGCCCTCTGGGGCATTGAAGAAGAGCCTACAACGCAATCCCCGCAGGATGAGCGTGACTATTGGGAGCAATCCCCCGACATAAAAACAGTCTTTCATTTCCTCCATAACCGCTTCACGAACCCACGCCTCCCCTCACCAGCCGCCAAGTCTCCCTTGAACATCGCCACCACCTCTACCCCCGACTCCTTCCGCCGAGCCGCCGTTATACGGCAGTACCATCCCCTAGTGTCCCGCGCCGCCAGTGCGTGGGAACAAAGACACGGCCCTGTGAGACGACATAGCCTGCTCCGCGGCCGAAGTGGAAGCAGTTGTGCGAGTAGCGTTGTCTTAGGAAGCGCGAGACGGATCGGCTTGAGAGGTGCGAGTCTGGGTAGCTCCAGTAGGAATTATTGGGATATTGGAGGGAGCACCGTTGGCAGTGGCGGTGCCAGCGCGATTGGAGTGGGTGGGCTTGGCGCTTGGGGCGAGATCTGAAGGCGTACTATTCCCGTTGATTTGAACGATTCACTTGGGCCGAGCTGAGGACCGGATCAAGGGCAGTCGGGCAGCGGGGAGTATATATAGCATGACGCAACACGATCTTGATTTTGAATCTATGGACGGCGCTTCAACGGCGACATTCTACTCAACTTACGAGATTCTATCTATGGTAGGTAATGAGCATTTACGAAGCGTAACGGCTGCATGAGTATTTTAGAGAACGGTTGTTTCCGCATTCTTGAAAATTGTCGAGAAGAGATCACACAAGATCTACATGACAGAAGCGTTTGAGATCATGATGGTTTCCAACAATCAATCAATCATCCCTACCTTATCCTCCTTTATCCTACCCTCCTCTGCCTCCCCTCCTCTCCCCTCCCCTTATCCTCGCCATCTAAAGATGTCATATCTCAGCACTAGTAATCCCACCTTATCCTCTCATAGGAACTCTCCACCGTTAACGTCGTTGCTGGTGCTTGCATGTAAGGTAGATTGGTGATATATATCTCCTTCATTATCGATCTCATTTTTTCGAAATCAAGCCTAACAAACAAAGGGAGTGTGTTGCTTTCGCAGGGTGGATAGTTGGTATTGGTATCGTAAGTAAAGAGTGGGATGTGAGGTGAGGTTTTCGATAGGGGAATTTTTGATCGGGGTTTGATGTGAGTGTTACAGGAAAAATTGACGTTATATTGTGTGATGTGATGAAGCGATTAGTGCATTTTGGGGGTTTTGGGAGTTGGGGTTTATTTGAATTCTTCGTATTTAGACTCGATCTGACAGGCAAAATTACCATCGAAGATTTCTCAGATCCGGGCATTATCGACGAGATCTGGAGGTTGGGGGGTACGGGTCTTTGTCATGGGAATGGAAATGGTGAGGGGGGATGAAGCGGATAGTGGCTCGCGATAGAGTGGAGGGTTGGAAGGTGTTTAATGTGACACTATCATGTTGGACTATTGGAAGAGGGATAGGGAGGAGCGAGATAGTGGATGTGGTTGTTTTTGAACTTTTATGAAATGAGGGAGGATTAGAAGCCTTGTCACCGCGCCACGTTGCCGTTACATTGGATGATGTAAAGTGGTAGGTGACAATATCAGGACCGCCAGTTGGACAAAATGCTGATAGGGAATTTGGGCGCTGAATCAGCAAATGAGGTACCGTCGAAGCGTTCCTTGAAAGGGCCGCTCATACAACTTGAATGATGCCTGATGGTGAAATACCATAGCACCCCCTTCCTCAGATGCTAGAATTGTGCCAAAGGTGGGAGCAACAACATAATAGATTGATTGATTGATTGTCTAGAAAGACGCGGTGCAAGACGCAGACATGTATATGATGCCAAGCCATCGACGTCCATCTCTAATATCAGGACGATTATGTTGTACTCTTCACAAATCAATCTCCTTCGACGGCCGTGCAATATCCAAGCGCCAATGATGCTTATTGACCGGATCTTTCTGATACAAATTCAGCTCGAAAAAGCGGTTGTGATCCGTACATTTGAAGTTCTTGTACGTGTTGACCTTGGTGAAGTTGGCGGCGATGAGGACTTCTTCGGAGAGCTCGATGTATGGTTTGCTTTCAGGTGTAGGTGTGGAGATATTGGTGGATGATGCAGGGGCGAAGAATTGCCTGGACTCTACGGGTCCGTAGCTGACTTGTTTGACGAATTGGATGATGTATGGGTATTCGTCTGCTGATGGATTGGAAGCGGAGGAGCTTGCTGTGGGAGTGTTGCATTCTTTTGTGGCGTTTTCGGTTGCGACATTAATGAAGGGATTGAACTTTTCGTCGTGATCGGTGCGGCTGAAGCGTGGATAGGGTTTGATATCGTTGCAGCAGAAGGTGGGTTGGGCCATCTTCGGGATGGATTGTATAGAAATTGACTTCGAGCGTTGCTGAGTTGAGGAAGGTAAATATGTGACTTTCTGCTATACTGGTATGGTTTGGTAGGAGATTTCTTGTTGTCTGAAGTGAAGACGTTGAGTGGGCAATGCGAAAGACATAATACCTCTCTGGATTGTGGGTCCATTTGTTTGCGTTGCTAAACGCTTGCTTGCACTCTTGTTTGTGCAGCAAACATAACGTGAGTGCGTCGCTCCCAAAGTAGAGAATTGTAGATGCAGGTGAGCGTAGTCGGTGTGGCAGAAAGGCGGTCAGCACATAGCGTGTGCCCATGATGAGCCTACATAGCACCCCAAATCAGCCAATCTCAAACAGTCCAAGGTTTTCCACTTCCTCCACGCATACTTCAGAGATCATGGTGTCCTTCATTTTAGATCCTGGTGGGCTTGGATATGCATATCTTGACGGCAGGCCTCGCAACCTCCAGGCTGTAGCTGTGCAGAATAAGTGTCCGGAGGAAGATTGTGCAGCAGGCCTTAGGCATCCGGCATATAGATTGAAATCTTTTTGGCCCAAGGCGGTGTACGAGGACAAGCATCGTGCCCTATCACAACAGGGGTGAGGAAATCGATTTTCCTGTAGCAGACGCTCGTTGTAGAATAGGCCTATGCTATCTATTTCTGTAATCCCTTTGGGGAGCCTGCGAAGTGGACCAAGACTCGGAGTACTACATTGTCAGTGAAATGACTAGGAGTGGAACATCATACCTGACTTCCATTGAGGAAGTCAGTTCACGGGAAGAGCAAAAATCAGATTGAGTGTCGACCACCTAGGACGGTCACCATCACGTCTTTCCATAGCTTGTATCAGTAGACTTTCGTACTTTCCATATATTTGTTGCTATTGGTTTCTTGGAGGATTCCTTGTTGAACACTTAGTGGAGGTGTTGATCGAGTTCACGGACTTGATTGAGCCGTAAGTCTCCTCACTTATCAGGATGTACTTCTCTGGGCGTAGGTTGGTGGCCAACAGATATGCCGAGGGAAGTCTTGATCGAAGGAATTCGATAGAACTGTCACCCTCAGTCTGGAGATAGGAAGCGATATATTACATTGTTCCGGCGGTAATACCCCTAGTAGCGTATCAGAGGATGAGCCTTGCCAAACCTCAATTTGTCTTAGCTCGGAAGCCGTATGTGAGATTTGGAACACCACTGAATAAATTTTTGCAACTCATTTCCTCGGTCAAATAACAAACATACTTCCGAAAAGGTTGAAGCTACAACTCAATGGCGGTGGGTCACCTGTCTGACGCACTGCATACCAGCCTGAAGGAGTATGATCTTGTTTACAACGTTCGTTGGTTATTCAACGTTGACACTGCTAGTTTCCTCGTCTTACCAAAATACTCAGATCTCATTGTCCGCTGCGAGGGCCGAGATTTTAAAGTCCACAAGGTCATTGTATGCGGTCAATCGGAATTTTTCTCCACCATTTGTGATGGCGATTGGAAGGTACATATAGAAACAGAATCCATTCCCTCCACGAATAACACACACAATACTCATTAACATCGTTAGGAAACGGCGGACAGCATCATCGAACTCAAAGAGGATAGTGTCCGCGCGATCGAAGCGATGATTTACTTCATGTACACATTCGACTATGACGGTAGCGGCATCAACAAAGAGCGTGCTTCCCCCATGATCTTCAACGTCGAGGTGTACAGCATTGCAGACAAATACGGGGTCTTGGCCCTGAAATCTCGAGCAAAGGAAAAGTTCGACAGAATCGTCAAGACCTGCTGGGACATAGATGACTTCGCCCATGCAATCACCGAAGTGTACAGCTCGACACCTTCAACAGACCGGGGCCTCCGTGACACAGTCATCGAAGTTGCCCGTAACAATATCAGTACATTATTGGAGAAGAAAGACTTCCGGAGCGTACTTGAGGAGACCGTTGGGTTTGCGGCTGATGTCACCCAGCTTATGAATCGAAACCAGAAGCGATCATTCGTGAAATTTGTTTGCCCAAGCTGTGGCGAAGATTGGGAGGCCTTTCCTAAACGGAGTATGACTTATTGCCCTTGCTGTGGTCATTATCGTTCAGACTGGGATAATTATGCGGTACAATAAGGCTTGCTGTGAAGGCACGAGTCAGCGGTCACGAACGCAATGACGTCAGCGTTAAGTGGAAGCTTGATCCTCCTTTGTAGCGGAACACTCTTTCCTAAGACATAGAAGCAGGAAAATTGGTCCACACACGATGGCATCCTCGTAACTGTATCTAAAGCTTTCAATCCCTTTTGATAACGTCCCTCAGTAGCTTCAGACCCTCAATTGCGAAGGCGATCATGTTGCCTTCTCTATCACCTCCTAAACCTGTCTCAACCTCTTTAGTAGACGTACCCTTCTCTGCTGAGACCGCAAGCGCCACATAGCCCCTTCAATGCAGCATAACGTTAGCAGGTTAATCGTCTATTTACCGAAAAGAAAGTACTGTATCAGGGCTATCGCCAATATCCACATACGGCGTCCTGTTCTTCGTACTTCCTCCTGTTGGCCCCGCTGTTCCACTTTCGCAGATACAGTAGGTAGCCTCTAAAGTACGCCTCACACTTTCCGCCAATCCCCTCACAACGTCTTCCGTGGGACCCCTGTATGCCTTGATAGTTTCTTCAGTCCATCCTGCGAACGCCACACGTGATTCCAGGGTATACAGCGTAAGTCCGCCTTTGTAGATCTTGGATGCACCAGGCGTAGAGAGAATGGAGGCCGAGATGATACCGCCGGCGGCCTTGAGCAATTTTCGAGACGAATCAGTGGAATGATGCAGCGAATCCGGGTACAAGAGCAAGGCTCACTGTCTCAGCTACGCAGACAGATTCCGAGCGTTCCTTGAGAAGTGTGGAGACTTCGGCGGCAAGGTCACGGACGGCCGGAGGGGGAAATGATGAGGCCATTAATATACGAGTATGGGCGCGTTGCAGATGACTGCGATGTAAACCGAAAGGGCTTAAAGAACGAATGCTCGCTTAGTCATGGAGGATCTCTTGGCGCTGCACGTCGAGTTTCCTCTTTCGGCCAACCAAGTCCCTCTGTCGGAAGCCCTGCAGATCAACAGCTCCTGGTCGAATCCCCCTCTTTGCAAGCCCCCATCAGCGAATCGATCGTTATCTATCATGTTTGGGACATCGTTCTGCTACCCTACGTCACTCAATATGGCACGGATTATATTGAACAAAGATGTGGTTGAGTCCCCTCTCCTCTCATTACCAAAGCTATTGCTACACGCCGACAACGCAGATCATGGCAGACGACAAGGTTCCATATTATCCCGACATGGAGAAGGAGGCAGTACGCTCTGGCAGCGCTGCTCCACTGGGCATGATCACCAAGCACGCCAAGGATGCGGATGAAGCAATGAAGGCTTTCGTCGGGCTTGAAGGCGAGATATTGGTCCTTGATGAAGCAACGAACAAGAGACTATTGCGGAAGATTGACCTCAACATCTTGCCGGTAAGACTCTAGCATACTCTTTCGAGCAACGCTGACGGAAGGGCAGTTACTATGTGTGGTTTATGGCCTCAATTACCTTGATAGTACGTTGAAGTCCTTTTTTTCTATCGCGTTAACCTAATGTAGAGACGACCTTGTCCTATGCTAGTGTCATGGGCATCAAAAAGGACATACACTTGAAGGGCGACGACTACCAATGGCTAGGTAGCATGTTCTATTTTGGTATGGCTCTTCTCTTGAATCATGACGACGTCCAGTCTGATATAACCCAGGTTATCTTGCATGGGAATATCCCACCAACCGTCTCCTCCAACGCTTGCCACTGGCCAAATACTCCTCGTTCTGCATTATCGTATGGGGCCTCGTCCTTTGCTGCATGGCTGCTGTGAAGGATTACTCTGGCGCATTAGCAGTGCGCTTCTTCCTAGGCGTCTTTGAAGCCGCCGTCACACCTGGCTTCGCCCTGTTCACATCCCAGTGGTACACCAAGAACGAGCAAGGTACTCGCATGGGTATATGGTTCAGCTTCAATGGGTTCGCCCAGATCTTCGGTGGATTGCTGGCATATGGTATTGCCATTGGCGCCAAACGTCATGGCTCTACGATCGCATCCTGGAGGATCGTGTTCCTAGTGACGGGCTTGTTGACAGCAGTCGTTGGCTGCATTTTCCTTTACTTCGTGCCCGACAATCAGCTTAACGCACGTTGGCTCAGCAAAGACGACCGAGTACTTGCTATTGAGAGAGTGCGCGTCAATCAACAAGGCATTGGGAACAAGCACTTCAAAGCCTACCAACTAAAAGAAGCTGTTCTCGATCCCTTGACATGGGCTTTCATGTTCTTTGCCCTCACAGCCGACATCCCGAATGGAGGTATTAGCAACTTCTTCAGCCAGCTTATCGTTTCTTTTGGCTACACCGCCGATCAATCTCTCCTCTATGGCACCCCAGGCGGCGCCGTAGAGGTCGTCTTCCTGATTGCGTGTGGCTACCTGGGCGACCGCTTCAAGAATAGGATTCTTTTCGGCTGCTCAGGCGTCGTTGTAGCCATGATTGGAATGATCCTAATCGTCGCGCTACCACTGTCGAACAATGGCGGGAGGCTGGCAGGCTATTATCTTACTCAAGCGAGTCCTACAGGTTTCGTAGCGTTGCTTTCTCTCGTCGCAACGAATGTTGCTGGGTATACGAAGAAGACTACGGTTGCTGCACTGTACTTGATCTGCTATTGTGCCGGCAACATTATTGGTATGAATCCGCAAAAACATCGCATGCACCGAGCATGCTCAAGATCTAACCTTTATGTAGGGCCACAGACCTTCCGACCCAAAGACGCGCCACGCTATGTCCCTGCGGAGATTACCATCATCTGCTGCTGGGGTGCATGTATCGCTGATCTTTTATTCATTTATTGGTATTGCCGGAATCAGAACACGAAGAAAGCAGCATTCAGAGCCCGATCTGATTACGTGAAACTGGAAAATCAGGAGTGGCTTGATCTCACGGATAGAGAAAATTTTGAGTTTATGTATACGTTGTAACGCACGACGGGCATTAGAGAAGCCTGGATTACGGATCTTTGATATGGTGCCCAGTCTGGGCTATATCCCTATTAGATGATCGTCATTGACTGTGTATGGGTTCAGAGAGGAAATTGTGACTTCGAAGGCTACGGTGGAAATTGCTGTTCGCTACATCGATCTCAATATCTGCCTGTTCCTGCTATATTGTTTTGCTCGTCTAAGAAAACATTCGAGGCTTTTAATTCGTCCTCCAAGCAGGTGTGCGTGCATTGTCTGTGAACGCGCTTTCCAATATTTCAAGCGACTGGTTGCTATCCGACTCCCTCGCGCTCCTCGATCTTCATGAGCGTGAGGTATTCCAAGAGACCTGATGGTTAAATTAAGGTACCTATCTCACCCTGACTTCTGAAGCTATCATTTCCCACTTTCCGTTTATGACTTTTGCAAGCAAAATAAGCATTTCAAACAACCCGATCGTATTCATCATGAAGCTGTGCTCTACATACCTCCTCACCCTAACATCAACTCTCATCACCTCCGCCTTAACCTCACCTACACCACCAACACTAACCCTCAACCAACCAAACCTAACATCCAACCTAACAACCAACCCACTCGGAAACCCCTTCGAATGCTGGAACGCCGCCCTATATCACAGCCGCCGCGCCTCCCTCAGCGACTGCGCCAGCGCCATCGCTCTCCTCCCCAACCTCGACGCCCATCACGTCTTCACCGTCGGTTTCGCCCCAAACGTGGATCCCTACACCCTCCCTCGCATCCACACCTTCGGACACTGTCAGGTATCGATCACGATGGCGGGTAGGGATTCGAGAGACGAGAGCTCGTGGGCTGCGATTAATGTTGCGGCGTTGAAGGTTGTGCAGGCGTGCGCGATGGGGTATGGGCCTAATGCGAGGACCGGAGGGGAGACGACGGCGGGGACGGAGGGGAGGATTAGGGTTGATGTGGAGCATACGCGGTAGCGGAATGGGCTGTTGGTGGGGGTGGGGTTGGTGAGAGGGGGTGGATGTTGAGGGTTTATGGGTGCAGGTATTGTATGTAACAACCGTGGGTGAATGTCTCTTACCGCTACTATATGTTGTTTTGAGCGAACAAGTACTGCCATCAATATACGTGTATACTCGCTCACCAACGCCCTCTGCGTGAGAGAAGGAGATAGTCACTGAGACCATGCGGATTATCTTGGGCAAATCGGCTAGGGAAATGACATAGAATGTTCCAAGAATGGAGAATATCAATACTCGAATGAGTTCAATGAGTTCCTAAAACAATTCCATTACTAAGTCTGGTACGTCTTTCATTGTTCGAAGTAATGCGTAAGCGGGACGTCTTATCATGAAAGTCTTCCAAGACTAACTATCAGACTGCATATTCACATTGTCATCATAAATGTCCGTACGAGGTCCGCAAAACCTCCACTGCAGAAGGTAGTTAAGCTTGATGCCTTATCTCATTCAGGTGCTCGAACAGGTGATGACCTGTCTGCGACGTATATACGGATGCACTTCGGGTAACTGATGGGTAGGGAAATGGCGATCAGTCCAGACCATGAAATGAGCATTTATCTGCAATATCATACTGTTTGTTGTGTGAACGTTGCAGGAGCTGGTATCGGGGGCCGCTCGCCTCACTTGATGTTCACTTGTAGGCGAAATGCAAATACAACTTTTGGCACTGTAGCATGCATCTTCTGGTGTCAGTGAAGTGGGTATCGTAGCTGCCTAATTATCCAAAAGTAATAGCTGAATTGAGCCACTCACTCTTGCCTTTCCTGGTCAATATGCTTGATAATGCAGGAAGAGGACGCTGATGGGAGTGGAAAGATATCTTGTGGAAACGCCGCTTTCAAGACCCCCTTTTCCGAAGTTGAATCAAGGAATGAGTCCAAAAGCCATCAGCCTGATGGCTTTGCAGGCTCCTCATTATAAAAATTGATACATCTTCTGCCTACTGTTCTGAGTTAGTAGTGAGGTGTGGCGGTACCCGCAGGAAAAATAATCGATATATTCTGTGAATTAATTCGAATTTCCCGCCACCGGCTTTCCACCGAGTCCACTTTTTGTGATTCACGGCGTCGATCCTCGAGTACTTAATTCACCTCTGCCCTCCCTCTCTTCTTCATTCTTACATCTCACACAACTCACCTTCACCACACCTTTCCCTCATCACCGCACGCACCTTTCCCCCTTCCCCCATCACCCAACCTTCCCATCCATCGGCCTTCATCACCGAAGTCCTTTTCATCCCACACACTTACATCGCTGACACTCACATAGCTTACCTTCCTCGTCGCTCCCCCTTCAGAATCGCCTTCGGCCATACTAACTTTCACTTTCACTTTTCATCTCATTTATTTTCATTCCTCGCATTTTCCGGAGTACTGGCGTTTGGGTTGCTTTTATCCTGTTGCATTGTTCGGAGTTGGCGTTTGGGTTGCTTTTGGTCTGTTGCATTTCTCGGAGTACTGGCGTTTGGGTTGCTTTTGGTCTGTTGCATTTCTCGGAGTACTGGCGTTTGGGTTGCTTTTGGTCTGTTGCATTTCTCGGAGTACTGGCGTTTGGGTTGCTTGGGTCTGTTGCATTTTCGGAGTACTGGCGTTTGGGTTGCTTTTCATCATGTTGCATGTTCAGGAGTTCGGCGTTGGCGTTGGCGTTTGGGTCTGATTTTTTGCATTTGGTGATTTACCCCAACAAGAGCTTGACCTTGACGTGGTGTTGGGGCTTTATCCTTGAAAGGAGACCAACAAGCTCATTCTCCTTCTGTCATCTACTCTATTCTCATTCCGTGATAGCCTTGACAGTTAGATAATAACAATGAAGCACATTACTACTTTGCCTCTGTCCCGAACAATCTTTTGCTAGTCTGCACTGGTGTAGAAACAACAACCGTTGCCTTCTCATATCTTTACGTTCATAAAGCTTACCCCAGTCACAATTTCACGTCATGATTGAGATGGATCATGCTAGAAGAACGTTGGTCAATGAAGCGTGGATTTGCGGAACAATTCCGCTCGGAATTTCTTGTAATAGACTCGCACTCGCACTCTAAATCTGCGATTCAACAAGAAGATGGTCAACATACAAGGAGCAGAACCGGCCGAGGAGCTCGCGCACGTTCGCAAAGTATGGGCGGCCATGAGAGATCGAAGTCCAATCTACCAACTACTTCTTGACGAGGTGGAGATTCTGTCCGCAACCAAGGCTGGCTCAATCACCGCGCGATTGATCGTCAAACCGGCGCACTTGAATTCAAAAGGTACTCTGCACGGGACCGTATCGACATGTATCATCGACTGGGCTGGCGGGCTAGCTATCGCTTCCACCGGCTTAGAGAAGACGGGTGTCTCAACTGACATACACGCGAGCTTTGTTTCCACTGCCAAAGAGGGCGACGAGCTTGAGATTTCCGCACATGCCTCTAAGGTGGGAAAAACGTTGGCGTTTACTCTTGTCGAGATCAAGATGCTGAGTGAGGATGGGACGAGCACCATTGTCTCTACGGGCTCGCATACGAAGTACGTGAAGCAATGAGACTGGGGGGCGGGTTGAGAGTCATGGAACAGGCACGCATTCTTCTTTGCGTCTTACGTATCACTCAATTACGTCTGGACTTCACTCGGATTGCGAATATTGAGACCCATTCTGCTTTAGATGCCTGGTCTAGCTACGGCAATTATGGATAGGCAATTTGAATGGGGACAATCAAAGGATCAGTACTGCATTGCTAGGTTATACTAGCTACACTACGATTAGAGGCCTATGTCTCTGGTGGCTTTAGTCGACCACTCTGCAGCCAGTCGTGCCACGGTCCTTGAACGCTGTAAGCTATCGATTCCGCAGTGTGCCCGTTAGAATCCTTCAATGTGCGGATGTCCGTCTTCCCTTTTCGATCCTCCCTCCATATCCCTAATCTCTGTGCAGCTTGAAGGACCTCTTTTGGAAATCGGTCTATCTCCAGGTCTGATGCAAGAAATAGTAACAGCCAAGCCATCTCCTCTCGTCCATTTTGTATAGCAATATGGAGCCCTGAGCCCATTGACCCAACTTGATCTTGATGTCTCAGCACGTCCATGTCGCGCTCAATCGTCGTCTCCCCAGAATGTTCGTCCTCTTCATCCTCCTCATGCTCGTCGCTGTTGAGAAGATCCACAACCGCTTCGACGTCTCCTTCTCCGCAGAACTCCAGGAAGGCTCGGCTTCGGCGCTCCTCCGGATAGGTCCTCAAATAGCTCTCCTCCATCAAAATTGGTAAGATATCCAGCCTCTCCTGTACCCCCCCTTCATTCTTGAGATTGCATAACAGTTGCTGCTCGCCAGTTTCTGTAGTTGTGTTGAGATTTCTTTGGCAATTAGGGCATTCGGTCATCGAGTATGCATCCAAAAGGCATTGCCTGCGACAGCAGCCTGTTAGCATGTGGGCTTGAAGGCCGCGGGAGATATGACAGCGGAACACGGACCAATGAAAATGGCACCCACATTGCATTTCCACATCATCATCGACATAGGAGCCGGCATTGGCACTTGATCCGCTGACCATGCGCTCGTCTTCATCATCGTCTTCGGGCTCGATATACAGAGTCAAAGGCTTCTGGCATGTCACGCATGTGGCCATTGCAGCGCAGGCTATTGGCATTACAATAGTCTTACTGACTGTCAAAGCTGGTATTTATCCATGTTAAGATGATTAAGAGCACATTGATGTTTACCACGGAAAGGTTCCGCCATTTCATCGCAGCCCGATAGCTCCGTGGCTCCTTCCCAGACACGCCCGACTTGCCTTCTGCGTTGTACCAAGGCTGCTTGCTTACATTACCCGTTGTGGAAACCGCATCCAAGCAGTCGCACGATCTTGCTCTTAAAGACAAGCTACAATGATTCTTAGGCGCACATGGCTTCCACTGACTGCAATGGCAGCGCCGCACTTCCCGAGCGCTCACAACCTGCAGAAGTCTCCGGATCGAAGAAACCAATATCAGGGAGTAATGAAGAACAAAATTCTAGCACGGTGATTGGTGGTGGTACGGCGGCAGATATATCGGCCAAAGCTCGAAATCTGACCAGCCACATTCTCGATTTTCTCTCGAATGCAAGCAACGAGACACTGGGAGCTTGCATCATCGCTCTTGGGGCCACCACGTGGCTGATACTGGGAAGACTTGGCCTTGTGCTGATCGGCGTCGTAGGAGGGGTGGTACTTCATGCAACTTGGGAAAGAGAAGGACAAGGGCATACGAATGATGAAGCTAATGCTTTGGACGCTGGAAGGAGACGGGAGAAAGGCTTGGATGTTGTGAGGCGAGTGCTAGAATGGCGACAGCAATCACGATGTGAAGAGGAGTCGGATAAGGCTGGGTTACGATCTAAGAGGGTATTGAGCTTTTCCGACTTCCGCCCACAGACCAGTGCAGCATTGACGGGCCTGACGGTCGCAGTGATCAAGAACTATGTGAAGTACGTCAGAGGATGAGGAACAAGACCTTGAGACGAAAGGGCTGACGTATGTAGGTGGTGGTACTTACCATTGCTACCAACTGATGAATCTTTTCCTACAGCATGCGAGCAGACCTTAACCGGCTTTCTGCTCGCATTTTCCTCTCGTCTGTCCCACAAAAGGCCTGCAGATACATTTCTTGACTTTCTAACCAATTCCTCCTCAATCGTCATCGTATTCCTGAGTGAGCTTTCAAGTGCTCTTAAGGCAGCTGGATCATCTAGCGAAGCCTCGGATGCTGTTCGTATTTACCTCGAGGCAAACCCCAGCAGCAGCCTCGCAAACGTTCTGGACACTCAACAACAGAACATGAAGCTTGAAGTAGTTGCAGACGATATATTACGCATGTTCCTTGAACAAAAAGCCTATACCTGTGAAGCAGTCAGACTTTTTCTACGAGAAATTCTTGCCGTTGTGATTCTGGAGACGACCATTTCGAGCTGTTCGCGGCCAGAATTCATAAATGAGTGGATCATCTTTTCGCTTGAAGAAGGAAACACTGAACTTCTCGAAGCATTTGATGCGGGCGTGGGTGGGGCTACGACTAACGGGAATGTCAAACAAGATGACCAGCTCGAGATCAGTAAGGCCTCAACAAGCGGCGGCGATAAGTCCACCGATTTATCTGTAAGCGACACTCAAGACTCGAACGAGCACAAGAGGACTATCAGTAGAGTAGAAGATGCTATGGAGGAAGCTATGCAAGAGGCGAAAAGATTGAGCGAGCTTATAGCAGCTGAAGAAGCGAAGAGGGACCCTACCTCTTCCTCTGAGGAATCTGTCACCAATGAGGCAACGCCAACTTCGTCGCGAGATGATCTATCCGCAACACTCGATGATTCTCCGCAACGTGAATCGAAAGACAACAAGATGATGGCAGAGACTGGATCCAAAGTCTCGGAGTCTACCCGCAGCTTCACAACTTTTGATCAAATCATCCCCACCCAACAACCGACGGCCTTGCAAAATACCAATTCTTATACTGCCCCTCCTCTCACTCTTTACAACGCAAGCGTGTCAATAATTGATGACTCTGTACCTGGCGAGAAAGGGTCGATCCGATCCAAGCCAACAGCTGAATATCTTCTCCAGATCGAACCAGTAACTTCTCAATATCCTGGCTGGATGATAAGCCGCAAATATTCCGACTTCGAGACTCTGCACGAAGTCCTGCGCCGAATCTCTGTGGTCTCTGGGGTAGGAATATTCGCAGAAAATCATCAGACGGTGCCGGCATGGAAGAATAAGACAAAAATTAAGCTCCGCAGCGATCTTGAAGATTATTTACGAGCTGCTCTATCATACCAACGTTTGGCAGAGAGCGAAGGGATGAAGCGTTTCTTGGAAAAGGACCAACATCTGGGCCGATCGTCCCCCAGCACAGGTAAAGGAGGTTTGAAATTTCCAACTCCAGCAACCTTTGAAACGATGGGTAAAGGCGTGCTGGATGTACTCGCCAGTGCTCCGAAAGGAGCTGCCGGCGGAGGCAAAGCAATCTTTGGTGGAGTCACTGGGGTATTAGGTGGCGTGGGCTCGGGCGGAGAGAAAAGACAATCAACCAGAAGCCCGACGCCGAGAGTTCAAAATTCTGTCGGGGCTAGTGCCACCAATGCATCTCAATCTGCTCCACCATCCCTGGACAGCGATACGTCCGGAAGGTCAAGCTTTACCCAAGGACGTGAATCGCGGGAGAGTCCACGCCAATCGATCAACACATCCGAGAACATACGACCACCGCCATTGCCCCGTCGGAAAAGTCAGGCTACTTCCGCATTAGAAAGCAGCTTCAGTATGAAACCCACCTCAGATCCTATTGAGCAACACAAGCCACTGGGATCTGTACCTAAAGATGATGATCCAGGATCAGCTCCAGCCTCGCAGGACGAACTTCACTTGCCGCCTCCACCCAGTGAGATATCTGACGACTACAATATCTCGCAAGATCTACAAAAATCAGCGCCTCGCAAAAGTATCTCTTCTTCGATCCGGGATCCAGATCTCGATTCATCACGGTTACCTAAACCGACGAAGCGCGAAGCTGATCCCTTGAATTCTCAGGAGACTAGTGTGGCAGTCGAACTTTTCTTCGCCATCATCAATGAGCTATATGGCCTTTCTTCCGCCTGGACTCTTCGCCTCACGTTGCTCAACGCCGCCAAAACATTCCTGCTTCGCCCCGGCAACCCCAACCTAGAAGCCATTCGCGTCTTACTGCAATCCACCATCATCGATGCCAACACCACCGACACTGGCATCGCGACTCACCTCCGGAAGCTACGAGAAAATGCGATGCCCACGGAAGAGGAACTCAAAGCCTGGCCGCCACCACCAACCGATGAAGAAAAAGAGCGGAAGAGGATCAAAGCGAGGAAACTACTTGTGGAAAAGGGAATGCCGCAAGCTTTGACGAGTGTCATGGGCGCAGCGGCTACCGGAGAAGCTCTGGGAAGGGTGTTTGACTGCTTGCAGGTCTCGGAAGTGGCAAGGGGTTTAGTCTTCGCATTGATTGTGCAGGGTCTTAGGGCTGTGACACAGTAGGCATTTGCGAAAAGGGATCGGGATATTATGTGCGATTGAAATGGGCGAGGGATGTAAAGGGGAAGGATGTATGATATGACGAAGTATAGACGATATACGGAGTTTGCGGTCCAGCGTTCCTGTACTATACCTCTTAGTAAAGCAGAAAGCAGTACGTACTATTCCTCTGCAGCAAAGTTTAGAGTGCGATGCAGGCTTTACTTGGGGTTGTTTGTGAAGTGAGCTGCTAATTTCAATTATCAATATTATGAAAAATGGTGGGTTGGTCAATGTTACATCCATTGGCTGCTGTGATTCTTTTAGATTATGTACTGCAGAGTTTTTGATGCGACTGAGACTTGTGGATGCGACTGATATTTCTGACATGACGTTATTGTGGTAGTAGGATTTGAAGGATTTGACAGTTTTGGAGGGTTTGTAGCTGGGGTGTTAGATGATTGGTGAAGGAGGGATGGAGGTATGTTTGTGGGGCAGTATAGATGTTGATTGTTGTAGAGGATGGTGGTGGATGGGTTGTTCGTAGTAAGGCTCTGGGGAAATTGTTTGTGGTATAATGGGTGTATGGATATGATTGGGGACTTTGGGGTGAATGAGGTGATGGGAGGTTGCTGGGTTTTCTTTTTGCTGGTGGTTTGTAATTTCAAAGCGCGGCATTCATGGGATTACCTATGGTTGCTATGGTTGCTGTGGTTTTTAATGTGCTGTCAAGGTAACGACTTCTCTTTCCGTAAGATGGTCTAGATGTGCTTAGGAGCTTTGAGTGGTTGTTTGTCAGGCTACTTGTGATGGAGTGGGAGATAATTTTTAGAGGCGAAGATGTCATATGTATGTGCCCCTTGCGTGTCATAATGTTGCACTAGTTCAAATAATCTGATAATCTTCATCGAGGTTCCGTTTACTTCAGGTCAGACCATTGCTAATTCAACGAACCATACATTAATGTTGATCGTGCTGGACATTGTCTCGCTCTACTCGAGACACTGCATACTTGATCAACATCTCAAAGTCGTCGTGTCTTGTGTCTTCACCAGAGGTGTTAGTAGCAACAAATAATCGCGAGAAACATGTTTCTCTAACGACTGCGACTGTGGGGAATGACGAACCGTTCACCTTCACATGCCTGCCACTAATTACAACCTATTTTGCGTACATCTGTGACAAGCTCGGAGGTGGCATTGTCGACACTCGAAGATGTACAAATTCTGAAGATTTTGGCATTCCTCGCATTGGATGCCCCGAATCTTCAGTTTTTGCCAACCCTCATGCTCACACTCGTGTCTGTCGCGAAGGTCGTCGTCGATGAGTCGAATTTGTGCAAAGTTGAGCGGACCATCAGCACGGGCGACCACTTGATCCAGTCGTGCCATTAGGCGATATTCGTCCCACTGTAGGCACGTGCAATTTTTCCATTCGACACGGCAGACGTAACAAAACTCTGCTTTGCAAAGGCATCTATTTTAACGCCCAGTCAGATTAGGAAGGTTGCCTAGAGCGATGTATGGTCTTTCGTCATGTGGTTGCATCCAAAATTCAACTCTATCATTCTCTTGCATTGTTCGCATTGTTTCCAGCCCTCAGTCTCGGCAAGCTCCATAAGGGAGATATAAGTAGGATCCTTTGGGCAGTCACCTTCATGGGTAACACCTTTGCATACAGAGCATGTCGACGAGCTACACTGCGGACATACCGCTTTGTCGTCCATTATCTGAGAAGGAAGGATGAACTTACCGCATCCGGTGTTGTGACAGTATGTCTTGTTTGTGGTGGCGTGTTCGACGATTTTCTCCTCGAATTGTTGGACTTAAATCTTGTTGAGGAAAGATTTTACAGCGTCAAGTGGGATAGGTACTTTGCAGCAGCGAGGTGGGAAGAGAGACTCGTCTTTCATTGCGAGCTCAAAAAGACCTTCGGTCTCATCAACACCATCGATGCCGCTGATGCAAAGGTTGCAGTAGCAATGACCACATGGCACCTTGATGAGATCACGGGTAGCGTGGCCATCTCCGCAGGCTATGCAGTACTGGATGCGATCTTCGTATCGTGTGAGAAGGTGGTCGAAGGTGGGTGTTAGTGATTCGATTGGAGAGGGGAATCGGTCTTCAGCTCCGTCAGCTTCGCCGAACTTTGTACTTATGTGGAAGTCCGAGAGTAAGAGCGCGTTGTTGCGTAACTCCTCGCGATAAAGGCCCAAAGCCACTTCAGCGTCTGTGGAACCATTTGATGTTGGGGTAAGATGAGGTTCTTGGTTGAGGCTCATCAGGTCTTCGAATTGGAGAGCAAGTACAAGATCAGCTGTGGCATGGTCCATGGTTGCGTCAAGCCAGCAATCCAACGATGAGGACAATGATGGGCGGTTTATATCGCGTATTCTGTTACGAATTGAGGTGAGGTGCTCCGGGCGGTGTTGAGTCGACGGCTTTGGAATATCTAGTATTACCGTCGACCATTGACTTTGCGAAGCTGTTAGCGGCGTTGACGCAGTGCAATAACACAATACAGAGCGAATTTACACTCGCAAGGCAATAGCACAACAAAGAGTGTCTCTATACTACACAAGGTAGAAGATGATGTGTAAGATGCTGTCTCATGAAGAAGAGGATGTAAGAGGTGACAAGAGTGAAATTGATGCTGATATGATGTGAGCCCTAAGCTGCACGGATAACGAGTAGACTCAGCTTCCAATCTCACTTCAGTCTCAATCAGAGTAGCTCTGGCTCTGCCTTAATGAGGGTCTCCGTGCTAGGTACTGAACAACAGATGAGTTCGTAATATGTTAGAATCGTAGCCATCAACAATTATGAGTAATATTTTATTAATGCTGGGGGAGTACACTTGTTCGATAATTCAGGCTCATTATTTCATGGGAATTGAGAAAGTTATGGTTTATCTTGAGCCGTCTGAAGATTGAAAGAAGCCACCAGAACCGGCTTTGCCTCTCAGGCGAAAGGATCGTAGTTCCATACAGAGATCTACAATATAATATCAGCAGCCAGCGAAGCATTTGCATCTGGACGAAACCTCCACCTTACTACCAGTGAGTCACTCGAAAACACTAGCTCTCCCGAACAGTACCTTTCACGGTCAGTATACGTACCAAGAGAACACAATAGGACTCCCTACCTGGCTCAAGACCAAACAACAAGACCTCTAGCCCGTCATGATCGCCTACAAAAGACCTGCCCCCAAGATGGGGCTCCTTGATAACGCATTCCACCATCAAGGAAAACGCCCTTTTCGTAATCTCCGCAAACGTCGACGTCTCGTGCGCATCGTTCCCCTTGACGTCAATTGTAACAACACAGCTTCCATGCTGCCACGATTCGGGCACCTTGAAGCCCGCCGACGAGCTTCGGCTGAATACCAACGGCGCTAGAGACTTCTCCCCTACGTGAATCTGCGCGATTATTTCTCGACATTCTTTGTAAATGATGGGCGGCAATTGCATTTCCTTTGCTGGATGCTGCTGCCAGCAGTCTAAAGTGCTGGAGAGAGAGCCGTTGAGGAGGGGGAGGAGGGGGAGGGGATTGAACATCATGCGTGGGATGAACAAGGAGAGGAGGGAAGTGGGCTCGGTCGTATATAAGGAAACAGGTCGTTCAAGTGGGTGATCTAAGTCATAAAATATTGGTGGAGACCACAGTGGAATCAGAAGACGTACCTACACAGCGCTGAAATTAATGACATCAGTATATGCGATATCATATGCGAGCTTGGCAATACTATGCGTCTAGCTCACACTCTGCGGTACAATTTTCGAAAGTGAGAGCGCTTGTCGGTGCATTCAGCGGAAGAACGCTACTATACTGCCGAGGGTAATCAACTATCCATCTTGTATAATCTGTTCACCCCAAACTTGATCAGACCGACGCTCACTCGATCGATCAGGCCTATCATGTTGTAACCTTGCGAGACTCAGGATCTGGTAGCTCGAGTTTTGCAGCCCTCGGTAGATTCCGATATAACACAGTCAGGGGTTTCCATTTGCCCTGTCTCGTCATCGAGCTATGTGTAAGTCAAGTCTTGAAATGGTCCAGCACTTGATACATGTCTCCATAACTTATTATGATCCTTCCCCTGCTTCTTTCTTGGCGAAAAGCCTTGATGCACCTGATCAGACCGAGTGACACATAATGCGATATATTGACTATATTGGATTGTACAACAGGAAAGGATCGACGTTAGGGTAATTTATATTTGGGAGATTGAGAATCAATCTCCCCTTACTATAATACATGTAACATTGATTTTGGACCTGCCGCAGAACTTGGTGATCGGTACTCTCCAACTTGAAGATCATTCTTGTCTCTGGCCTGTTGTACGAGCTGGTGCTTCAAGATCCGATTGAATTCATGAGGTTCCTCGCAATACACGACAGAAGAACAGTTGAGTCCTAGTATGAATTGGGGGGCGAATCGGGTTGATAATACCGCATTGGCATCTACCACCAGGATACCTATTGTACTCGCTGTGGTCGTCGAGAAAATGCCATCGAGTTTGCAGAAGCAGATATGCTACGGACTATCTCCGTTGATGTTGGAAGAGGAAGCCACAGCAATGATAGTGGCTTGCGTCCTGCAGCTTGTGTTCCTAGATGAAAATTCATCCATGTCTAACGTTTACCATGGCTTGTATCTAACTTGATTAGTCCTGGCGTCAATCGTTACTGTCCTCGATTTAAGATCACAATAATGTGAGGTTGCGTTTCAACGTCTGGTCACTTCCTCAAAGCAGAGTACGTTCCTTCGCAACCTACCCACAAGGGCTATGTCGGAATCAACAGCTGACCAATCGCAGGTACAGATACAAAGTCCGAATCTACAGACATCAATAGCCTCAAAATCTGCTCTTGGTGCCGTGTTCCTCGTCCTTAATCAGATTGGATCTCGAGCCCTTACTTTCATTGTCAATCAACTCCTCTTCCGCTATTTGAGCCCAGGAATCTATGGGGTAGCCGCACAGCTTGAGCTCTTTTCGGTATCCATCCTCTATTTTTCTCGTGAAAGCCTGCGGGTCGCATTGCAGCGACAGCGGAGCGATGATGATCCACAAGAGGTAGATAAAGAGGAGGCGAATGGAACGGTGCAAAATTCAGGAGGGGTAGTGACTAGCTATGGACCTACACAGAAAATGCAAGAGGCTGTCAATGTTTCACACATTGCCATCGGTATCGGGCTTCCTTTGACTATGATCTTCTCGCAGCTTTATCTATGGAGAGCCGATGCTGCCGTCCTGCAAACTCGCCATATCCATAGTTCGCTACGAATTTATGCTCTAGCTACAGTTCTCGAGCTCTGGAATGAGCCGTCCTATGCTATTGCCCAGCAACAGATGCTGTACGGCACCCGCGCATCAGCAGAATTTCTCGGATCTTTCACCCGTTGCATGGTTACATGTGCTTTAGCAATGTATGCTAGCAAGACCAAAAGCGACCTTGGAGTCTTACCATTCGCTATTGGGCAATTAAGCTATGCCATCATGCTCAACATCGTCTATCTCTCCAAAGTCCTGCCCATCTGCGCCCACAATGCTGTCTCGCTCCTCAACAAGAACATCGCCCACAATGACCGCTACTTTCTTTCACGCTTCTCGCGCCCTCTCGTAACAATAGCAGCAACCTTCTACGGCCAGTCAATATTCAAGCAATTCCAAACAAGCGGCGACGGGTACTTAATCGCAACCCTCACCACTCTCCCCTCCCAAGGCGCCTACGCCCTAGCAACCAACTACGGCGGTCTCCTCGCCCGTGTCCTCTTCCAGCCAATCGAAGAATCCTCCCGCTCCCTCTTCGGTCGTCTCCTCCCCTCCCAGCCAAAAAGTGGCTCCAAAATCAAACCCACAGAAACCAAATCCATCGCCCAAGCAAAGGCCCACCTATCGACCTTCCTCCATCTCTACCTCCTCCTCACCCTCCTCGCCATCACCCTCGGCCCACCCTTATCCCCACTCCTCCTCCGCACAGTCGCCGGCGCACGTTGGTCCACCACCGAAGCTCCCGCCGTACTAGCATCCTACTGCTACCTCATCGGCCTCCTCGCCATCAACGGCATCCTGGAAGCCTTCGTCACAGCGGTCGCTACGCCTTCGCAAGTGGGAAGACAGAACCTGTGGATGGCGGGGTTTAGCGTTGCGTTTGCCGGGACGGGGTTTCTGGTGTTGAGGGTGCTGGAGATGGGAGCGAGGGGGCTGGTGGTTACGAATGCGGTTGTGATGGGGCTGAGGATTTGGTGGAGTTGGTGTTTCGTGCAGGAGTATTTGAGGGGTGTCGGGGACCGGGGTTTGGATGTTTGGGAGATGGTACCGACGGGGGGGAGTCTGGCGGTGGGATGTGCGACGAGGTGGTATATGGGCGCCATGCTCGATAGCAGGGGTGAAGGAGGTGTGGAGGTCATGTTGCAGTGCGTGACGCTTGTAGGGCTTTGCGGCTTGGGTGTCCTGCTATGTGAACGCAGGTACTTGTTGACTTTGCTGCCGGATGCCGTGCTTGAGCGCTTTCCGGCAAGTGTCAAACGATATCATATGACGAGTATGATGGAAGATGGGAGGAAAGCCATATAGCTCTTGAATATTTCGTCTATTCATATCTACTTTCTTGATCCGACGATGGACCAATATGCATCGAACATTACTTATACCATCTAATGGAGATGCAAGACTTACCTACGCTAATCATCAAACTTAATCTTCGTACTCTTCTTCCCCTCCGCACCCGTCTCCTTATAAAAAGCCCCATAAGCCTCATGCCCCTTCTTCTTCACCGTCGTCCCAAACTTCAACAAATCCTCCGGAATCTCCTGATTAGCCGCCCTCAACACATTAATCAACGCCCCAGACTGCGCCTTATCATGATCCGTAAACAACGTAATCGCCAAGCCCTCCGCCCCAGCCCGTCCAGTGCGCCCGATGCGATGCACGTAATCTTCCACCGTCAACGGGAACGTCACGTTGACGACGACCTTGACGGCTGGGATATCGAGACCGCGGGCGGCGACGTCGGTGGCGACGAGGAGGGGACAGGTGCCGGATTTGAAGCTGTCGAGGCTGGCTTGGCGGGCTGCTTGACCCATGTCGCCGTGGATACCGACGACTTTGAGGCCGCGTTGGCGGAGGAAGCTTTCGATGCGCGCTGCTTCTTTTTTGTAGAGACAGAAGACAAGGATGCGGTCGTTTTTCTTGGCGGGTCCTTGATGTTGTTTGAGGATTTGTAGGAGTCGCTGCTCTTTGCCGTCGGGATCGATGACTTCGACTATTTGCTTTATTTTTGTGTTGGCGCGCAGTTCCCCGGTGGGGTTGTCTTCGCCGATGGAGATGTGGACGGGCTGCGTCATGAATGTTGCCGCTAGGTCGCGTACGGATGGTGGCCAAGTCGCTGTGAACATGAGTGTTTGTCTACCTGTTGTTGAGGTGGTCGATATGATCTTGCGGATTTCTTCTTCGAAGCCTTTGTCAAGCATGCGGTCTGCTTCGTCTAGGACGCAGTAATTCACGTTGCTGAGGTCAGCAGCACCTTCATTGATGAGGTCGTTTAGTCGGCCAGGCGTAGCGACGATGATGTGTGCGGTTTTTAGAGCTGAGCGCTGCTGGTCTTTGGGTACGCCGCCATATACGCAGACGGTGGAGAGGGATGCGGGTATGGCGAGACTTTCGATCTGGGTGTGTATTTGGACAGCGAGTTCGCGGGTTGGAGACACGATGACTGCTTTCGCTGGTGCACTACCTTTTGATGGGGAGGACGAGGCGGTTATAGAGCGTATGCAAGGAACACCAAAAGCGAGTGTCTTGCCGGAACCGGTTTCCGCCACGCCTATTACGTCGCGGCCAGAGAGTAGGAATGGCCAAGCGGCTGATTGGATAGGTGTGGGTCTGTTGAAAGATTTAAAGGGCGCATGGGAGGGCGTCGCGGTCTTAGGAAGATAGGTGAACTGCGTGATTGGCCGAAGAGGAGTTGAGGACGAAGGATCTTTGACCGTGATGAAGTTGGTGGCGAGGAAAGTGTCAATCTCAGCTTGAGGAAGCGCTGATAGGGATGGATCTTCTCGATAATCTTCTTTGGAGGAGGGAGTAAGGGTAGTAATCTTGGATTTGTCCCTGGTCTTTCCATTGGATGTCTTGACTGTGGGACTTGGGACTGATTGTTTTTCTACATTGGTATCATCCTCTGCATTTTTCGACAATTCGGACTGAGCTTTTTCCGCCTTGCGCGTAGTTTTGGCAGTACCATTCTCTTCTTCTCCCACATCAGGCTTGAGTGTCTTACCTGCCGCATGAAGGGTATGTCCATTTGCTAGCTTTTCTAGCTTCTTCAATCGTTTGGCCTCTTTCCTCTGTTTACTGGCACGATCGCTTTCAGGAACACGGCTAATACTTACGACGTTGTCTCCAACATCAGCCACTTTTGCTTCATAGCTTGGTTCTCCGTTGTGTCCATTTGTCTTCCCAGGCTTCTTCAATCGTTTTGCTTCTCTCTTCTCTGCTTTGGTCTTGCTCACGGGATCACCGCCAGAGCTTCCGTGATGCTCTCCAACATCCGTCAATTCGTTCTTTCTGTCAGTTCCTTCCCCATCTCCGCCTTTGACATTCTCAACTTTCTTCAGTCGATTGGCTTCTCCTCTATCCTCTTTCGCCTCGCTCACAGCAGCATTGCGAGGGTTCGGACCAGGCTCTTCAATAGCAGCTAATTTCAGGTCTTTTTCACTCTCTTGCCCGTTTCGACTATTGATCTTCTCCTGCTTCTTCTTTAATCTTTTCGCCTTTCTCCTCTCCTCTTTCGAGTTTTTGCTTGAAATAGCACGGTCATTTTCACCCGGTTCTTCGGCTGCCTCTTCTCGCCTACGCTTCTTGTTTGTTTTGCCATGGATCGTTCCATTATCGACTTCCGTCATGGCCGCGATGATTTTAGGTACGAAATCCCGCAGCCCACGCAGCACTATACAATAATGTCTAAGATTTTATTTCCTAGGCGGGGAAGGTTTGCCGAGAAGGAAGCGAAAGAACTCTTGGCGAACTTGGCAATGAAATACAGCATCAGAGCTCCATCATACGCCTCGTCTCCCGATATCATGGTCCTTATAATTGTACAGCGCTTTCGCAAGTAAGATCCCTATCTTCGGGTATGCTACTTAGATCTAGAGACGCCTCACATTTAATAGCATCTCTGCGAGTAAGTATCGCTTTCAACCCGATATTCTGGATCAAACCTGGACTGGCTGGGTCCTCGCAATACGGTAATTGGTGGTAATGCGGACGACGAGACACGTCGCAAGCACTCTTTCCGAAATTCATCAACGGCCCTAGATCATGAGTTCGTGATATCAAGATTACAAGGCCATTCCTGAAAGCGTCTGGCTGTAGTATGCGGGGGATGCGCGTGCCAAGAGCTTGAACTGAAGTCGGCCTGGGCATGACGACCTGGCGGAAGGGAGCCTCGGGGACAGATGGTGCATGACAACTCCAAGACCGCTGCAAGGATCCGACAGGTAATGGAGGGTCTGGAAATGGTGATTGGCGAGTGAGAGATGGGTTGTGCCCTGGCTTCCGAGGATCAATTGCTACACCACTAAACAATTGACTACGCTTTGCCAGGTTCATATCAACATTCCTCGTGACCTGTAGAAGCGATCATTTTCGGCGAGACCTATTAGCGTTCCGTGACTGCGCGTATCAGTCTGCCGATTGTGGGGACATATGGGGGGGGGGGCGCATATTGCTTTGCGACAAAACCAACGAAACGAATCGGGTAATATCGCCTCTGCGCTCCAGGAAATAGGGTGACCAATCAGAGGAGATTATATTGTATACGCCAAGACCCTGCTTATACCACTCGCATGCCTTAAAACGTGGGTTTCTCCCTTGAGACACACTGCGCGTCGAGTGCCATCGAGCGCCACATATGCATGATCGCTATATTCGATAAAGCACTCCGCCCCTCATGACAATGGGCCAGATTAATGATGATAGCCCTCTTCCGACTATTCAGCTTCTTGACCGTCCTGCTCTTCACTTCCACCGCCAACTGCACCCTCGGTATAAATTGTCGCGGCTCCTCCCAATGTTCGGAACTGTTCATTAACATTGAAACCAACCACCTCATCCCTACCTTCAACACCCTCTTGACGAACGGCTCTGGGCCAAACTTCCCCGGTGGTCCCCTGGGACCAAACGTAATATACCACTCCGGTGACCTCATCGCCTGCGCCGAAAACGCCAAGTGGGCAGCTGGTTCGGTCTGCGTGTTTATGCAAGGAAACGTACCAGCCGAGGGTGTTCGAGGGTCCGTCATTATCGAACGAATGAGCGATTTAGCCTACCATTGCCATGGAATGTGTGGCAGCGTGCCGTTGAGTGGGGACAACAATCCCTACAAGATTGGGTGGTTGACGGTCAATTACACCTATCGGAAAGGCTGCAACGGGATTTGTGCTCTGCCATATGGGCATCATAACGGTAATGGGACAGGGACATCCCAGATGGGTCCGGTGGAGATAGCGACGGGTGGCGGCTCTTTGTCTGTCTCACGGGTGCGGCGAGCACAAGTGGATATAAGACCTGAAGGAAATGGTGATCGAGGTGCTAGTAGTTGATGGAGTAGAGCCATTGTTGCAAATTAAGATCATCAGAATCCAATCCATTAATAGACTCTCCACTGTGCCTAAATAAGCTTGACTGGATATCACATCATGAATGATAGGAGTTTATTTGACCATAGATCGAATCTGACGAGGACCTGCTTAATCAAGATACTTGGTCCTTGAACGGGAGAGTCCCGTTTTTCATCCGACAAGCATTCTTCAGTATCGCTTTCTCGGCAAATAATTAAGCTGTCCACTAAGTATGAAAACCTATGCACCAGGAACTAAACCATACAAGCCTCCATATTTTCGCCAAAGAAGACCAGAACAGATGCTTGGTATACTTACATGGCATGTCACGTATGCAGTTGGTATTTCTGTACGAGAAGCTGCTGAGAGTAGTATTAGTCGATTCGGTGGACACCTAAGTAATCGCTGAAATTATCCACTAGTAAGTTTCATTAGCGTACTAGCTCTAGCTCTGATTCGAAAGCGCGATAAGCGCTCGAGGCCCTCCATGCGCTCCAAGAACTAGGCCGAGGAAGGCAAGATCGCACTCCAATTGCAACCACAAACCCCTACAAACATGGCCAACAGAATTAGCAAGCTGCAGCGTTGATTGTCTTCGTGATGGCATGGTAGCAAGCTTGAGTGGCCAACATGGAATTACGCCTCGGTTGGAGCGATTCGCGTTGAAGGTGTATGGCTGAAACATTACCCTACCCTACCCCTGTGCCTGTGCCTCATTAAGAATCCTATTAAGTTAATGGATTGGTGCCTGTCCCGTTAGCGCGTGCTCAAGACTGTTGGTGTCAACCTCCGCACAGGAACGGAGATATAAGGTACATTGCTGACATGCAGGCGTGCGGTCGGCTTTGAGATCTCCTTGTAATATTTGGGAATTCGTTATCATGCTGCTGTAGGATTGAGATATCAGATTTCAGGAATCTACGAGCTCCTTGGAATTTCCCTACACAACAATCTATTAGGCGAAGTAGCCTTGCTCAATTCTACTGCTAATTATTGCGAGGAATTTGTTTGGACCTTTCAGCGAAGAAATAGTCGCTGTTCAACATGTTCTCCCAATTCTTACAAGGCGGGGGCCTCTATCCATCATTCTCTGGGCTTTCCACACTCGTCATACTACTCGTTGCATGGCTATCGTGGTATACTTGGAGGTTCGTTCTTGCGCCTGCACTATATCCACGAGAACCTAAGGAGAAGCCATATTGGATACCTGGTGCGCTCTTCCATGGGAGAAGAATCGTTATGTATAGTCTACTAATGTATCTGCCTCATAGTAATCGGCATGTGTAACGACCACCTCAATGGGTTCAGAGCTTATGGGTATTTGCAGGACATGGGATCAGCTTCTTCAAGGACAGCGAAGGAACGTTTAAGGAGTCTAGGTAGGGGAAACACAAACACGCTTGTCGTGCTGACCCATGCTTAGGTAATTGAGTGACTGTTGTGGCTAAGGCTGTGCAGGAAATACTTTCACGATGACCGCAAACCATTTGCAATTACCGTCATGGGACAACGACTGTATGCCGTCACATCTCCGCAAGATATCTCGATAATCTACAGGAACACCACAACTCTTGGATTTGACGAATTTGTCCGGGATACTATGCTGTCGCTAGGCGCTAGCCAAGACGGCGTACGTAAGATGTATGAGAGCCCGAGATATGAAAACAGCGATACCTCGGGCAAAGGAAATATCAATCGCCTTCACAAAATCTTGGCCCATGCTGGAGAGGACTATTACCGGCAGCAGCTTCTTCCTGGCAACCTCCTGGATCAATTATGGGAAAATATTGAGAGCCGAATCTTCCAGGCACTGAGCTGGGAGGGCTTCCCCAAGCAATGTACTACATCCACTGGCGAGGGTACCAAGACACTATCGCTCCAGTCATGGTGTCGAGAAACACTCATTCGCTCTGTGAGCGCGGCGGTTTTCGGCGACCGACTTATACAATTGGAGCCGCGCCTAGTAGACATCTTCAAGACTTTTGATGACAACAGTTGGAAGCTCACATATAAATTGCCTCGTAGCCTGGCTAAAGAGGTACACGTTGCGAAGGATAAGATCGTGGTTACGTTCGTCGATTATTTTGCGACGCCAAGAGACCAGAGGGCTGGAGAAACCTGGCTTGTCCGAACGTTGGAGACCGAGATGAGGAAGATAGAGGTTTCGGATCATGATATTGCAGCATTGTTTGGAATGCCATTCTGGGTGTAAGTCTCATATCCAAACCTTATGATCTGAAGTCGACAACGCATTTATTGCGTTCAGAGTTCAATGAAGGATCATCAGCCGGCTGAAAGAGAGAAACAGGATCAATAGCAATGCCTATAAGCTTTGCTTCTGGATGATGGCGTACATCATTCATGACCCTTCCCTCTACAAAGCCATCCGTAAAGAAATCGATCCGGCAGTCTCGAAAGGCCAGGCAGGATTAGTGTCTCGACTAGAAGACTGTCAACGACTAGTAGCCATCTACCACGAAATCCTGCGCCTGAACACAGCTTCGGCCTCCATCCGCTCCGTCGACGCGCCAACCGATCTTGGTAGTGTGACCATGAGCGCCGGTGCCAAGGTCCTTATCCCATACCGCCAACTCCACCTTGACGAATCTGTCTTCGGCGACAACGCCGCGCAGTTTGACGCCGAACGCTTCTTCGCACGTCCTGATTTGAGCAAGAATCCGAGTTTCCGGCCCTTTGGAGGCGGCACTACCTACTGCTCCGGACGCCATGTGGCGAAGAGGGAGATCCTTACTTTCGTTGCCGTGGCGCTCCATCAATATGATATTGACGTTGCTGCTGGAACGCTGGATCACAAGCCTCAAAGCTTTCCAAGATGTGATGTGAAAAAGCCTTGCTTGGGGGTCCTGCCGCCAGTTGCTGGGGACGATGTCAATGTGGTCGTACGGAAGCGGAGGTCATGATGTACAGCAGTTGTAGGGCGAAACATTTGAGAGATTGTCCGCTCCTAGCTTCGTGAAGGTCGTTTTGTTGAAACCACTGACGTCGAACACTCTTCCTGCCATTGCTGGCCCTCTTTTCTGCCTTGTCTTTACTGATACTTTTGCCGTCATTTTCTCTGGAATTGCAATATCCCCCATTGAAGCAAGCCACTCTTACCACCCTCGATCCAATGCCGCAAGCCCACCTTCATGTTCTTTACATAATCACATGAAACTTTTCCCTTAAGCTGCTCTTCGCGAAAGTCCAGCTCTTCCAATACCCGACTGTAATGCCTTATCATCTGCTCCGTACGATCCTCAAAGTTCGCACTGGAGAATCCCGACTCAGCAAATGCCTCTTTGTATGCGCAATAGTCACCAAGACTATCGAGCTTCAGTCGCCGCAATATCGGCGCCAACGCTTCGGAATGCCTGCTGGAGTTGGGCGGCCCGACAGCCATGGGGTCCGTGAAGATGACTCGACCTTCGGCTTTCGTAACCCTGCAAACTTCCTTCACGACAGCCTCCCTGTCCCCGGAGTGCAAAAAGGCATCTTGACTCCACACAACATCAAATACACCGCGTTCACACGGCACGTGCTCAAAACTCCCCTCCACAACCTCCACCAGCCCTTCCAACCCAGTTTCTCTCGTCATCTCCCGATTCCGTTGATTCTCCACTTCCGAAAGATTCAGACACATCACCTTACACCCGTAAGTCTTTGCCAGGTACCTCGCCGCGCCCCCGTAGCCAGCTCCCATATCGAGAATACGTGTCGAGGCGGTGATAGGCGCAAGGAGAGAGGCCATGTGCGAGACGGTGCGTTGAGAGGCTGCGGCAATAGAGTCTGAGGGGGAGTCGTAGAGACCGATGTGGATGTCTGAGCCTCCCCAGATGGTACGGTAGAACGTGTCTGCATCGGACGAATCGTAGTAGGTGCGGGCTGTGTCAGTGGCTGCTAAGACAGCAGAGCTTGGTGATGGAGCTGGCATTGTGGGACCGAGATGACGATTTACGGTCTTGACGGTTGGTCAATGGTGATATCTGTATTGTGGTTGATAGGCTGGATATAAGCCCGGCTACGTGCTTCAGTTGTTAGCTGATAGGATATACGGTCAAGCAATGGATAATGCAAGATATCCATTCAAGTGAATGCAAGGTAAGACGAGGTCATGAATCCCCAGACAATGGGCAAATACGCATGCGATCGATTCATTCCTCTGGAGGAAATAGACTCTAGAACAATATCTGGACTGTAATCTGGGGAGGCTTTCAATTCTTGACTGCGAGACCAAGCCAGCCAATTACAGAAATTCTAGCCAGAGCAAAGACGTTGAAACATTAAGGGAGCCCTTCAATAATCATGGACACAGAAGAGCTTGTTCGACATTGGGTTGCTATGACAAGGAAAGCATCCTCTGGGCGTTCCATGTCTTAGAAATAGTGTGTGAAGGCAGAAGGTTTCGTCGTTGACGGCGTGGCACGAGCACAAAACGAGACACCTCCCACTCACACTTGTTGCAAGCCTTCCAAAGAATCAGTAGACTGCGTGAAGAGAGTAGTGTCTCCCAATACCTACATTTACCGATGGGGTTCTTTGTATCATGTTCGTACGTTGAACTCCGAGATATTCTGCCGGCGGAGAACCTCGCTTAGCTCCCGCGCTAGACCGTACCTAGTCCCACGATGAGTCTTGGACATCACCTCGCTTTGGACGACGTCTTTCATCATCAACAACTCCAAATCATCCGAGATGTAAGCTAGCTCGTTTCTACAAAGCTCTCTATTGCTCCCTCTGCACTTACATGTCCTATCTGCCTACCTGTTGGGAAGGCACGAGCTCATGAATGACCACGCCCCATATCATCTGCTGTACACCCCGCTGACGCATCCGCTCCTTCAGGGTTAATTTACGCACCCAAAAGCGCCTTGCGGCCTCCGTCGTTGGCTGCGGGAAGCGCAAGATCTGGCTCGACCCGAACGAAACCAGCGAGATCTCGAACGCCAACTCTCGTCAGACCATCCGCAAGCTTGTCTCTGATGGCCTCATCATCCGCAAGCAGGTCACCATGCACTCACGTGCTCGAGCAAGAGAATTGACTGCTGCGAGGAGGATTGGTAGACACAGGGGATTTGGAAAGAGGAAGGGTACTTCGGACGCTAGGATGCCACAGTATGTCATCGGTCTTCGGAACTACGTAGGTGCCAACAAGTGACTGACCGTTCCATGCAGACAAGTCATGTGGATGCGTCGTCTTCGTGTTCTCCGCCGCCTCCTAGTCAAATACCGTGCCTCGGGCAAAATCGACAAGCACCTCTACCACGAGCTTTACCACCTGAGCAAGGGTAACACATTCAAGCACAAGCGTGCGTTAGTCGAGCATGTAAGCCATCCCTGTCGTGTATGATGGCCGCACGGACAGATCCCAACTAACGCTTGCCCCACCAGATCCACAAGGCCAAGGCCGAGAAACAACGCGAGCGTATTCTGAAGGAGGAGATGCAAGCTAAGCGTGATAAGACTAAGGCTGCTCGGGACAGGAAGATGGAGCGGGTTAAGGACAAGCGAAATGCAGCGCTTGCTGGTGATGAAGAAGAAGAGAAGGCGGAGAAGACCGAGAAGAAGTAGGAAGGCACAATTGCAGGTCGTGCTGTGTGCTGATCGAGTCCGAGCAATTCATGTTGTTCAAAGTGCATTTAATAGTGATGTTATGAGACATGCTACATTGATGATGCGAACAATAGTACGGGATGATTAGGTCTTCGGAGTCCAGCATAGCCAATGAAATTACCTGTTAGGTATCTCTATATTTTGAAAAACAAAACCCTCTATCCATTCGCTTAGTATATCGCTATGACAACATAAACACTATGGTTACGTATAGGTCGTTCCATTCTGGCAACACTATGGGCCTTCAACGGGTCTAAGTTTACCTAGGTAAGGAATTATATCTGATTTACGCTAGGCTGGTTTGGATCAGGCTCGGATTTAAGCCTTTTTGACCGTTGAAGACGTGAGCCTCTTTCGTTGCGCAGCGTATAGACTTGTTGCGTACCTCAGATTCCTTCGTAGCCATGGCCTCGCCCTCCTCGTCTCGAAGTCCTCCCCGAAAGGACAGTCATCATGATCGCTACCACAAAAAGCCTTCGTCGAGGAAAATACGGCGGAAGGACGACAACGATCTCGAAGACCGCTGGGGTGATGAGGAGCACGTAGAGGAGGAAGAATTCGTTCAGTCGCCGCCTAAGCGCGTTCGCCTGGATAATGGCGCCCCTGAAGTTCCGGAGGGAGAATTGGAACTCGATGAGGAGACAAGAAAGGAAAGGGAAATGGAAAGAGACCTCGCGGAGCGAGACGATTTCGCGAGGAGGTTGAATTTGAAGGACTCCGAGAAAACAAAAAAGCTTGTGGAGGACAGATCATCAACGAAAGAGGGACAGGAAGTAGCTCGGCGGCGAGCCCTCGCTGAAGATGCAGCCGCAAGACAAGCGGCCATGCCAGACCTACGAGAGAGGTCGAGACAGGAATACCTCAAGAAGCGGGAGACAGAACGGTTGGCCTTGCTACGGAAGCAAGTAGCAGAGGAGACGGCGGAGCTGCGAAGCAACCCAGATTTGACGCGGAGGGAGAAGGACGAGTTCGCAAAGAATAGAGAAGTGCTCTCGATCGCAGAGGAAAGGCTACGGATTGACGATCACCGTGATGGGTATGTGATGCCCGAGGATTACATTACCGAGAAGGGTAAGATCGATAGAAAGAAGAAGGAGGAGGCGCTCTATAAGCGTTACGTTGACAGGGACGAGCATGGCCAAGAAAGGTACGTTACAGAGCAGGAGGAATGGGAAAGGGAGCAGACTGCGAAAGCGAAAGCCCAGGTTTCACAAAGTGAGAGGGTGGACGAGGGTGAATACGACTACGTCTTCGATGATGCGCAGAAAATCAATTTTGTTCTGGACACGAGGCTGGAGAGTGATGGGAAGCCATTAAGTAAAGAGCAGAGAGCGTTGCAAGAACAGTTGAAAGCAGCCGAAGCGAAGGCTTCTTCGATCGAGGACACGCGCAAAAGCTTGCCAATATTCACGTACAGAGATGGGCTACTTGATGCTATATCTCAGTACCAAGTTCTCATCATTGTTGGAGAGACGGGCAGCGGGAAAACTACCCAAATCCCTCAATACCTCCATGAAGCGGGCTACACCAAGGATGGCATGAAAGTGGGCTGCACGCAACCCAGGCGAGTGGCCGCTATGAGCGTAGCAGCGCGTGTGGCAGAGGAAATGGGTGTCAAGGTGGGCAACGAGGTGGGCTACTCGATCCGCTTTGAAGATGCCACATCGGACAAGACTATTCTGAAATACATGACAGATGGTATGCTGCTGAGAGAATTCTTAACCGAGCCAGATCTTGGAGCATATTCGGCCTTGATGATCGACGAAGCCCACGAGAGAACACTTCATACAGATATCCTGTTTGGGCTGGTCAAGGATATCGCTAGATTCAGACCAGAGTTGAAACTCCTCATCTCGTCCGCTACTATGGACGCTCAGAAATTTGCGAAATATTTTGATGATGCTCCAATCTTCAACATTCCTGGAAGGAGATACCCGGTCGACATTCATTATACTCCTCAACCCGAGGCTAATTATCTCGCCGCCGCTGTTACAACGATCTTCCAGATACACATCACTCAGCCAAGAGGGGACATCCTGGTGTTTCTAACAGGACAAGAGGAGATTGAAGCAGCCGAGCTGAATCTCCAAGAAACAGCGAGGAAATTAGGCGCCAAAGTACCGGAGATGATCATATGTCCAATTTATGCAAATCTACCGTCCGAGCTACAGAGTAAGATCTTCGAACCGACACCTCCTAGAGCCAGGAAAGTCGTCTTGGCCACCAACATTGCTGAGACCAGTCTAACGATTGACGGGATCGTATATGTGATAGACCCAGGCTTTGTCAAAGAGAATGTCTACAATGCACGAACTGGTATGGAGTCATTGGTAGTCACGCCATGCTCGCGCGCTTCTGCGAATCAAAGGAGTGGACGTGCAGGCCGAGTTGCTCCTGGCAAATGTTTTCGTCTCTACACTAAATTTGCCTTCCACAACGAGCTCGATGACTCCACAATGCCAGAAATCCAGCGGACAAATCTCAACAGCGTCGTTCTTCTGCTCAAGTCTCTTGGTATCAATGATCTCATGGAGTTCGACTTCATGGATGCTCCACCTGCCGAGACTCTCATTCGTGCGCTCGAGAACCTCTACGCTCTAGGCGCTCTGAATGACAAAGGCGCGTTGACTAAGCTTGGTCGACAGATGGCCGAATTTCCAACAGACCCCATACTCGCTCGATCCATCCTTGCCGCCGACAAACACGGCTGTGTCGAGGAGGTCCTCTCTATCATCGCCATGCTAGGCGAATCCGCCTCACTCTTCTACCGTCCCAAGGATAAGAGACTCCTAGCCGACAGCGCTCGAGCACGCTTCACCATTAAAGAAGGCGGCGACCACTTCTCGCTCCTCAATATCTGGAACCAATGGGTCGACAGCGACTTCAGCTACGTCTGGTCCCGCGAGAACTTCCTCCAGCAGCGAAGCTTGACCCGCGCTCGCGATGTGCGAGATCAATTGGCCAAGCTGTGCGACAGGGTGGAAGTAACAATCACCACCGTCGGAACCAACGATCTCGTTCCCGTCCAGAAATCCCTCACGGCCGGCTTCTTCCCCAACGCAGCGCGCTTGCAACGTGGAGGCGACAGTTACCGCACGGTCAAGAACGGCATGACGACCTATTTGCATCCCAGTAGCACGCTCTTCGAGGTGAACCCGAAGTGGCTCATTTTTTACGAATTGGTGCTTACATCGAGGGAGTACATGAGGGGGAACCTACCGATTCAGCCAGAGTGGTTGGCGGAAGCCGCACCGCACTATCATAAGAAGAAGGACCTGGAAGCATTGGGGACTGATAGGAAAATGCCAAAGGGGCAGGGAGCTGCAGGCGCCAAGAGCAAAATTTGAGCTTCAGACTACCAGCTCTCTGCTCAGAGGCCTCAAAGAGCTCATGCTTTAATATCATACGTTGTACTTATTTCTTCCGACCCTACACTCTACCTAAGAAGCTTGCCAATACGTATGAAACACCTACCATCGCGGCTGCTGCATACGCCCCCACTATCAAAAACGCCTTTTATCATGCTACCACTTGTCTCATCACCTTCCCGGTCGTACTATTCCCACAGCACGTGCTTTGAATTCTCGAGTCACGTTGAATTGTACTGTATCTACATAAATCCATACTACCATACATATCACACCATCTCTCCGAATCCAACTCTCCCCACTCGCAACCTAACGTACGACACAGTCTATCCATTCTAGCCATCGAGCCACGATCCTTCTCTACCAGCCCTCCGAATCCACATTAAAGCGCAAGAGCTGCATTCCCCACCGCAAAGATTCCAACGCTATCGATGACAATCATCTACAAATCACGACAGATTACCTTTCAACCGTATATCGATCGTATCCTCCATCCCATCCACACCGTCGTTACCCCGCTAGCCCTCTCTTTTCACCCTATCGTCTGCGATTTTTAGCACTAGGCTCTTCTCAGATATCGTCCCAATCCTCTCTATAGAATCAAACCTTGAATTCCGTTCACGATGGCGAAGAAGTGCCGCTTTTCACCAACGAGCGATACTAGAAAAGCGAATACTGTTCGAGTACCAGCCAGTCAGCTAGATGAATGGAGAGATGCTGTTTTGTGGAGTTTTGGACGTGCTACGGGTTAGCGTCTTATGTGATTGATATGATATGTGTTAAGGTGGATGATTGGGGTCTGGGGTTGGATGAAAGGAGGGTTGTACTTGTTCATGGAGAAGTTTGTGGAAGGGTGAGGGAGGAGTTTGGGAAACGGTGGGGATGCAAGATTCTGGTACGGGTTTATTGAGGATAGGAAAGACGATAATGCGTTTGTGGACTTTTGACGCTGCGCGACTGGTCGTGGTTAGGAGGAGGGAAGGTTGAATAGGGGCACGGTGATGTTTCCGTGACAATCGTTAGCGCAATAAGGAACTTGCAGGATCAATTATTGAGAAATTCGATTGAAAGATTTGTCCTGTTCGAGGTCAGACCTGAAGGAACAGAACACAAATTCTCAATGTGTCTCACGGAAATATTGACAAAGAGGTCATACTAAGGAAGGGGTATCCAAACAGTTGTATTGCTAAAAGAGTGCGTTGCCGTCAAGTCATCAATCATCATTGTCATCCAACCCTGGAGGTCTCATTTCTGGGTCAGGCCAGTCCTCATCTTCGCCCAGACCCGGCCACTCTTTCATCTCGTTAGCAGCATCAAGATTATCCTTGATAACACAGGGATCAGTGTCTCGTCCTTGACAAATCTTTGCCCTTCCCAGATTTTTGAAGCGCGGGCCAAGAGGACCGCTGACGTAATGGTACGCTCCAAACAACCCATATTGTCTGGCGTCATCCAGAGGATAGAATCGATCGCCCCAGTGACCATTGAAGTAGAACCACTCGGTGGGAGCATGAGGTGTCACATTCGAGGCGCGTAGATCGTCAGCGAGATAATCGTACGTGTACATATGAGAATTCAACGCAGGATCCCAAAGAGGTCCTCGGTCTGTTTCGTCGTGGAGTATACCGAGAGGTAGCACGTACGGGTGCGAGCCTGGGGTTGCATACATGGCGTGGGTTCCCGTGGCAGAGTATACCACAGGCTTTACTTGGTCAACGATCGGATACCACGGTCAGGGAATGTTACGATACTTACCCGCTTGCCGATCTTTTCCACTGCTGAGTAGTTGTACGCCTCTCCAAAATAGTGTTCACTGTAGAAAACAAGCTTGGGTATGCCATGCTGAAAGCGGATGAGTGAATGCTCCCAATCGCCGACGTGATTGCCGAAGCGTATGTTGAACACAATGTTCCCAAGGTTGTAGCTGTAGAAGTAAAACCAAAAGGCATCCACGATACCATTACCTTTGTTTACGGTAAGAAGCACTGCTGGAGCATCACTTCGTCCACCGTGACTCTGAGCTCCCAATTTTCTGAATTGAGGCCGAGCTCCAGCTTGTCCCATGTTGACCTCCTCTTGTTCTTCACCAAAATCGTCTGGTATGTTCTTCTGTCCCCCAAGCCAATCTGGCCTTTCTTCCACATTGTCATTGCTTGTCAAATATACATTACGGCCTTTCTCAAAATTGTTCAAGTCATTCAAATTGGTTAAATTTGAGTATTGTAATCGGCCTTGTATAGGGGTATAGTTCAACTCGGGCGTGACGTGGAAGAGGTGCTCGGCAATGTCACATGGCCAGAACTGCTCTTCGGAGTACAAATGAACAAGAGGAGCATAGTCTAGGACGTACTGAGGTATCTCGTGAAGTATGTGAGAGTCGTTGGACAAGTCCTCAGGTTGTGTTATTATGGATGAACAGTCGTCCAGATAGTCATTCCTATCTTTAGTCCGAGCGTCGCAGAGACGCAGCCAACCGCAGGCTTTGGACGTATCTCGCATCTCATCGTAGAGGATCAACAACGAGTCAATGTGAAAGAGCAATGTGATCACGGAAAGACAAATTGCAAGGTTCACCAGATTGCTCCGACTCGTGACCGACTTTGTTTTTCGGACTTCAGTAAGACGATAGCTGGGTGGTCCTATCTCTTTCTCCTTTCCGGGTGTTCCTAGGTAATCGTAATCCATCTCTCCCCCTGAATCCAGACCCTTCTCGAGAGATCCTAGTGGGCGTCCCATGTCCGTTATCTCAATTGCCGGCGTCCGCTCTCCCAGGCCTTTTTGACCGTCTGGACATCAAGCTCGGGTTAACTTCAATGTTTATGAGGAAACAACAGTGGCTATGATAGAAAGTGTTGCTGGGGGTTATCGCCAAAATGTAAGGCGAAGGTTATTCGGACTATTCCAAAATTAGCAAATGCATCTCTGGAATGTGAAGCTTAGTGGCAGGATCATTGGGCAAAGAAGTCATCAGAGCTTCGAGTGCAATGATTCGGTTCGAACAAATTGGAAGCTGGAATAGAGAGACAGACCAGCTCGGGCACTTACTAAAGGCGTCCAAGATCTGAATTTGCCCTCCTCAGTAGTGAATAGTGTTAGTAAGAATGCTTGTCCAGAAGCCCAGATCGCCAGCTCTGTTGAATAGGTATACGAACACTTGACTAAGAAGTATATGGGTTCTAGAGCGACCATGCACAAGTGGTTTGAAGCGCAAAGGCGCGTCATGTAGTCCGAACATGAGCTTCTTAGCGGCGCTTATGATCAGCACTAAGATAAGATAAGGGAAAACTAAAGTACAATACTGAATGTGACCAGCTAGGTTCCAATTACATGTCTTTCAAATGGCTCAAAGTGTTGTTGATGATGTTGTAAATACTCCAGCCAGAGCTTCTTAAAACAATGTCAATTTCACCGTTCTGTTGAAGGTTGTGACAACGATTAAGTTGTCCAAGATGAGGAGTCGCAGAGCAAAACGTCTCTTCGTTGTAAAAGGCTGTGGAAAATTACCTACTTGAAGATTCCTTTTCAGACGAATTACCGACCGTAACCTCTAGGCATGGCAGGTGGCTCGCACCCTGAGGACCTTGATGTGGAGGAGAACGACTCGGAATGGGAATATGAGTACCATGATACAGAAACAGAAGTGAAGCGTATAGAAAATCCCGCTTGATTATGAAAGCTCACGCCCGGTAGAGCTTCTATGTAACACTCGATCTCTCCTCTGCCATGAACTCCTATCGTACCAGGAAGCAGAAAGACCCGAACGAGTCGAAATCAGCAGCCGAAGCGCCGAATGCCATGACCCAGGAAAACGAAGAAACCCCTGATGCACCCGACGTCACGAATCAGCAAGAAGGGACAAACCTTGACGGCACTGATCCGATTAATTCTATGTCTATGTCTAAATCTAATTCTAATGGCGACAAGGAGGCCGAGCCAGCTTCAGACCCCTCAGATCGCATCCAAATACTCGATCTACATTCACCCAATCCCATTATCGCCTATCAAAACCAAATCTATTCTTGCGAATGGACATCCACAATTGGCACAGACGTCCTTCTCACAAGTCCAGGTCCTGACTATCCTCATCCTATCCTCCGAGAAGAACCAGGTGTATCCGTAGTCGCAACAACAAGTATCAAACTCTTCGGTAGACCAACGCAGATCATGCCTCGTGAGAGCAAAGAACCAACACCTGCTCCAGATCAAGCGACACCAGTCAAGATCCCCATTAACGTGACCTCCAGGAAAGCCCGCCAAAACCAAGCCAAATTCCTAGAACGACTGATCGCCATCAAAGCCGCCAAGGGCGAAAAGGACGACGTGACAGTGTATGCGCAAAAAGTGAACCAAGGCTCCGCACGGCGAACTCTGCCGCAGGTACCACCGGCCAATGAAATCGCGAACGCGGATACAGATCCGGGGGACGAAAGCGTACCAACAACGCCGACAGTGCGACGTGCGAATACCAGAGGCCGTGGCACAAGTAGTCGAGCTCGTGGAGGCAATTCGCGAAGATCCGGTCTCCGGACAAAGAAAGGAGGACTGTTCAAAGATTATAGACCTCAACTCTTCCCCACCGAAGGCGCAGGCAGCAGTCACCAGCCCTCGCCCACGCCGTCCAGCTGGCACCAGCTCTCCCCCTCTCCCAGCAATGATGACGGTAATATCGTACAGCCGAATACTGCAAACTCATTCAGCACTCCACCCTCCGTCCCACCACCGGGCTATCGTCCACCAGTGTCGCGCCCGAATATCGGTCCTCCGAATACCGATCGCATGAGTATTGATACTGCTCCCAATGTGCCGCCAGATCCAGGTGAGGCGAGTAGGAACCCGGATGCAGATCCAACGCATTTGTCAACTCTTCCGATGGTGGAGAGCGGGAGCGAGCAGAGAGTTTCTGCCACCGAACGCGAAGCTGGCGGGCCCAGCCCGCTTGGCTGTGAGGCGAAGAGCTCCGTTGGTGGTGGTGTTGGTGATGATGATGGTGATGGTGGTGATGGTGATGTTCATCTGGTTGGCGCTGTGGTGAGGGGCTCCGCGAGTGATGTTGAGATGGGGGATGGGTGATGAGATCGATGACTTCGGAGAGGCTGGCTGTGCCATCTCCTTGGACTTCTCGGATCGCTTCCATTGCCACGTGAGGCATGTTGATGTAAGGTGATCAAGTCGTTTGCCTTGGATATGAAAGATTGAAAGAAGAAAGAAGCAGGCAGTAGGCTAAATGATTGTCGGTTGCAATGAATGAAACAGAGGTATGAAGATTATATTGTTACAACGGGGTTTGAATTTCTTGCCACGAGGAAAAAAGTATAAAACCAGCGGTTCCCACACTATATACCAACCAAGCTTGAAACAGGCAGCACACCTGTCTCACAAATCATATCGCATCACCACAGCAGCCTACGCGCCAGTCGTATATCGCCTCACATTGGTGGCTTCTATGAACTGGCGGGACTAAACCCAAACGAGCCCCCCTGGAACCGTACGCGCAGCGCATATAAACAGCCGTCCATCCCCATCCCTCCCACGCCAACCGCTTCGCGCCCAAATCGTCAAGCTAGCACTCTAATCACCTAGAACCAGTCGTTGTGCGTGGGATGCGAGGCCGAAGGAATCAACTCCATGTCATTCGCGTGCGAGATTGAACAATCGCTAGACGCTAAAGCTGGCTGGCTGAGATGAAGAGTATGTATGGCTATGAGCGCGAACGCGGAAGATATTGTCATATCAGATGGCTGGCTATTCTTGAATGGCGCGATGATGACAGGTGTGGAGATCTGTAGACGATTGACACGTGGTAGTGTCGTCTGTCGCAGTATATCCATCCTTAGACTTGTTTATTTCATTGAATGCTAAGATCTTCAGGATCTCGTGGCAAATATGCCACGTTCATTCGGAACGTTGTTTGTGATCCATGGTAAAGCCCGCCCAAGGCATTGCCTTTGTTGGTATCATCACAGACTTTTCCTCTCGAGCTCTCCAGTCGCTTCGCAACAACCCATCTCTTATCACTGTGGCACAGTCGCTTCAATGCTTTATGAGGACAATCTCCCAAGATACCATTTTCCTCGTGCAGAGTAAGATTGCGCCACAATAGGCGCATGAACAAAATACCTTCGGATGGTCTGCTTGGCTTCATCCGTGCCTCCTGACAGCTAGACAAATTCTTTGACTCGGTTACGGAGAATAACAGTACCCACCTCACCCTCCCCTTTCCTCAATTCGATATTTGCCAAACGTCTCAAGCAAATCAAGCACTCTGATACGGGCTGCAATGGCCTGCTCTGAATATGAGACATGCCAGTTCCCATAATGAACCTTGCAGGCTGCAACGCGCCAGCGACATTTGTCACCAAAGATTGTCGGTTCAGACGCTCAAGCCATTATAATTCGTAGCCCATAAGCAGTGAAAGAACGTGCCAGGAAATGAGGGAACAAGAGTTAGTCCTCAGAAAATGGTTCCCTGGATATGTTATTTTTAATTCAGGTGCTCGTACAAGTCTCGTCCTATTGTTGACGAGGTGATGAATGCTATTCATAGATAGCCAGCTAGTCCGAACATGTAGACGAGCCTCCAACTAATCTGAAGGCATAACAACCGCCCAAACCGCTTGATCTGCCCGAAGTATGGAGAAGCACATCATACACAAAGTACGGCATATAATGCTAATGAGTTGATGAATGTTGAATCAGCAAAATAGCAGCGCAAAACAATAACAATCGCTTCGTTAATCTGCACTCTTATCCGTACTGGCCTCATGCTTGGGCCATGACTGCGTTTATTCTCAATATGTGGCGTAGTCGCATACAAACCTATAAGTATAATCTAGATCTATATGTTGCCTAGCCAACCGTCCTAGAGTTTGATGGACGTGAATCCCTAAGTTCAGACTGAACGGCTCATGACAAAGGGAAGTAGAATTTGAGACCTACCGAATACCTCCACCAAGATGTCTTCACTCTAGGATTGACGAGATTTGGATCGACGCGGCTGAGGAAACGAAAGAAGCTCGATCGCGAGGAAAGGGCGAGGTCAGAGTGGAAAGATCGCCGAATATATACGAGGGCGGGGGCTCGAGGGGGCTATGGACGGCGAGGATGTAGTGGGAGGAGGTGGATCGACCGCACGGTGTATTCAGCAAGCTTCTGCGTTGAAAGCTGGTCTGGTTTATGCATTCGTCTCGATGGTACAGGACGGGAAAGTTATGCATGCCCCGCTGTCGATCGACTTCGATATCGTAGGTTCGATCGAGCTGTTAACTATTAAGCTATCCTCACATCACCGCTTTCCGTTGTACCTCGGAAGTTAGCCAGAGACAATGGGGTCCATGTAAAAACATGTAGAAAGGAGCCCCAAAACTTGACCTGTGTGAAATCCTCACCCAGTACCTCCAATATTGTAATTCCTCAATGCCCTTCACAATTCTCGCAAACTTTGAAGAAGCTTGAAACCATAACATATGTCGCTAGTTGTGTGTGAGTGTAGCAGCAGGCCTATTCGGCGGTATCGAGCTCATCGTGAGCTGGGATAGGGGATCCCATTTCCACTGAAGATTCAGACAATTTCTTAGCAAATAGCCTACATGCAACATTCTGGAGGGAGGTACCTTTACGGTCGTCGCCATTGGTACCATTCTCACGATCATCATCGGTATCACGGCGGCGATCGACATCCTCCATCTCACGGTCTCTATCATCTGGGCTCCGAGACCGATCGCGGTCGCGTCTATCATAGTCGCGCTCGCGGCGGTCATCTTTGCGAGGTGAGTAGTCCCCTCTGCCACGACGAGGTGGTGAAACGGAGCGACGCCTTGGGGAGCGATCACGTCGGCTGGGTGCTCCGCGTTCGCTCCGACCACCGCCCCTACTATCTCCCTCACGGCCAGAATCGAATCGCCAGGACGCCGATGGAGGAGTTCGAGCCCACTAGACAAGTGTCAACTTCGCTCCAAGTAGGTCCAGCTAGAGATCTCTTCTTACCTCGATCTTCAGGATATCGTCGCGACCAAGACGCTTGTTATGCATCTCATGGTAGGCGTCATCCGCGTCGCGACGACTCTCATATTCTACGAAAGCAAATCTGCGTATGTCATGAGAATGTTATCGGGATCTTATGATATCAAGATGAAAACCATACAGTCTGCTCGCAGCACTCCTGGGAGCTGGAATGTCGCAGCGGACCAGACGCCCGTAACTAAAACACTTGTTAGTCTTGGGTCGAGTAGGGCGTAAGATAAGGAGAAGCGAAACTGGTAGCCAAGCAACAACGCTACTATCTGGAACGGTCATCAAGAACGAACGTACCGCTCGAACTCGTAGGCAAGATCACGGGCACGAGTCCCATGGCCAAAGCCAGTCACATAAAGTGTTGTGCCCCCACCTCGAGACATGATGAGCGGTTTACGATTGTTAAGTCCAATTGTTGAAATTATGGCAGAGGGTCACGTTCAGAAATCGCTTGCCTAAGTGTTGGAACGTTCCGGAGGGAGCGAGCAAGAGGCAGCGAAAGACGCTAGTGCTTGATGAGTCAGCACCGGTCAAAGCCGAAAATTGCCTGACACGAATGGATTATTCCTGAATTATTAACGAAAGTACATAGAAGTATTTTAGCATTATACACATCCTAATCAACGCGCTTAATTCACAATTGCAACCTCTAAGCTCTAATGTGGTGCGATTTCTCTCTCCGAGTCTTGATATCGGCCTAATTTTAGTAAGTTTCAAAGGCCCAGACCCAAAAATAAGGCTGCACGCTGAGGCTCTTTCCCTTGTGACAAAATCAGATCCTGACTGCGGCCTTATCTCATCTGCATTTAATGGAACCTGCCTCCGATTACAGAGAGCTCGCCTCGATTCAGTACCTTTCCTTATTGAATATCACTATCCTGCATGACTCCGACTCGAACAGTCTTTCCCTTATACCTAAACGCGAACACGTCGCCTCCTATACGAAATACAATAGATCGCATCACATGGTCTTCAGGACCCCAACGATAACAGAGAGCCGAAGCTGGCAGAACAGAGGAGCGTGTCGAGGATGAGCGTGGATAAAAAAGATCCTTCGCCAATGGCGAGGGTGGAAAACAAAAATATATCCGTTACAGAGTCTATTCCAGCTCCGCTGTCACGGCTCATCCAATTGCGGCATACGATAGCGCAACCTGTTTTTGCTGCATTCCTGGCCGGAGGCGTTGCTGGCGCGGTCTCCAGGACAGTCGTTTCACCTCTCGAGCGTCTGAAAATTTTATTTCAGATACAGAGTGCAGGGAGGACAGGGTACAAATTGCCAGTCGGTCAAGGCCTCATGAAGATGTGGCGGGAAGAGGGTTGGAGAGGCTTCATGCGAGGAAACGGTGCAAACTGTGTACGGATTATACCTTATTCAGCGGTACAATTCGCGAGCTACAATTTTTATAAAAAGGTGAGCCAGTGGTGGTAATAGCAGGGAGCTGTTAATCAATCCAACGTACCCATCTAACGACTAAGCTGACGACTACCACAAGTTTGCCGGAATACAACCGGGCACGCCAGCACCCGCTTGGAAAAACCTGATATGCGGTGGACTTGCTGGCATTACATCTGTCACTTGCACATACCCACTCGATCTCGTGAGAACCCGGCTTTCAGTCCAGACCGCCACTGATGACTACTCGAAGCTCAGCGAGGTGCAAAGAAAACATTTGCCTGGTATGTGGCGGACTGGAGTCAATGTTTACAAGACTGAGGGCGGCCTTCTCGCATTGTACGGTGGATATATCCCAACGGTTGCTGGTGTTGCACCTTACGTGAGTGGCACCGTGTGTTCCGGCTTCGTCCATCTGCTGACTTATAAAGGTTGGCCTGAACTTCATGACATATGAATACGCTAGGGCATATCTGACGCCAGAAGGAGACAGAAACCCTTCAAACTTTCGAAAATTGCTGGCTGGAGCTGTCTCAGGAGCTATTGCTCAAACGTGCACCTACCCACTGTACGCTTAGCCGTTGACCAAGCATTCTTCAGTCCTCATTAGATATACTAATTTGAGTAGGGACGTTTTGCGCCGAAGGTTCCAGATTAACAAAATGGCCATGATGGGCTACAAATACAAGTCTATATGGGATGCCATCAAGATGATTGCTGCCCATGAAGGCTTCAAGGGATTCTACAAAGGGATAGTGCCCAATCTTCTGAAGGTTGCTCCCAGTATGGCTAGCAGCTTCTTGAGCTTCGAACTCACCAGAGACTTCTTTGTTTCAATGGAGTACGATGATCCAGACTAGTCGCTCGTTGTATGTGACGGAACAGGCCACCATTTGAAGACTGCCGGCATTGAGGGCTGGCCTCCTTTGGTGACCTAAGGACTCAGATTCTCCGGGTTCAGCCAAAATCACATCCTGAACTCATGATGGATTATCCTGAGGATGGAAATCCGAGCAACGCTATCGAACGACGTACGTCCGCATGATCGAATTTTGTTTTACCAGCATTGGGGGCACGAGAAGGGGCATGATACCAGGCGAGCGGCTGCATTTGACTTCGTTGGGCAATCGAAAAATACATTAGATCACCATTTAGATGCCAGAATAGGATAGACCAGCGTTTGTCATTCGTGTAATACAACTATTCCACACGGAAGCTTTCTCGATCCTGATTGCACCTACTAGGTACTTGCTGCTGAGATCCAGATGTCTCACGGATGGATAAATTTCAGCCCTAAATAAACTCGCTTAAAGCGCACGATGATCTTCGCGCTAGCTTTATCCATGAGCTCGCTTTTTGACCTCGCTTTTTGACCGTGCTCCAACGTCGACGACTACCACCGAAACCAGACGTCGCAAACATGGGTGAGTCATATGAAAAACTTTCTCCGTATCTATGGCACCTTTGAGCGTACATGCGGCCGCATTTCCAAAGTCGATGATTGGGCAGCTAGCATAAACCAAACGACGCATACTGACTTCCTCACTCCTGAACAGGTATCGATCTTGACAAGCACCACGTACGTCAAGGGCACCGCAAAGCGCCCAAGAGCGACAATGTCTACCTCAAGCTGCTCGTCAAGCTGTACCGCTTCCTCGCCCGTGAGTGCTCTCCACCCCTCCGCATCCCAATTACTCAAATCACAGTCCCCTCTTCCTACTTCACTGCCTAGCACTCTTGTCACAATATATTCTAATACAGGAACAATACACAGGCCGTACGGACTCCAACTTCAACAAAGTAGTCCTCCGCCGCCTCTTCATGTCCCGCATCAACCGCCCCCCTCTCTCCCTCTCCCGCCTTACCATGCTCGCCAGCCGCGGCACCAGCGAGAAAATGAAGCCAACCGAGCGCACCCTCGTTGTCGTGGGTACCATCACCGACGACGCCCGCCTGCTCACAGTTCCCAAACTCACAGTCGCCGCTCTCCGCTTCACGGCGACCGCGCGTGCTCGTATCGAGAAGGCAGGAGGCGAGTGTTTGACGCTTGATCAGCTGGCGTTGAGGGCGCCGACGGGTAGCAATACGCTTTTGTTGAGGGGACCTAAGAACTCCCGCGAGGCGGTCAAGCATTTTGGGTTTGGGCCGCATAGTGGGAAGAAACCTTATGTGGAGAGCAAGGGGAGGAAATTTGAGAGGGCACGTGGAAGGAGGAGGTCGAGGGGTTTCAAGGTGTAGACTGGCGGTTTTTCTACGGATACTGTCGTTGTGACATACGTAAGGGGGTGCCGTGGATGATGGATGACTTGCTGTGGGTTCGTAGTATAACACTATGGAACGGTTCGATCGAGCAATTCTGGCAAGGTTTATATCGAGTGGCTTAGCAAAGCGAAGTGAAGTCGTGGTAAGCATTCTCCAATGGAACGATCAATGAAAGGACGTCCATGGATGAAGAATTGATGCAGTGCCTTTGTATTCCTCTGTTTCCACAAAGCAGATCAATCCGGATGTATCGGAAGCTGCTTGTGCAGGAAACGTTTCCCACCCTCTCCATACTCGCCCGCAATCTGGCCATTCCCGTTGATCCGATACTTGTAGATCATCAATCCTTCCAACCCCACCGGTCCCCTAGCATGTATCTTATTCGTGCTTATACCTACTTCAGTCCCGAATCCAAACCTCATACCATCGGCCATCCTGGTACTGGTATTCCAGAAGACACAAGCTGAGTCTACCCCAGACTGGAATTGATGTGCGATTGACTTAGATCGCGTGAGGATGGCATCGGTGTGTTTCGATGAGTGAGCGTTGATGTGCGCGATGGCGAAGCTGCATGATGTGCTGGGAGAGCGATCTGAGGGCGTCGGGATGGTTTTTATCGCGAGGATAGGTGCGAGAAATTCGGTGTTGTAATCTTCTTCCGTTGCTTCCTGCAATATGGCTGCTTCATGCTTGGGGAGAGAGATGGTGAGAGCGGCTTTTGAGGGAGCGTCGCATCGCAGGGAAACACCTTTTTTCAGAAGAGCAGATGCGACCGCTACGAGCACCGTGGAGAGGGCGGCTTCGTCCACAAGAAGCGTCTCCACAGCATTGCAAGCGGCTGGGTAACCCAGCTTTGCATCGAGGAGGATCTTCACTGCCATATCCTCATCTGCGTCTTGATGTAAGTATATACTGCAGAGCCCATCCGCATGCCCAAGTACTGGGATTCTGGTATGATTCTTGATATAGCTGACTAATTCGTTGGAGCCGCGTGGAATTACAAGATCGATATATTTGTCAAGGTCAAGAAGCGACGCCACTGCATCACGACTCGTAAGTAGCTGAATGGAATTATTCGAGACTTGCGTCCCCGAGAGGGCCATGGATATTGTTTCGGCGATCGTCTTGAACGACCGAGTAGTCTCTTTGCCGCCTACATGGTTTTAGCAATGAAGTACAAATGATAGAGCAGACGAACCTTTCAGTATGGCTGCGTTCCCGGACTTGATTGCCAACGATGCTATATTCGCAATGACCTCTGGACGAGCCTCGAATATGATCAGAAGAGTCCCAATTGGACAACTGATTCTCTCTAGATCAAGACCGTCATCTAGGCTAGTCCTCAGGGTGACTCTACCAACTATTTCGTACAGCGTCCTTCGAAGCGCGGGACTTCTGTAGGACCTACTGTACGATTGATCAGCTACAGAAGAGCGGTGTATTCAGTTTGATTTCTTTACCAGGATCATCAAGATCTCGTACGTCCAATATCCCCTGCAGCATATCCTCCCATTTGCCTTTTCTACCAAGATCCAATCTCTTCAACACACTCTGACTCAGCTCACCATCCTGAGCAGCTTTAGTTGCTAAGTCTAAATCATTCATATTTGCTGCCAGAATCCGGTCTTTTGCATCTGACAAAGCGTCATGTATTGCTGTCAACGCGTCATTGCGAGCTACTGAGGGTAGTATTGCTAGGCTTCGAGCAGCTATTGAGGCTGCTTTCGCGACATATACGGGAGGGGAGTCTGTCAAAGACATTGTGTAATTTTTTGCTCCTAGTGATCGATGAAAATCGCAAATGGTAGTGCGCTAGTGAAGTGGACTGAGAATTGTAGACGCTCTAGGATCGCTCAAATTGAAGCTGCAATAACTGTTTTTCATGAAGTAAGGAAGATAATTGGAACAACTGCCACCTTCCACATTGTCAGACACATCTAAGACGGCATGCTTACAGTAAAGCACTTGAGTACTCGTCTCGATGCAGAGCGCCGCGAATAAGCGATCTCTTGCAGATCGAGCTAGTCCCAAATCTGACTAGAGGGCCACTTTCAGCTTACCAACGGCCATCGCGTCAGGGTAGCCGCAATTGCCGAGCGTCGAGCGCGCTGTGAGCGGCGCAGCAGGAGGAATCAGCTCGCAACCTACTTCCAGTTCGAACTTATGTCAATACCACCCACAGGACTCTATGGCGATGGAGTCTCTTTTGCCACAGCTCCTCTCCTTCCCACAACATCCTCCCCCCCAAACGCCCCTCACCGATGCTGAATATGACAAGCAAATCAGGGTTATCGTTCAAAATCTCAACACGGTACCTGCAAGTAAGCTCACTTCTGGGGTAGCTGGAGGGGGTGATCTTCTAGACGTGAGTGCATTGTTCCGCTCCAGAGCCTCCCAAAAGTTCTGGCCCACTCACTACTACTTGTAGATTATAGACCCTTCAATAAATACAATTCCATACCTCCATGTATTACTTGCTCATATCAATGTTTCGAGTGGGAAGCAAAAAGCTGGAAACACCTCAGACACATTCAAGCCTGGTACAACATTATGGCAGAAGACTATGGAGTTCATGGAACACTTCGATCCTGTGCAGGTCAGATACGCAGGCAACGAGTTTCGAAGTCTTGTGGAAACGATAGCAAGCAGAGCTCGGAGAACATCGCAGGCGAGACTCCAAAAGAGGCTGCCGATGTCTAGTAGCTAATCCACTGCAGCTCATGGCGGCTATAGTCCCAATCCGGTCAGCAATTCTTCGCCTGGATCCAGCAGGATCGACTTTCACATCATCACACCTTACATTTGCTCGGTTATGCCTAGAAGCACGAGATTTCGCTATGGCTATGCCCGTTCTTGGAAAGACCATCTTCTATTTCCCTCCCACCTCAAATAAAACAGGCGAAGATACTATGTTTCCGTTCCTGTGCTCGAACCACAGCACCAGCTCTACCTTCATAACGCCAGATTCTGGGTTGTCAGCCAAGCTTGACTACCGCGATCACCTACAATATTTCCTTTTTGGTGCAATGATCTACATGGGTCTAAGGCAATGGAAGCGGGCACTTTCGTTTCTTGAAGCCGTCCTAATTACACCAGTAACGAACAATGCCAGCAAAATCCAGATTGAAGCATATAGGAAATGGGTGCTCGTAAACCTCCTGCATAAGGGCAGTGTAGGTACTGTCACAGTCTCAATAGCTCGTCTCAATATCCTGACCCTTTCTTGGCTAGGTTCCGGGAATGCCAAAAACGACAAATACTCAAGTTGTAAAGCAATGTCGTGCGCTTGGCAAACCATACGATGCTTTAGCTGAAGTTTTTGAGAAGAGCATGAAAGAAGAGGAGACTAACAGTAAACTCATTGCGGAAGCAGACGTGGGATATCATCTGTGGAGCGGAGTGAGTGGACCCATCTCCTTTTCCACGACATCGAGAATGAATGCTAACAGGCTCAAAGGACTTTAATTCTGGCCTTGTACGCCAAGTCATCCAAGCCTATCGAAGGTTTTCCGTTTTGCGGTTAGAGAAGACGTTCGCGGCACTGACCGTCGCTGATATCGCCCGAAAAACATCGCCTCATCCTAATGATTACGCAGGAACGGGACAGTATATCGTCTCCCTCATATCTGCCGGAGAATTCAATGCCACTCTCTCCGAACCTTCCGAAGACCCCGCGTCATGGATCGTGCGCTTCTCTGATTCCACCAGTGGACCACTGGCACGCTCGGAAGAGCAGCGGTACGACGCGCTTGTCAAGCAAACTGGCAAGATCAAGGTCCTCATCGACCATATCGGAGAAACAGATCGCAAGCTCAGTTTGAGCAAAGACTACATTAGCGATGCCAAGAAGAAGAAGAAAGAAAAGCTTGTTGATGGGGAGGATGGTAGTCCTTGGATCGGACAAGACACTCCGTTCGATCATGATGAGGACATGATGGCCGATCTTTGATCCACAGAGGTGTCAAATACCTTGGATCATATGGATGGAATTGGAACGATGAGATGAGATGATGGCCATGATAGCAGAGGAAACACTTAAGAAATGCATGAGCGACTGATCTATAGCGGTATTTGTGCATAGCATCGGCGTCTGTGCACGTGTGCATAAACATAGGCTGTGGTAGCTAGCATTGGCAGCTCGATACTCAATCTAGTCAGTATCGGTGATTTGGAAATTCGCAAATCATAGGGAGTATCAGGAATATGTCTGGTTCCACTATCAAACGAAGGAGCTGGCCCGTGATGGACGATGACCTGCTGTTTGTCACACAGTTTCGTCAGAGCCAGTGCGGTCAATAGCATACGTTGACCGTCGAACATCTTTTCGGCTCGCCGTACAGAGATTATGTTCTTCACCATGAACAGCCACAGAATCATATGCTGTATGTCCAACAAACTTTTCTGCACCTCGCTATGCTTATAGAGTATCTACACATCACGCTCATCCCCATTATCACATCATTCATCACCAAACGCACCCTCCCCCAAATCCACCTTCCCCACACTCCAAATCTCCCTCTCATCCTCCCTCTCATCATTCGACAACCCCAAACCCCCCTGCCCCCCTTCCGCCTCCCTCCTCTCTCTAGCCTGTGCACCCAACCTCATCGCCACCCTCTTGAAATAATCCTGCATGCTCCTCTTCGTCGTCGCATTCATCGAGCCCGCACCCGCGCTGGCCATATATGCGTCGAAGACCTCGGACTCCCTGTCCACGACGGAGAAGAGGGAGAGGAAGGCGGCTTCGGCGGCTAACTTGACAGGGATGACGGGACTGCGGACGCTGGTGAAGATGACGGGGGCGAGGGTGGAGAGGGTGGCGGTTATGAGGTCGTTGTGCGTGCGGCTTACGGTACGGATGACGACGAGGGCGAGGCGTTTTGTGTCGATGGGGCTTTCGGGTGTGAGGACTGTTGCTAGGGTTTCGATGATGCGTTCTAGAGATTCGGGGGTGGGTGATTTCTTTTCTACTAGGAGGTATTTTCCCGCTGCTAGCACGCAGTTGTCGGATATGAAGGTCTGGAATTGAATTAGCGATGGCGGCTTACGGTGGAGGACAATACTTACGCTCTTGTTACGTATACCGTGGCGGATGACAGCCTGGGTCTCTTGAGCATAATTGTCCGTTAGTGTGGCGGGCGACTCGAGCAGTACTGAGTTGAGGTTCAGAGCCGATGCGTTACTCATGTGCGTCGTAAGGACGCGCGTTCTGTTGTCACACATTCAGCAGTGAATCTCCATTCTGAATAAGGATACACACTTGATCAAGCTGGAAGCATTGAAAGTCGGAGGCAGGTTCTTGATCAGTGCTCCGAGAAGTCGCGCATGAGTGATGACCATCTTATCTATACGTCGAATGTCAGCCCCGGATCAAGATTCGGAATACGTTGATCGTTACCATCACCGTCCCCCATGTCGCCGTCCATTAGCCCAAGGATTGAGTTTCTTGATACCTCACTCATGTTCGCTCCTGCTTTACTAACAACCTCATACAACGCTTTGAGCATTGCATTCTGCACCCCCGGGTCTTGCGTCTTCGATCCAGTCACTAGCTCCGCGATCAAGGGATCTATGCGCGGCGTAAGACTGATCAGAGTTCCCAAAGCCTTTGCAGCCCTGGTCCGTAGAATCTCGCTGGAAGTATCCGCTAGGGATTTCGCAAACGTGCGCTGGAGCTGCGGCAGGAACGGCTTCAAGAATACTGGGATCTTTTCCAGGAGGTTGTTCAAGGTCAACAGGATCGCCGACTTCACATCAACGGAACGCTCGGAAACGACCCTTATCAGAGGGCCAGCGATTTGCGTAACGAACGGCTTGAGTGACTCTGCGCTTGTACGATCGACGATGTCGGATATTGCCAATGCTGCCTGGGTGCGCTGATCGGCGGTCCCATTCATCAAGCCTTGCAGAAAGATAGGTAGGATAGCATTGATACCTTTTGGTAACGAGAAGCCAGGTAAATTAGCTCCAGCTACGCCGACTTGCTGTAGGATCTGGCGGGTAGAGAACACAAGCCCCTCCATCTCTTCCTTCTTCAGACGTTTTGTCAACTCTGATAGTGCCAGCCATGCAGCCTTGACCACATCTGAATCTACATCGTCGAACGAGATGAGCAGGACACGGATGAGATCCTGCTGATAGCGTGCGAAGTCGATGTCAGTCTTGGCGAAGAAATTAGCAAGGCGAACATCAGCACTCGCACGCTTTCTGTGATCATGGTTCTTCACAAGAGCAAGCATGATGCTCATGGCAGTATTCAGACCGTCAAACTCGTCAATCGAAAGAAGGATGGAGTCAAAGGAATCTTCGAGGTCGGATCGCAGACCATCGTCTTTACAGACGATGAGGTTATCCATCAGGGCATTCAGAATGACTGGTAGCCTTCTAGTCATGGCTGGTCCTGCAACTTCCGAGAGCGAAGCTATCGCTTTTGCATTGAATTGCGTGATTGGAGATACCAGTAGAGTGGGGACAAGGTTTGGTAAGATGATGTTGGAGCGGGTATTATCAGTGAGTAGGGTCAACAGAGCCGACAAGGCAGTGTCAGCTTCACTCTCGGTGCGAAGTAGGTTGAGCAGGTATGGGAGAACTTGGTCGACGGCTCGCTTGCCGAGAATCTTTTGTAGGGAGTCGAATGCCTCTGCGGCTGCTTCTCGCACCTCGTCATCAGCGTCCACAAGAGCAATACGTACCACAGAAATCAGTGTCTTTTCGTAATCTTCGAGTGCTTCGGGCGATGCTGAAGAGATGATCTCTTTCAACGCTATGCAGATTCCTTGCTTGTTGTCCGTATCCGTCGAGGTTTGGAGACCTTCCTCTAACGTAGGAAGTAGGCTTGCCAGGACTCCTTCGCCCGCTTTGCGTATCAGCTCGCCGAGAGCGTTACCAGCAATGACCTTTTGCTCCATATTCGAACTCGCAAGGCGTCGAATGAGCAGCTGGGTGAGGGTTGGTACGAGTTCTTTGAGAGTCCGCGGGGTCGCAACGAGCGCTTTCCAGACGTTGATAGCTGCACTGCGCACTAATCCCGAGGTATCGTTCCTGCAAATGTACAAGGATGAAAGTATTTTATTCCGCCTGTCTTCTCCAAGGACTTCGAGCAACGACTGTCCAGCTTCTGCGGCACTATCTTCCCCCTCATCTTGCTCCGTTTTGCCGCTTATGCCGGTCAAGTTGAATAACAGATCGCCGACTAGTTCGACAGAGCTCAATCTTATGCGGTAGCTATCATCCGCAAGCCCTCTATCGAGTTCTGGAAGAAGTAGATCTATAGCTTTGGTAGCAAAGTTCTTGACAAGTAGCCTCCCAGCCCTGAGCGAGGTCTCTCGGATGGATTCAACATCATCCGCCAAGCCGGACAGGATGGGAGGAATGATCTTGCTAAGATAACTGGCGAAACTATTGCCGAAGCAGGCAGGAAGATAGATGAACAGGGACATGAAACCTTCTCGGACCGTGGCCTTCGAGCTAGCAACGTTCTGGAGGACTGTTGGAAGGGTTTCCTCGAGTCTCCCAGTGCCCAGGCCGGCAAGGACTTCGCTAAGTGCTTGAGCAGAACCCAGTCTGTCGCCCGCGCCAGTGTCTGACTTCAGGGTTGACATGAGGCTTGGTATGAGATCCGGTAATGCATCTTCACCAAGCTTCTCGACCAAGGAGCCCAATGCCTTGGAAGCAGTAGCCCGGGTGGCTGGAACAGGGTCCACAATTGCAAGCTTCAATCCAGCGACAAGAATTGGAAGGTGGGGAGTCACGTCCTTCCGCTCCGTCAGATGGGCAAGACTGCCGATTATCTGGGCTGACTTGCGCTTGCTTGCTGATCTCTCTCCTAGGGCCCTTTCAAGTATACGGACAATAAGAGCGAGCGATGGGGAGTCGAGGTAATGAACAAAGGAGATCTTAATCAGTGCATCGAGAGCTTCATCGGTGTATTTGGTAGGATCGCTCAATGCCTTCAGGAGAATGCTCACAAGTCCTTTCACTTCGGGATTGCTGATGACCTCGCCAAATCTCTGTAAGCTTCGATTGGCCGATAATCTGACTTCTTTATGACTGTCGTTGAGGACACCTGTTAGAGGTGGTATAATGTTGGGAAGACTCAAAGCTAATTGTTGTGGGTCAAGGTATGCCATTGCACCAAGCGAGTCGCAGGCTCCCTTCTTACTTCTCCACTGTGAGTCGTTCAGTCCTTCCAGCAAAGTAGGCAGGACGATCTTAACTCCATACGAGCTAAGGCTTGCAAAACAAGTCTTTGATGCGTCTAAACAGGCTTCGCGTACATCGGCCGTTGAGTCTCCGAAGCTCGCCAACAATTGTGGTACGATCTCAATGATGTATGGCTCGAATGTACGTCCGAGGATGAGTGCTAACAACTCGTATGCCAACAACGCTCCTTGCCTTTGATTCTGCTCTTTTTTATTTTCGATCGCAGACCTGAGTGTCGACATTATGCGGAATTCTCGTAACGCCAACACACCTTTACCCTTCACAATTCCTGCTAGACCGTATGCAGCCCCTCTTCTCGAGGCATACTTCCTGGATTGCAGTAGCTGATCTAGGGTAATTTGGACATAGTCCGAAGTTTTCTGGCTTGAAGTTTTTATCAACGGCGGTAGACAGGCGGAAACGGCGTATTGTACAGTCTCTGATGGGGTCTGGAGAGTCAACAGGAGCCGTTGAACAACATTCGGAATCCTCTCGTCACCCCGCACTAAATGACCGGCAAGAGCGCCATAAAGAATGACTACAGCCTCGCTCACACTGTCGGAGGTGGTAGCCTTTGTATTGGACTCATCAAGAGCTTTCTCGAACATTTGCATGAGCTCTTCCAGCTTCGCAGCACCATGAAGCCCAATGATGGTGGTTGCACTGTCGATCATCTCATCCCTCACGGTGGCATTGCGATCGCCAACAGCGCTGTCTTTGATCAGGAACTCGACAAATGGGACGAGTCTGGAAAGTTCAAAGATCGGGGCTATTGCCTTGAATGCTGATGCGATACCACTTCGATGTTCCCACGGATCACTGATGTTGCTCTTCTTCACCATACCGTATGCATCTCGTTCTGGGACGCGAGGCTTAGCCAGTTCTCTGTATTCGTGTTCCAACTGGTCAAGGATCCTATGAAAGACGACTGGATGCTGTCTAATGCCCTCTGCCATTGCTCGTGCTGCAGCACGTCTAAGCTGTCTGTCTGGACTTGCCAAGTATTTTACCATCATTGAAGCCGTTTCGGGCTGGGTGTCAAGAGCATTTTCTTGCCAAATGAGCCGGCCGAGGTCCACATTCTCATCATTATCGTCATGACAGGCGAGCCAAATCTCTTCGGAGAAATCGTTATTGGTCAGGTCAACGTGTTCTCTTAGCGCTTGAAGTACCGCTGTCCTAACGGAACTTTGGGGAACAATACTACCCTTCAACAAAGCTTGCACCTCTGAATCGGTTGCATTCTCTCCAATAGCCCGGGATGCATCCAGAAGACAGTCCTTGATCAGCTTGTAGTGCTGCGAGAACCGCTGCATCGATTCTATCAATATGCGCAGTAGTTCGTTTCGCGGCAGAGCTTCATCAGTAAATGAATCTGTATGGTATGACAGCGTCTCCAACGCAAGAGTGACTTGCTCATCGGCCTCATCAGCTTCTGCCCGTCCAATGGCATTCCGTTGCAGGACCGTGAATAACAGAGGCAGTATGTAGATGAGTGATAGGCTGTCAAGAGGACGTTGTTCGCTGATAGATCGAAGGCGGTACAGCAGTCTCGTAACTAGTTCTCCCAACGGCTCCTCAAGTAGGTTAGCTGGGAGGTGAGACGAACCAAGAGCTCGAAGTGTCGCGACTCCTATGAACGCTCTAGCGGAGCCGAGCCTGGACGCTACATACTTGGAACAGGCAAGGTAAGCTTCATCTGCAGAATTACCTACTAGGCGGCCAGCACCAGCAACAATGGCTTCGGTCAGGGCTTTGATGGAAGGACCGAGCCACAAGCTTGCTTCTGTGGGTGGTCCGACAGCTAGTGCATGGATTAACCCTACAGCGTGGCCGATTTTTGTCTCCAGATTATGTACTTCATTTCTTATGGCAGCTTCCTTAGCTATCTGAGCACTAACCTTGGCCTTCTCATCAATGGTAAGCTTTCTTTTTTGTCCTTTCTTTTGGGATATCTGGCTCCGCATTTCCTCTTCCCATTTCATGATGTCGTAATCAGGAGAATTTTTGTCAATAACGTAAGCCTCTCCATTGGTACTAAGGACATCCACGAAGGCTGTACCTTCGGGTGTTCGTGCAATTGCAACTTCTGTAGGTCCACACATCGCAATTGGATGGGCAAGTAAGTCTGCGGTGATTCGGTTGACGAGAAGAGGGATGATAGCATTTGGTGCTACGAATGAGATTTCCGCCGCAGTGCTGTAAGCGGCAGTAGCAACAGCAGCAGATCGTGGTTCAGCATCGCTAGATGCCAGACAGCTTTCTATCTTGTCGAGACATTTTGCAGCGTAGGATTGTACAAAGAGACCTGGATCCTGCCCGACTCGTAGGCAGATCTCAATCCAGTGGACACGAGGTAGCAATTCGGGCCGGCAAAGCACAAGCATGTTGAGGAGTTGCGCCTGATTGGAGGAGATGTCGGGATCATTACATGGTGGAGATATCGAACGCACAACAAGGAATATATTATTTTGCTCAGTCTTAGCTGCCAACGCTGCTGTATCCTTCTCGGCCGTCTGCAAGTGACGATGCCAGTTCCAAATTCCATCAATGATAATTTCAGAAACGACACTTTTTCGTTTGACGTAAACGTCCGTGAGTGCAGCTGTAGCTTGCTCCCGTACTTTGAACGGGATCCCAGCTGCGCTTATACAATAGATGAAGGCTTGCGCCCAAATATCTCTGATATCGGCGGAACAATCATTACGATATATCTCTTCAGAACAAGCAACTAGAGCTCGAACAACCCATTGGAGATCCTTGGGCGCCGACAACTTTGTGTATGTTCGTGGATTGAATAGCGTTGACAAGGCCCTGTGTGCGACCTTTGCTGTGCGCATACCGTTCTGTGTCATTTTATAAATCATTGGGGACATACCCGTTATCGCGAATGCAGCTGAAGAGAACTGACCGGCAATTAAAGGATTTTGCACTATTTCGTCAAACACTTGGAATAATTTGGGCATTACGCTCTCTATGATGGAGGAAAGAGTTGCATTACTCTGAGCAGAAGAATCGTGATTCTGTACGACCAGATCCTGGATATGAAACAGAAATTGACCGAAGCTCAGAACCCAGATCTTTTTCACCGAAGGCTTCTTATCGCCCAGCCCCTTACTAAATGCTTCAATTATAGTTTTGTATAAACCAGAATTTGTGTCTAATTCCTCTTCGGATGTGCTCGACTTGGGGGGTGGCCTCACCAAGAGGTTGGACATCTGCGCAGTTAGGGCAGACACTTCGGCATCTAAGGCGGCTTCGTTGGGTTCCTTGCCGGCCACTTGAGCAAGCAGCGTTACCTCAGGTCTCGCTGTGGATAATGGTAATTTGCCAAGCATCTGGGCATATATCAAGCGTTGGTCCACAGCGGTAGCCTTCGACAAGGATGAAGATAGCTCTGCGGCCACCTTCTCTAAGGCCTGATTCCCTTTGTCTGAACGGCTAATGAAAGCATTGAACCCTTCGAGTGCTCCATCACGGATGTTTGCGTTGTTTGATTTGGCGTTGGCCAGCAGCGGCTTGACTAGAGCTTCCAAGGACTTGGCAAGGTCTGTTTGAAGGAACTGGACAATGGGTGGCAACAGTCCCTGTGTCGTTTCCGGAGCTCTGAGCAGCGCCCTCTCAAGAGTGGGAACGATCTCGACGAGGAAATCTTGAGCAGTGACGAAATTCTTCAGAAAGTCTGCCAGCGCTGGGACGGTGTGGAGCGGTACGGCTGCGCGAGACCCAAGGATTTCTCTACAGAAGGCATAGTAGCGAGGGATGCTGTCTGCGAAAGCTACTTTGTTTTTTCGGGCACACACCCCGGCTACCACGCCTAGAAGAGTTGCTGCCTGAAAACCAAGATGTTGGTCTTTGGCGACGAGGTGAGTAACCAATGCCGTAATGTTATCACCATCTCTGCAAACATGGCGTATGGCCCGTCTTGCTACCACGGTGGCGGAGTGCCGGACTGTACTTTTGCCTGTAGAAACGCACAAATCCAAGACCCTAGCGTATGCTATCACCAACCGCAGCCCGGATTGCTCCCATGCTTGTGCCAGAAGCACAGATCCTATTTCGACCAGCACGAAGGCATTTGAGGGGGCAACGGTGGACTTGGAAGCTTCCCTGCAGTATACATCGATGATTCTAGCGACAATTGAGGTGTACTGGTCATTATCAAGAAATGCTTGAAAACATGTCTGTACAGCTCGTCGAGAAGTTCGGTCATTGTAGTAGGGATAGGTCTGGTACAGGGTATCGACGACTTCGGTAGCAGAGTCTTCCGGCAGGTCTAGGACCTCTCAGTCTCATGCACAATAAGAGGAACGCTGTCTCTAACCTGAGTTCAGGATCTGTTGATGTAGGGTTGCTAGCCATGTTCCACGCGTTTTGGTTGAACTTGACGAGAGTGCTTCTCGTAAGCTACCAGGGTCTATGACCTTATTATTTTCGTTGCCATCCTCCATGATGCTTTCGAAGCATCCTCGTGAATCGGCACGCGACCAGGACAACCTCGCCAGCAACTGAATAATTTAGATGCAAAGACGGGAGTCACACAATCCCATAAGGCTGAAAAGTCTTGGCATTAGTCTTGGCAGCGATGGCAAAAGAACTCGAATTCGAGGACTTCTAATATAATATCGATCCTTCGTTACCATGGCTCCGAAAAAGAAGACAAAGAAGCCGTTGAGCAATCCGGCACGCGGCTTCGCTACAACTTCGACTGTATCAAAGGCCAAATTTGATCCCGTCGTCGAAGATGATGAAACCAATGCTAGAGACTCAGATCGGGTGAACAAGCCCGATCAAGGATCCGCGAATGTACCCACTCAGGAGGATGGCGAAGCTGTGGAAAAAGCTCTTCATGAATTAAGCCCGGAAGACCTTGAGAAGCAGCTTGAAGAATCTGCTTTACAGGTGTTTGCCGAGTCTCACGGTAACAAAGTAAAGAAAGAGACATCTCGTCAAGCAGTCAAACTGCAGACCGAACGAAGATTACTTCGCGCTCAAGCAGAACCCCTCGCAACTCACCAGTGGCTACCCATAAAAATCATACAGTTAATCCTAAATCTATCAAAATCTCTGGACGCGCAGCCGAGTAGGTCTGATGAAGCCAAAATTAGGCCGGACTTCTATCAAGGAAGTCCACACCTCTCCGATGATGATTTGCTTGTCAAGCTGTGGACGTTAAGACAGCTTTTACCGCAGCTTGGCTTCTCCCTTACTGTAATCCATCTTGCACTCCAGCACTTGCTGGACAAGCTAAGCTATGTCGATATGAAGAGCATTGTTACCGCTAAAGACTCTGTTTGGGGACTTGATGAATGTCTCTCCTGGCTTGCTCTGGTATGTAAACCCGAAGAGCTTCCGAAGCTTGAGCCACATGATGTCCAGAAGCTCCCCGGCCGGGGTCGAAAGTTTAAAGGTACAACGATCGTTGCCGAAGAGGGTAAGTTCTGACCTCCCCGGTGTCAATATCGTAAAGGTGCAATAGTGAATGAGACAGACCAAAGGCTCAACCTTTGCAGATTCGGGAACGGAAGGCGTGGCCACAGCAGACTCAAAATCAACGACTCCCCCCAGCATGAACTCTCCGTCACAGATAGATCACTCGCCCGATGTTGAAACCCTATCAACCTCTCAGAGCGAAACGGAAAGCGATCTGGAGCCAGATGAGCTACTTGGACAGTACCTAAGCGTGCAAAGGCGCTTGTTCGAAATCAATCCAGAGTCTTTCGACTTTTGTTGGAAAGGGCAGAGACACGGCAAGAATAAGGCGGCCGCTGTCAATGGTGAACTTAAACTCAACACTGATCCCGTGATCGCACGGCTCACTGCAAAGCTCAAGAAGATTAAGTCAGATGTTCTATTTGACGAAGACGAAGCCAAGCGCAGGTGGGCAGAAATACAGATAGATCTTGCCAAAGATGCTTCAGACCGCAAAAGGTTGGGCATTCGTGATATCAACGATCTCAAGCAACCCAAGGACCGCATAATCTTGAACTTTAATGCAAACGATAGCGGAAGTCCGGATGATGGGGAAGATGCGGCCGACATGCTCGGGGAGCTTTTCTCTACTCTTCCTGATACTACAACTGATCCAGCGACCGGGCTGAGCGGCATGAGTACATTGGAGTTGGGAGGCAGTACTGTGAAGATTAGAGACTTTGGGAAATCTACCGGTATGAGCCCCCGTAGGATTTTCGAGGAGGCTTGCAAATCGAGGTACGGCGATTCCTGTGTGAAGGCTGAATCCACTCTGACCAGATTTGTAGAGACTCGTCCGCCCGTGTGTCCTACAAGCTAATTTCTTCTTCGACTTTCTCGAAGCGTCATTCGCTTCAGGTATCTTGGTCTCGAGAACAAGGGTCCATCCCTAATTTCCACATCGAAGACTTAACCTACAAGATGGAGTCTGGCTCAGTCATGGTCGAGATGATATCGATCGCTTGCCCCGACGCCGTTCAATCAGAAGCTTTTGTTTCCACGGTTGCTCTGTTCTTGATCTTCGCTTCTACTCCAGAGGAAAAGGTGTACTTACGGTTACCGTCCGTTTGGCGAAATTACTGGGAAGAGCTCTCTATCTTGAAGAGAAAGTATGATGATGAGAAAGATCGAGATGTCCTGCGTGAGCTTCGCAGTATGGTTGATGGGGTCAGAGAAAGCACTCATCACATTGCCAGCAAGGGCACTAATTTCGAAGTCAATAATGTTCGGAAGAGACCGACATCAGAAGTGACGGCACTTGAAAGTTCAAGCCAGCTCCCTTTGGCCTCGCCTGACGAGATGAAGGCAATATGGAGGGCCAAGGCGAGCACATCATCTTACCAACATATGCTTCCAGGTCGTATGAGTTTACCGATCTTCAAATTCAAGGACGATCTTCTTCTCGCCATTCAAGACCATCAGGTCGTTATCATTTGTGGAGAGACAGGTTGTGGAAAGAGCACCCAAGGTAAACATGAAGAATAGCAACAAAAGCCCTCGAAAGCTAACAAAGACCCAGTGCCTGCTTACATCCTTGAGCACGAGCTTTCCAGTGGACGATCCTGCAAGATTTACTGTACAGAGCCTCGACGAATTTCGGCAATCTCTCTAGCACGGCGCGTGAGCGAAGAACTTGGAGAACGAAAGGGCGATGTTGGAACTTTTCGATCTCTTGTTGGATTCGCGATTCGGCTGGAAAGCCAGATCACGGCCCAAACAAGACTTGTGTACGCTACTACTGGCATTGTGATGCGCATGTTGGAGGGATCTAACGAGCTCGGGGGCATCAGCCACCTTGTTCTGGACGAAGTCCACGAAAGGAGCATTGATAGCGACTTCCTCCTGATTGTTCTCCGGAAGGTTTTGGTAAAGCGTCCAGATCTAAAAGTCATCCTCATGTCAGCTACGGTGGATGCGCAACGATTTTCGAGTTTCTTGAACCATGCCCCTGTCCTCAATGTCCCTGGACGTACCTTTCCAGTGGAGACCAGATACCTTGAAGATGCCATCGAGGAAGCGCGTTTCAGTCCGACAGCATCAACAAGCGGCAAGTATGAAGACGACGATGGAGACGTTGATTGCATTGTAGCTACTGCTAAAACATCGCTCTCTGCCGACATTCAACGACAATATACCACGGATACCTGCAATGCATTGCTCAAATTTGACGAATACCGTGTCAACTATGAGTTGATACTAAAGCTACTGATACATATTGCGACCGTGGAAGATTACACCTTTTACAGCAAAGCGATACTTGTATTCTTGCCAGGCATTGCAGAGATCAGGAGGCTCAATGACATGCTGGCCGGTCATCAAACATTTCGCAACGGATGGTACGTACACGCCTTGCACTCTACTATAGCCACAGACGAGCAGGAACGGGCTTTCCTCGTACCGCCATCGGGGACCCGCAAGATAGTACTGGCCACGAATATTGCCGAGACCGGTATCACGATTCCTGACGTGACTTGCGTCGTTGATACCGGAAAGCATAAGGAGATGAGGTTCGACGAACGTCGGCAGCTCTCTCGATTGATCGAGGTCTTCATCTCCCGAGCGAACGCAAAGCAGCGTCGTGGGAGAGCTGGTCGAGTCCAGAAAGGACTATGCTTCCACCTCTTCACCAAGAACCGCCATGATAGTATCATGCCAGAAGAACAAACACCCGAAATGCTTCGACTTTCTCTACAAGACCTCGTACTTCGGGTCAAGATCTGCAAGCTAGGGGGCATCGAGCAGACCTTATCAGAAGCCCTCGATCCTCCTTCACCAAAGAATATTCGGCGAGCCATCGACTCATTGATTGATGTCAAAGCACTGACAATTACGGAAGATCTAACGGCCCTTGGTCGACAGCTCGCTAGGCTTCCCCTTGACGTGTTCTTAGGCAAGCTCGTTTTACTAGGTTCTACTTTCGGCTGTCTCGATGCTATGCTTACCATTGCTGCGATCCTCTCTTCCAAGTCGCCATTCTCGGCACCAATGGGAGCTCGATCGCAGATGGACACAGTCCGCTTGGCTTTCAGGAAAGGTGACTCTGATTTGCTGACTGTATATAATGCCTACTGTGCATGGCGACGGATCTGTAGCACAAATGCCATGCCAGAACATCTCTTCTGCCGCAAAAACTTTCTCAATACGCAAACGCTGTCGAATATCGAAGACTTGAAAGGGCAGCTGACCACAGCCTTGGCGGATGCTGGATTCCTGGAGCTCAACGATGTCGAGAAAGCCTCCTTGAACAGAGTCCGTTACTACTCCAGAAAGCGAAGCTTCGTCGAAATTCCCGAACGATACAATACCAATAATGACAACGACCTGATACTGAACTCCGTCATCGCCTGGTCTTTCTATCCGAAACTCCTCTCCCGCGCAGGGAAAGGCTGGAAGAACATTGCCAACAACCAAGCCGTCTCTCTGCACCCGACCTCGGTCAACAAAGGTATGGATCGCCCTCCACAGTGGCTCTCATTTTACCATATCATGCAATCGAGCAACAAGTTCTACAATGCCCATGAGACGAGTCCGGTGGAGGACTTTGCTGTTGCACTGGTTTGTGGAGAGGCGGAATTCAAAATGTATTCTGGGGTTATCGTCATTGATGGCAACCGCATCCGCTTTTCGCTGGATGATTGGAGGACGATGTTGGCCATCAGGGCATTACGCACGCAGATTCGACAGATCATGGCGCAGTCTTTTCGAAGCCCAGGGCGTCCTGTTTCTTCGCAGCAGCAAGAATGGTTGAGTATATGGGAAAAAATGTTTACTTTAAATGGAAAGACTAAGGTGTAAAGTTCCCTAATAGCTCGTCATTGTAGTTTGTGTCTTTCAAAGCTCCTGACACACAAGTAATGTTAGGGGAAGTAGTTGAATCACTGACATGTTCTGGTCCATTCCATGAGCCTCGATGTGGAAGCCGATTAACTCAGGACATCACCTGATCCATTGGGGTAGTACACGAATCCACGACGTCTCAACATAGACCGTCAACACTCTCATCAACTACAAACTCTCTAATTCCAATCCATAACACCTGCCTTTACATGATTGCTGACGACCCGAAGCCGCGACAACTAACCACTACGCATTAACGCGATTCACAGCAAGCTCACCAACTCAGTCATGCGAAACGCCTTGGGAATGGTGCTTGCACCTTTATCACCACCTCCTCCTCCACCACGGCCAACCCTCGCACCACCAACTAGTGTCTCGAAACGCTCATCTCTAATCGAATACCTACAAACAAAAGAGCAGCCGCCACCAGAGTGGCATAACCGCTGCCACCCAACATACTCTGCAACCTATCCACGGACTCTCATCCTCTCCTACCTCCCCAACACCTCCCTCTCCTCCCTCCGTCTCGTTTCCCGCGCAGAAAACGACTTGGTTTCCACCGCCACTCCACCCATCTTCGCAAAACTCCACATCGAATTCCCCACCACCTCCCTCTCAAACCCACAACTCGACGCGCTGAAAAGGGTAGCCAAGCAATGTCGCTACCTCACAATCACCTTCCCCACCACCTCATCCGCCACAGACCCTCCCACCCCCGAAACCACAAAACTCCCCGATCTGCCAAACCTCAAAACCCTGCACCTCATCTGCCCAACCCTCGACGTCTTCGACCGCCTCCTCGCTTTCCGCCTCGCGCTGCAGCAATCTTCCGTGCCGAACTTGACCCGCCTCACCATCGCCTCCCTCTCCATCACCGGCATCGTCGCCCTCCGCTGGGGCGCCTTCACCGCGTTCGCGGAAAGCACATGGACGGACAGGAACGTATGGCGCCGCTTTCAAAGTTTAGGTGTCAAAATCACACCTTGGTGGGACGTCCCGCACACAACGACGATTACGACAACAACAACACCGGGTCAAAGAATGGATCGAGCGCAGGAAGAGAGGTGGTGTACGGGCATCAAGATCCTACACGATTGGCTCAACAGCTTCGTCGCGGCGGGGAAACTGAGGAAGTTGAAGTTCGCGTGGCAGGGTGGTGAGGGGCCGAATCCGCTGCTGCTGGATGAGGTCGCGAGGGGAATTGGGAGGGGGAGGTGGTTTAGCGCGCCGCCTGTGAGGGGAAGGTGTTTGGGGAGGGTGTGGTTGAGGGGTGTCAAGGTTGGGAGGGAGGATGTGGCACTGCTGCAGATGAGGATGGAGGGGTTGGAGGTTTTGATGGTTGAGGGGAGGTTTGTGGGGGAGGGGGTTGGGGGTGTGAGGAGGGTGGTTGGGGGGAGGGAGTGGGTTGAGGTTGAGCTGGGGGAGGGCAATGGGGAGGGTAATGGAGGAGCGGGGTGATGAAAGGGGGGTGGTGATGAATGATACTCCGGTTTCGGGAACTCGGAATAGGAAATACTCTCCCTAAGGACCGAGAGGTGGAGGGGGGAATCGCGAGACTGATATATCATGCGATGGCTTTGAAGTTGATGCAACTGTGACTTCTCAGTGTACAAGGTATGCTAAGAATACAAGCCAAACCGTACACGGCCCGATGCCATAGCATTACTTGCTAGAGCCTGTAACAGCGAACGTGGTCGGTACACAGCTAATAGCTACTCAACCGCTTACACACCAACACAGGCTTATTTCCGCAGACATGGACGCTTCGAAGCGGGTTGACGTATATCATGATCGTCCGAATCCTCAGCACTATCGCCTCGTTTCTCAGCGAAGCTGAGGTCGAAATCCTCGTGACCGTCTGCACAATCCTTGCTGCATTTCACGTACAACCCTTCACGGTGGAAGACCTCCCACTCTTTGGACGCGTACATGACTTCTTCGACAACGTTCGCGGCACCGTTGAAACCCTGATAGTAGGCATAAGGGAATATGACCAACAGCTCACGCTCGAACTGCGTCACCTCTGTGAACTCGATGCCGTTGGCGATCAGGGTCTCTTTTGGGATGTAGACCTCTTCATGCGACACGAATTGACTGCAGGAAGGGGGTTTGGGGTTCTTGCTCTGCTGGAAAGCGAGGCAGATGAATTCTTCCAGGCGTTGGTGGCTGCTGGGTTTGACGATGGTGTAGGATCTTGGACCGCCGGCATGATGGTAATTGACGGTGTAGGCTGCAAAGTCTCCGAGCTGCATTAGGAACATGGTGCCTGATCGGGTGGAGAGGTGGAAGCAGGACTGGTCGAGCCCTGGCCCTGCTTCTCCGGCACGAACGGTCGCGGATTGATGGAAACCATTGGATCTATCTTCGCCGAGGTGGAGATTGTCGCATTCCAAAGCCTCTCTGAGCTCGGGTGTAGCTATGCATATTAGTGACCTTTCCTCTGTATGCTGCAAAAGAAGGGGAGTACCAGGTAGATCGAGCGCGCACCAAGGGTTTGACTTCTCGGCGTTGGTGGCACAGATCAGCATACTTTCCTCTGTGAATGGCCTGTCTTCGTGACGGTGCCTCCATACACTTCCACCTTTGAGTTTCGTTCCGCTAAACTTTGCGAGGAAGAATGCCTCTTCTTCTTGGATACGGTCGAGGATTTTGGCCACATTGGCTGGCCCAGGCCCCACAGCTTTGGTATCAACAAGGTACAGATTTGCGCGCTTTGACGATGGACATTGGCTTAGGGTGGTGCTGAATATCGGAATCTCAAAGTCTACCAGTACATTTGGTAGGGACTCATCTTCGACATATGGTGATATACTGCATGCCGAAATCAGTGAATGAATGTCAAGGACTGGACCGAACAAGGAGCACTCACCACTTATTGGGCACCATGACTTTGACAACGCCTTGAACTTGTCCTGCTACTTTCTCCATCAACGCCAAAAGCTCCGTAAAGTTGTTGGAATACTGCTTAGCCGTAGGTCTGAAGATGTAAATACCATCCTCGTCAAACCCATAATCGACTTGCCCAGGATTATGGCCGCCATCAGAGTCATGGAGGCACATACTCCTCATTCCGTGTTCTGACAGGTCGTAATTTGGTTCGAAGTGCTTGTTCAATTTTTCTGTTCCATGGATCAATTGGCGGAACCAAGAAGTATTGGGTGTTGTTCAGACGCACCTTTCATGGCCTCCCAGCACATCCAGGATGAAGAGACATCGAAGTCCTCGACTTGCCTTGATACTGCAATGCCACTTGATATTGAGATTGGTTGAAGGGTCTGGGACCGAGATCGGGTTGGGGAAGATAGGACTACTGACGACGCGGGACTGCAGTTCGAAGTCTTCTGCCCTTTCACTGCAGCCTCTCCTTGGAGTTGGGTCCGCATCATGTAACATACATTCAAGGACTTGCGGGGGGACTCTGGCTCGTTCCGCATTCGTAGGCAATGGTCTTTGAAGAGAGTACGCGTAACAGGCTTTCGTCTCTGCTCCTCGGCCGAGTCCTCTGGTGGGACTTGCATGCCAATCGATGGATTTATGCCAATTGGTGGACCATCATTATGAGGCAACAAGGCTCTTAACATGGCCGGAACCCTGGAGGTTGGGCTATTGCGCTTAGCTGGTATGAGTGAGGCTCTGTTCTGTTGACTTTGATCTTCTGAAGATATATATTTGCCTCCGTATTCAGTCGGAACTGTGTTGCTTTTTCTCTTGGCTATCCTGGGTTTCGGTCTCCTTTGCTTTTCTGGGACCGGCGCAGCACTGGTGTGTTGGCTGTGGTCCCGGGAAAATGTACAATTTGGCTGATATGCTGCCATTTCTGTGCCATGGACGTTGATGATTCTATCATCTATTCGCGGGTCCGGCGATGCCACCTCATAAGCATTAGCACGGTCGCGATGTGCACACAGCTCCACTGTGCTGTGGTTTTGAGTGCATGACTTTTTGGCCAGGTCTCGCTTCTCTGTTGCTGCACCGCCGAAAACCCATTGGCCAAAGGCATCAATGCCTACTTTCACCATCCTTAACATCTACCTAAGAAACTCTGTGAGTCACTGATATCAATGAGAGCAGAGCTAGGTATCCAGAAGAGGAGAGCAGGGTATGTTGACTTACTGCCGTGCTCGCCAATTGGTTTAAGCAGCGGTTTAACTCATCCAAAGCCGAGGTAATTTACCCAACGGCCGCTGATACAATTGAGGTATGACTGCCTAATCTATGGGGCAATGTATAGCAGTGCCTGTGAACGTGGCGAAAGAGTATTTCAATGTAAGTAAGGGATATGGGGGATGATGTTTTGTTGATCCGAGGTTCGCCCAAAATTTTCGGCCTTGGCTAATGTCGGTGTCATCAAGCTCCAATTTCAACTACGACAGAACTTACTAACCGGGAGTGAAGGTGTTGGGTATACATTGTTCGGCCTTTGCTAAACAGAGATGGAATATTGTTAAATCAAGGCGATACCCTAATCCACAACTCTGATAGTGACATTGCTGACAGCCTTGCGTTTCACTGTCATGGCCAATGGTTATTTACCTCTTCATCTTTTCACAAAACCGATGGTACTCCGGTAGATTCCCTTGGCGTCTAGAATGTCCAACCAACTCATGATGTGCCCATGTCAAGAGGGCTACGCAGGATCAGGACGGAAGAACATTGAAGTATCTCAGAACTGGAGACAGCTCGTCATTCAGTAGATGAGAGTAACCTGGTTGAATGGCAGGGGTGTCGAGGGTCTAGGGCTAATCTAAGGAAATGATGAGAATATATCAAACCTTTCAAGGGACTCTTAGATTTAAGTTGAGGCGAAGAGTAAATAAGACTGCAAGCATCATTCTTTGGGGTTATGAACAGCGCTTGAAGTCCTATGGGGGTTGACGTGGATTGGCAGCTAAAAAGGGAAGGGCGCTCTTATGAGATTCTACCTCAGCGTTGGAATTGACCTGTCTGGGTACTAAGAGACATAGAAGAAAGTATATCGCTGTACGCAGATGAGAACAACTACCATATCAGCTCTAGGGCCTCAAAAAGTAGGGACAGACGTACAACTATCAGGACAACGCAATCAGCTCTTGACGCATTGTGGTGAGTAAACATGATGTTTTACGGGAGACGGGAGATCGGCAGCACTAGAATAGAGCTATCCTAGCATAGAATAGCGGTAAATGCTCTCTTGTTCCTAGGTATTCCCGTGAGATGGTAACGGTCTAGGCGCGCTCGCTTAGCCGGCGCGCCTAGCCGTCAGGGTTAGCCGTTAATTAGTCTAAAGCTAGTAGTTTAAAGATAAAGCTATATAATATAAAACTTTATAAAATCTAGCCTTTCTTAAATAAAAAAAGTATAAAAAAGCCTTTAACTTTATATATATCTTAAAATTTTTATTATTTCCTTTAAACTTTCTTTTATAATACTTTTTATTTAAAGGTAAATAACTTTTAATTATTACTTTATATTACTTTTAATTTCTTTTAATTTATCTTTATATTAATTATATAATTATAATATATATAATCTAGTAGTACCTTAATATTCTTAATTAAGAAGATATCTTAGAATTCCTAAAATTTTAGAGTGAGCTTAACTTTAGGTAGTAGGCTTTTATTACCTACTCTTAAGTATATTATAATAAATATAATACTATTAAGCTACTCCTCTAAAGCTTTAATAATATTAAAGTACTCCTTAATATTACTTTTTTTAATAGGGAATTACTAGTTTTATATAAGCTAATCTACTTAGGGATTTTATTCTTTTAATTATAAATACTTAAGGTAGAAGTTATAATTAAGGTTTACTATTATATAAAAGGTACCCTTATAATATTATATAATACTATTAGAATTAATAAGTTTAATTTCTTTTATATAAGAATCTAATAATAATATTAGGTTTCTAACTCTATTATATAAGATATTACTAGAGCTTAGGTTTATCTTTTAATCCTACTCCTTTATTAAGCGTATATTAATATAATTAATATCTACTTTAAAGTTAATTAATATAGTAAATTCTCTTTATAAGCTCTTAAGCTCTATTTATATTATAATAATAAGTCGCTATATCTACTTCTTCCCTTATACTATAATAGTAGATATAATTATAGTACTTAAGGGTTTTTTAAATTTAAGCCTTTCTTAGCTAGCTTATTATTAGATATTTTATTAGTTATAAGCTTATTAATTATAATACTTATAACTATTAACTTTATATTCTAATAATCTTTAATTATATATCCCTTCTTTTAATAATTATAATACTTAATAGTAGAAAGGTTAGGCTTAGGCCTTTAAAGAAGGTATAATAATACTTTAATAGCGCCCCGCCCTTCTTACTTTATATATAGGCTATTATCTCTTCGCCCTTAAAAATTTCCTCTTCCTCTTTAAGGATATTAATCCTTAGTAGGAGTATTATCCCTATAATCTTTATATATAAGTAGTATTATATAAGGCTCTAATTAAGTTATTAATATAATATAAGTATCCCTTATCTTTAAGATATTAATTATATTATAAGTTAATTATAAAGATCTTTATATAACTTATTTAAAAGGTTATTATAAAGTATATACTCTATTAATAACTTAAGTTATCTTTTTAACTTAGTAAGGTAATTTAAAAAGTTTATAATCTTTTAGTATTTCTTTTACTTAGCTTCTAAGTAGTACTTATTAGTTATTAAATATTAATTTTAAAGATCTTTTATTTAATCTATTAAGAAACTATTAAAATATTCCTAGGATTATTTATCCTTTAATATATCCTTTATATACTTATACTATATAGCCTTAGGGTCTAGGGCTATATATTATAACGCGTATTAGATTTTTATAGAGTTATTAAGAAAATAGGTTATACTTATTTTAATTATATTATTAAACTATTTTTAATATTCTTATACTAACTTCCTATTATATATATATAAGTCCTACGGCCTAAGAATATAGGTCTTATATTAAGGACGCTTTAGTTCTAATTCTTCTATTAATAATAGGCGATATTAATTAATTAATAAATAAGTTATACTTATATCTATCTAAACTATTAAAAGATAATTATAGGGGCTTATAAGTATATTATAATTACTACTATAATAGCCGACTTATAAGGGAAACCGTATACTTATACCTTATAAAGGCCTAGGTAAAAACCCTTATTATCCTTATCTCTTTATAACTACTAGTCCGTTTCTCTTTATACTATATTTAGCTCTTTATACTTAGTACCTATATTTATTACCTTATTATCCTAGCTCTCTAGGGCTAGATTATATATTATAGTAATAGGTATTATTCTAATAATAAGGACTTATACCTTAGCTTAGTCCTAATATAGCTATATTACTATAAGTAAGAACTAGCTTAATATCCTAATTTAGATTATTTATTTTACTACCTACTTTACCCCCTTTATACTTATAAGTATCTTATAGGTATCTAATATATTTAAGGTATCCCTTAACTCCTAATAGTAGTTATAAAACCTAGGGTAGTTAATAAGGATATATTTTATATTCTACCTATACTAGCTATACTTATAGCCTATAAATATAATACTAGAGACTTTATATTAATATAAGAAGGTAGCTAGCCCTATCTTCTTTATTCTTATCTATATAAGGGTAGAGCTCTTAGCCTTTTAAAGGCTTTTATAAAGGGCCCTCCTACTAGTTTATAAGCCTCTAAGCTAGATAGGGGGATAATCCTTAGCCCTTAATCCTACCTAGTATCCTTCTTATATTATCTCCTAGCAGGACTTCTACTAATAATATATCTTCTTCTTAATCCCTTAGGGGTATTAGGTTACCTCCCTAGTTATAATTATATTCTAGTTATCTAGGTATAAGGAGTATAAAGCCTACTTATTCTTCTCCTTTATAAGGGACTTTACTACCTTTCTCCTCTTCCCTCTTTTAACTCTAAGCTTCCTCTAGATATATCTATTCCCTATTATTATTATTAGGTAAATTCCTTTTAATATATATTAATAAAGAACTAAGTAGTTTAATATTAATTATATAAGGGCTATCCCTACCTCTACCTCTAATACTTATATTAAGGTAGCCTTATATACCCCTAATACGCGTCTTAAGTAGTTATTCTAGATAACTTTAAGCTTCCTTATATATATCTTCTTTATTTCCCTTAGGTCTTATAATATATATTATATAATAGACGCGTAGGTTATTACTAGCCTTATTATTATATTATATATGCTCCTAGCCTTATTAAGGGTAGCTCCTTATATTAATATTAATATTATAAAGAGAGTTAGGCTCTAAGTAGTAAGCTTTACTTATACCCTCTTTAAGTATAAGCCCTATTATAATTTACTATTAATATATAATCCTAGGACTTAGATCTCTACCTAGGGTTTTATTATTATATACCCTAGACTAACTACCGCGCTTATATTAAAGTAGTAGGGGTAGTAGGTAAGATAAACTAACTTATACTTTTAAGGGGCGAAGCTTACCTTATATGTTAAAGCCTATTTAAGGTAGATTTTATATATTAATTTTAAGGTTCTATAATTTCCTTTTATAGTTTTTTTATATATTAGTAGGTAGATATTATTTATAAATCCTTTAACTTATAATTATAGTTTAATAATTATATACTTCTTAATAAGTAGCGCGTTAAAGAATAGGAAGAGGATAAAAGAGATTAATAACCCCTAGGGAATCCCTATCTCTACTAGCTTTATTCTACTTATTATCCCTTTAATAGTAATAGATAAAGACCTCCCCTCTAGGAAGCTTTCTATCTAGCTTATAATATAGCAGGGGATCCCCTTTCCCTTAAGGTTATAAATAAGTCTCTAGTAAGAGATATTATTAAAAGCTCTTATAATATTTAATAAGAGAAGGCTAGTTATATTAACCCTATTATAATCTTATATTATATATATTACTTTCATAATAATCTTTAATATAATCTTAATTAACCTCTTCCTTTATACTCTTATTTATTCTTAAGGGAGGAGGCTTTAGCTCTTAATATAGTTATTAAGTTACTTTATAACTATTAATTTTAAGGCCTTTTTAAGGGTACTTAATAATATTATTAGATAATATACTTTAAGTATTATATAATCCTCCTTCTTTAATTTTTTTAAATAATTATATTAGCTTTCTTAAACTCCCTTAAGTAATAATTAAGGGAGAAGTATATATTAAATAAGTAGGTAAGCTCTTTAAAGAGCTTATCTACTATTAATCTAAAGAATTAATTTAAGATCCTATTAATTCCTAGGGCTTTATCCTACTTTAATTTATAAATAGCCTACTAGACCTCCTTATATATTACCCCGTTACTAGGGTCTACTAATAATAGTAGGTACTCTACCCTCTTAATATTATCTAGATTAGCTTATAAAGGGGGTAGGAAGAATATTATTTATAAGACCTCTACTTTCTCCTTAAAGGTCTTAGCTACTCTATCCCTATTATCCCTTTTTAAAGGGGAAAACTTAGGGAGGGGTTATAATAATAAGCTATTATTTCTTACCTACTTAATAAGGCCCTATATACCCTTTTATAATTTAGTAGTATTATAGACTTTCCTCTTAAAGTTAATTACCTTCTTTATTTATAATATCCTATCTCTCTCCTTAATAGCTATATTCTTAGCTCCCTTTATAATAATATCCCTATTCTATTAGAATACCTTTATACTTCTTATAATATTTTTTATAATAAGCTAGTATTTTAAGTTTTAGAAGGTCTTACCTCTCCCCCTAGGCTTTACTTAAAGGATTATCTCCTCTATTATCCCCTTTAAACCCTATTAAAGTTATAAGAAGTAGTTATCTATTTAATTTATAATCTCTAGTAGCTTAAGGCCTAGCTTCTAGGTTAATATATAAGCCCTATCTTTAATTTCTCCTAGGTCTACTATTTTCTATAATCTCTTAAGCGTATATTACTATTCCTTTACCCTTAAGTTAAGCTCTATATATATAAGAAGGTAGTTAGAGCTAAATTATAACTTAAGGTATACCTAATAGGCTTATACCGCGCTAAGGAGCCTAAGTATAATAAAGACTAGGTTAATTATACTTCTAAACCCCCTTACCCTTTAAGTAACTATCCTATTTAGTAGAGCTAAGTCTATCTTATTATTAAATATAATTCCTACTAGCTAGTCTACTTTAAAGTAATATAAAAAATATCTTAAGTTATTTTAATTAAGGTAGTAGAGGTTAAAATCTCCTATTATAATATATTCCCTAGGGTAGTTAACCTCTTCCTCTATTATTTAGAGGCTTAATAGGTTCTTACTTATTACTAGTAATAGGCTTAGGTTATATATATTATATAACTAGAGGTATACTAGGTATTCCCCCTCCTCCTAGGTATAAAGTTAGAGCTTAAGAGTATTAATATCTTTTATAAAGAACTCTATATTCTAGCTATCTATTTAGAGTCTTTTATTAATATAGGAATACGCTCGCGTACCCTACTCTACTTTATATATTAGAAAGAACGCCCTAGAGCTAGGGTTATATAATAAGTAGTTCCTAGTATTATAATATAATTCCTAGATTATTAAGATATCTATATCCTAGATAGCCCTATCTTTTAATAGGGCTATTATTATACCTATTTTACCCCTAATATTATATTATAATATCTTTAGGGTTAATATATTAGATATCTAAGCTTAGGGTACTACTACTTTCCTCTTATATATCTATTTCTTCTAGGGTAACCTATTTACCTTCCCTAGCTAGATAGATAAGGCTATTTATTATTACTTTTATAAGTAGCTTATTAATACTATCTAATAGCTCCCTACTACTACTTATTATTACCTCTAATATTTTCTAGCCTAGCTCCTTTATTAGGAGCCTCTTAGAGATAGGTAGTCTCTCTAGCTTATACTTAAGTCTTTATAGTCTTAACTACTCCCTACTACCTAATATATTATATATTACTTAGTTAGTTATAACCTTCCTCTTTTTCTTTACTCTTATAATTATAAATCCTTTAATATCTATTACTACTATTATATACTCCTATTTAATCCTATAAAATAAGGTCTTATTCGCGACTTATTACTTAGTATATTACCTCTCCTTAGCCCTTACTAAGTATTTATTAAATTAGGAGGAGTAGCCTTATTATTTATATATAGTATACCCTTATAAGGTACTTATAACCTTTACCTTATACTTTATTATATTATAACCCTAATTATAATTAGGGTAGTTATAATATATATACTTATATAACTAGTATTTAAAGTATTATATTAATTTAACCCTTTATTTATACTACTTTATAAGTTTTATCTCTCCTACCTTTATTAAATCCTTTTTAATTAACTTATCTACTATTATTAATAATATAATACTTATTATAAAGGAGGAGTAGGCTTTTTAAGTATATATATACCTATTAACTACCTCCCTTCTATTATATCTAAATTAGGGTAGAGGGCTTTATTTTCTTATTAGATCTTCTCTTTAATTACTTACTAAATTTTTATATTAAAGATAGATACTTATACTTTATATACTATTATATTAAATAATTTCCTAACTACTATTATAGAGTAGTATATTATATTTACTAATAATTACTCCCTCTCTAATACCTCTCTTACTTCTATTAAGGTAATTTATAATAGTATATTTCTACTCTTTATTTAATTCACTATTATAATTTCTAACGCGTATTTATAGTTAAAGGCCTAGAATATTATAACTAGCCTCTTATCTATTACTCCTACTACTACTTCTCTCTCCTTCTTATCTTTTAGTACTATTAATATCTATTAAATCCTCCTAGCCTTAGCCACCTTTAATATCTATATATATAGCCCTTATAAGGGGGGGGGGTAGTATATTCCTTATAAGGGGTTCTCTTAACTCTATTAGCCTTATAAGGAGTCCTATCTTATTAGGGTACTAGCCTAACTAGTAGTCCTAGGCCTATTAAGGTCTTATACTCTCTCCTTATATTCTCTCCCTTTTTATTAGAGTTCCTTAATATATATTTATATTAGGCTAATACCTACTATTAAAATCTTTTATTTAAATACGTTTAAGTCTTTAAATTATATATTCTTTATAACTTTAAAGGCTATTATTACTATTACGGCCTAGCTACTTAATTTATTTATAGTCCCTATAATATATATATATTATAATCTAAGTACTATTATATTTATTAAGCTTATAAGTAGAATAAAGGCCCTTATAACCCCTACTCTAATATATAATTCTTTATACTCTCCTCCCTCTCTAGCTCTACTACCTTTACCCCTAGTAGTCCCCTAATTAGGGCTAGGGCGCCCTACTACTCCCCTACTCCCCTCTTATACGCGTTTCTTAAACGCTTTACTACTTAATACTTATATATTTAAGCTACTCTCTACTATTTCTATTTCTTTCTTAAATAGGCGATATTAATAACCTACTTAAGTAGTATTATTAGTATATATTTCCTACTCTAACTCTTATAAATATTATTATAGATCTTATATCTACTACCTCTTAAAGACTTCTTCTTTAAGTTCTTATATCCTTTATAATAGTACTTCT
>JAABUN010000370.1_pt1 | contig 118073 bp, 119 predicted proteins | sample 5559311 | NCBI WGS metagenome assembly JAABUN01 (sample SAMN10711877, study PRJNA513370) | rock metagenome | isolation source: Antarctica rocks | place: Antarctica: Victoria Land, Siegfried Peak sud | reverse complement strand
CGGATCAAGCGGATCGGCTTCGGGTTCCGCCGCTTCGCCCACTACCACATCCGCGCCCTGCTCTACGCCGGAAAGCCCAACTGGCACCTACTCGCCACGGTCACACCCCGCTGAGATCCGAAGAGCCGCTAATGCCAAGCACACCATCGCTGCGTTGACCTACGGCGTGGTTCCGGATGGACCTACATACGCCAAGGTGGACGCGGGAGTGATACGACGATGGCTGAAGAAGAAGGGGATGAGCAGCGAGCTGAGAGAAGCGTTGGCAGACCAACTGAGGGTCCTAGATCGAGTGGCCGGGAGTCCTCGGCCGGCGGGAGTCTCCCAGCAGACACCGACGTCGGCCGTGACTCGTTCGGCGGAGGCTCAACCTGTTCCCGGCGAGCCTGTCAAGCATTTTGTGTGAGTAGCGGGTCCGTGGTTGTCAGGTGAGGCCGAGTCGGCCGGGGAAGTGGATCTCGAACTGGTTGAGGGCGTGTTTCCAGCCCCAGGTGCCGGTGCCGAGGTCGCCGCCGCGCTTGTCGCTGATGTTGCGGGCGGCAAGTCGCAGCAGCTTCAACGCCGAGTCGTCGGTTGGGAAGTGACCCCTCGTCTTGGTGACCTTGCGGAGCTGGTAGTTGATGCTCTCCACGAGGTTGGTGGTGTAGACGACCTTGCGGATCTCGGGCGGGAACCGCAGGAACGGGGTGAACTGCTCCCACGCTGCCCGCCACACCTTGACGATGCCGGGGTAGCAGTCACCCCACTCGAGCTCGAAGGTGTCCATGGCGTCAGCGGCGGCCTCGACGGTCGCTGCGGTGTAGATCGGCCGCAGGGCGCCGGTGATCGCCTTGCGGTCCTTCCAGCTGGCGAAGCGCAACGACGCCCGGATCAGGTGGATGACACAGGTCTGCACCAACGCTTGGGGCCAGGTCGCCTCGATGGCGTCGGGCAAGCCCTTGAGCCCGTCGCAGCACACGATCAGCACGTCGGCGAGACCCCGGTTCCGGAGCTCGGTCAGCACGCTGAACCAGAACTTGGCGCCCTCGCCGCCGTCCTCGAGCCAGACCCCGAGGACGTGCTTGCGGCCCTCCACGTCGACGCCGACGCCCAGGTAGGCGGCCCGGTTGACAACGGTGCCCGAGGTGCGGACCTTTACCACCAGGGCGTCGATGTAGACGATCGGGTAGACGGCGTCGAGCGGTCTGGCCTGCCAATCGTTGAGCTCGTCGATGATCCCGTCGGTGACCTTGGAGATCAACGCCGGGGACACCTCCACGCCGTACATGCGGCCGAGCTCCCGGCGGATGTCCCGGGTCGAGAGGCCCCGGGCGTAGAGGTGGACGATGTTGGCGTTGAACCCCTCGAGGCGCCGGGCGCCCTTGGGGACGAGCTTGGGGTCGAAGGTGCCGAGGCGGTCCCTCGGGATGTCGAGATCGACGGCGCCGATCTCGGTGAGCACGGTCTTGGCGCTGGTGCCGTTGCGGTTGTTGCCAGAACCGCGCCCGGCGACGTCGCCGGGCTCGTAGCCGAGGTGGTTGGTCAGCTCCTCGGCAAGACCCCGCTCGATCAGGCGCTTGGTCAGCTCGGCCAGGACACCGTCGGGACCGAGCAGCTCGAGGCCGCCGGCATCGACGCCGGCCATGACCGCGTCGATCACCTCGTCGGACACCGCCGACGACGGGTCAGGGCCCGGACGGGCAGATGGCTTCGGATCAGTCGTAATGGTCACAGGATGGTCCTCCTCAGCGGCCAGCCCTACCGGGCCAAGCCGCTCTCGTGGGGGACCCTCCGCTCACACAATTCCTTGTACACGCCCGCACAGGGTGGCGTTCTTGCAGGCGGCCAGGGCGCAGTCGCCGATCCACTCGGCCGCATCAGCGCTGATCAGCTTGATCCTGCTGGATCGTTCAGGGCCGAGGAGGTCGAAGAACTCCTGGAGGGTGGCCCGGTCATGTCCGGCCTTGGCCCACACCAGCCGTCCGGTGTCGTGGTCCACGACGACCATCAGGTAGCGGTGCCCGCGCCGGTAGGAGATCTCATCGATCCCGATGCGTGTGAGCCCGTCGAAGGGATCCACCACCGCTCGGGCGTCGGTGACGACTCGCCCGGCGATCGCGCCGACGGTCCGCCACGCGATGCGCATCAACTCGACGACGGCGGTCTTGGAGGTGTGGGTGGCCAGCCAGGCGACCTGGTCATCGAAGGCCCTGGTGTGCCCAGCACCGTGGCGGGCCCATGACACCTCGGCCACGACAACACCGTGACCAGCGCAGCGGACCCTCGGGGCATCCGCCTCGATGAAGACCCGCATCGTGCCCGCATCCAAGGCCCGCCACCGGCGCCGGCCCTCGCCCCGGGCGTAACCGGCGGCGCGACCACCGCAACGACCGCACCTCCGCGCCGCGTTGGCCCGGACCCGGCACGACACCACGATCTCGCCGGCCGTCTCATCGATGTCGACGCCCTCGACCACGACGCGACGGTCGACCCCGACGACTCGCGCCCATACCCTCTTCGATTGCACGCCGTTGCCCTCTCCTTCGCTGACCAGCCTTCGACAGCCGGAAAGCCAAGCAGGGCAACGGCGTGCGCCGTGCCAACCGTCAGATCACACCCACGGATGGGTCAGGAGAGCCCGAAAAATCGCCTGGGCCCGGCTCGCGGCGCCAGCCGGAAAATTGCGAGATCATGAGCATCTCGCTGCGGAGCCCGAGTACGTTCCGCGCGCCAGGTGTCGGACCGTCTCGTGTGTGAACAGGTAGCGCAAGGCCGCCCGTTGCAGCGTCCGGCTCGGCGCCATCTTGAACGCGTTCAGCTTGCAGAACAGCCCGGCGAGCTGGAACACGTCGAAGGTGGCGTGAGGGACCAGGGAGGACCGGCCAAACGACGCAGCCCTCGATGTGGTGTCTTTAGGTGCGAGATGTGACCGGAGCGCGAAGCACTTGCTCGGGCACGTCCCGGTAGCGTTGACGCCGCTCCCGTCTGTTGGCGGAGGCCGACGAGGGTGTCCCGTACCGGCAAGGACAAGACGGGACTCAGGAGTTCCCCGTGTCCTGGTTCCTGCTGGTGTTTGCCGGACTTCTCGAAGTCGCATGGGCGGCGGTGATGCCGATGACGAATGGTTTCTCGCGGCTTCTGCCGACGCTGGCGTTCGTCACACTGCTCGCCGCCAGCATGTTCGCCTTGACGAAGGCGACCGATTCGATCCCCATCGGTACGGGCTACGCCGTGTGGGTTGGGATCGGCGCGGTGGGTGTGGCCATCGTCGGGATCGTTGCGCACGGGGATCCGGCGACGCCAGCGCGTGTCGGCTTTCTCGCGTTGCTGATCGTCTCCATCATCGGACTAAAGGCGACCAGCGCGCACTAGCCCGGCACTAGCCCCAATACCGTTCAGGCTCTCCTGCTCTATCCGTGGGTCCATCACGCCGCCTGACGGCCTGGTAGGGGTGGGCAGTAGCCGCCCCGGTCGAGGAGGCACAGGGCGATGAGGTTGTCGGTGGAGCTGAACCCGTAGGCCATCCGGGTGATCAGCCGCAGCTTGGTGTTGACGCTCTCAGTGAGCCCGTTGGAAAGGCCATGGGTGACGCTGGCGACGATCCCGGCCCGGTGGCGCTTGATGCGGTGGTAGAGCTCGACGAAGGCGGGGATCTGGCATCGGCGGGCCCAGGCGAGCCAGTCGTCGAGCATCGGGACGGCCTCGGGGCCTCGGTGCTGGAACACGAGGCGGAGGTGCTCCTTGAGGAGGTAGGCCCGGTAGAGCTGGTGGTTGTGCTTCGCGATCCAGGCGAGCTTGGCGGCTTGGCGGCCAGTGAGGTCCTGCGGGTTCTTCCACAGGGCGTAGCGGCACCCCTTGAGCTGGCGGGCTCGGCCGCCGGCGCCGTGACACGCCGGCTCACATCCTCCTCCTCGAAGGACGGGCTCACGGCAGCGGAGATCGACTGCCTCCTCGGTGAGCTCGGCGGACTTCCCCAGGTCCTCACCGACGCCGCCCCCGGCGAGAAGGTCGCCATCTACCAGGCGCTCGGGCTCCGCCTCACCTACCAACCCGCCGACAACGTGGTCGTCGCCACAGCGGACCTCGGCCGTGTCCTTAGTGGTGTCGGAGGGGGGACTTGAACTCGTGCCGGCGGCGTGGTGGCTCGTGCCGTGTGGTTCCTGTTCGTGCTGGTCAGGGGCGGTTTTCCGGGCGCTGTTCGTGACGGCTTGTCATTCGCTGTAGGCCCCGATCCGGGGCGGTTCTCGTACATTTTGCTGACAAATCGCTGACAAGCGACACACCCCCCGGCATAAGTGTCCCTATAAGTGTTCCTTGCCATCGGCTGAGAAGGCTTATACCCTTCGGCCATGGTCCCGTCCGTTGCGTTGCGTAGCGCCGCCGTCCGCCGTTGGGGCGCCGGTACCGCCGCCGTCGCGCGCCTTCTGGTCGCGGCCGACGCGCCACTGACCGGAGTAGCCATCGCGGACGCCGTCGGCGTCAGCCAGCCCCGCGCGTCGCAGGTGCTCAAGCAGCTGGCGGAACGCGACGCCGTCCGCGCAACCGCGCACGGCTACGTCGGCCGACCAGCGCGCCTGCTCGACCTCTACCGCCGGCGTGCGCGCCCCCTGCTCGTGCAGCCCGAGTCGTACTGGTACAGCACCCGCGCCGCGGCCGAGCAGGCTCGTCGAATCGTCGACCTCGCCAACAAGCAGTGGACGCCGATCGCGTTCTCCGGTGACCTCGCGCCCGACCTGCTCGTGCCGTGGCGGCACCCGACGCTCTCGGTCGTGTACACGACCAGCTCGCTGCAGCTCGACGCCGCAGCGCTCGTCCCTGCCGAGGGGCGTGGCGACGCGAGCGTCATCATTCGGTGGACGAGCGACGCGACACTCCTCTCCCCCGCCCCACCGTGGCCACGCGAGGTCGATGGCATCCCGATCACCGATCCGGTGCAGCAGTGGTGGGACCTGCTCGACCTCGGCGGCGAGGATCGCGAGGAGGCAGCCGACCGCCTTCGTCGAGCAATCCTCGACCACGCGATCCCGCGGCGACCGTGACCGGTCCCAAGGTCGTCTTGGCCAGCCTCTCCGCGGCGATGGATGGCGGCTTCACCGCCATCGCCGACGTGAGCGCCGCCATGGCAGCCGCCGGCGCCGCGAACGACTATCGGCTCATCGGTGGCGTCACGGTGATGCTGCACATCGAGCGGCTCGGGCTCGACCTGCCGCTGCGAGCAACCGGCGACGCCGACTTCGGCGTCCCGCCGCATGTGCTTCGCCGCCCGGATCTCGTCCAGGCGATCGAGGCTCGGGGCTACGAGAAGGTGTTCGGCAACCGATGGGAGCGACGGATCGACGAGCGACGGGTCGCCGCCGTCGATCTACTCGTGCCGGCCTACCGCACGAGAGCGCGTGACACGGTGACCGTCGGCGACGTCGTCACAACGGAGGTACCGGGTCTCGCCGAAGCGCTCCGCCGGCCCGGGATCACGATCGATGCCGAGCTGCGAATGACCGACGGCGCCCGTCTCGACGCGAGCGTCGTCCTGCCGGACGCGGTCGGGACGCTCGCCCTCAAGGCGCTGGTGCGGTCCGTCCGGAACGAGCGTCGCGACGTCGAGGACCTCTGGCGTTGCCTCGAGGTCGCTGCCGCCGACGGGGTGGTGCCGTCGATGTTCGACGATGATCCGTCGTTGGGGGCTGTACGAGCCGCGCTCTGGCGCGAGCTCGGGCCAGGAGGCAGCGCACTGCCGCAGCTCACCGCCGACCTTCAGGACGGCGCGGCCGCCCGACTCCGCACGCGGGTCCGCGCGCTCCTCACCGAGGTGGTCGGTGCATGACGGGCGTCGCAGCTGAGGCTCCGCGAGCCGCACCATCGTGTCGTGCAGACTGCCCGGCATGGCAGGTATCGATGTCGAGGACGATTGGTCTGCGCTCGACGGTCTCGTGGCTCTCCACAGTGCGGACGACGTGGGTGAGCTTCATCGGCGCCTGCTCTGCTCCGCCCACGGGGGTGGCAACAAGCCTGACGCGTTCGAGCCGTGGTGCCTGCTGCGCCAGTTCCACAAGGACGCCCCCGAGGGCGCCGTGGTCACGGCGATGCTCCTGCTTACCGACAGGCGTTGGTGCAACGCCACCGGGCGGCTGGTCCGCCGGATCGAGGAGTCCGGTCTCGTTCCGGAGGATCAGCTCGATCTGCTGGCACAGACCTTCCTGGCCGCTGGCGCGCAGGTGTACTGGGAGGCGCCGGGCGACTGGTTCGACGGGCCCGCCATCGTGCTCGACGCCGACGGCCCCGACTCCGTCGATCTGCTCGAGCACGAGGAGCCGGATGGACCCGTCGTGTTCGCACGGCAGGTCCGAGCTCCACTACGGCGGTGGGCGGCCGCTCGAGCCGTGCGGTCCGACCCCGCCTGCTGGGGCGCGCTCGTGCAGCGGGCGCGCCAGGTCGACCCTCGCGGGGGCGCGGCGATCGTCCACGGCCTCGTCGACAGCATCGACCTGCTCACTCCGGCGGCGCGCGACGTTGTGCTCCACATCGCCGAGCGCTGGCCTCACCGCCAGGTCCGCGAAGCAGCGACGGCGCTCAGGCACCCGCCCGAGCCGGCTCGAGCTCCGCTCCGGGTGGCGACCGCCGCGGAGGCAACGGCTGCGCGCTCGGCGGCACGGCCCTCGTTGTTCTGACCTTCTCAGCACCCGACGCGCGACCTCGTCTACGCCTCCGTTGCGGCGAGCGCGTCGTCGCATCGAAACAGCGTGGTGGCGCTCGACCATGTGTCTGCCCGCGGGCCGATGATCTGGATCCCCACGAGGAGCCCTCGGCCGTGCGACCCACAGGCACGACGATGGTGGGCACGAGCGGCAGCGTCGGCAGCCCCGCCACGCCGACCGCCGCACGTCGATGACCTCCTGTCGGCACGGGGTCAGATCCGCCACAACACCTGGTACTGGCCCGAGAAGATCGCAAGCAATCAGCGGCGCTATCGGGACGCGGACGAGCGCCTTGCGAGCGAGGGATTATTGCCCATCCGCATCTGGGAGCAGGAGGACCCTGTCGACGCGGCAACGCCACCAGATTCCCCGACACGCCTCTAGAAGCCGTACCTCCCGCCCGAGGGGTGGTAGGTGACGGAGGTGGACTGGAACGTCTCGGGGTTCAGCGCTTCCAGGGTCTGGTCGGTGAGGAGCATCGGCGTACCTGAGACGACGAGGACCCGGCTGACGGTGGGGGGCGGAGCGGGCGAGCACAGGAAGAACGACGCGCCGGTTTCCTGGCCGGGTGCGTACCGGGCGACGGTTCCGTCGTCGACCCGGTAGCACTGGTACCGGGGCCACTCGATCTCCGTCAGGTCCGTGTCGCCGCAACGCAGCACCATGCCGTTCGGTCCGATGATCCGACGTGCTTCCGGGTCGGTGACCTCGAAGGTCGGGCAGGGAGGGGGCGTCTCGTTCGGCTTGCTCGCCACCGGGACGGCCACCTCGACCACCTCACCGTCGGTGCTGAGCACGGCCGCCCGGTTGCCATCGGGGGTCCCCCACTGCGTGTTGCGCAGGCCCCACATTGCGAGGTGGCGATCGGGCCAGTAGGTGAACGCGTGGTGGTCCTGTCCGACGTCGTCGGCGACCCACGGTCGTTCCCAGGTGCTGAGGATGCTGGGAGCGTCGGCATCGCTCACGTCGAGGAGCTGCGCCTGCACCCAGCTCCTGGTCTGCTTGTTCGGCTCCTCGCCCACCTCGTCGGACCGTGAACCGATGATGAGCGCATGGTGGTCCGGCAGCGGATGGAAGTAGCCGACGGTGCTCGGCAGGGTGAGGCTGCCGGCTCGGCGAGGGTCGGCGGGTTGCGTGACGTCGATGACGTAGACCTCCCGCCCGAAGAAGCCGGTCGAGAGCAGCACCCGACCCTCGAGGAACCGCACGGCGGTGACCTCGCCCTTGCCGTTGGAGAGATCGGCGATCTTCGAGGTCTCGGTCAGCCCGCCGTCGCCGTCGGGGGTGAGGATCGTCAGGTCGATGCCGACCTTCGGGTCCTGCTGCCACGGGGTGCCCTTGGTGGTCACCACCGCCAGGGAGTCACCGATCTCACCGAACGCGAACTGCCCGATCGTCGACCCATCGACGATGCCCGAACCCGCATAGGTGGGTGCGACGCCGTCGGTGAAACTGAACTCGTGGACCGCGGTCTGCCAGTTCTCGAACGTGAGGCGATCTCGGTCGATCGGGTCGACCCACACCTCGGAGCTGATCGCCACCTTGTCGAGCCCCGCATAGAGCGTCGTGGCTGGCGCGAGGATCGATGTCCCGGCCGGCTCGAAGCGACCGGTGCCCAGCGGGAACGTGACCATGGAGGTCATGGCGACACCGGAGAACGTGTCGGGCACATGCACCCGCTCGCACGGCACCAGCGGCTCGGGGTCCTCGCCCGTGCGCTGCCAGTCGGAGACCCAGTCCGCTGCGGTCGACGAGGCGACCGACCGCCGGTTCTGCTCCAGCGACTTGATGACGGAGTTCGGGGTCGTCGGCATCACGAACCCGAGGTCCGCCATGTTCGACGTGGTCACCAAGCGGATCTCGCCTTCGACGAGGCGGGCCGACACCAACGAGCCCTCGATGCGGACCCGGTCGGTGATCCTCGGCGAGGCCGGGTCGGCGGCATCCACGAAGGTCACGGTCATGAAGGCGGTCGACGCACGGGTCGCCGAGGGATCGCCTTCGACCGGCTCCGAGACCTCGACCTCGGTTCCGAAGATCGCGACCCGTCCGTCAGCCACCAGCAGCTCGCTCACCTGTGTCTGGCCGTCGAACCCGTGCTCACCGGGGTCACCGTCGTCGGCGCCGTTCGGCCCGGGCGGGGTGACATCGAGTGTCGAGAGCACCCGAAGCGCCTCGACGTCGGTGATCCGCAGATTGCCCTTGCCGTCGAGGTCGAAGATAAGCGTCCCAACCGCCTTCACGAAGTCGAGCTCGTCCACCCCCGTGACCTGGACGTTGGTGCCCAAGGTGGTCGCCTCACCAGTCGTCGCCCGACCCACGGGTGCGGTTACTGCTGCGTCAGAAGTCGCGCTATCGGCCTCCGCGCTGAAGCGCAAAGAGTCGACGGCAAAGAACCCGCCGAACCCGCGACTTCCCACATGCTCAGCACCGACCCGGCGGAGGTCACCAACCAAGGCGTCGCAGTCGGGAAAGGTCGACACGGTGCTCACCAGCTTCACCGTGGTCGGGTCGACTGGTTGGGCGTCGAGCGAGGCAAGCAGACCCTCGACCTTCCCCGACACGGGGGCCTCGGGCCGGTCGATCGCCACCTCGGCTCCCGGCTCTGAACCACGTTGCTGGAACAGCAGGCCACTCAGCAGCGCCACGAGGGCGAGAGACGCTCCCGCCAACACGCCTCTACGACGCGTCCGCGCGCGCAACACGGCGACCTCAACGGCCGAAGCCGAGATCGAACGGCTGTGTCGGCGGAGCCGAGCACCAGCAGCTGAGAGCACCGGATCGTCGTCTCCACCTGGCGCATCGAAGTCGATGTGATCGTTCATGACGGGCCTGCTTTCATTCCGCGTACGACTGGATGGATGCTGAGGACCGGAGCGCGACCCGGCCGCGGTAGAGGAGCGACTTCACCGCTGGAACGGTGGCCCGCAGGGTGTCGGCGACGTCCTCGACGCTGAGGTCCGCGCCGTAGCGCAAGGCGATCGCCGTCGATTGGTCTCGAGGAAGAGCCCGGACCGCCGTCCACACGCCTTCGTCGTCGAGGGCGGCCAGGGGATCTGCGCCCGCGCCCACCCCAGATGCAGCCATGGCACCAAGCCGCCGCACCGCCCGGTGCTCACTCGACGACCGGCGGGCCACCGAGATGGCCTCGTTGATGGCGACCCGCCGGGCCCACGCACCGGGCCGGTCGAGCTGTGACACCCGGCTCCAGCGCCGGAAGCACCGCTCGAAGGCATCCTGGACGATCTCCTCGGCGCGGTGCCGATCGCCGACGATCGCGGTGGCCGCCGCGATCAGACCTCGGCTCTCCGATTCCACCAGATCCGCGAAGTCGACCATCTTCCTCCCACCGCACACACGCACGACCCCCTCGAGCGGTCGCGCCCGCTCGCCCGCACCGCCGATCGACGCGGCTCTTGTTCCGAGCGCACGACATCGACACGAACAACGGGTGAGACGAACATCATCGGTCCGTGGTTCCACGGGCGCCGCCTCGCTGCGACGCGAGTCCTGGCGATCCAAGGCCCGACACTCGGTCGGCCGCTGGTCGACACGATCGAGGGCAGTCGCCACGCCAACATGAAGGAGCCACCGATCGAAGGGCAAGGGACGACGATGAGCATGAAGGACTGGGAGAAGAAGGTCCTTGCCGAGCCGGGCGCTGCTGACCGAGTTGCTGAGATCGAAGACGAGCTCCGCCTCGCCGCCGGGCTCACCAGTTGCGCGAGCAGGTAGGGCTCTCACAGCGAGAGCTGGCACACCGACTCGGTGTCACCCAGCCGCGAGTAGCCGCCATCGACGGTCACGCAACGTCACCATCGAGGTTGTCGAGCAGTACGTCGAAGCGGTGGGTGGGCAGCTCGAGCTGACGGTCCGCAAGGGAAATCGCAAGATCCACCTACTCGCCCCTCGCCCGGCTCGAGCCTCCACGGCGAAGGCTCCGCGGAGCGCGAAGAACGACGCATCCGCCTGACCTCCTGCCATATGGCCGCAGCGGGACGAGCTGCGGTCGGCGCAGCTGAACCACGCCGCTGCGATCGAGAACAAGAAGCTTCGCCCCGCTCCTCACCACCGGCCGGGAGCACGACGATCCTCGAGAGGCAACTCAGCGGGTCGATGCGTGCAGAAGCATCGCTGCGGAGGCGCCGTGACCTTCGTGTGTCACTCCATCCCTCGCGCGATCATCGAGACATGACCCGCGTGTACCGGTTCACACTCACGGTGGCCGTTGAGGCTGACCACGGAGCGTACGACGACCCGGAATGGATCGCCGACGCGGCGTGGGGATCGCTCTCGAACGAATACGGCTTCCAGTGCGAGTACAGCGACATCGAGCTCGTCGGGGATCCGTCGGCTCAAGAGGCGTGACCGGTCGCCTGCGCGTCAGACAGCCTTGGTGCCAGTCACAGTGAAAGCCCGAGGCTCCGGTGTGGCGTCTCGATGTCAAGCTCGGGTTGGCGCCCGAGGGCTCGGTCGACGCGCTCGATCGCCTGGCTCGCTGCTCGATGACTTGACGCGTACGCGTCATCCCCGATCAGGGCCGGCTCTCGGCCGAGGATCTTCGATCCGTGCTGCTCGAACGCGACGCGGTGCTGGGCAGAGCGGCCAGCCGCATCGACCCACAGATCGCCGGCAGGTCCGAGGGAGGGTCTCGGTCCGAGACGATCGACCACTGCGTCCGGCAGGTCCACAACGAGAGGCTCACCCCGAGCACGACCGTCCTTTTCGAGCTGGTGGCGGACGATCGCTCGCTCCGCCATGAGCTTGGGGTGGTTCACGTCGAGCGTGACGGCATCGGCAAGGCGTTCGGCGGCTCGGGGTTCCTCGACATCCAACCGGGCGAGCTTGGCCCGATCCGCCGCAATCGAGCGTGGCACCCAGTCGAGCTGACGGCGGGCCATGTCCAGCTCATCTCGGTGTCGGCGCCGCACCAGCGGGCGGTCGAGCTCGGCAACAGTGCGCCGGGCTGCCCCGAGCAGCGCCTTCTGCTCCCCGATCGACCGGTTGAGCGAAGCGCGCTCCCGGGCCAGTGAGGCGACCTGGTGTCGAGCGATGTTCAGGTCAACGCGCGCTCCAGTGAGCAGGCGCTCGAGCTCGGCGTCCCGTCCGAGGAGCCGTCGCAGCTCCGCAGCGGCGAGTGGCTGCTCATGGCTCACTCGGGTGCCGTCGCCATCCGGCCCTCCGACCTTGCGCAGCTCGGCGCGGACGGCGATCGCCGGCCGGTCGATCCAGCTCCGGCTCAGGGCCTCGGCGACGACGTCAGCGGGCGTTTCCTCACCCCGGATCACGACGAACGCCTCGTTCGACTCCCGCCCACGCGTCATCGGGACGTAGATCCCGCTGGTACCGGCCGGTCCATCGAGGTAGAGGAAGGAGCGGTCGACGGTCCGGCCTTGGCTCGCGTGGCTCGTCTCGGCGTAGGCGAGCTCGACGTACTCGGCGACGTACTCCTTGGGCAGACGCACGCTGCCGGTCCTCCCCGCGACGCTGAGGCTGCCGTCACGGTGGACGGTCTCGACTGTCCACCGGTCCCGGTTCTTGACCATGAGGTGCCGGTCGGTGAGGAGCTGGCGCTCGTTGTGCCGGGTGCAGACGAGGTCTCCGGCGTGGATCCCGTACGGCCCGACCTCGATCGACCGGCCCGTGGGGTCGACCCGGCCGGCGTCGAAACGGCGGCGTTGGGCTTCGACGTTCAGTGCCACGACGGCAGCGTTGGTCGGCGCCACCATTGCCGCTGTCTCACCTCGCTCGGCCGCCTCCCACCATGCGCCGACGACGGCACGGCGCATCTGGCCGGCAGTGCCGCCGTGGAGCCGATCGTGCTGTTCGTAGACGTCGACGACCGACACGTCGCCTCGACGGAGCCGAAGACTGGCCTCGCGCTCCCAGCTGTGGTGGAACCGGTGGACCCTGCCGAGCTCGATCGCACCGAAGGTGTCGACGAAGTGACCGAACATGCCCGAGCGACCGACGGCGGAGAACTGCAGGGGGTCGCCGATCAAGGCCAGCCGCCAACTTCGGCGTTCAGCCACCTCGACCAGCTCCGCCAGTCGTGGCGTGGCCACCATGGCGGCTTCGTCCACGATGACGGTCGCCCCGGCAGGCAGGTCGTAGCGGTGGTCGGGTGGACGGTCGAGGCGGTGCTCGACGAGCAGCTTGTCGATGGTGTCGGCGTCGACACCGGTCTCGGTGGAGAGGACCTCGGCCGCCGATGCCGAAGGAGTGACGCCGAAGACGACGCGGCCTTCCCGCCGCAGCTGGTCGACGGCCGGGCGGACGGCCGTCGTCTTGCCGGCGCCGGCGGGCCCGACCGCGAGCACGAGGGCGTGGTCGCCAGCCACAGCGACGGCCAGCTCTCGTTGCGGGCCGCTCAGCTCGTCGGACGCCTCCACCGCGTGGTCGACGCCACCAAGCTCGAGCCGCCGCTCCGCCAGCGCGAGGAGTCGCTCCTCTTGCGCCAGGACGTCGGGCAAAGTCAGCAGCCGGTCGACCGCCGCCTCGGTGATGGGACGCCCGTCCCGCCGGAGCGGCACGCCGTCAGGGATCGGGCGGGACAGATCGACCATCCGTGCTGAGACGACCTCGTCTGCGAGGTCGTCGATCCACGGGGCGAGCTGGTCGGCCGGCACGGCGAGGGTGGTCGGCACGGCTGCCGCCAGCTCCCGAACCAGCTCTGCGACCCGCCAGGTCGACTGCTTCTCGGCAAGCGCAGCGAGCGCCCGCTCGACGACCTGCTCCGTGGCTTCCTTGTCGAGCCGCTCGATTCCTCGCTCGACTCCGACCGCGGCGTCAACGAGGCGCTCCGGCATCACACCGAGGTCGGTCAGGCGCGCGAGCCACTCCTGTTCGAGCTTGATCGGATCGGCTTCCGCCTTCGCCGGGCGGCTGTCGATGACGGCCTCTCGCTCGAGCGTCCAGCGCTCCCGTGGCGTCGGGGGCCGCTCGAAGGTCTCGGTGAACCGATCCAGCTTCTCCTCGACGCGGGCTTCGACGGCCTCAGTACGCTGTGAGAACTCGGCGAGCACGTCGTCAGGCATGTCGGCGATCTCGGCGATGCCGTTCACAGGTTCCCGCCAGCGCACACCGAGCCGGCGGGTCAGCTCGGCTCGCAACCCGGCGTGGTAGAGCCGGCTGAGGGTCTGCTGGTCGCGCTTGATCGTGCGCCCGTCGAGCGCCAGCCACCGGCCGTCGGATGAGAGCACCCGGTTGACGATGACCACGTGGGTGTGCAGCTGCGGGTCGAGGGCCCGACTGGTGTGCTGGCGGAAGGTCGCTGAGGTGATCCCTTCGGCGTCGAACACGCAAACGTCGCCGTTGACGCGATATCGGCAGTGGGCGTGGCGCTCGATCCAGTCGACGACGGCGGCCACGGCGGCGTCGTGGCTCTCGCACACCTGCTGTCGCACGGCGTCGTCGCCGACCGCGAAGAGCACCGACGCCGACTTCGGTGCCGAGCAGGTCACGTCGAAGCCGCGCACGGTCCGGTCGGTGTGGCGTGAACCAAGCGTGTGTCCGGTGCGTGGGTCGACGCCAGCCATCAGATCGAGGAAGTCGTCCTCGTCGACGACGCCGTCGAGGCCGAGGTGTGCTGCGCCATGGCCATGCCACACGCCGGGCGGTTCGCCCCGGTCGAGGTAGTAGCCGAGTTGGTCCTCGACGTAGTAGCGGCCGGCGTCGGCGCCCCGCAGGTTGGTGGTCCGGGCGGTCACGGCCGGCTCCCGCACGAGCGCGTGCACTCGTCTGTCAGTCGGTGCGACGGGTGGGTGGCGAGCGGGTGGATCATGACGAGGCGCCTCGTGGTCAGGCGGGGACGTCGTCCGTGAGGACGGTGATGCCGGAGTCGTCGAGGTGCAGGACGTAGGTGGTCGACGCAAAGGACGAGCCAGGGCGTCGGTCGAGTGCCTCGATGACGCCGGCACGGGAGAGCTGGCGGAGCGTCCGGTGCACCGTGTCCTTGGAGAGGAACTCGAGCCGCCCGGCGATGTCCCGGGTGCTCGCTCGGGCGACGAGCTCGCCCTCACGATCCTCCGCCCGGGTCAGCAGGTCGTGCAGGACGGCGAGCGCCTGGGGCCCGTGCTGACGCAGGAACACGAGAGCAGCCGGATAGCGATGCTCGATGCGCACCTCAGGCGGCATCGGTGTCACCTGCGCCCGCGTCGAGGTCGATGAGGGCCATCCGGAGCAGAGCGGCGGTGGGGATGCGCAGGCACCGGCCGAACTGCACGACCGGGATGCCTTCCTTGCCCCCGCTCTCGCGCCACAGGCGCGTCTGCTCGTAGAGCTGCGAGCGGCCGAGCTGCGTCAGCTCCTGTGCCTGCTCGACCCGAAGGAAGGGAGGAAGATCCTCGTACCGCATCGCCACCTCCGGGGGACCCTTTGACTTTACACTGGCGTAACCGCGCATAGCATGATGGGATAGGTTGGCGGACGACGCAACACCTGAGCTCCACCGCCCTGTCCCCCATCTGAGACGGAGTGCACATGGCACGAGCCAAGGCCACAGACACCCGGAGGTGGACCGCCAGCCAGGTCGTCGCCCACAACGTCACCCGGGCCCGGGAGCTGCGCGGCCTCACGCAGTCCGAGGTGGCCGAGCGCCTGAGCCGTTTCACGGAGTCCAACTGGAGCCAGACCACCGTCGCCCAGGCCGAGGGATCGGTGGGCGGTCAGCGCGTGCGACAGTTCACCGCCAACGAGCTCGTCGCCCTCGCCCGGACCTTCGACCTGCCTGTGCTGTTCTTCTTCCTGCCCCCTGATGACGGCGAGGGCCGGCTGAGGACGGACGATGCGAAGGCCGGGCTGCCGTGGGAGTACCTCCTGGTGCTCCTGCTCGGCCACCGCGACAGCTTCCCGATGCTCGCCGATCGAGCTGCCAACTGGTCCCACTTGTTGGCCCAGGGCATCGACATACCCCGGTCGGACGCGCTCCCCGACCCCGAATCGATCCTCTCCGAAATCGCCGGCAGTCTCCGCCGTCGTGAGCCTCTTCTGCCCGAGGACGTCCTCGCCGCGGCCTTCCACGGGATGGCGGCCCGGCGCATCCGGGGGGCGAACCGGCCCGGTGAGGACGTCGTCACCTTCGCCGAGAACCTTCGTGGTCTGGCTGACGCGCTGACCGCCTTCAACAACTACCGCCCGGGCGAGTTCGTCGACGAGCGCGTCGTGGCCGAGGTCGCCGAGACGCGCCGGCAGCGGGAGCGGCGACGCCGTGCGGCTGTCGATGGAGCAGCAGCCGGGGACGAGGAGGACGAAGATGAGTAGCCGAGCCAACGTCAGCAAGCGGGGCTCGACGTGGACCTACTACGTCTACGTGACGGGCGGCGACGGCCGACGCCGACAGGTGACCAAGGGCGGCTTCCGCACTCGCAAGGCGGCCGACGCCGCTCGCGTCGAAGCGCTCAACGCGCTGCGATTGGGCACCTGGGTTCGGCCGGAGCGGGTGAGCGTGCGGGACTTCCTCGAGGACGAGTGGCTGCCGACCCAGCTGCCACCGACGCTCGAGGAGAGCACCTACCGCTCCTACGCCCGGTACGTCCGGCTGCACGTCGTCCCCTACGTCGGCGGCATCCCCCTCCAGCAGCTCACGCCGATGGACCTCAACGCCATGTACCGAAAGCTCCTTGACGAGGGACGCCGTCGGCCGACCCCGCCGGTTCGCGAGCACAAGCCCGAGGTCGTCGACCTCGTCGAGCGGCTGCGCAAGAAGGGGGAGAGCTGGCAGGCGATCGCCGACGCCGTTTCGGAGAGGTTCGTCGATGAGGAAGGGATCACGCGCCACGCCGTCGCCGCTCTCCATCGACGGCGCCAACAGCCGAAGTCCAGACGGATCGCGTCGGCCGGTCTCAAGGCCCGGACCGTGCGCTACGTCCACACGATCGTCCACGCTGCGTTACGGGACGCCATGCGTTGGAACCGGGTGGCGCGCAACGTTGCGGACGCCGCCACTCCCCCGCCGGTCGGCTCGGTGCGCAACGGCCGGCCCGACGCCTGGACATCCGACCAGCTCCGGAGCTTCCTCGACGACGTCGCCGACAGCCGTTACCTGCCGGCGTGGGTCTTCCTCGCTACGACGGGATGCCGGCGAGGTGAGTGCCTGGGCCTGCAGTGGGGCGATCTCGACCTGGAAGCCGCCACGGCGATCATCTCCCGCCAGGTGACGGCGATCGACCACGAACTACGGATCAAGGAGCTGCCCAAGACCAAGCGGGGCCACATGATCCGGATCGACGCCGGCACCGTCGGCATGCTCCGCCGCTGGCGGGCTCGCCAGGCCGAGGAGAAGCTCCTCGTCGGTGCCGGATACCAGGACCAGGACTTCGTGTTCTGTCAGCCTGATGGCGGTGTCTTCGAACCGGACCGCTTCAGCCGCGAGTTCCTCCGCAAGCAGTCTCAGCACAACCGGGCGCATCCGCAGGCGCCGGTACCTCGGCTTGTGCTGCACGGCCTCCGTCACACTTGGGCGACGCTGGCGCTGCACGAGGGCATCGACATCCAGGTCGTCAGCGAGCGCCTCAACCACTCGAGCACCCACGTGACTCGGGAGATCTACACCCACGTGACGCCGCCGATGCAAAGCGACGCCGCTGAGCGCGTCGCCAAGTCCATATTCAGGACGTCGTCGTAAGGCTTCACCGTCCGAGCTCGTCGCGCTTACGGCTTCGGCTTGGTGCTCTTCGTGGAGCCGCGGTACGCCGGGCGGCTGAGGTCCCTCGCTGTCGACGATTGACCTCCCCTCTCGTAGACCGATGCGCCCGATAAGCGCCGATCTCCGGCGCCACCGCCCGGTAGGCGCGACGGTGTTCGGTGCGCGGTTCTGTGGCAGGTCGCCGAACCCCAGGCGTCGACATGTTCACCCCGAGACCGGCGATACGTCATCGGGCATCGTCCGGGCGAGGATCCCCGACCGCTCGCCCGGGCTTCCAGCGACGTCCACGGTCGCGACGGGTCCACGGAGGCCGTGGTCAGTCCGTGCTGTAGACGACGCCGCCGACCACCGGCCCCGACTGGCGCCACCCGCCCCACGCGAACAGCTCCGATCCTGTCCACACGAGCTGCGCGCCGGATCCGATCGCGCCCTCGGGCATCCTCGGCAGATCGACCCACCGGTCGTCGGCAACGAGGTAGGCGTGGACAGCGAACGCGCCTTCCGGCTCGTGCGTCGACGCCGTGATCAGGAACACGGCGCCGTCGCCACTGGCGCTCGACGAGCTCCACGCCGTTCCACCGGGCGGCGCCTTCGCCGTGGGCCGCCACTGCCCGGCCGCCATGTCGAAAGCAAGGCCGTGCTCAGCCGCGCATCCACCAGACCATGTGAAGATCGTCGAGCGCGATGCCTCTGCGATCGCGACTGGTCCACCGGTCATCCAGCACTGGGACCTGGGAACATCGGGCCGGGGCAGCTCTCGCCACTCGTCGGCGACGGCGTCGTACTGGCCCAGCTGCTGGCGGCGAAAGACGTACAGCGAGTCGTGCGCGATCAGTGTGACCTCTTGCCCGTCATCACCGCTCCATGGCTCCGGCACATCACCCAGCCGGGACCACGAGTCCGTCACCGGGTCGTACCGAGCGGCCGAGGGGTCATGGATCACGCTGTCGATGGGACAGCACCGGGTGATCCCGCCCCACACCACCATCGCTCCCGCGACCATGTCGGCAACGGCTCCGCTCCTTGCGGGCAGCGGGCTGGGCGCGATGAGCCGCCACGAGTTCGAGTTCGGGTTGTAGGCGGCGCCGTCAGAGAAGAACTCGCCGCCGCCTTCAGGGGCGCCGCCACCCCAGTAGACGACCTCCGAGCCAGTCCACACCGCCACCATCCCCCGCCGGTCGCCGATGGGCGCCGGAGGCAGCGATCTCCACGTGCGGCCCGCCGGGCGGAACGCGGCGGCCGGCGTCCCCCAGACAATGAACTCCTCGCCGGTCCACACCACCGGCGCCTGCCCCGTGACACCGTCCGGCGGCGCAACGATCACCTCCCAGTTGTCCTCCGACCAGTCGAAGCCGCCTGCGCCAGCCGACTCAACGGCAGCTCCTCGCTCATTACGTCCCTCGCCAGCTACGGTCTCGCCCCCGCACGCCCCGAGAACCGAGGCGAGGATGACCACAACCACGAGCAGAGCATTGCGTCGCACACCGACTCCGACGTGAACGACACCGCGCCTGGTTCCCACTTCTCGCCCCCAGAACCGCCAACACTCCCGTCGCAACCCACCTGACGCCGGCTCAAGCATCGCAGCGAAACGGGCTCACGTGCACAACCGGCGAACTGTTGCGAGCGAAGCTCGAACAGACGCCAGTATGTCGCCGCCCCACGACGTCACCAAGTGAACAGTAGAGCGCCGTAGACGCGCCGATCCGTGCCGCACGCGGCCGTTCCTCTCTCGGGACTCGGTGCGAGCGTTCGGCGTGGCTGCGTCATGCTGGCTCTTGCACTCGCGATAGGAGTGGGGAGGGCCGACGCGAGAGCAGCTCAGGGTCGGGAAGCGAGGAATCGGTTCGCGAATCCGAGGTCCTCAACGATCACCATCACGAGCCGTTCATCTTCGAGCACCTGGACGACGTCGCCAACCTCCCAGTAGCTAAACCATCGTCCGATTGACATGTCATCGCCGACCCGGATGCCGTCTCCTTGGTCTGAGAACCGAGCATCGGCGCTGTGCATCGTCAGCTCGAGATGCCCACCGGGCCTCAGTACTCGACGCACCTCTCGAATCGCATGTCGGAACCCCGCCCGGGGAAGGTGCTGCAAGGAGAAGTTGGCGAACGCGCCGGCAGCGCCACCAGTCTTCACCGGCAGGGCCTCGACGTCGGCCCGTAGGAGCCGAAGACGACCGAGTTCCTTGGCGAGCGCCAGCATCCCAGCGGAGCCATCAAGGCCGATGCTCGGTTCGGCGAGGTCGGCCAGAAGCTGTCCGGGACCGCAACCCAGATCGAGAATGAGTCCCTCTCCGACGAACTCGCGAAAGCGAAGGGCTGCTGGGAGTGGTGGCTGCGACGGGTCGTATCGGGTGGTCAACCAGTGCTGCGCGTCGGCGTCGTAAGCGTCGATCGTCTGCCGATTCACTTGCGCAAAGACAGAGTCCCGCGGGGTGGTGGGGTTCGAGGTGTGATCCTCGGTATGCTCAGCCCGCGAGTTGGGGCTGGTCGAGGTCAGTGTCGCACGGCTGGTTGAGTCGAGCCATGGAACCTTCGGAGAGGTAGCGGCGGGCGATGGCCCACTCGTCGTGTTGGTCGGCGAGCACGGCGCCGATGAGGCGAATCGCTGCGCGGTCGTTGGGGAAGATCCCAACGACGTTCGAGCGGCGCTTCACTTCCTTGTTGAGTCGCTCGAGCGGGTTGTTCGACCAGATCTTGCGCCAGTGCGACCGGGGGAACGTGGCGAAGGCCAACACGTCAGTGCGAGCGCCGGCCATCGACTCGGCGGCCTTGGGGAACCGTTCGGCGAGGGTGACGGCGACCTCGTCCCAGCGGGCCTCGATCTCGGCGCGGTCCGAGAGAGCGAAGATCGATCGGAACGCGGCGGCGACGAACTCGACGTGGGACTTCGGGACCGTGGCCAACAGGTTGCGGGCGTAGTGGACCCGGCAGCGTTGCCAGCTCGACCCGACGAAGCACTTGCGGATCGAGGCTTTGAGCCCGGCGTGCGCGTCGGAGATCACGAGGCGCACCCCGCTGAGACCCCGGTCGCGTAGCGACCGCAGGAACCGGGTCCAGAACGTCTCGTCTTCGCTGTCGCCGATGTCGACGCCCAGGACCTCACGGTTGCCGGTGGCGGTGATGCCGGTAGCGATCACCACGGCGCGGGACACGACCTGGCCGAGGGCGTCGTCGCGGACGTTGACGTAGGTGGCGTCGAGGTACACGTACGGGAACGCGGTGTGGCCGAGGGTGCGGTTGCGGAAGGCGTCGACGCGCTCGTCGAGCCCGGCGCAGATCCTGCTGACCTCGGACTTGGAGATGCCGGTGTCGACGCCCATGGCGGCGACGAGGTCGTCGACCGACCGGGTCGACACCCCGTTCACGTAGGCCTCCATCACCACCGCGTAGAGGGCTTGGTCGATGCGTCGGCGGGGTTCGAGGAGCTCGGGGAAGAACGAGCCCTTGCGCAGCTTCGGGATGCCGAGCTGGAGGTCGCCGGCCTTGGTCGACAGCACGCGGGACCGGTGCCCGTTGCGATGCGTGGTACGGCCATCGGCACGTTCCCACGCGCCGGCGCCGATCTTGGCGGTGGCCTCAACCTCGATCAGCTGTTGCAGGGCCCACTGGGCGAGTTCGCGGACCAGGTCGGTCCCCTCCCCGGTCGTGAGCGCGTCGAGCAGGTCGGAAACGGCAGACTCGTCGAGAGCCATCGGCGTGTTCTCCTTGGTGTGCACTTGGTAGGTACACACCGAGCATCACGCCGGTGGCTCAACCGCCGGTGGACCCGAACCCCACCACGCCAGGGGACTCATACTGCGCAAACTACCACCGCACCGCACCGGCGTAGCAGGGCGCTTACACGCCGATCGGTAGGGTTCCCGGCGGGAAGACTGGTGGGACGTGGCTCGTGCGCTATGTGGTGCGCCGTACCGGAGCCTGGCGCATGGTCAGCTCCAGCGGCGAGTGGGCCCGGGACACGCGTGATGGGGGCATGCATCACGGAAGGTGCAGAGGCGCTACGCCAGGAAAGGCGTCCTGGGACTCAGCTGGACGGCGTTCAGCTGACGGCGCTGAGTGCTTCTTCGATCTTGGCGCGACCTGCCTCATCGAGCAGGACGACCTTGCCGGGCGCGGCCCACGTGGCGGTCCCGTCACCGGCACGGCGGTAGAGCGCCTTGGCGACCCCGGTCACGCGTCCGAGGTCAACCGGCCACCCGTGCTCCGAAGCCAGCACCCGCATCGTCTCACCGTGTTCGCCGACGTGATCGGACCATCGGCGAATCAGGTCTGGGGCGAGGAGCATGCTGCTCTTGGCCGAGTTCACGGGCCTCGTCGTGAGCACGAAGTTCTCTACGGCTGATATGCGGACTCGCGACCACGGGACGACGTGGTCGAGAGAAGAGACCGCAGCCGCGCCCGGCTTCGGCAACGGCGTGCCGGTGTAGAGGCAGCAGCGTCGCTGAACCTCCCAGAGGCCCAGCCGGATGGACACCGGCGGCATGTGCCGCTCCGAACCAAAGAGGTGCTCGGCGAGTCCGTCCTCGACTGGGTCACCTAGGGACGCCCGGTTGGCGGCCGCTACGAACCTCACGAAGCGGAACTCGACGAGGTCTCGGAGCACGGGTCCGAACCGGACGAGAGCCTCGAGCGCGTGTGGCAGGAAGCGGAGGCCCCGCGCTCGATCTCGTAGAGGAACACCACCTGCTGACGGTCGAGCGTCTGGAGCCGTCGGAGCGGGTTGGCTCGGGTGGCCTTCACCACCCGAGCCAGTGCCTCGTTCCATGCTGAAGCAGCGATGACCTTGCGAACCCGTTCGAAGGGCCCTATCGCGAACCCGGCGGCTCGGAGGTGGGCGTGGAGGGCCTCGACCTCCGTGATCACCACGACGTTGTCCCTGTTCGGCGTTGTGACCTGACGCAGCACATGGCCGCCGTACGGTCGGGCGTGGTCCCAGTGCAACTCGAGGAGCTTGGCTGCGAGGTCTGCGTCGGGGACAAACCCGCTCTCCGGCGCCGACGGCGCTAGGTCGATGAGGGCGAGCAGGAGACCGAACTTGTTTGTGCCGCTCGCGCTGCCGGTGTCGAGAACGGCCAGGACGCCCTCGACGGGGTCAAGCGGGTGCGGCATGACAGCAGTATCCCTAGCGAGACCCGTCACCGCGCTTCAACCGGGGATATAGGTGTAGGTCCCAGGCCTGCTCGGCGGTGTCCACGCAGATCCGGAGCGGTCAGCGTTGACCACCCCCGGCACGTGCTCCAGGATGATGCCGTCGCTGCATCCGAGCCGGCGCTTCAGCTCCGAGCGGGTATACGTGTCGTTCGAGTGCTCCTCGAAGAACCGGCAGAGTTCAAGCCGGTCGCAGCGCTCCGGTGCTCGACAGGTACAGGTCTTGAAAGCGGCCGCCGATGCTCACGGCACCACCGTAGGCACCGAGCCACTGGCTTCGTCTGCGCTGCGCTACAAAGCGGGGCATCCGATTCCTGCCCATCGCGTTGGAGCCGAGCGCAAGCAACTCGGACCGGCTGTGCACGGTGCTCGCTAAGCGCCGATCTGTTCCGCTTGATGCGTCGGCAACGGTGACAATCGGTGCTGCTGATCGGAGCGAGGTCGACGGCCGATGCCGCCACGCCCAGCGTCTCCCAACGCCGCGCGACTGCGCCGGCCTGCGCATGCTCCGAAAACCCGTCTGGCTCGGGGCCCTCTCTCCTACAGTCCTTCTGTGGCTGATCTCGCCGACGGGGACGAGCGTGTCCACCTGGAGTCGGCGCCGTCCGCGGCTGGCCTCGCCCGCGTGGCCGAGGCACTGGGCGGTGGCGTGGTCGAAGGGGTCGTTCGCCTCGGCGGGGGACTGGACTGCGCGACCCATCGCTTCGAGCTGGGCAGGAGGAGTTTCGTCCTCAAACGGGCGAAGCCCGGAAGTGACGGCATCGGCGATGAATTCGAGAACCTGCGATTCGCCAAGCCATGCCGGGTCCCGACACCGGAACCGATCGCCTGCGACGCCAACGGTGAATGGTTCGGGACACCAGCGTTGATCATGTCCACCCTCCCCGGCACTCACAACCTCTTCCCCGACGACCTCGCCCTGTGGGTCGGACAGCTAGCCAAAGCGCTCGCCGCCATTCACGACACGCCGGTTCCCGGATTCCCGACCCGTCACCCATCGCGCTTGGACCGCTGGGAACCCTGGACCTCCGAGCCCGACGAACGCGTCACGGCGATCAGTGGGGTCGTCCGAGAGCTCCGCGTGCACGCCGATCCGAGCGCCTGGGTGTTCAGCCACGACGACTTTCATCCAGGGAACTGCGTGTTCACCGAGGATCTTCTCACGGGCGTCGTCGACTGGGCCCACGCCACCCTCGAGCCGAGGGCTTCGGCTGTTGCCTTCTGCCGGAAGGACCTCGCCATCCACCCCGGCGGCGACACACCAGACCGGTTCCTCGCCGCCTACGAGGCCGAGAACGGAGCGCGCGTCGAGGACATGGACCTGTGGGACATCCTCCAAGGCGCCGGCGGCCTGCAATGGGGGCACCGCTGGCCACCCGCCTTCAGAGAAGTCGGCGTCGAGCTGAACGCAGGAGACGTCGTCGATGCCTCAGCGCGCTTCGTCGACGACGCCCTCATTCGGCGACGGCTCGGCCGCTAACTAGCGCTGCCCGCCGACAGCCGTACCTAACGACGAGCACTCACGACGAACTCGGTGCCGATCACGCGCGGAGATCCGGCGTTCGGCATTCTCCGGGAGTGGCCGAGACCGCACCGTGTGCCTCTCGGCGGTAGGCCGGCGAGGGGGCCGTGCGGGAGGTGGAGCGAACGTCCCGTGCGGATGCGGATGCGGACGCCGACGCAGCCGCTGAACAGGACGACACCGGATGTCACAGCGGATTGCTGACAAACCGCTGACAAACGGCCCTCTGGGGCCTCCCGGCGACACCAGCGCACCGCCTCTGACCAGCACCTTCGCGCCGATCCTGTCGTGTCGGAGGACCGAATCGTCCACTATGGACACGGGAGCACCAGCGATCGGAGACCCTGCCGCTGGCGCTCTGACCGTCGCTACGTGCCGAGAAGGGCGCCGCCGACCGTCGGGTTATGAGCCCGTCGGTCAGCCCGTTTCTCCCGTATGCGCCCGTCGGCACTGGCGGGATCTCCTAGATGATAGTACCTGATCAGAGCCCGCTTTCAAGGGTCGTCTGTCTGCTGTCATCGGCGCTCATGGGAGGCCGTGGGATCACTTTGCGGTGACAACGGGGTGACAAGAAGGCGATCGTGAACTGCTGCGAGGTTGCGACTACCCGAGCGAGGCGAGGAGCTCTCGATCTGGACTGATGTGACTGCCGTAGAGCGGGCTGTACGGCACCTGGGCCAACCACATCGATACGTCAATCAGATCGATCGTCCCGCGTTCCGAGTAGTAAGTGCTCGGCCATGTACGCGAACTCGTTCATCACCCCGAGGACGCCTCGGCTGGCCGTCTTGGCGAGGACGTGCTCGGCCATCACAGCGAGCTCGCGCTCGCGCGCCGCCTGTCCCGCACCCAGGCATCGGGCGAGGTCCCGAACGCCGTCGGCAATCGCGACACGCCGAGGAGGTAGGTCCGGTCATCGCCGAGTTCTTGGACGGGACCTCGCCACCACCACCTTGACCGACCGTCATCCCACGCCCAACAGAGCGCTCGTCGTGGCGGACCCGCCGGCTCGTCGTCGTCCCACCTGACGCGGGAACGGATACGTTCCTCTCGTGCCAGGCAATGCGGCCCTGCCCTTCGACCCGATCGCCGAGGCGAAGCGGCAGTGGGTCCACCACGGGTGGGATGAGGCAGCGGACGGCATGGCCTTCGTCACCTCCATCATGCGGGTGCAACAGATCCTCAACGTCGACGTGGACCGCGTGCTCCGGCCCCTGGGCCTGTCCTTCGCCCGGTACGAGGTCTTGATGCTGCTCCACTTCAGCCGCAAGGCGGAGCTCCCGCTCGGCAAGATCGGTGCCCGGCTCCAGGTGCAGCCAGGCGCCGTCACCAACGCGGTGGACCGGCTGGAGGCAGCCGGGTTCGTGACCCGCCGCCCCCACCCGATCGACGGTCGGACGACACTCGCGGTACTGTCGGCGAAGGGTCGTCGGCTCGCCGTCCGGGCGACAAAGGAGCTGAACAGGGCCGTCTTCGGGGCGACCGGGTTGTCGGCGGCTCGCCGACGCCAGCTGTTCTCCCTGCTCGAGGAGGTGCGGCGCAACGCCGGGGACTTCTAGCCGGCGCCGCGCCCCTTCGGACGAGCGCTCGTCGGAGATGTTTCCCTCGAAGAAGTCTTGCAGCTACTTCAATGCGAAAGTAATCTGACCAAGCGGCATCTCCCCTGGTGCCTGGTGGTGCAGGCGGGTCTGTGGGGGGATCTTCCTGCGCCACCGTGTCATCACGGAGGTTCGATGGACGGCGTCGGTGTGGTGGGTTGCGGCCTGATGGGGTCGGGGATCGCCGAGGTGTGCGCTCGGTCCGACCTGGAGGTCGTCGTCGTCGATGTCGACGAAACGGCCGTGGCCGCCGGCATGCGACGGATCGAGACGTCCCTCCAGCGGGCGATGCGATCCGGCAAGCTCGCCGAACCCCTCGGCGAAGCGGCGCTGAGCCGGATCGTCTTCACGACCGACCTCGCCCGGCTGGGCGGGAGCGAGCTGGTCATCGAGGCGGTATCGGAGGATGCAGAGGTGAAGTTGCGCATCTTCGAGCGCCTGGACGCCATCGTCGAGCGCGAGGACGCGATCCTCGCCTCGAACACGTCGTCGATCCCCATCATGAAGCTGGCGATGGTGACCCGACGGCCCGAGTCGGTGATCGGCATGCACTTCTTCAACCCCGTCCCCGTGCTGCCGCTGATGGAGCTGATCAGCTCGCTGCTCACCAGCGTCAGCACGGCCGATCGGGCTGCGAGCTTCGCCACCGAGGTCCTCGGCAAGCACGTCGTCCGCTCGAAGGACCGGGCCGGGTTCATCGTGAACGCCCTCCTGATCCCCTACCTGCTGTCTGCGATCCGCATGCTGGAGACGGGCTTCGCCACCGCCGAGGACATCGATGTCGGGATGGTGGAGGGGTGCGCCCACCCGATGGGTCCGCTCGCCCTCACCGACCTGATCGGCCTCGACACCACCATGGCCGTATCCGAGTCGCTGTACGAGGAGTTCAAGGAACCGCTCTACGCGCCTCCGCCGCTCTTGAACCGGATGGTCGACGCCGGGTTGCTGGGTCGCAAGAGCGGACGCGGGTTCTACGAGTACGCGAGGTGAGCGCAGCGCTGCACGTCCCGGTGCACCCGGTGCGGGTGGTGACCGCCGCCAGCCTGTTCGACGGTCACGACGCGGCCATCAACATCATGCGCCGCATCCTCCAAGGCCAGGGGGCCGAGGTGATCCACCTCGGGCACAACCGGTCGGTCGACGAGGTGGTCGCCGCTGCCGTCGAGGAGGACGCCGCGGCGGTGGCGGCGAGCTCCTACCAGGGCGGCCACGTGGAGTACTTCACGTACCTGGTGGACCGGCTGCGCGAGGAGGGCCTCGGGCACGTGCGGGTGTACGGAGGCGGCGGCGGCGTGATCACCCGCGCGGAGATCCAGCTCCTCCAGGAGCGGGGTGTCACGAAGATCTTCTCCCCCGAGGACGGTCAGCACGTCGGCCTGGCCGGGATGATCAACACGATCATCCGGGACTGCGATCGCGCTCCGGGGCCGACCGGCGGGGCAGCCGAGGGGGTGGCGGAGGGGGTGGCAGGGGTGCTGGCCGGGTCCGCGTGCGATCTTGGGCGGTTCCTCAGTGCCATCGAGCTCGCCTCGTTGGAGCCGGCGGCGGCGGAACGGCTGTCAGCTGCGGCCAACGCACGGACGGTCCCGGTGCTGGGGATCACCGGGACCGGCGGGTCGGGCAAGTCGTCCCTGACCGACGAGCTGGTGCTGCGCCTTCGGTTTGGACCAGGAGGACAAGGTGCGCGTCGCCGTCCTGGCGGTCGATCCGTCCCGACGGCGGGGCGGCGGAGCGCTCCTCGGGGACCGCATTCGCATGAACGCGATCGAGGGAGCCAGCGTCTTCTTCCGGTCGGTGGCCACGCGCGGCTCGGTGTCCGAGATCCCCTCGTACCTGCCCCTGATGGTCCTCGCATGCAAGGCGGCCGGCTTCGACCTGGTGGTGGTCGAGACGCCCGGCATCGGCCAGGGCGACACCGCGATCGCCGACCTCGCCGACGTGTCGCTCTACGTCATGACGCCGGAGTTCGGGGCGGCCTCGCAGCTGGAGAAGATCGACATGCTCGACTTCGCCGACGTCGTCGCCATCAACAAGTTCGAGCGGAGAGGTGCAGCAGACGCCCTTCGAGACGTTCGCCGCCAGGTCGCCCGCAACCGTGAGCTCTTCGCTGCCGATCCCGAGTCGCTTCCCGTGTTCGGCACCGTCGCCGCCCGGTTCAACGACGACGGGGTGACGGCGCTGTACCTGCACCTCCGTGACGTGCTGGCGGCGAGCGGGCTGCCCGTGGTCGAGGGCCGCCTGGGCCCGATGGCCACGAGGGTGTCGACCGCGCTCTCGGTGCTCGTGCCCCCCGCCCGCGCCCGGTACCTGGCCGAGATCGCCGAGTCGGTGCGGGCGTACCACGCCCGCACCCAGGAGCAGGCGGCTGCCGTGCAGGCCGTCGACCACCTCAGGTGGGCCCATGGACACCTCGTCGAGGCCGGGCGCTCGGCCGACGACGTGGCGGAGCTGCTGGCCCACGCCGAGCGGTCGGTGGACCCGTCCACGAGCGAGCTTCTCGACCGCTACGAGGCCGATCGCCAGGCGTTGGGCGGGCCCACCCGTCCGACTCGACCGTCGCTGTCGGGGACGCCGGTGCCCCAGGTCGCCCTGCCCCGCCCGGGCGATTGCTCGTCGCTGCTGTCGTTCCTCCGTGCGGAGAACCTCCCGGGCCGGTTCCCGTTCACGGGCGGGGTGTTCCCGACCAAGCGCATCGACGAGGACCCGATCCGTATGTTCGCCGGCGAGGGGGGACCGGCCCGCACGAACCTGCGCTTCCACCTGCTGGCCGCCGACCACCCAGCCAGCCGTCTGTCGACGGCGTTCGACTCCGTCACCCTCTACGGCGCCGATCCCGACGAGCGCCCTGACATCTACGGCAAGGTCGGGAACTCCGGCGTTTCCATCGCCACCCTCGCCGACATGGAGCTGCTGTACGACGGCTTCGACCTGTGCGACCCGTCGACCTCGATGTCGATGTCGATGTCGATGTCGATGTCGATCAACGGCCCCGCACCGGCGATCCTGGCCATGTTCCTGAACGTGGCCATCGACCAGCGCAGCGCCCGCCTCGAGGACGAGCTCGGGAGGCCGCCCACCGAAGAAGAGGGTGTCAGAGGTGCGGGCGTGGGTGCTCGCCAACGTGCGGGGCACCGTGCAGGCCGACATCTTGAAGGAGGACCAGGGTCAGAACACCTGCATCCTCTCGACCGAGTTCGCCCTGCGGATGATGGCCGACATCCAGGAGTGGTTCGTCTCGAACCAGGTGCGCCGCTTCTACTCCGTGTCGGTCTCCGGCTACCACATCGCCGAGGCCGGAGCCAACCCCATCAGCCAGCTCGCGTTCACGCTGGCCAACGGGTTCACCTACGTGGAGGCCTACCTCGCCCGGGGCATGGCGATCGACGACTTCGCCCCCAACCTCAGCTTCTTCTTCTCCAACGGCATGGACCCGGAGTACACCGTCCTCGGCCGCGTGGCCCGGCGCATCTGGGCGATCGCCATGCGCGACAGGTACGGGGCGGCAGAGCGCAGCCAGCGGCTGAGTACCACATCCAAACCTCGGGCCGGTCGTTGCACGCCCAGGAGATGGCGTTCAACGACATCCGCACGACGCTGCAGGCGCTGTGCGCCATCTCCGACAACGCCAACAGCCTCCACACCAACGCCTACGACGAGGCGGTGACCACCCCGACGAGCGAGTCCGTGCGCCGGGCCGTCGCCATCCAGCTCATCATCAACCGGGAGTGGGGCCTGTCGATGAACGACAACCCGCTTCAGGGGTCGTTCGTCATCGAGGAGCTCACCGAGCTGGTCGAGGGGGCCGTCCTCGCGATGCACCACCTCAGGCGCCCGCGTCCACCCAGTACGGGTCCCGCAGCACCCGCCGGTGCAGCTTGCCGTTGGTGAACCGTGGCAGCGCCTCGTGGAAGTCGATCGACCGGGGCGCCTTGTAGTGGGCGATCCGCTCCCGGAGCCACCCAATGAGCTCCGCCTCGAGCGCGTCGGATGCCGTGTGACCGGGCCGGAGCTGCACCGCCGCCTTCACCTGCTGGCCCCACTCGGGGTCAGGGACGCCGAAGACGCCGACGTCCTCGACCACCGGGTGGGCGAGCATGGCCGCCTCGGTCTCCGCCGGGTAGATGTTCACCCCGCCCGACACGATCATGTCGTTGCGCCGGTCGGCAAGGAACAGGTACCCGTCGTCGTCGAGCCAGCCCATGTCGCCGAGCGTGAACTGCTTGGCCGCCCGGTGGACGCTCGCTGTCTTCTCCGGCTCACCGATGTAGCTGATGTCGACGTCGGTGAGGCTCGTGAGGTAGACCTGCCCCACCTCGCCGGCCGGGAGCTCGTCACCGTCCTCACCGATGATCTCCACGGTGAAGGTGGGCAGGGGCCGACCGAGCCGGGCTTGCGCAACCACTCCTCCGACCCGATCTGGCAGACGACGCCGAGCTCGGAGGCCCCGTAGCCGTCGACGAGGACGGGGCCCCACCAGTCGATCATCCCGCGCTTGACGTCCGTCGGCATGATGGCGCCGGTGTGGATCACGAGCTTCAGCGACGACAGGTCGTACCGGCCCTTGACCTCGTCCGGGAGGCGCAGCAGGCGCACGAACATGGTCGGCACCATGATCGAGCTGGTCACCGCGTGACGCTCGATGAGGCGCAGCGCCTCCTCGGGCTCGAAGCTGGGCATGACGTGGCAGACGCCGCCCACGATGAGCGTGAAGTTCGCCATCCCCAGCGGTGCTGCGTGGTACAGCGGCCCCTGCACGAGGTGGATCGTGCTGGCGTCGAGGCCGTTGGAGGCGAGCTGCTTCTTCATGCCCGAGACGACGGCGTCGACCGGCACGCCTGTCATCACCTGCGACATGCGAGTGCCCTTGGGTCGTCCGGTGGAGCCCGACGTGTAGTAGATCGGGCTGGCGTAGGGCGTCTCGGGAGCGGGCTCGACCGGGTCGCCGGTGCCGATGTGGCGCTCGAGGTCGTCGTCCATGGTGTAGACGAGGGGCACGCCCGCTTGGGCGGCGGCGGCGCGGCCGACCTCTGCCTGGGCTGGCCCCACGAACAGCGCTTTCACTGCGGCGTTGCCGAGGATGTAGGCGACCTCGTCGATCTGCAGGTGGACGTTGACCGGGACGGGCGACACGCCGCCGAGCGACGCCGCCGTCGTGACGGTCACGTAGTCGGCACTGTTGGAGGCGTACACCGCGAGCGCGTCACCCGCCGTTACCCCCGCCTTGCGGTTGGCATCGATCAAGCGGTTCACCCGCTCGTTGAACGCAGCACTGCTGTACGTCGCAGTCCCGTCGGACACGATCGTCCGGTCGGGATCTCCATGCGCGAGCTCGACGAGCCCACCTGCCATGACTTCCTCCCTGTCTGTGGGACGGCCGGCGGGCACGTCGACGTGCCGGGCCGGGGGGCGCTACGTCAGCCGAGCACCTCAGCGGCGGCGGCGAGGACCTGCGGCGGCCCGGACACGAGGGCCGTGGTGATGCAGGTCCCCTTCCACCGGACGGCCTCGTCGGTCACCTTGGGGAGCGGCCCGACGAGGGCGACCTCCTCCACCAGGGCGAGGGGGATCGCTGCTGCTGCCTCCCCCTTGCGCCCTGCCAGGTAGTGGTCCTGGACCTTCACGGCGACGTCCTCGTAGCCCATGCGGGCGAAGACCTCGTAGTGGAAGTTGACGTCGCGGGCACCCATCCCACCCATGTAGAGGGCGAGCATCGGCCGCACCGTGTCGGCGCACGCCTCGACGTCGTCGCCGACGATCAGCAGGATGCCCGACACCACCTCGAAGTCCTCCGCCGACCGGCGTGCGCCGGGACGGGCGAACCCCTCCGCCAACCACTGGCGGTAGACCTGGTCCTGGGACGGCGAGAAGAACAGCGGGAGCCAGCCGTCGGCGATCTCGGCGGACAGCGCAACGTTCTTCGGGCCCTCGGCGGCCAGGAAGATCGGTAGGTCGTCGCGCAGCGGGTGCACCGTCGGCTTCAGCGGCTTCCCGAGCCCCGTGCCGCCCGGGTGCGGCAGGGTGTAGTGCTCGCCCTCGAGCACCACCGGTGCCTTTCGGGCGAGCACCTGGCGCACGATGTCGACGTACTCGCGCGTGCGCGCCAGTGGCTTCGGATAGGGCTGCCCGTACCAGCCCTCGACCACCTGCGGCCCGGAGACGCCGAGCCCGAGGATGAAGCGCCCACCTGACAGGTGGTCCATCGTCATCGCCGCCATGGCCGCGGCGGTCGGCGTGCGGGCCGACAGCTGCATGATCGCCGTCCCGAGGCGCATGGTCGTCGTCGACGCACCCCACCACGCCAGGGGCGTCAGCGCATCGGAGCCGTAGGCCTCGGCGGTCCAGAGGGAGTCGAAGCCGAGGCGCTCGGCCTCGGCGATCGACGCCTCGACCCCGGCCGGAGGTCCGCTGCTCCAGTACCCCGTGTTCAGGCCGAGCCGCACCCGCACCCCTCCTGGTCGGAATTGATCGGTGAGTACAATCGTACCGGACGGGGAGGGTGCGATGTACGAGGGTGAGGTCGCGCCGCGGCCGGCAGAGGACTTCAACCTGACGTCGATCGGGCGTCACTGGGCTCGTTGGCAACCGCAACAGGTGGTGCTCCGCTTCGACGGCGACTCGACGACGTGGCAGGAGCTGCACGAGCGGACGGGCGCCCTCGCCGCCGGCCTGGCCGAGCGGGACGTCAGCCACGGGGACCGCGTCGCAATCCTCATGGGCAACCGACCCGAGTGGATCGAGGTGGCGCTGGCCGCCCTGCGGCTCGGCGCCGTGGTGGTCCCGCTCAACGTACGCTTCACGGCACCCGAGATCGCCTTCGTCGTCGGCAACGCCGGGTGCCGGCTGGCTGTCACGGAGGACGCACTGGCAGAGGGGCTCGTTGCTGCCCGCCAGGCCGACCCGGGCCTGCAGGTCATCACGGCCGAGGCGCTGGATGCGCTGCGCATCGACGGTCCGCCGCCGGAGGCCCACACCTCGGCAGACGACCCCGCGTTCCTCTGCTACACCTCGGGCACGACGGGTGACCCGAAGGGCGCGGTCCTCACCCACGGCGCCTGGAACGCGGCGTCCCAGGGGTGGGCTCAGGCCATCCAGCTGGGGGTCGAGGACCGGGTGTACCTCCCGTTCCCGCTCGCCTTCACCGGAGGGCTGGCGGTGTTGCTGTTCACCTACTGGGCCGGCGCCCGGCTCGTCCTCGACGGATCCTTCGACGCCGGCCGGACGATCGAGCTGTTCGAAGAGGAGCGGCTCACCGCCCTGCTCGCCGTCCCCGTCATCATCCGCCAGCTCGTCGACCACCCCCGCTTCGACGGCGCCGACCTGACCTCGTGGCGCGTCGCCTGCTCGGGCGGGGCGGCCGTGCCACCGAGCCTGATCGCCGCCGTGCAGGCGCGGGGCGTGCCGATGCTCCAGGGCTACAGCCTCACGGAGTCATCGGGCGCCACCACCATCCTCCCCGGCCACGACGCCACCCGGAAGCTCGGCTCGGCCGGCCTCCCGATCCTCCACAGCGACGTTCGTGTCGTCGACGAGGGCGGAGCACCCTGCCCCCCCGGTGTGGTGGGTGAGATCTCGGTGCGCGGCTCTCAGATCATGGCCGGGTACTGGGCCGACCCCGAGGCGACGGCCGCCGCCCTCGTCGACGGGTGGCTCCTCACGGGGGACCTCGGGCACCTCGATGACGAGGGCTACCTCTTCGTCGTCGACCGGGCCAAGGACATGCTGATCTCCGGCGGGCTCAACGTGTACCCCGCCGAGATCGAGCGGGTCCTCGCCCCCCTGCCGGGGATGGTCGAGGTGGCGGTGATCGGCGTGGAGGATCCGATGTGGGGCGAGGCCCCGGCCGTGATCGCGGTGGCGGCCGCCGGCTCGGTGGACGGGGCCGGCGTGCTGGGCGCGTGTCGCGCCGTCCTCGCCGACTACAAGCTCCCCAGGTACCTCGTGCTCAGGGACGAGCCGCTCCCTCGCAACATGGGCGGCAAGGTCCTCAAGCGGGCGCTGCGCGAGGAGTACGCCGGCCTTCCCCAGCGTGCGACGCCCATCCGCTGATCGGCCGGACGGCGCCCGTCAGGTGACCCCTCCTGCCTTGTGCACGAAGAGCTCGCCCCGGAGCATCCGCTGGAGCAGGTGCGCCGTGCGGTCGTGGACGTCGGGATCGCGGACCTGGCTCCCGAGCCGCGCCAGCCCGGCAGCGAGCGCCAGGACGGCATTGGTCATGGCCCGGACGTCGACGTCCGGCCCGATCTCACCGGTGCGGGCGCCCTCGGCGACGAGCGGGGCGAAGAAACGGATCGAGTCGCGGCTCTGGCGGCGCTCCAGGTCGGCGAGCTCCGTCGAGCGCTGGGCTTCGAACGGCACGGCGACGAAGAAGTCGGTGAGGGAGGGATCGTCGCGGTGGATGGCGACCGACTCGGCGAGCACTGCCGCCATCTTGTCGAGGAAGCCCCCGTCGGTGCCCGCCACCACGGCGTTGAACCGGGTGAAGACCTCGAGCTCGGCGAGCTCGAAGACGGCGCCGTACAGGGCGTGCTTGGACGGGAAGTAGTGGTAGATCGACCCGGCCGTGAGATCGGCCTGACGGGCGATCGCCGAGTTGGTGGTCGAGGCGTACCCCGTGCGCGCGAACTGCTCGCGGGCGACGGCGATGATCCGGTCACGGGTCTGGCCAGTCCCGACGTCTGGCGGTCGCCCGAGCCGGCGCGACCCGCCACGGCGCCCGGCGCCTGTGCCGTCAGCGCCGGCGATGGCCGGACACCGGACCGGCGCAGCAGGATCGCACCTGGTCCGGGCGGTCGGGGGGCCAGGTGGGCCGGACGCGCGTCACGACCCCGTGGAGCCCAGGTAGCTCGCCTCCATCTCGTCGCGGCCCGCGGCCAGCTCGGCCGCCGTGCCCTCGAGCACGAGGTCCCCGTGGCTGAGGACGTAGCCCCGGTCGGCGACCTCGAGCGCCAGGTCGACGTGCTGCTCGACGAGCAGCACTCCCACGCCGTACTCGTCGGCGATCTGGCGGAGGATCGGCAGGAGCCGCTCCACGATGATCGGCGCGAGGCCCAGGCTCATCTCGTCGACGATCAGCGCCTTGGGCCGTGGCAGGAGGGCACGTGCCAACGCAAGCATCTGCTGCTCGCCACCCGAGCACAGGCCCACCCTGCGGTTCTTGATCGCCGCGAGCGCAGGGAGCATCTCGTAGATCTCCTCGGGGGGGAGCCCGCCCTTGGCGCGAGCGAGGCGGATCGTCTCGGCCACCGTGAGCTGGAAGAACAGCGACCGGTCCTCGGGGACGTGGCCGAGGCCCCGGCGGGCGATGCGGTGGGGCGCACGGCCGTCGCCCACCCGGTGGCCGAGCACCTCCACCTCGCCGGAGATCACGGGGAGGAACCCCGAAATGGTCAGCAAGGTCGTCGTCTTGCCAGCCCCGTTGGGCCCGAGCAGAGCCACCACCTCGCCGGCGTCCACGTGCATGACGAGGTTCCGGGCGACCGGGACCCCGTCGTAGCCGGCGGCGAGGTCGCGGATGTCGATCAACCTGGTCACGCCTCGACCTCCAGCGTCGTGCCGTCCCCTCGGGATCGCTCGCCGAGGTAGGCCTTGATGACCCCCTCGTCACGCCGGATCTCGGCCGGCGTGCCCGAGGCGATGACGCTCCCGAAGTCGATCACGTAGATGAAGTCGCACACCTCGAGGATGAGGCCCATGTCGTGGTCGACGAGAAGGATCGTCAGCCCGGCGCCGAGCAGGCTGCGCAGCTGCAGCCCGAGTGCCCGGCTCTCGTTGCTGTCGAGCCCGGCGGCCGGCTCGTCCATCAGGACGAGTCGCGGGTCAGCGGCGAGGGCCCGGGCGGCGCTGACCATCTTGCGCTGCCCTTGGCTCAGCTCGGACGGCATCCGCTCGGCGGAGGCGGTCAGATCCAAGAGGTCGAGGGCCCGCTCGATGGCTTCGGAGTCGGGGCCTCGTCGGGGCCTGACCAGGTCGAGCACCGGGTCCAGGAGGCGCGGGGTCTCCGACGCCACCTGGAGGTTCTCCCGAACACTGAGGTCGTCGAACAGCTCCAGCGACTGCCAGGTCCGCGACAACCCGGCCTTGGCCCGCTTGTGGGGTGCCAGGTGGTCCACGCGTGCGCCGTCGAAGGTGATGGAGCCGGTGGACCGGACGAAGCCGGTGAGCGCATCGATGAACGTCGTCTTGCCGGCCCCGTTCGGACCGATGAGGCCCACGAGCTGGCCCGTGTCGACCCGGATGTCGAGTGCGTTGTTGGCGACCACCCCGCCGAAGCGCACGGAGAGGTCCTTCGTCTCAAGCAGCATGGGTGCGCACCACCACGGGCTCGGGCACCGACGCCACACGAGTGCCGCGTTTGCGTCGCAGCTCCGCCCAGGAGTGGCGCATCGCTCCCGACACGCCCTCGGGGTTGAAGATGGCGGTGAAGACGAGGGCGAGGCCCCCGATCATCAGCTCCCACTGGCCGGTGTGGAACACCTTGTCGGCGAGGTGCGGGACCCACCCGCCGAGGGCCAGCAGGCCGGCGAGGATGGCGCCGGACACGCTGCTGATGCCTCCGAGGTAGGTCGTCGCCAGGACCTGTATCGAGATGAGCACGAGGAACTGCTTCGCGCTGACGCCCTGGAACTGGTAGCCGATCAGCGTGCCGCCGATGCCGGCGAGGAAGCCGGAGATGGCGAAGCCGATGATCTTCGTGCGGGCCACGTCGATCCCAGCCGCCGCCGCAGCGCTCTCGTTGGAGCGCACGGCGAGCAGGCGCCGGCCGGTGGCGCTGGTGCGCAGGTTCGCCACACCCAAGCAGCACAGGACGACGACGGCGAGCACGAACAGCCCGAAACCGGGGTTCGGCACCTTGCCGGACCCGAAGAAGGGGTCGTTCTGTCCGAAGCTCACGCCGGCGAGGGAGGGTGCCGGCACCGCCGACCCCTGGTCGGTCGTCGCCAGGTTCGGGTTGTTGAAGACCATCTCCTGGAGGGCGTAGCCACCGGCCAGCGTGATCACCGCCAGGTTCACGCCGCGGGTGCGCAGGGCGGGCAGCGACGCGACCACGCCGACCACCGTGGCCGCCAGAGCCGCCAGCAGTGGTGCGACCGGGAATGGCACCCCCCAGCTCGTGGCGATCCTCGACAGGGCGAAGGCCGAGGCCCCGGCCAAGGCCATCTGGGCGAGCGAGATCTGCCCCACGTACCCGGTCAGCACGACGAGCGAGAGGGAGATGGTGATGAACACCAACGAGTTGATGATGGCGGACCGGTAGTCGAAGGGCAGCACGACCAGCGCGATGGCCGCCACCGGGATGAGCACCGCCGCCCAGGTCCGGACGTGGGTGGGCCGAGGTGCGAAGGGCAACCGCCCGCTGAGGATGGCTCCCCGGGTGGGCAGCGAGTTTCCCCGCCAGATCATGGCCAGGACGATGATGATGAACGGGAGGCCCTGCTGGAGGCCCGTGCTCGGGATCCAGCTGACGTCCTGCTGGATCGGGAGGACGAGCGACTGCAGGACGCCGATGGCGAGGCCGGCGCCCGCCGCGAGCCCGAAGGAGCGGAATGCCCCGATGAGGGCGGCGCCAAGGGCGGGGATGATGAACAGCGTGTAGTTGTTGGGCGTCAGGGCGGTGATGGGGGCGATGAGGATGCCGGCCGTGCCTGCCAGCAGCGTGGCGAGCACCCAGTTGACGGCCGCCAACCGGTCGGGTGAGAGGCCGGCGATCGATGCCCCCTTCTCGTTCTCCGACGCCGCCTGGGTGGCGAGCCCGAACTTGGTGAAGCGGTAGATCGCAGCCAGGACGGCGGCGGTCACAGCGACGAGCGCGGCCAGGATGAAGCGGTCTCTCGGGACGGTGGCGCCGAGCACCTCGAGCGCCGAGTTGGGGAGGCTCTGGGGGACCGACTTGGCGTCGGTGCCGAAGCGCAGGCCGATGACGGCCTGCAGCACGATCGTGACGCCGACCGCAGCGACGACCCTGGCGAGCGTCGGCGCGCGGCGAAGGGGCCGGAACACGAGGAGGTGCACCAGCAGTCCGAGGACTGCGCCGGTGATGAGGGCGATCACGAACGACGGCCAGAACGACATGGCGTCGCCGAGGTCCACGAACGTCGGCCAGTTCGGGAGGTCGAGGTCGGCGCCGAAGAGGCCGGTGATGCCCTCGACCAACGCCAGGGGGTTCGGCAGTGGCGGCACCATGTACTGCCCGTCGGTCCGGAGGCCGGCGAACACGTACGTGACGTACATCGCCATGGCACCGTGGGCGAAGTTGATGACCCCCGATCCGCGGTAGGCCAGCACGACCCCGAGGGCGAGGCCGGCGTACACCGCACCTGCGCCGAGGCCCAGCAGGGCGAACACCAGATAGTCACTCATGCGCGACGCACTCCTCGATCTGCCGGTTGCCGGGGTCGCCCGCCGCACGGCGGGCGACCCCGAGGGGGATCAGTTGTTCTCGACCGAGTCGATGAAGTCGGGGCCGGCCGCCTCGAAGCCGTCACCGGAGACCTGCGTCATCTTGTACTGCGTCGTGCACAGGTTCGGCAGCACCGGACCGGGGCAGGTGATCATCGGCGCACCGAGGAACATGGCGCCTGTGTAGGAGGACAGCGCCTCGCTCCACGCATCGGCCGTCAGGTTGTCGACGCCGATCTCGGTGCCGAGCTTCTGCAGGATCATGATGTTGGCGAACCCGCCGGTGGCACCGCCGAGGGAAGTGTCCTCCGGGTCGCCGTAGGTCTCGAAGGCCTCGATGTAGGTGTCGAGGTCGTCGTCGATGCCCTTGCCCTGCAGCGCGCTCGGGCCGTTCCCACCCACGTACCAGCCCTGGATCCCCTCGTTGGCCGCGGCTCGGACCGCCGAGTCGGCGCACAGCTGTGTCGTCACCACCGTCACCTCCACGCCCAGGGTCTGGAGGGCGTTGGCGACCTGGATGCAGGTGGCCTGGCTGACGAGCGGGAAGAAGACGTCGGCGTCGGCGGCACCCGCAGCCGTGATCGGCCCGACCAGGTCGGTGGCGTCGTCCGGCACCGCGACCACGGTGACCTCGATGCCCGCAGCCTCGAGCTCGGGCTTGATGAGCGGCAGCGCAGCCCGACCGGCATCGTTGTCGGAGTGCACGATGGCCGCCTTCGAAGGCTTGTCACCCTCGAGGTGGTTGAGGACGAACTCCGGCATCCCACCGATGATCCCTGGGGTGCCAGGCGAGTAGAAGTACGCGCCGGGCTGTGTGAAGTCGCTGATGTTCAGCGGCGAGCCACCGAGGATCGGCTTCCCCGCTGCCGCCAGCACCGGGTAGATCGGCGGTGATCCGATGAGGAAGCCGCTGCTCACGACCTGGACGCCCTCGTCGTTGGCCATCTCCTGGGCGCAAGCCTGGTTCGATGCCTCATCGAGCCCCGGTGAGCACTTGACCAGCTCGATGGCGTGGCCGTCGATGCCACCCAGCTCGTTGTTGATGTACTCGACGGCGACGTCGGCACCCTTGGTCGAGCCGGGGAAGCTGGGGACGCCCTCGTCCTGGTTCAGCCAACCGATCCTGACCGTCTCGAGCTCGGGGTCGGCCTTCGTCCCGGCGGCTGCGCCACCACCCTCCGACTCCGACTCGGAGCCCTCTGACTCGGATTCGGTCTCCGAGGCCTCCGACTCGGTCTCGCTGCTGGCCGGGGTCTCCGTGGACTCCTGCGTCACGGTCTCGTCATCGCCGCCGCACGCCGATGCGACCAGTGCGAGCGCCATCGCGCCCGCGAACATCTGCCTGGATACCTTCATGTGTGGATCCCCCCCTGGTGGTCAACGCCGGGGCCGGAGGGCGGAGGTGTCGGAGACGCCCCTGTCCAGCCGTACCGCCGGTCGCGCCGGAACTAATTGCCCGGCCGATTAGATCATGGCACAGGCGGGGGCCCGCACGCCATCACCTCTGTGACGGGCGTCTCATCCATCGACCCATCACTCGACGATGTCCGACTCCGGCAGCGGCAGGTGGGTGAGTGCGGGGATGAAGGGCTCGACGTCTCCGATCCAACCTGCAGACACCAGCTGGGCCCGGCTGCGCCGGCTCCCGAGGAGCCGCATCAGCTCCCAGGCGTCGGCCACGAGCGAGACCTCGGGCGCTTCCTCACCGATGACCCACTCGCGGGGCCCCGACCGCAACCGGATGGTGCCCGGCGTCGGTCCCAGCGTCGCGAGATCGCGTCCGACGATGGCCACGAGGATCTCGAGGCTGGCGAGGACGCCGCCGCTGCTCCGCGCACCCGGTCGCCCCAGCGCCCCACGCAGGTCGTGCTCGTGGGCGACGGCGTCGTAGGTGAGCGCCCCGAACGACGCAGGACGGGCGCGCATCAGCGCTTCGAACGCCGGTCCGACCTCGTCCCACTCGTCGAGCAGGGCCGGGACGGACCGGTCGGCGCGTTCGGCCACGAGGCGGTCGACCCACGCCTGGACGTCACCGGTCGGGTTGTCGCGCGCAACGAGGGCGGCCGCCACGCCGGTCAGGTGGGCGCAGAGGGCGCGCACCGTCCAGTCAGGGCAGGTCGGCACCGTGGTGTCGGCCGCCTCGCGATCGCAGTCGGCCAGCAGCGCACGGACCCGCCCCCGGCAGGCGGCGTACTCGTCGGCGTCGTCAGATGCGGGCATCAGACCTCCAGCACGTGGCGCCACCAAGGCTGCCTATGGTGGCACGACCGCACCGGCAGCGCTCGGCGACGCCGGGTGCCGCCCCGATCCGAGGAGCCTCGCCATGGCCGAGACCACGCTCTCCGTCGAGCACCTGTTCAGCCTCACCGCCGAGACGAGCCTGGCGTGCGTGCTCGCCACCGGACCGCTCGGGGGGAGGGTGGTGGTCGATGCCAGTGCAGGCACCTTCGAAGGACCGTCGCTCAAGGGAACGGTGCTCCCCCCGGGAGGCGACTGGGTGACGTTGCAGCCCGACGGCTCCCTGCGGCTGGACGTGCGCCTGACGCTGCTCACCGAGGACGGTGCGCACATCCTCATGAGCTACCGCGGCATCGGGACCGAAGGCGGGAAGAAGATCGTCACCGCACCGACGTTCGAGACGGCGGACGAGCGCTACGCCTGGTTGAACTCGGTGCAGGCGGTCGGCAAGGGCGGCACGGGGGACGGTTCGGTGACCTACGACGTCTATCGCGTCGTCCCCTGACCGGGTCCCCGAGCGGCCGGCCTCACGCCCGCAGCGCGGCGCGGGCGGCGTCGGCCAGCGACTCCGCCGCGCTGGGGTGCCAGTGGACCGTTGCCGCCACGTCCTCCAACGTGAGCTCGGACTGCAATGCCATGGCGCCGGCGGCCACGATCTCCGCCGCTCCGGGCCCGACGGCGTGGATGCCGAGGACCTCGCCGAGCTCACGCTCGGCGACCACCTTCAACACCCCCTCGCGGCCGCCGAGGGTGATCGCCCTCGCCGTCCACGAGAGGTCGACGACCGCGGTCACGACGTCATGGCCGGCGGCACGGGCGCTGGCCTCGGACACCCCGACCCAACCGATCTCCGGCTCGGTGTGGAGCGCGTAGGGCAGGTGGTGCAGGCGGGTTCGGGCGCTCCCCCCGGCGGCGTTGGTGCCGGCGACCTCGCCCATGTGGGCGGCCGCGGCGGTCACCATCACCCCGCCTGTCACGTCCCCTGCTGCGTAGACGTGGCCGACGTTGGTCCGACAGGCGCCGTCGACGGGGACGGTGGTGTCGGTGTGGACGCCGGCGGCCTCCAGCCGGGCTGACATGAACGACGGTCGCCGCACGTCGACCGCGAGCACGACCTCGACGTCAGCCGCCAGGTCGGCGCCATCGGAGTGCTCGACGACGGTGACGCCGAAGGTCTCCAGCACACCTCGGGCGATCGGCTCGAGCTCCTCGTCCAGCGCAGGTACCAGACGGTCGCCGGGGAGCGCGAGCGTGACCGACGTGCCGGCGGCCGCCAGCAGGTACGCGTACTCGACGGCGAAGGCGGTGTCGGCCGGACCACCCCCGAGCACGAGGGCGCTGCCTGGCGCCTTCGACATGGTGTGCACCACGTCGGCGGTGACGACCTTGCCGCTCGGCACGCCGGCGAGCGCCGGGACGTCCCACGAGGTGCCGGTGGCGACGACGAACGCCTCAGCCGTGAGCTCCACCGGGGTCTCGCCGGAGACGGTGACGGTCCTGAGATCCACGAACGCGGCCGAGCCCCGCACCAGCTCCACACCGGCCATGCGCAACGAGGCAGCCACGCCGTTGCCCATCCGGGTGACGAGCGCCTCCTTGCGCGCGACCGCCCGCCCGAAGTCGAAGGCCCCGACGTCGGTGACACCGACGCCGGTGAGCTCCTGCGCGTCCACCCAGGCGTCGATGGCGCTCAGCATCGCCGCCGTCGGTATGCACGCGTAGTGCACGCACTGTCCACCCGGCTTGTCCGGCTCGACGAGTGCGACGGTGGCGCCCCGGCGCGCGGCCGACAGGGCGGCCGCGTGTCCCGCCGGCCCACCACCGAGGATGACGACGTCGTACCCCACCGAGGCGCTCACAGCAGCAACCGGTGCGGCGCCTGGAGCAACCCGGCGACGTCCTGGAGGAAGCGGGCGGCAGGAGCACCGTCGACCGCCCGGTGGTCGATGGTGAGGCTGAGCGTCACCACGCTGGCCCGCACCGGCACCTCGCCCTGCCACCGCACCTCGTCGCGAACCCGCCCGACGCCGAGGATGGCGACGTTCGGCGGGTTCACCACCGGCGTGAAGAAGTCGACACCGAACATGCCGAGGGCCGTCACCGAGAAGGTGCCGCCGCTCATGTCGTCGAGCCCGAGCCCTCCCGAGCGGGTGAGGTCGGCCAGACGTCGGGTCTCGCGGGCCAGGTCACCGAGCGCCAGCACGTCCGCGTGGCGCACGACGGGGACCATGAGCCCCTCGTCGAGTGCCACCGCCACCCCCACGTGGACGTCCGGCTGGACCTCGATGGCGTCGTCGGAGACCACCGCGTTCAGGCGGGGGTGGCGCCGCAGCGCCCGCGCGACGGCGGCGACGACGAAGTCGGTGTAGCTGGGCGCCGTGCCGCCGTCCGCCTTGGCCGCCGCCACCAGCTGGGCCCGCAGGGCGACGGCGGCGTCCATGTCGGCGTCGAGACCGAGCGACAGCTGGGCCATGTCCCGCAGCGACGCGTGCATCCGCTCGGCGATGACACCTCGCATGCCGCGGAGCGGGATCGACGTCGGCGCGTCCTGCGCCGTCGCCCCAGGTCGGTCACCGGCAGCACCCGACCCGACCGCGGCTCGCACGTCGTCCGTGGTGACGCGGCCGCCGGGGCCGGTGCCAGTGACGGTCGCCACGTCGACCTCCAGCTGGTCGGCCAGCCGTCGCGCCAGAGGCGAGATCACCGGCGTCGACGTGGTCACCCCGGCGGACGTCGAGACGGGCGCGGGGGGGGTGGGCGCTGGCGGTGCGGCAGGGCGGGCTGCCGCTGCCGCCTCGACGTCCTCGCTGACGATGCGCCCCCCGGGTCCCGTGCCGACGATGCCGACGAGGTCGACGCCGAGCTCGCCTGCGACCCGTCGCGCATTCGGCGAGATCTTCATCCGGCTGCCGTTGGTGCCGACCGGCGCCACCGGTGCGGCAAGGGCGGCGGCTGCCGGGGCAGCTGCGTGCGACCCGGCGGCGGGCTCGGCACCGGCGGGGGCCGACTCGCCAGGCGCGAGCAGCCACCCGACGGTGGAGCCGGCGTCCAGCCGCGTGCCCTCGGGCACGGCGTGGTGGAGCGTCCCGCCGACGTCGGCCTCGACCTCGGTCTCGACCTTCTCGGTGGTCAACAGGTAGACGGGCTGACCGGACACCACGTCGGCCCCGTCCGCCACGAGCCACTTCGTGACCGTGCCGTCCTTCATGGTCATGCCCATCTTCGGGATCACCAGCTGGGAGCTCATGGCCGCACCTCACCTCTCGCAGGGACACGCATCGCAGGGGCCGTCATCGCAGGAACGCCGCTCGCCCACGGGCCAGGGCCTCGTCGGCGTCGATCACCATGGGGCCGTCCCGTTCCACCCGCAGCACGGCACGCTGACCGTCACCGAGCACCCGGGTGCGCTCGCCGTCGAGGGCCAGCACGCCCGGTCCCGTCACCTCCACCCGCTCCCCCAGTCCCAGGGCAGCGTCGGAGGCGACGGGCACGTCGACGTAGAGCCCCGGTGCCAGCGGCGCGCGCACCGAGCGCCCGCCGGCGCCGAAGCGCAGGACCACGGCGGCATCGTCGCCCGCACCGCACGGCCGCACCAGCCCACCGATCGACGCCATCCCCACCGAGGCCGGCTCCGACCGTGACAGCACCGCCACCCGGAGCATGGCGGGGTCGAAGAGCGCCCGGGTGCCGACGAAGCGGTCGGAGACGAGCACGGCGTCGATCAGCGCCAGGTCGTCCAGCCCGCCCTCGACGGCCAGGTGCACCACCTTGGCCGGCGTCGCCACCGCCGAGAGCGGCACCACGCCGGTGCTGACGAGTCCGGCGGCGGCACCGGCCACCGTCGCCTCGATCTGGCGGGGGAAGACGTTGTTGGTGCCGGTCGAGATGGGGATCACCGGGACGTCCGGCCATCCCGTGGCCACCGCCCGGTTGGTGCCGTCGCCCCCGAGCACCACCACCGCACCACAGCCGGCCGCCTTCATGGCGACGGCCGCCGCCGCCGTGTCCGACTCGTCGTCGTGCACGTCGCACACCACCTCGTCGACCTCGACGTCGAGGCGCAGCCCGTCCACCGCCTGCCGGCAGATCCGCTGGGCGTCGGGCAGCACCAGGAACCGTCGTTCGCCGGCCTCGGCAGCGCCGATCAGGACCCGACGGACGATGGACACCTTGTCGGCGAGCGTGGAGAGAGCTGCGTTGGCCACCAGCCGACGGATGTCCTTGCCCGACCGTGGGTTGGCGACGAGTCCGATCACGGGCGCGAGCTCAGCGGCCGAGCGTGCGGCGGACCTCGGCGGCGATGCGCGCCGCGTCCGGCACGTACAGCTTCTCGAGCGCCGGGCTGAAGGGCACCGGGGAGAACGGCGCTCCCACGCGGGCGACGGGGGCGTCGAGGTGGTCGAACGCCTCCTCGGAGATGGCCGCCGCGATCTCCGCACCGAAGCCGGCGAAGCGCACGGCCTCGTGCACGACGACGCACCGGTTCGTCTTCTTGACCGACGTCACCAGCGCAGGGAGGTCGAGGGGCGAGAGCGTGCGGGGGTCGACGACCTCCACGTCGATGCCGTCGGCGGCCAGCGCCTCGGCAGCGGCGAGGGACTCCCCCACCATGCGCCCGGTCGCCACCACCGTCGCATCCGTCCCTTCGCGCGCCACCCGGGCGACGCCGAGCGGCACCTCGTAGAGCTCCTCGGGAACGTCCCCGGTGAACCCGAGCGACAGCTTGTTCTCGACCACGATGACCGGGTTGTCGTCGCGGATGGCGGCCACCAGGAGGCCCTTGGCGTCGTAGGGCGTCGACGGCATGACGACCTTGAGCCCGGGCACGTGGCACAGCCACGCCTCGAGGCTCTGGCTGTGCTGGGCGGCCATGGACATGCCGGCACCGCCCATCGTGCGGATCGTGATGGGCAGCCGGACCTTGCCGCCGAACATGTACTTCATCTTCGCCATCTGGTTGACGAGCTGGTCCATGGCGATGCCGATGAAGTCCATGAACATGATCTCGATGATCGGCCGGAGCCCGACCGCGGCCGCGCCGACGCCGAGGCCGACGAGCCCCGCCTCGGAGATGGGCGTGTCGACCACCCGCTCGGGGCCGAACTCGTCGAGAAGGCCCCTCGTGGTGCCGAAGACCCCGCCGTAGCCGGCGACGTCCTCACCGGCGAGGAAGATGTCCGGGTCCTCGCGCATGCACTGGGCGATGGCCTCGGGGATGGCCATCAGGTAGGGCAGCTGGCGACCCGCCGCCGGTGCCTCGGTCGTGGTCATCGGGCGCTCCCTCCGTCGCTCTTCATGTGTAGACGTCCCGCAGCAGGTCGTCCTCGGTGGGCATCGGTGACGCCTCGGCGTAGGCGATGGCCTCGACCGTCTCGGCCAGGACCTGCTCCTGGAGCACCCGTGCCTCCTCGACCGACAGCACACCCAGCTCGGCCAGCCGCGCCTCGAGGGTGGCGATGGCGTCACGGCCGCGCCAGAGCTCGACCTCCTCCTCGGTGCGGTACGGGATCCGCATGCCCTTGACGCCGACGTGGTCGTAGTACCGGTACGTCTTGGCCTCGATGAGGGTGGGGCCCTCACCGCGGCGGGCACGCTCGAGCGCCTCGCCGGCCGCCTCCCACACGGCGATGGCGTCCATGCCGTCGACCACCACGCCGGGCATGCCGTAGCCGGCGGCCCGGTCGGCGATGTCGGTGATCGCCTGGTGCGCCGCCTGTGCAGTGAACTCGCCGTAGCCGTTGTTCTCGCACATGAACAGCACGGGGAGCTTGTAGAGCGCAGCCATGTTGGCCGCCTCGTGGAAGCTGCCCTCGTTGCTGGCGCCGTCTCCGAAGAACGACACCGCCACAGCGCCGTCCCCCCGGTACTTGTCGGCGAAGGCGGCGCCGACGGCGATCGGCGGGCCGCCACCGACGATCCCGTTGGCACCGAGCATCCCGAGCGACAGGTCGCTGATGTGCATGGAGCCGCCCTTGCCCTTGCAGGAGCCGGTGCTGCGCCCGAACAGCTCGGCGAACATGGCCTTGAAGTCCCCGCCCTTGGCGACGAGGTGCCCGTGTCCGCGGTGGGTGGAGGTGATCTGGTCGGTGTCGGCGAGGTGGACCATCACGCCTGCCGCCACCGCCTCCTGGCCGACGTAGAGGTGCAGCGCGCCGGGGACGCGACCCGACTCCATGAGGATGCCGGCCTGCTCCTCGAAGATGCGGATGCGCACCATCCGTGTGAACAGGCCGATGAGCACGTCGTCGCCGGGCTGCGTCATGCGGTCCCTCCGATGGGTGTCCGGCCGATGGGTGTCCGGCCGATGGGTGTCCGGCCGATGGGTGTCCGGCCGATGGGTGTCCGCTCGGATCCGCCGAGCACGGCCCACGCCAGACCCCGGCGCAGGAGCTCGGTGTAGGCAGGGATGGCCCACGAACCCCGCTCGACGACCGGGTACCAGTCGGTCAGCGGTCGCATGTCGTGGTGGCCCCGGCAGTGGCCGAGGGTCAGGTAGAGCACCTCACCCTGGCCAAGGGGTCGCAGGTACTCGACGAGGCGGGGCTCGTCGACGGTCCAGTCCGCCTCCACGAAGCCCTTGGCATGACCGGTCCAGCGGGTCTCGAGCAAGGGGACGAGCGACTCGCGGTCGTGGTACTCCGACAGGTAGAGCTCGTCGTCTGTCGAGAAGTCGCCGATCCCGGCCACCAGCGGGTGGTCCGGGTCGGAGGCGGTCACGGTGTAGGGGGCGATCGGCGGGTGGGTCACGAACTGGCTGCCGAGCGTCTCGGCCCACATCGGGAAGACCCGGGGACTGGCGACGCCGTCCGGGGTGAAGTCGAGAGCGCTGTTGGTGCCGTGCAGGGCGAACCAGCGCCCCCCGCCCTCGACCCACTCCCGCACCCGGGCCTGCGCCGCCTCGGAGGGCCGGACGTCGCACGTGTAGCTGACGAGCACGTCGCCGAGGGGCACGTCCTCGTAGTCGGCGGCCACGGCCGTGCGCACGTCGTCATGCTCGGCCAGCAGCCCGAGGAGCTGCAGGCGGGCATGGTCGAAGTCGTGGAAGCGTCCGCCCACGACGAGGGTGGCGTCGACCCGCGCCGGGTGCCCGGCGCCCTGCTCAGCTCCCGTCATGCCTGCGCCCCGAGCGACCTGCGGGGCGCTCGCCCCCCCGCTGCGGATCCGTCTCCCACGTCCTTCCTCCCCACGCTGCGCCGCCTCGGCGGCCACTGCTGTCGCGCTGCCGGGGCCCGGTGGTCCCCGCCACCGGAATTGACCGGTCGGTTAGAAGATTAGGCCATCGGGCCCGGCCGTGCGTCCGGCGCGCCGGGCGACCTCGCGCCGACGCACGAGAACCGATCGATCGGTTAGTTTCGCCGCCGTGCACGCCACACCCCTCGTCACTGCCCGACGCTGTGGATTCGGGCGCCCGTACGGCGCCCCTCGACCCGCTCGGCCATGACGCTCGTCGCCCGCTTCGCGGCGGAGCGCCCGGAGGAGACGGCGCTGGTCGACGAGGAGCGCACGTGGCGCTGGTCGGAGGTCGACGACGCCCTCCGAAGGGTGGCGGTGCACCTGCAGGCGCTGCGGCTCGGGCCGGGACAGCGGATGGCGGTCTTCGCCGAGAACTCCGCCGAGACGCTGCTGGCCCACCTCGGCGGGCTCCTCGCCGGCGTCTCCACCGTGCCCGTGAACTTCCACCTGACGGCCGACGAGGTGGCGTTCATCCTCACCGACTCGGGGGCAGAGGTCCTCGTCGTCGGGCCGGAGACGGCAGAGCGGGGTCGCCAGGCGGCCGCCTCCGCCGGCGGCCGCCTCGTCGTCGAGGACTGGGACGCATGGTTGGCGGCCGCCCCCGAAGGCGAGCCGGCCACCGACGTCGCCCCGCAGCCGAACCTCATGTACACCTCGGGCACCACCGGCCGCCCGAAGGGCGTCGAGCTCCCGCCGACGATGTTCGCCGGCGGCGCCACGGTGGAGGAGCACCTGGCGGCGCTCGGGGACAACCGCTTCGCGTCGCTCGGCACCCACCTCGTCGCCGGGCCGATGTACCACACCGGTCCGCTCTCCGGCTTCCGCGTCCTGGCCGCCGGCGCACCCGTGGTGGTGCTCCGCCGCTTCGACGCCGAGGCCGTGCTCGCGGCCGTGGACCGCTGGCGGGCGGCGTCGTCGGTGATGGTGCCGACCCACTTCGTGCGGCTGCTCGCGCTGCCCGAGGAGGTGAAGGTCCGCTACGACGTCTCCTCGCTGAAGCTCGTGGCCCACACCGGCTCGGCGTGCCCAGCCGACGTGAAGCGGGCGATGATCGACTGGTGGGGCCCGATCTTCACGGAGGCCTACGGGGCCACCGAGGTCGGGACGGTGGCATCGATCAGCTCGGAGGAGTGGCTGCAGCACCCTGCATCAGTCGGTCGTGCCGTCCCCCCCTTCGAGACCCTCGTGGTCGACGACGAGGGCGTCCCCGTGCCGGCGGGCACCGAGGGTCGCCTGTACTTCCGCGACACCACCGGCCGGGGGGTCGTTTACCACGCCAACCCCGAGGGCTCTGCCGCCGCCCACCTCGAGCCGGGTGTGTTCACCCTGGGCGAGATCGGCTTCGTCGACGTCGACGGCTACGTGCACATCACCGACCGGTTCTCCGACATGGTGGTGTCGGGCGGTGTCAACCTGTACCCGGCGGAGGCCGAGCAGGTGCTCGTGGCGCACCCGGCCGTGGCCGACGTGGCCGTCATCGGCGTCCCCCACCCGGAGATGGGCGAGCAGCTAAAGGCGCTCGTGGTGCCCACCGACCCGGCGGACCCGCCGACCGAGGAGGAGGTGCTCGCCTTCTGCCGCTCGCACCTCTCCTCCCTCAAGTGCCCGCGCACGGTCGACGTCGTCGACTCCCTCGGTCGGACGAGCATGGGCAAGCTGAACAAGCGCACCTTGCGCGCGCCCTACTGGGCGACGGAGCGGACCATCGGCTGAGCCGTCGGTACCGCCCCTCGGAGCAACGATCCGGAGGATCTGCATGGGAAACACGGAGCTGGTGCTGGTCGACGAGCCGCTCGCGAAGGTGCGCCGCCTGACCCTCAACCGACCCGAGAAGCGCAACGCCCTCTCCAACGACCTGCGCCGGCAGCTCTTCTCGCACCTGCGGGAAGGTGACGCCGACCCTGCGATCTCAGTGATGGTCGTGCGGGGCTCGGGCGCCGGCTTCAGTGCCGGCTACGACCTCGCCCAGGACCCCTCCGATCCCCCGGCGCGGCACGCCGCGCCGGTCGACGGGTGGTGGAGCCGCCACGTGGTCGAGGGCTGGTTCGAGCTGTGGGACATGGCAACGCCGATCATCGCCCAGGTGCACGGCTGGTGCCTCGCCGGAGGCACGGAGCTGGCCACCGCCTGCGACCTCGTCTACGTGGCCGACGACGCGGTGATCGGGTACCCGCCAGTCCGGCTGATGTCGCCGCCGGACATGACGTGGCAGCCCTGGTTGATGGGCCTGCGACAGGGCATGGAGGCCGTCCTCACGGGGGACTCGATGACCGGTTCGGAGGCGGCGGTCGCCGGCTTCGCCAACCGCGCCTTCCCGGCCGACGAGCTCGACGAGGGCACGCTCGCCGTGGCCGAGCGGGTGGCCAAGATCCCGCTCGACCTCCTCGCCCTCAACAAGCGCACGGTGCACCGCGCCATGGACGCAATGGGCATCCGCGCCGGCATCCGGGCCGGTGCCGACATCCAGGCCCTGGGCTTCCACCAGCCGGCGTCGCGGGCCTACCTGCGCACGCTGGCCGGTGGCGTCACCGACGCGCTGAGCGAGCGGGACGGCGCCTTCGGCGACTACCGGACGGGCGGCACACCCGGGCCGGGAGCCGCCACCGCTGCCGGGGACGCGTCATAGGGTGCCGCCCCATGGCTGACCTGCGGACGCTGCGCTACGAGATACCCGCCCCCGGGGTGGCGCGGATCGTGCTCGACCGCCCGGAGGCCCGCAACGCGCAGGACAAGCGCATGACCTACGAGCTCAACGGGGCCTTCGACCGGGCTGCCCAGGACGACGAGGTGAAGGTCGTCGTCCTGGCGGGTGACGGGCCGCACTTCTGCGCCGGCCACGACCTCCGGGACCGCGTCAGCCTGGACGAGTTCGAGACCGTGTCGACCTGGAGCGGCTTCCGCCGGCCGGGTGCCGAGGGGCTGATGGCCGCCGAGGAGGAGATGTACCTCCAGATGTGCTGGCGCTGGCGCAACCTTCCGAAGCCCACGATCGCGAGCGTCCACGGGAAGACGATCGCCGGTGGCCTGATGCTCGTCTGGGTGTGCGACCTGGTGGTGGCGGCCGACGACGCCACCTTCAGCGACCCCACCGTGGCCATGGGCGTGAACGGGATCGAGCTGTTCGCCCACCCTTGGGAGCTCGGCGCCCGCAAGGCCAAGGAGTTCCTCTTCACCGGTGACGAGTTCGGCGCAGAGGAGGCCCACCGTCTCGGCATGGTCAACCAGGTCGTCCCCCGAGCCGACCTCGAGGACGTCACCCTGGCGCTGGCCACGCGCATCGCCGCCAAGCCGGGCTTCGCCCTCAAGCTCGCCAAGCAGTCGGTCAACCAGGCGCTCGACGCCCAGGGCCAGTGGACCGCCCACCAGGCGGCCTTCTCGCTGCACCAGCTGGCTCACAGCCACAACGGGCAGGTCTTCGGCATGCCGGTCGACCCCTCCGGCATGCCCGCCGGCATGGCTCCTCGGCGGCCGGCGGCCGAGCCGGAGGTGGCCGCCACACCGGCCGACCCACCGGTCGGCTGACCGGTCGAGCCGGCTGACCGGCCCGGTCGGCCGACCCGGTGCTCAGCTGACCTTGGGCGCCTTCTGCAGCCGGTTCTCGGCCCTCGGCCCGCCGACCCACCCGCACAGCTGGGGATCGACGTCGTAGATCTCACCGTCGATCCGGGAGCCGTCGATGCGGAAGTGGCCGACGCGGCCGTCGGCCGTCGTCACCCGCACGCGGCCCTCGCCGTCCTGCTCGTAGACCGCCTTGCTGAAAGGGTGCTTGATGCCGTGCACCGCTACTCCCCCCCCACCCAGGTCCCGAGCGTGTCGTGGAGCCAGCGCACCTTGCTCTCCTGGTAGTTGCCCAGCGTGATGCCCGGCTTGGCCGTCGTCTCGAGGCCCCGCTGCACCCGCTCCATGTTGAAGACGTCCTGGTCGAACACCTTGCCGAGGACCCCGAGCTCGGCGGCATCGGTCCAGGGGTCGTCCGGGCCGAGGCGGTGCACCGGCGCCGGCTCGGGCCGTTCGCCGTCGAAGGGCGCGAGGAAGAAGCACTCCATGATCGCCGACCGGTGGTCGTCGCCGTTCGGCCGGAAGCGGTACACGATCCGGTTGAACGCCCCCCAGGGGTGGAAGTTCGGGAAGACCGTGTAGTCGAGGTTGTCGACCATCTCGGCGTCGGACCACTGGTCCACGAGGTCGCCGACGACGGGTCGCCAGCGCTGCCTCGTGGCATCGGCCAGCACCTCCCGCGCCGTGCGACCCTCCTCGACCTCCATCGGGAGCGACTCGTCGAGGCGCACGTCGAGTGCGTGGCGCAGCATGGTCTCGGCGTCGGGCGCCCAGCTGATGAGCGGGCTCGGCGTGGCCGACGGGGTGATCACCCGGCTGAAGTTGTCCCAGATGTCGACCTGGCTGTTGGTGTCCCCGACGTACGGCAGGATCTGCGGGTGGGTGGCGTTCACGTGGAACGCCTCGCTGAACGCCTCCTGGGCGATCTTCCAGTTGGCGCGGATGACCTTGGCGACGTGGACCTCGACGAAGCGGTCCTCGAGGTTCCACCGCTCGAACTGCTCGACGATGCCTCCGAGGAACGCCTCCAGGGGCTCCGCCTCGGGGTCGGGGTTCACGAACACGAAGCCGGCCCACGTCGCGACCTGCAGCTCGGGGAGCGAGAACTCCTCGGGCTCGATGTGGGGGAAGTCCCACTGGGCCGGCACCTGCTTGAGGGCACCGTCGAGCTGCCAGGCGAAGCCGTGGAACGGGCAGCGGATCTCCGAGCACCGGCCGTCGTACTGCTTGAGCTGGCGACCGCGGTGCAGGCAGGCGTTGGGGAAGGCCTTGATGGTGTCGGGTGCCGACCGCATCACGATGTAGGACCGGTCGACGATCTCGTAAAGGACGTGGTCGCCGACTTCGGCGATGTGCTCCTCCCGGCAGGCGAACTGCCAGACCCGTGACCACAGGCGGTCCTTCTCACGGTCGTGCCAGGCGCGGGTGGTGTAGCGGTCGATCGGGATGTCGTCACTTCCGAGGTAGCGGGGTGACTCCTCCCGCAGCACCTTGGGCACGTCGTGGGTGTCGGTGTCGAGCAGCTGCTGATAGCTGGTCCCCGGGGACCGGGCCGCTCCGGGCTCGATGGTGTCCATCGTCGCTCCTTCCCCGCCCGCCTCGCGAGCTCGGTCCGGAACCTATCAGCCGGTTAGTTCCACCCGCCACACGGTCCGGGACTCGTCGCCGGAGCCGCTAACTAGTACCCTGCTAAAGTAAGTGATCCGAACAGGAGGGGTGCCGGATGATCGACCACAACGAGGTCATGTCACTCGCGAAGCGCATGCTCGCCCACCACGAGGCGGGCACCACCGACCAGGCCGCCGACCAGTTCCGCGTCCCCGTCGCCAGCTACTGGGACCCCGAGCGCTGGCAGCTCGAGATGGACCGCATCTTCAAGCGCGTGCCCCTGCCGCTCGCGCTCTCCTGCGAGCTGCGGGGGCCGAACGCCTACAAGGCGATGGACGCGATGGGCGTCCCGGTGCTCATCGTCCGTGGGGGCGACGGCACCGCCCGGGCGTTCCTCAACGTGTGCCGGCACCGTGGGGCGGTGGTCTGCGAGCCCGGGTGCGGCACCGCCCGCCGCTTCGCCTGCCCGTACCACGGCTGGGTGTACGACCAGGGCGGTGCCCTCGTCGGGGTGTACGGCGACGAGAGCTTCGGTCCCCTCGACCGGGAGGAGATGGGCCTCACCCCGCTCCCGTGCGAGGAGCGCGGCGGCTTCGTCTTCGTGACGCTTCGCCCCGGCACGGGCATGGACATCGACGAGTGGCTCGGTGACTTCGGGGACGAGCTCGCCAGCATGGGCCTCGACACCTGGCACGTGTTCTCGACCAAGGAGCTTCCCAGCCCGGCGTGGAAGGTTGCCTTCGACGGCTACCTCGAGGGGTACCACTTCGCCTCCCTCCACAAGGAGACGCTGTTCAAGGACACCCTGAGCAACCTCATGGCCATCGACGCCCACGGACCCCACCAGCGGGTGGCGTTCGCCCGGCGGAGCATCGCGACGCTGCGCGACCTCCCCGAGGACGAGTGGGACCCGACCGCGCACGTGGGATCCGTCTACATCCTCTTCCCGTTCTTGTCCCTCGCCGGCGGTTGGCGCGACCAGGCGATGGTGTCGCAGCTCTTCCCCGGACCGACCCATGACCGGTCCCGCACCGTGCAGACCATCATCACCCGCCACCCGGTGGAGACCGACGAGGCCCGGGAGCGCACGGCCGCCTACCGGGACTTCCTCTACGACGTCGTGCGGGACGAGGACTACGCCACCGGCTTCGGCATCACGGGCGCCCTCCCCTCGGGTGCGAACGAGGAGTTCGTCTTCGGGCGCAACGAGCTGTCGCTGCACCACTTCCACCGGTGGGTCGACCGCCTCGTGGAGGCAGGCGGCGCCTGACCGCCGTGCACTTCGGCGCCCGGCCCCGCCGACCGGTGGCACCGGTCCGAGCGCAATCGACTCGAGCGGTCGATCCCGAACAGCAGCCGTCCCATCCCGACCTGGAGGTTCCCCGATGGTTTACGTGCCCACCCGCAGCGATGCCCCGCCTCGCCTCGGCCCCGACGTGCCGCAGCTGCCGGACTGGAGGACGAGCACCGTCCCGGCGACTTCGTACTCCGATCCGACCCGCTTCGAGCTCGAGCGGGAGCGCGTCCTGGCCCGGAGCTGGATCCTGGCCGGCCGCTCGTCGGAGATCGCCGGCGCCGGCGACTGGCTGACCTTCGAAGGGCACGGCGAGACCGTCGTGGTCACCCGCCAGCCCGACGGCGGCCTGGCGGCGTTCCACAACGTGTGCCAGCACCGTGGGCCCGCGTTCGTGACCGAGGCGACGGGCTGTGGCGCCCGCCGGTTCAAGTGCCCGTACCACGGCTGGGTGTACGACACGACCGGCAACCTCGTCGGCGTGCCCGACCGCGAGGACTTCGACCCGTGCCACCTGGACGGGTTGCGGGCCCCGGTGGTCGCCGCTGACGAGTGGGGCGGCTGGATCTGGATCAACCTCGCCGGGGCCGAGGCCACCGAGTCGCTGACCGACTGGATCGGCCCGGACATCACGACCGACCTCGGGCGGTTCCGCATGGAGGAGATGGTCCTCCACGACAAGCTCGTGTTCGACGTGCCCGTCAACTACAAGGCCATCGTCGACGGCTTCAACGAGGTGTACCACTCCACCGAGCTGCACCACACGCCACCGGCGTTCGCCAAGTCGGCGAGGCACACGTCGTTCCACCTCTCGGGTCGCAACTCGATGATGTTCGTGCCCCGCCCGGACCACCTCGACGCGCTGTGGGAGACGCTCGACCACCACCGCTACGCCATCTGCCACTACGTCGTCTTCCCGAACACGACGTTCAACTGCAACCCGGACCAGATCCAGGTGTTCAACCCGATCCCCATCGACGTGGACCGGACCCGCTTCGTGTGCTGGGAGCTGATCTACCCGGGCGAGGCCGGCGACCCCGAGTACGACGCCTACTTCCAGAAGGCGATGGTGCACTGGGAGCAGCTGAAGGTCGTAGTCGGCGAGGACATCGAGATCTACGAGCAGCTGGCCCGCACTAAACGCTCCTCGGGCTACACGCAGAACATCCTGTCGGAGCGCGAGTGCAAGATCGGGAAGTACCACGACACCATGGACACGATGATCCAGGAGCGCTGATCGTCGCAGCAGGTGGGGCCCCGGCGCTGGCACCTGAACTGCTCGCCGGGATCGGACCACACCCCCCGGTTCTTGGTGTGATATTCACTGGTGGGTTAGTTCCGGGGGTCAGCGCCCGTCGACCGGACGGCCCCGGTGGCGCCACCAGATCGTGGAGGGTCGATGGCCAACCCCTGGGCTCGACCCTCCACGTGCGCCGGTGCCACCGACTCGAAGACCGACACAAGAAGGGGTGATGCCGGATGATGAGCGACGTCGGTGCCATGCCGGCCCTGATCGAGGCCTTCCTGGCCGACCACACCGGTGAGGCCGTCACCGCGACGGACTACCGGCTGCTCACGGGTGGCTACAGCCGCACCATGGCCAGCGTCCAGCTCGCGTGGCCGGACGGTCGCCGCGAGCGGCTCATCGTCCGCGGGGACCCACCCGCTGCCGAGGCGCTCCTCTTCACTGACCGCGACCTCGAGTGGGCGGTGCTCCGGGGCGTCGCCGACCTGGCGGGGCTGCAGGCACCCACGCCCCGCTGGTACTGCGGTGACACCAGCCACTTCGGCACCAAGGCGATCTTCCTCGATCACGTCGACGCACCTTCGCTGCAGACGGCGTTCGTCGGTGGGCTCGACCCCGCCGGCCAGACGGGGGCCGTGATCGACCTGATGGCCGCCGTCGCCGCCGTCGAGCCGGAGCAGCTGCCCCCGGAGCTTTCCCGGCCGGCCGACTGGGACAGCTACCTCGGCGGGGCCATCGACGACTGGCGGCGCGCCGAGGCCGAGCTGGTCGAGTCGTGCCCGATCCCCCGTTGGATCGCCGCATGGCTCGACGCCCACCGACCCCCGCCCCTGCCCCTGCGCCTCGTCCACGGCGACTTCCAGGCCGCCAACATCCTCCACGCGCCCGGCGGCTACCAGCTCGTCGACTGGGAGTACGCCCGCATCGGTGATCCTCGCGAGGATCTCGGCTACTACAACGCCTACTCCCTCGCCTCACCACCGAACCTCTACGCCATCGACCCCGAGGCGTTCCTGTCCCGCTACCGGGAGCGGTCCGGCTTCGGCGAGGACGCGGTGAACCAGCTCACGGTCGGCTACTTCACGGTCCTGTCGACCATCAAGATCATGGCGGGCTTGTACCGCTCGGCCAACGACCTGGCGCTCGGGACGTCCGGGGGCGCCATGGCGTCGTTCAACGTGCTGTCGACGATGTTCGCCCACGGCAACTTCGTCACCGCCATCAACGGCATCGACCAGGCCATGAAGGCTGCGGAGGTCGCATCGTGATCAGCCGTCCCACGACCGAGCAGCTCCTCCGCAACGTCGCGACCGAGCTCACGTCCCGGATCTCCCCCGCCATCGGCGATCCGGCGCTCCAGGTGGTCGTGGAGATGCTGCAGCAGCTCGTCGTCTCCTGCGCCGTCCGCAGCGCCCACGAGATCGCCTGGCTGCGGGAGGAGGAGGCAGCGATGCTCGCCTACGCCGCAGACGTGGTGGCGATGTTGCCGTCGGTCGAAGCCGTGCAGGCGGCGATCGACGCGTGGGAGGCGGGTCGCGACGGCGGCCTCCACCTGGACCAGGTCGTCGCCGACTACAGCCTGGCGGGGGAGGCGCTCTCGTGCGCCCTCGAGGCGGCGATGGCGGCCGGCCACGGCGAGCTGTCCGACCGTGCCGGGGTCCTCATCTCGATGCGGGTCGGACGGGAGACCGAGGTCCGCGGCGACTTCGTCATGTCGGGTCGGGGCTGATGGCGGCGGGCACGGACGCACCACGGGTGGACGGGGACGGCGTCGCCGGACTGCTGTCCCTCGAGGGCCGTGCCGCCCTCGTCACCGGTGCGGGCACCGGCATCGGCGAGGGGATCGCCCACCTCCTCGCCTGCGCCGGTGCCACCGTGGCGGTGCTCGACATCGACGCCACGTCGGCCGAAGCGGTCGCCGCTTCGATCGGTGCCTCTGGCGGCGACGCCTTCGCCGTCCCCTGCGACGTGACCGACGGGGAGGCGTGCCGCAGGGCGATCGCGGAGGTGGTGGGGCAGGCCTCGCGGCTGGACGTCATCGTGAACAACGCCGGCAGCTACCAAGAGTCGGGCTCGATCCTCGACCAGGGCACGGCGTCGTGGGAGCGCAGCGTGGCCGTCAACTTCCACAGCGTCTTCCACGTCTCCAAGCCGGCCGCCGAGCACCTCGTGGCCCAGGGTGACGGCGGAGCCATCGTCAACATCGCCTCGGTCGACGCCCTCGTCCCCTGCCTCGGGACGTCGTACGACGCGGCCAAGGCCGCCGTCATCCAGCTGACCCGCTCGCTCGCCCTCGACCTGTCGCCACACGGCGTCCGGGTGAACGGGGTGGCACCAGGGCACATCGCCGTCGAGACACTGCGGAAGATGCGCTCGGGCGAGCTGCCGCCCGTGTGGACGCCGGGGAGCCGGACGGGGCTCATGGGTCCGCTCATGCAGCAGCGCACCGCCAACATCCCGCTCGGGCGCGCCGGCACACCCGCCGACATCGCCAGGGCCGTGCTGTTCCTCAGCACGGAGGCCTCCTCGTACGTCACCGGTCAGACGCTCCTGGTCGACGGCGGCTGGACGCTGGTGTGAGCCCGCCCGGGGCAGGCGACGCCCTAGCCGACCTGGCCCGGGTGGTGGACGAGCGGGCGATCGTCGACCTCACGATCCGATACTGCAGTGCCATCGACGGGCGCCGGTTCGACGAGCTGCGGGAGGTCTTCGTGGTCGACGCCGTCGCCGACTACGGCCGGGCCGGCAGGTGCGATGGCGTCGACGCCATCATCGAGACCTGCACACGGGCCCTCGGCCCCCTCGACGCCAGCCAGCACCTCGTGACGAACCACCAGGTCCGGCTCGACGGCCCACAGGCATCAGCGGAGTGCTCGTTCTCGGCACAGCACGTCCGCCGCGCCGCGGAGGGCGGACCTCATCTCACCATCGCCGGGATCTACATCGACGAGCTGGTGCGCACGGAGGCCGGATGGCGCATCCGGCACCGCACGCTCCGGGTCGTCTGGACAGAGGGGAACGACAAGGTGACAAAGCCGTGAGCGCAGACGCAGCAGCCGCATGGGGCGTGGACGCCGGAGCGATGCTCATCATCGCCGGCACGCTCGAGGTGGAGCCGGAGGACCGGGACGTCTTGATGGCCGCCGCCCTCCCGATGATGGCGGCGTCGCAGGCCGAGGAGGGCTGCATCGAGTACGTCTTCACGCTCGATCTCACCGACGCCGGCAAGGTGCGGGTCTTCGAACGGTGGACCGACCTCGCTGCGCTGGAGGCCCACTTCGCCACACCGCACATGGCCGCGCTCCGAGCCGCCATGGCGCCCCTCCGCATCCGTCCCGACGTCACCCGCTACGCCGTCGCCCGATCCGGGCCGGTGCTCGGATAGCGGAGCGCACGGCCCGGTCCCGGCCGGGCAGCATCGTCCGTCAGCTCTCGCGGCCGAACATGCGGACGATGGTCCGGACCAGGGCGTCCACCACGCCCTTGCGGGTCGTGCCCACGGGGAAGATGTCCTCCGAGAGCCAGGCCACCGAGGTCTGGATCGACATCGACACCACGGTCCTGGCCATGAGGTCGATCGCGTCGGGCGGGATGGAGGACCCGGCCATGCCGGCGCGAGCGGCGTCGACGTGGCGCTCGTAGAAGCTCTGGCGGATGCTCTCGACCTCCGGACCCGCACCGACCGCCCACAGGTAGAACAGCTGCGCCTCCTCCCGGTGGACGTCCGCCCACTCGAAGACCAGGCGCACCACCGCAGCCAGCTGCTCGGCCGGGCTCAGCGAGGGGTCGCGCATGGCCCGTCGGGCGACGCCGGTCACGTCGTTGCCGATGCTCTCGACCGCCGCGCTGAGCAGCTCCCCCTTGCCGGAGAAGTGGTAGTAGACCGCCGCCGGCGCCATGCCGGCGACGTCGGCGACGTCGGCGACGGTGGCGCTCGCCAGGCCCTCCGACCCGAACACCTGGATCGCCGCGTCGACGATCTCGGCACGTCGCGACGGGCGGTGGGCCGGAGCCCGTCGGTCGGGCCCGGGAGCACGACGCGACGGTGGGGACGGTGTCGTCACGGGGCCAGCGTCCCACAGCGGTGGCGGCCGTCCGCCAAGATGGCGCGGTGAGCCCAGAACCTCCGCCACCGGCCCCACTCGCACGGCCGGCGCACCGACCGTCGCGGCGGCCGGCCATCCTGACGGCCGCCCAGTCCGTCTTCGTCGAGGAAGGGCCGGCGGCCGCCACCATCGCCGACATCGCCCGGCGCGCCGACATGACGGTGGCCGCCGTGTACTACCACTTCGCCTCCAAGGCCGAGGTGCTGCAGGAGCTGGTGGAGCGCATCGGGGAGCGGGTCGTGGCCCTCTTCCCGCCGCCACCGCCCCGCCAGCGCGTCGACCTGGCCGCGTGGCTCGGCGACCGCCACGACGCCCTGGCCTGCTGGCGGGCCGAGGACCCCGAGGCGGCGGCGCTCTACCTGACGGCCTCAGCCGGCTTCTCGCCGGCGGTGGAGGCGGTCCGCCGGGGACAACGCCGGGAGATGGTCGTCGCCGTCGCCGAGGCGGTGGCACGAGCCCGCCTCCGGCGTCGCCAGATCGAGGCGCACGTCATCGCCGTGGGCCTGCTGAGCCTGCTCCTCGACACCGTGCCCAAGACCTCCGCGTCGCGCGACACGGTGGTCGACGTGGGCCTGCGCATGGCAGGCGTGTCGGCCTGAGGCGGCACGTCAGCGGCCCAGCGCAGCCGACCGGACGACGTCCACGTCAAGCCGCTTGAGGCCCCGGAGCACGAAGCTCGGCTCGTACTCGAAGGTGTTGCCCTCGGCGAAGCGCCAGGACGAGATCCGCTCGGCCAGCACGGCGAAGGCGACGGTCGCCTCGAGGCGGGCGAGGGGCGCACCGATGCAGAAGTGGATGCCCTTGCCGAAGGCCAGGTGCTCCTTGCGGTTGGACCGGTCGGGATCGAACCCGTCCGGCTCCGGGAACACGGCGGGGTCGCGGTTGGCGGCGGCGTACATGATGACCATGCGCGACCCCGCTGGGATCCGGACGCCCTCGAGCTCCACGTCCCTGGTGACGACCCGGAACATCCCCTGGGTCGGCGTGGACAGCCGGAGCACCTCCTCAGCCACCGCCGCCGCCCGCGACGGGTCGGCGCGCAGCCGGTCCCACTCGCCCGGGTCCTCGATCAGGAGGCGGGCCCCCTCGGTCAGCATCTTGGTCGTCGTCTCGTTGCCCGCCACCAGCAGCTGCTGCACGATGCTCAGCATCTCCGCCATGTCCAGTGGACCGTCGCCGCTGCCGTCGGCGCCTGCGGAGGCGAGGACGCTGAGCACGTCGTCCCGAGGATCCTCGCGGCGGCGCTCCAGCTGCTCGGCGAAGTAGTGCTGGAACTCGACGATGCCCCGCTGTGCTCGCACCCGCTCGTCATCGCTGATGCGGGCACCGATCCCGACGGTGGAGTCGTCCGACCAGCGCTTGAAGTCGTCGAGCCGGTCGTCGGGCACGTCGAGGATGTGGGCGATGACCCGCACCGGGAGAGGGACGGCGAAGTCAGGGACGAAGCGCACGGTCCCCTCGGCGGGGAACCGGTTGACGAGCTCCTCGGCGATGGCGCGGACCACCGGCTCGATCGCCGCGATCCGACGGGGGCTGAACGCCGCGTTCACGAGCCCCCGGTACCGCGTGTGGGCCGGCGGGTCCTCGGTGAGCATGGTCGAGACGAGGGGCCAGCCGTCGGCCTGCACCTCGGCCAGCCGCTGCGCCAGGTCGTCGACCGCCCGCTCGCTCGTCCCACCGAAGCGGTTCGAGTACGTCTCCACGTCTCGCAGGATCGGGACCACGAGGTCGTGGCGGGTCACGAGGTACAGGTCGGTGCCGGGGACGCGGAAGACCGGGTGCTCCTCCCGCATGGTCGCGTAGTAGGGGTGCGGGCACTGCTGGATGGTTGCGTCGAACGGGTCGAAGCCGTCGAGGTCGGTCACCGTGGCGCAGCCAGTGAGGAGGCGATGGCGCCACGGTCGTGGTAGTCGACCTCGCGTGTGACCTTCGAGCCGGTGAAGTGCAGGTGCGTCATCCCCTCCGAGCGCCACGCCCGCCCCACGTTGGCCGCCCCCAGGCGCTCGTCCGGCACCGTCGCGGTCATCACCCAGCTGAGGGCCACGCCCCGCTCGTTGGTCCAGAGCTCCTCGGGCAGGAGGACGAGATCGGGCCACTTCTCGAGCCCGGCGGCGAAGAACGCCCGGATCGCCGGCCAACCCCGGTGCTCACCGCCAACGATGTCGTAGAGCGAGGCGCCGGCCCCGAGGTACTGCTCGGGGGCGTCGGGGTCACCACTGCTCCATGCGCCGAACAGCTTCGTTGCCACGTCGACCCTCGGGTCACCCATGCCGGCTCCTCTCGACGCCGAAACTGTACATGCTCTGAAGAAAGTGCGGTACGACGAAGGTCCTGCTGGCCGCCTCCCTCGACCCGAGCTCGCCTGATGTGTGATGCTGGCGACCTCATCGACCGACGAGCTCCCCAGACCTTGGTGGAGCGGGAGAGGCACCCTTGGCTCGCATCGACGTTCCGGACGGCGAAGGGCGGGAGTCCACCCGCATCTGGGCGATGGCGCCGCACATGGGTGCGGGCCTGCACGCCATGGGGAAGGCGGTGTACGAGCAGTCGAGCCTTCCCATCCGGGAGCGTGAGGTGGCACGCATGCGGATCGCCCAGCTCAACGCCTGCGAGGTTTGACTGAACACTCGAGCTGCATCGGCGATGCAGCAGGGCTTGAGTGACGAGCTGTACCAGTCGGTGCAGCACTACGTGGACCACCCCGGGTTCACCGACCGGGAGCGCCTGGCGATCGAGTACGCCGAGCGGTTCGCCATCGACCACCGCTCCGTCGACGACGCGCTGTGGTCACGCCTGAGCGAACACTTCAGCGACCCCGAGCTGCTCGAGCTCACCGTGACCGTGGGCTTCTGCGTCGGCATGGGGCGGGCGTTCCAGGTGCTCGACATCGCGCGGGACTTCGACGTCCTCTGGAGCCGCGAGCCCGAGCCCGGCCCGCTGCGTCCGGAGCCGAGCGAAGGCTGAAGTGAACGGGTCGATCGACCCCCGTCAGGGAGGCGACACGTCAGCCGGGGACGCGGAACTCGGCCGAGAGGTCGGGCGGCCCCTGGTACTGGACGACGAGCTCACGGCTGGCGAAGCGCCAGGCGCCGTCCTCACGGACATAGGTGTCGTCGTAGTAGGCGAGCAGCATCCCGGCCTCCCCGTCGGTCCGGCGGAACCGCTCGCTGATGTACCAGCGACCCTCGCCCCGGTCGTCGTCGAGCGTCACGGTGCCGTTGTGCACGTGCTGCACGACTGCCGAGAAGCCGCCCATCGCCTTGTGCCAGAGGTCGACGATGGCGTCGCGACCGACGACCTCCCGGCCGGCGCCGAGGACCCAGCGGGAATGCTCGGACCAGCAGGAGGCCCACTGGGCTCCGTCGCGCCGCACGACGGCGTCGGCGTAGGTGTGGAGCAGCTCTGCGATCGCGTCACGGGACACGGGTCACCTCTTCTTCTGGTCGTCGGTCAGGTGCATGGTCATGTCAGGAGCCCAGCCAGGCGGCGCAGGAACACCTGGTGCAGCGCCGTGCCGATGATGGCCATGTTCGGGGCCGGGTTGACCCCCCGCTCGAACAGGTCGAGGCACGACCGGTTGGCGCACGCCCCCTTGAAGAGGTTGAACACCTCCCAGTAGCGCCACCGCTCGGTGGGCAGCTCGACGCCCGCCACGCTGCGGAACGTCTCCAGCCACTCCTCCCGCGGCATGGTGCGCGCACCGCGCATGGTCAGGCAGAAGGACCAGTCCTCAGCCGGGTCGCCGAGGTGGGCGAACTCCCAGTCGGTGAGGGCGACGACCTCGCCGCGGTGGTGGACGAAGTTGCCGGGGCCGGCGTCACCGTGGACGACCGACAGCCGCTCCAGCGGCGGCGCGCACCGGTGGAGCCAGTCCGCGGCCTCCTCGAGCAGCGGCACGGGCTGCGTGCTCGCCCGACGGTGGACGGCCACCCAGCGCTCGATCTGGAGGTGCGTCGCCTCGTCCGGCGTCGCCGGCACGACGTCGAAGCGCAGCCGGCTGCCGTCGAGGTGGTGCAGCCGGTGCAGCGCGGCCACGAACGCCGCCGCGGTCGCAGCGTCAACCGAGCGCTCGTCGGCAGCCGCCGCTCCGTCGAGGTGCTCCATGACGAAGAACGGCTCCCCCAGCACTGCGCCGGTCGGTTCCGTCCAGAGGATGCGTGCCACCGGGAAGCCGAGCGCCGCCAGGTCGTGCATGACACGGCCCTCCTCCGCGCCGGAGGTGCCGAACACCCCGCCCTGCTCGATGCGGGCGACGAGGCGTCGCCCGTCCTCGAGGTGCAGGCGCCACATGGCCCTCGAGTGGCCGACCCCGATGCGCTCCATCGCGGTGATCGTCGACGACCCGCCGGCCCGGGACCGCAACCACGCCTGCAGCGGCTCACGCACGGGAAGCCGCTCCGGGGGCGGAGGTGAGGTCACCGCAGGCAGCCGGACGAGGTTATTGACCATGCGATAGGTTCGGAACCTAGCAGCAGAACGGGGGGAACCGATGGGAGACGGGATGGTGCCGCGCGCAGCCACGGAGCTGACGCCGGCGTGGTTGACGGGAGCGTTGCGCACTGGTGGGGTGCTGGAGCCCGACCGGGCCGTGGCGACGGTCGAGGTCCGGCCCACCGCCGCCGGCCTCGGCTTCATGGGGGAGGTCTCCGGCCTCGCGCTGACCTACGACGGGCCGAGCGAGGCGCCGGCCACCATGGTGGCCAAGATCCCGACGCAAGACCCCGGCGTCCGGGCCATGCTGGCGCCTGCCGCGGTGTTCGAGCGTGAGGCACGCTTCTACTCGCGCCTGGCGCCGGAGCTGCCAAGCACCGCCCGGTGCTACTCCGCCACCATCGACGTGGAGCACGACGACTTCCTGCTGCTGCTCGAGGATCTGTCACACCTCCGCCTCGGCGACCAGCTCCGGGGGTGCTCGGCGGATGACGCAGCCCGCGCCCTCGAGGCCCTCGCCGCCTTCCACGCCCACTTCTGGGAGTCGCCGGTGCTCGATCGGATCGACTGGCTCCCCGTGGCCAACGATCCCTGCATGAAGATCGGTGAGCACGTCTACCGGCAGTCGCTCCCTGGCTTCCTGCAGGTGTTCTCCGGGGCGCTGGAGCCTGCGATGGTGGAGGTCTCGGAGCGCTTCGGTGCCCGCGTCCCCGACATGCTGGACCGCTTTGCGGCGATGCCGACGACCATCGGCCACTTCGACTACAGGCTGGACAACCTCTTCTTCGACGACACCGAGGGCGCCGGCGGTGTGCGCATCATCGACTTCCAGGCCACGAGCAAGGGCGGCTTCGCCTTCGACCTCGGCTACTTCCTCAGCCAGAACCTCACGATCGACGACCGCCGGCGCAACGAGGACGACCTGCTGCGGCTGTACCACGACCGGCTCGTGGCCGGAGGGGTCACCGGCTACGCCTTCGACCAGCTCCGGTGCGACCTCCGCCTCGGTGTCCTCTACGGCTGGATCATCCCGGTCTTCGCGGTCGGCAGCCTCGACGTGTCCAGCACGCGCGCCATGCAGCTGTGGACCGAGGTGATCCGTCGCGCCCAGGCGGCCATCGCCGACCACGACGCCGCCGGGGTGCTCGATGGGTGAGCGCTCAGCGCAGGGCCAACCACCAGTCGGCCACGTCGATAGCGAACGCTGCGGCCTGCCGGCGGGTCAGGTCGTCGGCATCGTCGGCGACCACCTGCGACCGGGTCTCGGGCAGCGGGCTGGCGCCGGCCACCGGGTCGAGCCACTCGAGGCGCAGGTCCTCGATCAACCTCCCGAGCTCCGGCGACGCAGACTCGTGGTGCGGGCTCGCCTGATGGCCGAGGAACGTCCGGAAGTCGTCGAAGGCGAGCAGCGTGTAATAGGTGCGAGGCTCGCGTCCTCGCCAGTACTCGTAGCGCCGGACACCACGTTCGAGGCGGTGGGTGCCGTCGTAGAGGGTCCGGGCGATCCGCTCGAACTCCGCCTCGGCGCCCTCGCGCACCGTGATGTGGGCCAGGATCGTGGCCATCGCGCCCCCCTCGTCCCGGGACCTGCCCGCCCCGAGGACCGTAGCGGGCGCCCCGCCCGGCGGTCCGCCTGCGTCGGCAAGGCGACACCGTGACCGACACCCGCCCGTCGTGCCCCATCGACCTCTACGACCCCGCCATCCAGGAGGACCCGTACCCGACGTACCGGCGACTTCGGGACGAGGCGCCGGTCTACAACGTGGCGGGCACGAGCCTGTACGTGGTGTCGCGATACGAGGACGTCCTGCACGTCCTGCGCCACCAGGACCGGTTCCCGACCGGCACGAGCATCCTGCGCCACGAGGCGGCGCGACGGGTGTACGAGGAGCGGGGACGGAAGCGGACGACGCCCCTCTCGACGAACCCGCCGGAGCACCGGGCGTACCGGGCGCTCGTCGACCACCTGTTCGACGCCGGCGGGGCCGAGCGCTGGCGCCCCTACGTCGAGTCGGTGATCACCGAGCTGCTCGACGGCTTCGCCCACCGAGGCCGCGTCGAGTACGTCGAGGCCTTCGCCCTGCCCCTGCCGGTGCGGGTGATCACGCGCATGCTCGGCTTTCCCGACGAGGACATCCCGACGCTCAAGGCGTGGTCGGCGGCATGGGTCCTGCCCTTCTCCGGAGGCCTCACCGAGGAGCAGGAGGTCTTCGTCGCCGAGCAGGTGGTCGACTTCCACGACTACATCGCCGGGTGGATCGCCGAGAAGCGGCGCGATCCCGGAGACGACGTCCTCTCCTCCCTCACCATGGCTCGCCTCGCCGATGGGCGGCCGTTGACCGACCAAGAGATCATCACCATCACCGACCACCTCTACATCGGGGGCAATGAGACCACGACGTTCGCCCTCACCTCGGCCCTCTGGATCCTCCTCCGGGAGCCGGGCCTCCGCGATGCGCTGATCGCCGATCCCGGCAAGGTCGACGCCTTCGTCGAGGAGGTGCTGCGCCTCGAGTCGCCGACCCAGGGCCTCTACCGGTCCGTGCCGACCGAGACGGAGCTGGCGGGGGTCACCATCCCTTCCGGCTCGGTGGTGCACATCCGCTATGCAGCGGCCAACCGCGACAAGCGGATGTTCCCCGAGCCCGACCGTGTCGACCTCGACCGCCCGAACCTGCGGCGCCACATGGCGTTCTCGCTCGGTGAGCACCACTGCCCCGGTGCCGGGCTGTCGCGGCTCGAGCAGCGCCTCGCCCTCTCCGCCGTGCTCGACCGGCTCCCGGGCCTCCGCCTGACCGAGGGCGCGAACGACTTCTCCCACCACCCCGGCTTCGTGCTGCGGGCCATGCGCGAGCTGCACCTGACCTGGGACTCTCCCGTACGAGGAGCGGGCTCGTGACCGAACCCGCAGCCGACACCGGGACGGTGGGCATGGACGACCTCGCCCGCCTCCTGGCCGAGCGAGCCATACGCCGGCGGCTGCTCGAGTACTGCCGGGGCATCGACCGCTGCGACGGCGAGCTCGTCGCCTCCGCCTACCACCCCGATGGCACGGACGACCACGGCTCCTTCCGCGGGCTCGGAGTTGACTTCGCCCGCTACGCCACCGAGAAGCTGCGCGACCACGCCGAGGCGACGCTCCACTTCCTCGGTGACTCGCTCATCGACTTCGTCGACGACCACACCGCCCACGTGGAGACCTACGTCCACGCCGAGCACCGGTGCGGCGACGGCGACGGCGACGGCGCGCACCTCGAGATGTTCGGCGGTCGCTACGTGGATCGCTTCGAGCGGCGCGACGGCGAGTGGCGCATCGCCCACCGCCTCTGCATCAGGGAGTGGGACCGGCGGACGCCCATCACCCTCGCCTTCCCGCCCGGCCGCTTCACCGAAGGTCGCCGGGACCGCACCGACCCGTGCTACGGCCCCAGGAGCTGATTCGGGACGCACGTCCGACCGGCCGGTCCGGACTGCTGCCCGGCGGGCACGCACACCGCACACGTCACATCGACACCACCGAGGGAGCAAGCATGGCAGGCAGGTTGCAGGGCAAGGTCGCGGTCGTCACCGGAGGCGCGAACGGCATCGGCGAGGGGACGGTTCGCCGCTTCGTAGAAGAAGGCGCAATGGTCGTCGTCGCCGACCTGCAGGACGCCCCCGGCCAAGCGCTGGTCGCCGAGCTGGGAACGGCCACCTGCTTCGCCCACGCCGACGTGACCGACGAGGCCGACGTCGCCGCTGCGGTCGACCTCGCGGTGTCGACCTTCGGACGGCTCGACGTCATGTTCAACAACGCTGGCATCCTCGGGGCGATCGGCCCCCTGCTCGAGACGCCGGTGGAGGCGTGGGACCTGACCATCGCAGTGCTCGTGCGGAGCGTCTTCCTCGGGATGAAGCACGCGGCGCGGGTGATGGTCCCGCAGGGGCAGGGGTCGATCCTGTCGACCACCAGCACGGCAGGCGTCCTCGGGGGGCTCGGGCCCCACACCTACACGGCGGCGAAGCACGCCGTCATCGGCCTCACCAAGTCGGTCGGCTCAGAGCTGGCAGCGGACGGGATCCGGGTCAACGCCATCGCTCCCGGCAGCACCGTGACGGCGATGACCGCCACCGCCATCACCGGGGACCACACCGACGTGGCCACCGCCGAGCGACAGATCGCGGCGTCATCGAACCTCGGCATCGCCGGTGCCCCCGTCGACATCGCCAACGCCGCGCTCTACCTGGCGAGCGACGAGGCCCGCTACATCACCGGCCACACGCTGGTGGTCGACGCAGGTCAGACCACCATGAGCAGCCTCAGCCGGTTCCACAAGGCACCGACCGCGCTCGTGCACGAGGCCGGTCGGCGCAGCTGAGCGGTCCGGCGCCGGCGCGCCGGTCGTGCTCACCGCCGCCCGAGGGCGCGCCGCGCCACCTCCCTGGCCCAGGCGTAGTCGCTCTTGCCCGTCGGGCTGCGCACCAGCTCGTCGACCCGCACGATGTGGCGCGGCTGCTTGTAGGCGGCGAGGCGGGACCGGACGTGGTCGACGAGCTCGTCGTCGGCAACCGGTCCCGTCGCCAGGACGACGGCGGCGACCGCCTCCCCGTAGGTCTCGTCGGGCACGCCGACGACGTAGCAGTCCGACACTGCGGTGTGGCCCCGGAGGACGTCCTCCACCTCTTCGGGGTACACCTTCTCGCCGCCGGTGTTGATGCACATCGAGCCCCGCCCGATGAACGTGACGGTGCCGTCGGCGGCGGCGGTCGCTAGGTCTCCGAGCACGACGTAGCGCTCACCGTCGATGGTCCTGAACGTGGCCGCCGTCTTGTCGGGGTCGCCGTGGTAGCCGATCGGGCCGGAGCCGCGATAGGCGAGGACGCCCACCCGGTCCGACCCACGGGGGATCAGCCGACCCTCCTCGTCGAGCAGGACGGCGCGCTCGGAGATCGTGAACGTCGCCGTCTCCGGTGGTTCCTGGCCCGGGAGCGTCATGCTGGTCGCGAAGGGCCCTCCCTCGCTGGCGCCGAGCATGTCGAGCAGCACCATCTGGCCTCGCGCCCGCAGGCCCCGCTTGACCTCCGCGCCCCACGCGATGCCCGAGCTCGAGATGATGCGGACCGACGAGATGTCGTACGCCTCGTCGCGGGCCTCGGCCGCTTCGAGGGCGCGGACCATGGGTCGGGCGAACGGGTCACCGACGATGGCGAGATCGCTGACCCGCTCCCCCTGCACCTGGCGCCACAGCTCGTCGGCGTCGAACCCGCCGCTCGAGAGCAGCACCACGGTCCCGCCCCGGAGGAAGGCCGACATGGCGAGGAACAGCGCCGTGCCGTGGATGAGCGGCGGGGCGGAGAGCAGGACCGGTGCCACTCCGTCGGCCCGCAGCTGCGCCGCCACCGCCGCCGCCTCCTCGGGGCTCTCGGGGATGGCGAGGCCGACCGCCGAGTAGGCCGGGAACCCGAGTGTCTGGAACAGGTCGCCGTGGCGCCAGACCACGCCCTTGGGCATGCCGGTGGTGCCGCCGGTGTAGAGGATCAGCTGGTCGTCCCCCGACCGCTCGACGGGCTCGAGCGGCTCGCTCCCGGCCACGACGTCGTGGTACCAGCGGGCCCCGTCCAGCAGGGGCGCAGAGCCGTCATCGACCTGGACGAGGACCCGTCCGGCCAGCGCCTCACAGTCCTGCACGTGGGTCACCAGGGAGCCCTCGAACACGAGCACCCGCGCGTCGGAGTCGCACAACAGGTGGTCGACCTCACCTGCCCGGTAGCGGTAGTTGATGTTGACGGGCACGACGCGCGCCTTGAAGGCCCCGTACGCCAGCTCCAGGTACTCGGGTCCGTTGCGCAGGTAGAGCCCGATCCGGTCGCCCGGGCGCAGCCCCCACCCGATCAGGGCGCCCGCCAAGCGGCTGGCGACGTCGTCGAACTGCCCCCAGCCGATCCGCCGGTCCCCCTGGATGATCGCCTCCGCACGTGGGTCGATGGCGGCGATCGCCTCGTACAGCGTCGCGAAGTTCGGGTGCATCGTCACCGACAGCTCCTCACCGTGTTCGTGCCTGTCTCACCACGAGGGTCGCACCAGCACCTTGGTCTGCTCCGAGGTCCCGCTGGCCAGGTCTTCGAGCACGCCGGCCAACCCCGGGAGGGAGGCGGTCGAGGAGTGCAGGAGGTCGACCCGCACCCGCCCGTCGAGGATCATGCCCATGGCCGTCTCGAACTCGTGGTGGAGGTAGGCGAGGGCCGAGGTGAGCGTGATCTCCTTGACGACCCACACCAGGGGGGTGATCGACGCGTCCGAGTCCGCCACGCCGATCAGGCACAGCTCACCACCACGGCGTGCGAGGTCGACGCCGGCTTGGATGGCCAAGGGCAGCCCCACGCACTCGTAGACGATGTCGGCACCGAGGCCGGCGGTGCGCTCCGCCACCAGCTCCGCCGCCTCCGCTCCCGGTGCGACCACGAGGTCGGCCCCCAGCTGGCGTGCGAGCTCCTGGCGACCGGCGTTCGGCTCCACCACGATGACGAGACCGGCGCCGGCGGCCCGGATCCACTGCAGCGTCAGGAGGCCGATGGGACCGGCACCCTGCACGACGGCGACAGCCCCCAGGCGCAGGCCGCTGCGACGGACGGCGTGGAAGGCCACGGTGGCGGGCTCCACCTGGGCCGCCACCTCGTCGGTCAGGCCGGGGAGGGTCTTCACCACGCGGTCGGCGGACACCGCGAGGCGCGGCGCGAAGCCGCCGTGGGGCGGCGCCAGCGCGTCCCGCCCGACCGCCGAGAGGAACGACGTCGCACAGTGCCCGGCCTGACCGGCGCGACATGCTGGACACGTGCCGCACGCCGGCGCCACGGCCACGACCACCCGGTCCCCCTCGGTGAGCGACCGGACGCCCCGGCCCGCGGCTGACACCGTGCCCGACCACTCGTGGCCGCAGATCGACGGGTTGTACGGCTGGCCGGACCGGTAGGCGTGGATGTCGGTGCCGCAGATGCCGCAGAAGGCGATGTCGACGACGACGCCGCCCTCGGCCGGCTCCGGGTCGGGGAACTCCCTGAGCTCCACGTGGCGCTCTCCCGTGATCAGCGCTGCCTGCACCGTTGCCCCCCCTCGACGCAACGACAGGATGCCATACTGACCAGTCAATTGAGCCGGAACCCGGGGGGGCCATGATCGTGGTGGAAGCGGTGATCGACCTGGTCGATCCGGGACGGCGCGGGGAGTGCGTGGCCACCAGCGCCGCCGTGCAGCAGGCGACGAGGGAGGACGAGCCCGGGTGCGTCGTCTACTGCTTCGCCCCGGACCCGGTGGTCGACGGCCGAATTCAGGTCTACGAGCTCTGGGACGACGCCGAGTCGCTGGCCGCCCACTTCGACCACCCGAACTACTCCGCCATGCGCACCCTGCTCGCCAGCTTCGGCATCGCTCGGGCGGTGAGCCGCAAGCACCTCGTCGAGCGGTCGGCGCCCGTCTACGACGACGACCGCCGTCCGACCGCCGGCTTCCCCGCAGAGCCCGGCCTGGCCACCGCCTCGGAGGTCTCGTCGACCGTCGAGGGTCGAGGGCGACGATGACGCTCCGGGCCGTGGAAGGTCTGCGCGCCAACCACGCAGACCTCCAGGCGGTCCTGGCCGAGATCGCGGACGACCAGTGGTCGCTCCCGAGCGCCTGCGCGGGCTGGCGGGTCCAGGACGTGCTCGGTCACGTGACGTCGAACCTCAAGGAGATCGCCGAGCCGGCACCGGCGCCGGACCGTGCTGCGGCCGAGGTCCCGGCCGAGGTCATGGTAGAGAGGATGCTGGAGCCGCGGCGGGCATGGGCCCCGGACCGTTTGCTGGCCGAGTACGAGCAGCACCGGGAACCGGCGCTCGCCACCCTGGAGGCGATGCAGGCGGAGCCGCTGGCATCAACGGCCGTGCCGCTCGCCGACCTCGGCACCCACGACATGCACTGGCTGGCCAACGCCTACTGCTTCGACCACTACTGCCACCTGCGCCACGATCTGCTCGGACCGGCAGGACCACTCGACCACGTGGTGCCTGAGCCCGACGACCTCCGGCTCCGACCGGGCATCGAGTGGATGTTGGCGGGCCTGCCGCAGATGTGCGTTGCAGCGCTGACGGTGCTCGACAAGCCCCTCCGCCTGACGCTCGGCGGCCCCGGTGGAGGCACGTGGGTCCTGCACCCGCCAGCCGGTGACGGAGTGGTCGAGGTGGTCGAGGGCCCGGGCGACGCCGCGGCCGAGGTCCGCTCGTCGGCCCACGACTTCGTGAGCTGGGGCACCCAGCGCAGCGACTGGCGGGAGGCGTGCGCGCTCCGTGGCGACGAGGGCTACGCGGCCACCGTGCTCGACGTCGTCAACGTCATCTGAGGACGAGCCCAGCCCCTCACCCGACGGCCGTGCGTCACGGCGCCGGGTCCATGGAGTCCCGGTCGTCGGTGAGGCGACCGTCGCGAACGACGACGTGATGCGTGGGCGCTCCGTCGCCATCGCCAGCTGGGTCGGACGCGAACAGCACCGGCCAGCCCTCGGCCTCACGTGCGCGAGCCCACGCCACGGGATCGACCGCGGCGTCCACCAGGTTGAGGCAGATGTCCATCCGGTCCGCCCTACGCCACGATGCCGTCGGACCGGAGCCGGGCGACGTCGTCGGCAAGCCCGAGCTCGGCGAGGATCTCGTCGGTGTGCTCGCCCAGCCCCGGCGCCGGCCTGCCCACGGCGGCAGGCGTCCCCGAGAACCTCGCCGCCGGCCGAGGCATCCGCATCAGCCCGGCAACGGGGTGCTCGTGCTCTTCGAGCAGCTCGTTGGCCACGACCTGAGGATCCTCGTGGAGGCCCTCCACCCGGTTCACCACACCGGCCGGGGCGTCGTTGCGCAAGAAGCGCTCCTCCGCCTCCGCCCGGGTGAGCTGCAGCGAGCGCTCGGCCATCCGTGAACCGACGACGGACAGGAACTCGGCGATGTTGCCCATGCGGGCCCCGAGGGTGGCGAAGCGCGGGTCGGAGACGAACTCCGGCAGGTCGAGGGCCGCGCACATGCCGGTGAACTCGGAGTCGGTGAGCGGCGTCGCCGTCCCGTAGCCGTCGGCGAACTCCGTGAGGCGGTAGTTCGAGCCGATCGTCGGCTGGTCGGTGACCCCGTCGCCGAGGAGCGTGACGTGGGCAGCGGCATCCGGCCACAGGAAGGCGACGGCGGTGTCGAGCATCGCCAGCTCGATGTGCTGGCCCTCACCGGTGCGCTCGCGGCTGAACAGCGCAGCGGTCACCGCCTGCGCCGCCGCGTACGCCGTGAGCTTGTCGCAGAGGAGCTGTCGGTTGAGCTGTGGCACGCGCGACTGCGGGTCGCCCTGCACGTCGGCCAGGCCGGAGTAGGCCTGGATGATGTTGTCGTACACACGCTTGCCGGCATAGGGACCCTGCGGGCCGAACCCACTGACCGACAGGTACACCACCGACGGGTTCCTGCGCCGCACGGCCTCGTAGCCGATGCCCATGCGGTCCACGACGCCCGGACGGAAGTTCTGCACCACCACGTCGGCGCGCTCGGCCAGCCGGGAGAAGATCGAGCAGCCCTCCTCGGAGGAGAGGTCGAGCACGATGGACCGCTTGCCGCGGTTGGTGACGCAGAACATGCCGGACATGCCGTTGCGGCTGCTGCCGAGCCACCGCAGGATGTCACCCATCCCGGGTGGCTCCACCTTCACGACGTCCGCTCCCTGGTCCCCGAGGTACGTCGCCGTCAACGGACCCGACAGCACCGCCGACACGTCCAGGACCCGAACGCCCTCCAGGGGACCACCCATCACCGCACCTCCCGCTCCGCTGCCATCAGCACCTGCACCGATCGTCCCGCCAGGGTCATCCTGGGCCATCTCCGATCTCATCGGCGGCCGGCCCGGACCGGGCCCGCACGGCCACCGGAGGCGGGGGCGACCACTCGCCCAGCGGTTCGACGCGGTGCACCGAGATCGTCGGAGCACGGGCTGCTCCCCCGGCGGAGGTCGTACCGTGCGGCCGTCCGGCCAGCAGCGAGCCGACCCGGTGCCCGGCACTGGCGATCCCTCCGGGGAACCACCGGGTGACGACGACCAGCCCGACGCCCGAGACGAGGAGCTGGCCGACCGACGACGACTGGCCGAGGAGCTCGCTCACCACCCCCGACGGCACGAGCATGCCTGCCACCATCGCCCCGGCGATCGACCCGACACCCCCGAGGTAGGCGAGGGCGAGGAGCTGCAGACCGCGCGACGCCTCCAGGCCGGCCGAGGAGAGATCGACGTTCTTGTAGGCGAGCAGGACGCCGCTCACGGCGGCGACGAAGGACGAGAGGGCGGCGGCCAGCAGCTTGGTGCGGGCGATGTCGACACCGGCGGCCGCTGCCGCACGCTCGTTGCTCCGGATCGCGAGGAAGCGGCGGCCGGTGTGCGAGCGGCGGACGTTGGCGACTAGCAGGATGCAGGCGAGCGTGACACCGAGGGTCAGGAAGCCGAACCGCCGGTCCGGGTACTCGCCCGCTCCGATGATGCCGAGGTCAAACCCGGCGATGGCCGGAGGGTCCACGTGGGCCACCCCACCGGGTCCTGTGAAGGTGGGGCTCCGGAACAGCAGCTGCTCGATGGCGACGGCCGCCGCCAGGGTCACGATGGCGAACTGGACGCCCCGGATCCGCAGCGCCGGGATGCCGAGCACGGTGCCGAACGCGGTGGTCACGACGACCGCCAGCGCCGGACTGAGCGGGAACGGCACGCCCCACCCCCCGGCGAAGCGGGCGAGCATGAAGGCACTGAACCCGGCAAAGGAGAGCTGCGCCAGGGACACCTGGCCGACGTAGCCGGTGAGCACCACGATCGACAGCATCAGCACCGCCATCAGGAGGCTCTCGATGGTGGCGAGCCGCAGCGCAGGGGGCGCCCAGGCCAGCACGCCGGCGAGACCGGCGACGGTGGGCAGGACGACAGCCGGTGTGAGGTTCGGGAGGGGCGACCACGGGTGGTGGTCCTGCGGTCGGACGCCGCGACCAGGGAGGTCGCGACCGAGGAGGACGAGGGCGCCGACGATGACCAGGAACGGCAGGACGGTGCTGAAGCCACCGTGCAGGAACGTCGGGATCTGGCGACGGGCGACGAGGTGGACCGACAGCGCCTCGAACATCCCGATGCCGAGTCCGGCGGCGATGGCTACGTCGAAGCGCTGCAGGCGCGCCGCCAGCGCGGCGGCGAGCGCCGGCACGACGAAGAAGCTGTAGTTGAACGGGTTCACCCCGCTGATCGGCGAGACGAGGATGCCGAACAGACCAGCCAGGCTCGATGCGAGCACCCAGTTCACGAGCCCCAGGTGCTGTGGTGACACGCCGATCAGGACCGCCCCCTTGGGGCTGCTCGCCGCCGCTCGGGTGCGCAGCCCGAAGCGGCTGTGGCGGTACAGCGCAGCCAGCCCGGCACCGACCACCACCACCGCCCCCGCCAGCCACAGACGGTCCTGCGGCACCGGCCGCCCGAGGATCTCGACGACGCCATCAGGGAGGATGGGAGCCGATCGCCGCGTCCCGGGGCCGAAGTGGAGCACGGCGAGGCCCTGCAGGATGATCGTCACACCAACGGAGGCGACCAACCTCGTCAACGGTGTCGCATCCCCGAGCGGACGGAACACAGCCAGGTAGGCGACGGCGCCGATGGCGGCGGCGACGGCGAGCGCCAGGAGGAGGGCAACGACGAACGGAGCGCCTCCTCCCGTGCTGATGCGGCTCGGCGGGCCGAGCAGCGGGAGGACGAGATCGCCGGTGCGACGCAGCTCGACGAACGTCATCGCCGGGAACATCGCCATCGCCCCGTGGGCGAAGTTGACCACACCGCTCCCCCGGTGCACGAGGATGAGCCCCATGGCGATGCCGGCGTACACGGCGCCCGCTCCGAGCCCGAGGAGCAGGAACAGGAGCCAGGTGGTCAAGAGGGTGGCCGGGACGGGTCCATCGAGGCGCTAGGCCAACGCCGCGTCACCGAGGTAGCTCGCCTCGAGCAGGTCCCGGCGGGCGAGCATCTCGGCCGCCGTCCCCTGCATTGCGAGCTCGCCGTGGTTCATGACGTAGGCGCGATCGGCGACCTCGAGCGCGAGGTGGACGTGCTGCTCGACGATCAGCACACCCACCCCCGCGTCGTCGGCCACGCGTCGGACGAGAGGCAGGAGTCGCTCGACGATGATCGGCGCCAGACCGAGGCTCATCTCGTCCACGAGCAGGCACTTGGGCTCGGAGACGAGGGCTCGGGCCATGGCGAGCATCTGCTGCTCCCCGCCTGACAGCAGGCCGGCACGCTGGCCGCGAAGGGGTGCGAGCACGGGGAACAGCTCCATGGCGGCGTCGTAGGCCGCCGCCCGCTTCGACTTGTCGCCTGTCAGGCCCAGCCGCAGGTTCTCCTGCACCGTGAGGTCGAAGAACAGCGAGCGGTCCTCGGCGACGTGGGCGAGGCCCCGGCGTGCCACCCGGTGCGGCTTGCCACCGTTGATCGGCTCACCGAGCACCTCCACCGTGCCGGAGATCGGCCGCAGCAGACCGGAGATGGTGAGCAGGGTGGTCGTCTTGCCGGCGCCGTTCGGTCCGAGGAGGGCAACCACCTCACCGGGGAACACCTGGAGGCTCATGTCGCGCACCACCGCGATCCCGCCGTAGCCGGCGTGGAGGTCCTGGAGGTCGATCAACGCGTCCATCAGCGGACCCTTCCGTTCGTGCTGCCCGTGCGGTCCCCGTGGGAGCTGTGCGCTGTCCCCTCGCGCGCCTGGGCCTCGCCCGCCGACTCACCGAGGTAGGCGCCGATCACCACGGGATCGGAGCGGACCTCGGCGGGCGTGCCGTGGGCGATGACCCTTCCGAAGTCGAGGACGTAGATGTCGTCGCAGACGTTGAGCACGAGCCCCATGTCGTGGTCGATCAGGAAGACGGTGATGTCGTGGCTGAGCAGCGACCGCAGCTGGCGCGCCAGCAGCTGGCTCTCAGCGGTGTCGAGGCCGGCCGCCGGCTCGTCCAGCAGGACCAGCTTCGGCTGGGCGGCGAGGGCCCGGGCCACGCCGACCAGCTTGCGCTGCCCGTGCGAGAGGTCGACGGGCAGTCGGTCGGCGAGCTCGCTGATGCCGACGACCGACAGCGCCCACTCGACCTGCTCGTCGTAGGCCCGCTGGCCAGCCCGGGGGCGCAGCATGTCGTTGAGGAACGAGTACCACTGGCGTCGCTCGGCCGCCACCAGCAGGTTGTCCCGGACCCTGAGGTCCTCGAACAGCTCGAGCGACTGGAACGTGCGGCTCAGCCCGAGGTGCGCCCGTGCCGCGGCGTTCAGGTCGTTGATCGGCTGGCCGTCGAACTCGGCGGTGCCGCTGGAGACGTGCGTGAAGCCGGTGATGGCGTCGATGAAGGTCGTCTTGCCCGCCCCGTTCGGCCCGATGAGGCCGACCAGCTTGCCCCGCTCGACTCTGAGGTCGACGGCGTCGTTGGCGTTCAGGCCGCCGTAGGTCACGGTGAGGGCCGAGGTCTCGAGGAGGGCGCTCACGAGAGCGACTCGCTGCTCGCCACGCCCGCCGACACCGGTTCGAGGGCGGGGACGACCTCCGGGTGGGCGACGGCGTGCTCGGCTGCCACCTTGTCGTGCATGCCGCCCGGCTTTCCGGTGACCGCCCGATAGATCTGGAGGGCGATGGCCCGGAGGACGAGCGTGGCGTACACGCCGACGAGGGGCATCCAGACCGGTGAGTAGCTGTCGACCCGGAGGGGCCAGATCACATAACCCACGACAGCCCCGCCGATGACCCAGGGTGCGAAGTGCCGGATCGCCGCCACCCACTCCGAGCCGCGGGCGTTGACGAGCCAGCTCCCGGCATAGCGGAGCATCGGCTGGAAGAACGGGGCGATCCCCTCGGGGTGGATGATGGCGGTGACAACGAGGCCCATGCCGCCCATGACGACGGCGTAGCTCTCGAGGTTGGTCCCTTGGAAGTAGTGGTTGCTGAAGACGAGCGCCATCGACGAGGGCACGAGGAGACCGGCCAGGATCGCGCCGTTGATGGACGTGATCCCGCCGAGGTAGGCGAAGGCGAGGTAGGCGAGCCCGAGGCCGTAGACGAAGCTGGCGGACGAGACGCTGCTCTGCTGGAAGCCGAACATGACGCCGGAGATGCCGGCGAGCGCGGAGCCGATGCCGAAGGCGAGCAGCTTCGTCTGCGTCACACCGATCCCGGCGGCGGCGGCCGCCCGCTCGTTGGCCCGCACGGCGAGGAAGCGTCGACCGGTCCCCGAGCGGCGGACGTTGGCGACGAGGACGGCGCAGGCCACCAGCACCGCCAGGCAGAAGATGGTGAAGGCCGGTCGATCGGTGAGGCCGCTGTCGCTGACCGAGCCGATCTCCAGCCCCAAGAGGGTCGGTGTGGTGATGTTGGCGGCCGCTCCCGCCCGGAGCCCGGTCAGCACGTCGTTCTGCAGGTACAGCGTCTGCAGCGAGATCGCGGCCGCCAGCGTGACCACCGCCAGCTGGACGCCGCGTATCCGCAGCGCCGGCAGCCCGAGGAGCACACCGACCACCACCGCCACCGCTACCGCGATGGCGGCGGCGATGGGCCACGGGAGGCCCGGCCCGCTCACCGGGAAGGGGTTGATGCTCGTGGTGGAGCCGTCGGCCATCATGCGGGCCATCACGAAGGCGGCCACCCCGGCCAGGGAGAGCTGGGCCAGGGAGATCTGCCCGACGTACCCGGTGACGACCACGACGGAGAGGAGCAGGGTGCCGGCGATCAGGGCGGTCGTGAGGGCGTAGGACCACTTGCCGGTGAAGAGGAAGGCGGCGGCGACGACGATGACCGACCACACGACCGCATGCTGGGTGATGCGCACCGGATAGGGGGACAGCGGCAGCCGTCGCTCCTCCACCGCGCCCCGCACCGGGAGCGTCTTCCCACGAAGGAACAGCACCGCGGCGATCACGATCAACGGCACCGCCTCTCGGATCCCCGTCCGCATGAAGCTGGGGAACCACTCGCGGTTGGCGTAGAAGCCGAGCAGCGCCTGCGCGGAGCCGAGCCCGAGCCCGCCCAGGGTCGCGACCATGATCGAGCTGAGCCCGCCGATCAGTGCGGCACCGAGCGCCGGCACGACCACGGCGGTGAGGCCGACCGGGGTGAGCGTGCCCTGGATCGGACCGACGATGATGGCCGCACCGGTGGCCAGGACCGAGGCGATCACCCAGTTCACGGAGGCCAGGTACTCGGGCGAGTAGCCGAGCAGCACGGCACCCTTCTGGTTCCCCGCCGCGGCGCGGGTGGCCAGCCCGAAGCGGGTGCGGCGGTAGACGACGTGGAGCGCCAACCCGAGCACGAGGGCGATGGCGGCGCTGTAGAGGGCGTTGCGAGGGAACGCCTTGCCGAGGCCGAGGAAGTTCTCGACCGCCTCGTCGGGCAGCACGCCCCGGGGCTGGCGGAACGCGGTGCCGAAGTTCAGCAGCGCCACGCCCTGGAGGAACAGCATCACCCCGAGGGAGCCGACCACCTTCCCCAGCGGAGCGGCGTTGCGCAACGGTCGGAACACGAGGAAGTGCACCGCCAGACCGAGCAGCACGGCCATGGTGAAAGCCCCGACGAGGGCCACGACGATCGGCAGACCCTCATCGGAGACGCTGATGCGCACCGGCACGTTGAGGTCGCCGGGCAGGAAGTCGACCCAGGGGAGCCGGAACGCGCCCTGCCTCCACAGCTCGTCGAAGGTGAAGGCGCCGTACATCGCCATCGCCCCGTGGGCGAAGTTGATGACGCCGGAGCCCTTGAACACCACGACCAGGCCGACGCCGAGCATGGCGTACAGCGAGCCGATGCCGAGTCCCAGCATCAAGAAGAAGGCGATGTCGCCCACGAGTCCCCCCTCGGTCGTGCATCTGTCGTTCGGTCTTGCGGTCGGCGTGAGCGCCGCCTCCGACGCTCACGCCGCTGGAGATCAGGGTCCGGTCTTGATCTCCGTGCCTGCGACCAGGTCCGCACCGGTGAAGCGCTCCCGCACGGGCACCAGGTTGGTGCCGTCCCACTGGCTCACGGTCACGATCGCGTTGCAGATCGCGGTGTAGGGCTCCTGTGCGGTGGAGCACGACAGCGGCGTCGAGCCGAACGTGTGATGGCCCGCAGTGCTCCCGTACGCCTCGCTGAGTGAGTCGGGGGAGAACTCCTCACCTCCTCGGGCGATCGCCACGCTCTGCTCCCAGATGGACAGCATGGCGGCCCACGACCCGGTCGAGAACCCCTTGAACAGCTGGTCCTCGGGGAGGCCGTTGTCGAGCGGCTTGCTCTGGTAGATCTCGGCCTCGAACTTCTCGAGCGGGTCCTCGATCGCATCGAGCTCGTTGGTGAGGCTGCCGCCGGCGGTGGTGAAGTAGATGCCCTTGGCGAGGTCGCCGGCCGCCTTCATCGCCTCGAAGTCGACGCACGAGCCGCTCAACACGAGCGGGATCGAGTCCGGGCTCCAGCCGAGGCGCCCGAGGCCGTCGACGAGGTTCCAGCAGTCGGCTCCCTGGGCCGAGAAGATGATCACGTCGGGGTCGAACCCGAGGACCTCGGAGACCTGCGGCGTCACATCCGGCGTCGCGGGGACGATCGGGACGCCGATGTGCTCGAGGTCGGGCATGGACCCGGCCCGCTCGGCGTCACCCTTGACCGAACCGTTGAGGACGTCGAGCGGCTTGCGCTCGAGGTCGTAGTAGCAGACCTGCCCGGGAGGCGTGTCGGCCCACGGGACAGCGACCTTCTCGACGTCGTCGAACTCTGTCGTGGCGAACTCCACCAGACCGGTGTGCGCGCCCAGGCAGCCGCCACCACCACCGATGGCGAACGCGTCGCCCGTGAAGTCGGCCACCGTGACCGGCGTCGTCACGATGACCGGCACGCCCGCCGCCTCGTACACCGGGAAGTGGTTGCCGAAGAAGTTGATGGTCGACACCACCGCGAACGGGTCCTGCGCCGCCAGCTCGTTGGCGCAGCGCTGGGAGTCGGCGGGGTTGATGGCCATGGAGCAGACGGCCAGCTCGATCGGGCGGCCCGGGGTGCCGGTCGAGGGATCCGAGCCGAGGCCGCCGAGCTCCTCGTTGATGTACTTGACCGCTGCCTCGGCGGCGAGGGTGGCCTCGGGGAAGCTGCCGTTCGGGTCGCCCTCGGGGTTCTGGAACCCGATCAGGACCGGGTCTCCCTCGGCCTCCAGCGGGGAGCTCGACGCGCACTGCAGGTCGGCCATGAACTGTCCGGCGTTCTCACCGTGCAGCTCGTCCACCGAGTCGTCAGGCTCGGCGCATCCCTCGGCGGGGGCGGCCCCGCCGTCGTCGGGAGCGCTCGCGCCCTCGTCGTCGCCACCATCGCCCTCGTCATCCGGTGAGGGCGCGGAGGCGGTCGTCGCGGTGTCGTCCGCCGACGTGCTCTCCGTGTCTTCGTCTCCGCCGCACGCCGCGGCCACCAGGCCAAGTGACATGACGACGGCGAGCAACCGTGAACAGCGTGCCCTTCTTCGCACGTTCCCCCCTCGGGATCGATGTGGATCTCGCCGAAGACGTGCTCGCATGTTCGAGCAGGATCGGTCCGGCGGTCGAAGTAGAGCAGCACTCAAGTAACTCGTCAAGCCACCAGGCCGGCCGGTGCACGGGATCCCGGACCCGCAGCCCCGGCGATCGGGCGCGACAGCTTTCTCCACGGCGGTTGTAGTAACCCTGGCAGCGCTCCGGGGCTGATGGTGGTCGCGTGGGCACGCCCCCGTCCGCCTGACGACGGGCACGGGACAGCGGTGAGGAGTGATCGGTGGCCGAGGACGACGGAACCCACACGGCGTCGGGGGCGGCGTACCACCCTGCGGAACCCCACGTCCTGGAGGACCCAGCAGCGGCCCACCATGCGCTGCGCGCCACCTGCCCCGTCCACCGGACCGAGGCGCTCGGGAGGCCGCTCTACTCGCTGTCCCTCGCCGAGGACGTCCACGCCGTGCTCACCGATCCAGGACTGTGGTCGAACCGGCGGGGCCCTGGGATCGGCGACTCGTCGGGTGGCGCCGGCGACATGCAGCACGACGACCCACCCGAGCACGGCCGTCGCAGGGGATTCGTCCGAGACTGGTTCCTCCCTGCGGCCGTCGACCGCCTCGAGCCGCAGCTGCGCACCCTGTGCGAGGACCTGGTCGACGCCATGCGCGCTCGAGGTCGCGGCGACCTCTGCGCCGAGCTGGCGCAGCCACTCCCCGTCACCAGCTTCTGCGCCATCATGGGCGTCGAGCTCGGTGATCGCGAGCGGTTCCTCCAGTGGGCCGACGCACTGGTGGTGTCCATGGCCTTCCCCGGCGAGGGCGGCGACGCCCGTCGCGCCATCAGCACCTTCACCCTGGCCGAGGTCGATCGCCGGCGGCGGCTGGCGGACGAGGGAGGCCCCCCGCACCCGGACGGGCTCCTCACCCACCTCGCCCTCGACGTCTACGCCGACGGGGCCCGCATGGATCGGCGCGAGGTGGTGAACTTGTGCAACCAGCTCCTCATCGCCGGCCACGAGACGAGTACGTCCCTGCTGACCAACTGCGTGTGGCGGCTGCTCGAGGACAGGCCGGGCCGGTGGGAGCGGCTGCTCGAGCAGCCCGAGCTGGTCCCGAACGTGATCGAGGAGAGCCTGCGGTTCGACCCGCCGGTGCTCGGTCTGTGCCGGACCAACACCAGGGACACCGAGGTGCGGGGGGTCGAGGTGCCGGAGGGCTCCAAGGTGATGGTGCTGTACGCCTCCGCCAACCGTGACGCGACCCGGTTCGCGGATCCCGACACCTTCCGGATCGACCGACCACTTGCGCAGGCGAAGCGCCACTACTCGTTCAGCACCGGGATCCACCACTGCCTCGGTGCTCACCTCGCCCGCCTCACGGGGCGGGTGGCGCTCGAGACGCTGCTGAGCCGGTTGCCGGACCTGCGGCTCGACGGTGTCACCGAGCGGGTCGCCTCCCCGTTCCTGTGGGGCCGCAAGCGCCTCCCCGTGGCCTGGGACGCCCCGGCATGAGCGGCACCGCCCGCCGCCTCGCCGTCGAGGACGTCGCCATGGTCCTCAGGGACGCGGCACGCGCTCGAGCAGCTGCACATCGGCCTGCGCCCCGCCTTGGAGAGGGGTCCCGGGCGACCCCATCGTCCTGCGACGCCCAGAGGTCCGAGCGCACCGACGGTCGGAAGCGGCGGTCAGGAGCTGGCGCCGAGCGCCGCACTCCCTCGCTCGATCGCCAGGTCCATGATGTCGGGCCGCCCCCGTCGCCACATGATCGTGAGGGTCACCGACTCGATCCGCCACCCCGCCGGCGTGCGGACCATGCGGTCGTCGTAGCGGCCGCCGAGCGTGAACCAGCCGTCGGGCTCGTCATGATCGAGCACGTGCTCGGCCTGCACGTACATCTGAAGGGTGGCGCGGTCACCGGTGACCACCGCTCGCGGGTTCGTCATCGTGTGCTGCGAGGCGGCGAGACCGCTGAACAGCGGCTGGAGCCCGAGGACCCAGTCGTCCGCCGACATGCGGGCCGATGGGCGGCCGCTGTAGCTCGAGAAGTCCACCTCGATCTCGTCGGTGAAGATCGATCGGTGCAGCGGCCAGTCCCTGGTGTCGATACCCGCTGCGTAGCGGTACCGGAGGTCGCACAGGCGGACCATGTCCTCGGGGCTCACCTCCTCCGCCGTCGTCGTCCCGTCACCGGCCACCTCGTCTGCTCGCATCTCCACACCCGCTACCGTTTCACCAGGAGGGCCCCTTGACCAGCACGGCGTCGGTGATCGCACACGTGCTCACCGAGAGGCCGGACGTCGCGAAGCACCTGGCGGGTGCTCACGACGCGGCATGGGCGGCGGTGGACCGACGCGTCCTCGAGCTGTGCCGCCTGCGCATCGCCATGCTGCTCGGCTGCGATGCCGAGGGGGCGATGCGCACGCCGGGCACCGGCGTCGACGAGGGCACCGTGGTCGAGCTGACGGCGTGGACGAGCTCCCCGCAGTTCGACGAGCGGGACCGGGCCTGCCTGGCGTTCTGCGAGCACTTCGTGATCGACGTGGCGAGCCTCGACGACGGCCTGGCCGACGAGGTGCGCCGGCTGCTGGGGCCCAACGGGCTCGTCGACCTCACGTCCGCCATCCTCGTGATCGAGCAGCGCCAGCGGATGCGACTGACCTGGCAACGGCTTGGACTCACCGGAGCGGCGACATGACGGACGGACGGCGGCGCCGGGTCCCGGAGGGAACGGCGGGTGACCGCTCGCTGCGCCGCGCCCTCGACGCCTGGCAGGCAGCGGTGGTCCGATGCGACGACCTTGACGCCATCACGACCGAGCTCGTGCGGTTGCGTTGCGCACGCCATCACGACTGCCACACGTGACTGTCCCTGCGCCTGGCAGTTGCCAGGGACGAGGGACTCGACGAGGACATGGCGGCGAAGGCCGACCGCTACCCCGCCAGCGACCTGGAGGATCGCCACAAGGCAGCGCTGCGGCTGGCGGACGCCGTCCTCACGCAACCAAGGGAGATCGACGACGATCTCGTGCGGGAGCTCCGGCGGTGGTTTTGCGAGGACCAGCTCGTCGAGCTCACCGTGGACATCCTCAAGTGGAGCTTCCAGAAGGTGGTGGTCGCCCTCGGGATCGACGACGAGGTCCGGCCGGGGGAGCTGACCGACCTGGTCTTCGACGCCCAGGGCGGCTGGGTGCCTTCGGTGCACTCGAGCTCGCCGCCGTAGGGGCACCTACGACCGGCCTGCGACCGACCCGTGCCCACGTCGGTCCGGATGTCCTCGCATGCTGACCGGCTCGACGGTCCCTGCGGTGGGGATCACCACGTTCTCGACCGACCGATCGATGCACCCTGCCGAGCTGGCGCGCGAGGTCGAGGCCCGCGAGTTCGAGTCGCTGTTCCTCCCGGAGCACAGCCACATCCCGACCTCGCGCCGATCGGCCTGGCCCGGCGCACGTCCGGGGGCAGAGGACCTCCCGGACCACTACTGGCACCTGAACGACCAGATCGTGGCGCTGTCCATGGCGGCGGCCGTGACCGAGCGGCTGACGCTCGGCACCGCGGTCACGCTGGTCGCCCAGCACGACCCGATCTGGTTGGCGAAGCAGCTCGCCACCCTTGACCACCTCTCCGGGGGGCGGGTGGCGCTCGGTGTCGGCTACGGCTGGAACCGGGAGCAGACCGAGCAGCACCGCGCTCCCTTCGCGCAGCGACGAGAGCTGACCGAGGAGCACGTCGCCGTCATGCGCGCCCTGTGGACCGCCGAGGAGGCGAGCTACGAGGGCGCACTGGTCAGCCTCGAGCCGTCCCTCGCCTACCCGAAGCCGCACCGCGCCGGGGGCCCGCCCGTCCTCCTCGGCGGCGGTTGGGGGCCGAAGCTGTTCGACGCGGTCGCCCGCTACGGCGACGGGTGGATGCCGATCAGCGCCCGCCACGGGCTGGGCGAGCGCCTCGCCGCGCTCCGCCGGCGGGTCGAGGACGCCGGGCGGGACCCCGCGTCAATCTCCATCGCCGTCGTCGGCGCCACCACGGAACCCACCGGCCTGCTGGCGTTGGGCGAGGAAGGTGTCGACCGGGCAGTGATGACGGTTTGGAGCGAGGATCGGGATCAGATCCTGCGCGACCTCGACCGGTACGCCGCCGCCAGGGACGCCGCCCACGGCGTGCGCTGACCCGCCGCCCACGGCGCGCTCGGAGGGGCTGTCTTCAGGCCGGCGGCCCGATGGTGACCGTCCCCGTGTCGCCGTCGACGGTGACCGTGGTGCCGTCGGGGATGCGGCGGGTGGCATCGTTCACCGAGACCACGCACGGGAGGCCGAGCTCCCGGCTGACGATGATGGCGTGGCTGATCTGCCCGCCGACGTCGACGATCACCCCGGCGGCGGCCATGAACAGCGGCGTCCACGCAGGATCGGTGATTGGCGCCACCAGGATGTCACCGGGCTCCAAGGCGCCCGGGTCCGAGGCGTCGAGGACGACCCGTGCCGTGCCCGTGACGGTTCCGGGGCACCCCGGGACACCCCGCAGCACATCACCGCGCGAGACCTGGGCCGGGAGGTGGCTGCCCTTGCGGTCCCACTGCGTCAGCGGTGCCACCCGACCGCCGGCGATGATGAAGGGCGGTTCCAGGGTGAACAGCTCGCGGTAGTCCGACTCCCGCTGTGCGAGGGTCGCGCTCCACGCGGACGGCTCCTCGACGAACCGGTCGAGCTCGTCGTCGAGGAGCATGAACACGAGCTCGGGGCGCTGCAGGTGCCCGGCCGCTACGGCGCGACGGCCGAGCTCGCGGAACACCATCCGAGCCTCGTGCAACGCCTTGATGGTGTTGGTCTTGGTCCGCTCCCGCCACCCCATCATCGACCCGGCGGTGATGCCGGCCTGGAACGCACCTGCAGCCTCGGGCAGGTCTGCCAGCCTGGCGCGGACGTCCTCGATCAGCGCCGTGCGATCGGCGGCGCGCGCCGCGTTCCTCCGGGCGGGGGACTCGTCATCCGCCTGGAGCCGGATCCGGGCGAGGGCGGCGAGGGCGATCGCCGGCTTCGTCTCCCAGGTGTCGGCCATGACCTCCCACTCGTTGGGTCCGCGGGAGCCGTACCGGGCGGTGAAGTCGTCCCAGGCCGAGAGGAAGGTGCCGGCGTCGTCGGAGTACGAGCCGCGAAGCACGTCCAGCACCCCGTCGGGCCCAGCGTCGAAGGCAGCCGACAGCTCCTCGGACCGCTGGATCCGGCGCGACAGCTCCCAGAGCACGTACGAGGGCTCCGCCGAGTCGACGTCGCCGAGGCCGGCCAGCACCCTCATGGGCATGGAGGGCTCACCGATGGCCCCGGCCACCGCGGCGAGGATGCCGGGAGCGATCGCCGAGCTGGACGACGTGATGGTGTGGCGGTCGAACAGCGTCCGCAGCATCGGCTGGATGCGCCGGGCGCGTGCGAGCAGCTCGGCGTCGGTCGCCGTGGAGAGATCCGGTCGGTCGGCGCGAAGGGCATCCACCTCGTCCCGATCGGCGAGCAGCTCGGGCCACTCGGTGGCGCTCATCACCCAACCGAGGTGGGCGGCGATTCTGTCCGCCAGCTCAGGCCGCTCGTCGCCGTCCTTCGGCTCGTACGGCGGGACGTCGGGGTGGTCGCCGAAGATGGCGAGGTCCAGCTGCTCGACGGTGAGGTCCGGGTTGCGGACCGCCTGCATCCGCACGGCTGCGAGGTTGATGTACATGTAGCCCCCGAAGGAGCCGCACACCGCCGGGCGCTCGGTCGCGAACTCGTCGGCGACGTAGCCGCCGGTGCGCACGTAGCCGTCCCGCCACCCGAGCGCGATGCCCCGCTCCCACGCGTACGTCCAACCGAGCGGGCTGGCGGGGTCGGGCATCACCTCACCGGCGTTGGCGCGCGTGTAGTCGGAGAAGCGCTCGTCCGGCTCCCAGTCGGTGATCCAACGGTCCTGCATCGGTCCCCCCCACGAGACGGTCGACGATCCCACGCGGCACGTGGCACCTATCGACCGATCAATACCGTGGGCAAGGTACCCGACGGCCACTCGCCCAGCTCCCGGGCTGCCACGGCCACCGGTCCGTCGGGCGGTCAGTGGCCCTGCATGCGCTCGACGACAGGCGCGAAGTCGGCCATGCTGCGCTGCGGGACGGCCACGTAGCTGATGCCGTGCCGCTCCCGCCGGGCCTCGAGCTGCTCGCAGATCTCGTCCACCGACCCCACCAAGGCGTTCGGGTGCGAGCGCATCTCCTCACCCTCGAGACCGAATATGGCCCCGAGGCCGGCGGCCGCCGTGCCGCCGTCGTCGGTGACGACCGTGAAGTAGGCACCGGTCTCGATCTCGATGGTGTCGAACCGGTCACCCGCACCCTCACGGACCCACTGCACCTTGCGGTCGGTCTCGGTCGCGGTCGCGCTCCTGACACCCTCGCCGCCGATGACCCCGGACCGGTTGTTGAAGTTGAGGCTGACGATGTCCGCCTCACGGCCGGCGAGGCGCAGGACCCGCTCGGCACCACCTCCCACCATGATCGGCGGGTGGGGGCGCTGCACCGGCTCGGGCGCGCCCCGGTAGTCGTGCACCCGCACGTGGGTGCCGTCGATCTGGATGAGCTCGCCGCTGCAGTGGGCCTTGACGAGTGCGATGACCTCGGCCAGTCGCTCGATCCGCACCCCGGCCGGGTCGAAGGTCACGCCCATGGCGTCGTACTCGGCCTCGACCCAACCGGCACCGAGTCCCAGCTCCAGGCGGCCCTCCGACAGGAGGTCCAGGGTCGCTGCCTCCTTGGCCAGCACGGCGGGCACGTGGTAGTCGACGCAGAAGACCCGGCACCCGATGCGGAGGTCGTCGGTGGCCTCTGCCGCCATGGCCATCGCCGGCACGGCGGCGAGGACCTGCACCGGGTGGTGTGTCGATGCCTCCAGCGGGCCTGGACCGAAGTAGTGGTCGGCGAGGTGCAGCGCGGAGTAGCCGAGGGCCTCCACCTCCCGGGCCGTCGCGCGCCACTCCTTGGCGGAGGTGGCGCTGAAGACCTGGACGCTGAAGCGGAAGGGGCGCGGAGACGGCATGGCCCGAGACTAACTTGACGGTCACCGTAGAAACACGGTGATCCCGGCTCAAGCCTCCGTCGCCAGCGCCCGCACCCTGGCGTAGAACGCGACGAGGGCGTCGCTCGGCTCGTACAGCTCGAGGAAGTGGCCGAGCGCGTCCCGGGCGTCGACGAAGGCGAAACGGAGTCCGCCGGCGGTGGCGGCCGTGAACGCCGTGGCCAGGCCGGCACCACGGCAGCGCTCGAGCGCAGCGTCGAGGCCCTCCACGAGGTGGGCGACGTGGTGGAGGTGCGGCGCGCCAGCGTGCTCGGTGACCGGTGACGGGTCGTCCCCGTGCTGCTGGACGAGCTCGACCATGAGCTCGCCCCACTGGCCGTAGGCCGAGGAGTGGTCGAAGCGGCCGGGCATGCCGCGGTGCACGACGTCCACCACGTCGATGTGGCGCGCCACCACGAAGGGACCCGCCCCGTAGCGGGCCGCGAAGCTTGCTACCGCCACATCCACGTCGTCGACGACCCACGCGAGCTGGACCGGCGGCCCCAACCCGAGCTCACCGCGCTGTTCGACGACGGAGCGCTCGTGGGGTTTCTTCATCCTCGCTCCAGTATCGCTCTAGTCTGCAGCCGCGCCCGTACGAGCGGGTGGGACGGGGGGTCGACGGGTGGCAGGGACGATGAGGGACCGCATCGCAGTGGTGACGGGTGCGAGCCGGGGCGTCGGGCGCGGAGCAGCCATCGCGCTCGGCGAGCAGGGGGCGACGGTCTACGTGACCGGGCGCACCACCGGCCCGGGCGAGCTGACCATCGACGCGACGGCCCGGCTGGTGGACGAGGCGGGCGGCCGGGGGATCCCCCACCGGTGCGACCACGGGGACGACGACCAGATCGCTGCGCTGTTCGCCCGAGTCGGCGAGGAGCAGGGCCGCATCGACCTGCTCGTCAACAACGTCTACAAGATCCCCGACCCCCCGGCCTGGGGAGGTGGCTTCTGGGACCACCCCATCTCGATCTGGGACGACCAGGTGGGCATCGGCCTCCGGGCGCACTACGTCGCGTCCTGGCACGCCGCGCCCCTGCTCTTCGCCAGCGCCCCAGGGAGCGTGATCATCAACGTCTCGTCACCCGGCGGGCAGTCGTACCACTTCTCGTCCTCGTACGGTGCCGGCAAGGCGGGGCTCGACCGGCTGACCGCGGACATGGCCATCGAGCTGCGCCCGAAGGGGGTGGCGGCGGTGACGCTGTACCCCGGCTCGGTGTCGACGGAGTTCATCCGGTCCTTCGCCGAAGAGCGCGGGACGAGCCTCGACGACGCCCAGACGCCGGTCTTCGTGGGGCGGGCGCTGGTGGCGGTGGCGACCGCCGCCGACGTCATGGAGCGCTCCGGGACGATCCAGTGGGTCGAGGACCTGGCCGAGGAGTTCGGCTTCGTCGACGAGCACGGGCGCCGGCCGCCGGCCTACGCCCGGCGCAATGAGGCAGTCGGCTGATGGGTGGGGGGACGGGCCGGCTCGCCGGCCAGGTCGCCATCGTCGTCGGCGGCCACTCGGGACTCGGTTGCGCCGTGGCCCAGACCTTCGCCGCCGAGGGCGCCGCCGTCGTGGTGGCCGGCCGCCGGACCGCCCCGGTGGAGGCCGCCGCCTCGGCCATCGGGGGGATCGGCGTCACCTGCGACGTGACCGACGATGACCAGGTGCAGGCGCTCGTCGCCACCACCCTGTCCGAGCTCGGCGGCCTCGACATCGCCGTCAACTTCGCCGGGCACCAGGAGAGCACGCCGCTGCGTGACCTGACGCCGCATCGGCTGCGCTCGATGGTCGAGGTCCAGCTCGTCGGCGCGCTGTTCGTCCTCCGGCACTGCTGCAACGCCATGGCCGAGCGGGGCGGTGGGGCGTACCTGTCGGTGTCCTCGCTCACCGCCCAGAACCCCGCCGAGGGGCTCGCCGCCTACGCCTCGTCGAAGAAGGGCCTCGAGTACGCCACCCGCATCGCCGCCGTCGAGTACGGCGCCAGCGGGGTCCGGGTCAACTGCGTGGCACCCCACCTCATCGAGACGCCGATGACTGCGGCCATCCTCGAGCGCCCCGGCGTCATCGAGGCCATGCTGGCAGAGACCCCGCTGCGACGGATGGGCACGCCGGACGACGTCGCCCGGGCGGCGCTGTTCCTCTGCAGCGACGACGCCAGCTACATCAGCGGCCAGACGCTGTGCGTGGACGGTGGCGCGTCGACGAGGCGCCTGCCCACCACCGAGGAGGTCGTCCGGTCGGTCCTGGCGGTGGCCGGCCCATGACGATGCTCACCTCCAGGACGACCGTGACGTGGGCCAACCCCGACCCGGCCACCGTGCCCGAGCTCCGGACCGAGACGCCGGGACCGCGCTCGCGGGCGCTGCACGAGCGGATGGAGCGCCACGCCCGACCGGCGCTGACCTCGATGGTGCAGCTGCACCCGGTCGCCTACGAGCGGGGGCAGGGCGTCGTCCTCGTCGACGTCGACGGCAACCGCTACCTCGACTTCTCGAGCGGCATCGCCATCGCCAACCTCGGTCACGCCCACCCGCGGATCGCCGAGGCCATCGGCCGGGCGGCTGCCGGGCTCGACAACGTCCACGACTTCGCCACACCGGCCAAGGTCGCAGCCCTCGAGGCCCTGGCCGAGGTCACGCCGCCCGGCCTCGAGCTGTTCACCTTCTTCTCGTCGGGGACCGAGGCGGTCGAGGCAGCCATGCGCATCGCGCGGGCCGCCACCGGGCGCACCGCCTTCGTCGGGCTGTACGACGACTACCACGGGCGCACCGGTGGATCAGCGAGCCTCTCGAGCGTGCGGCCCTCGAACGGCCCGCGTGATCCCGGTGCCTTCCTGGTGCCCAACGGCCACCGGTACCACTGCACCCACTGCGCCACCTCTGCGGCCTGCGACCTGCGGTGCGTGACGTCAGTCGAGCGGGCGGTGGCGCAGCACGCACCTGGCCAGCTCGCCGGCGTGGTGTTCGAACCGGTCACCAATGCTGGCGGCGCGGTGCTGCACGAGCCGGGCTACGTGGCCGGGCTGGCCGACGTGGTCCGCCGCAACGGCGGGCTCGTCATCGCCGACGAGGTGGCGACCGGCATGGGCCGCACCGGTCGGTGGTTCGGGTGCGACCACCACGACGTCGTGCCCGACGTGATGGCACTCGGCAAGGGCCTCGGCAACGGCTTCCCGGTGTCGGCGGTGGCCGTGAGCCGGGAGCTGGCGGGCGAGCTGGGCGCCGCCTTCCCGAGCACCAGCTACGGCGGGAACCCGATGGCGATGGCAGCGGTCGTCGAGGTGATCGCCGTGCTCCGAGAGGAGGACCTCGTCGCCCACTGCGCCGACCTGGGCGAGCACGCCCTCGCCACCCTGCGGGCCCTGCAGGCGCGCCATCCCCTCGTGGGCGAGGTGCGGGGGCGGGGTGCGTTGCTGGCGGTCGAGCTCGTCACCGACCACGAGACCCGTCGTCCCCACCCCCTCGCCGGCAACCGGGTGGTGCAGGAGGCGTTCCGCCGCGGACTGGCGCTGGCCACCGCCGGTCACATCCTCCGGCTGACACCCCCGATCGTGATGGCCCCCGAGCTGTTCGACAAGGGCGTGGAGATCCTCGACGAGGCCCTCACCGCCGTCGAGCTGGAGCTCGACCGGTGAGGGCGGTCGTACCGCCCGGCACGGAGGCGGCGGCGGCGCGCTTCGGCTTCTCGGCGGCGGTCGAGGCGGGAGGGCTGCTGTTCGTCTCCGGCGTGCTCGGGACGGGACCGGACGGCTCGCTCGCCGACGACCCGACCGTCCAGTCCGAGTCGGCGTTCGCCAACCTCGGCGCAACGCTGCTGGCCGCAGGCTCGTCCTGGGACCGCGTCGTTGAGCTCACGACGTTCCACGTCGGGCTTCGGGAGCACCTCGCGGCGTTCGTCGCCGTCAAGGCCCGATACGTCGCCGATCCGTTCCCGGCGTGGACCGCCATCGGCGTCAGCGAGCTCGCCGCGCCCGGGGCCATCGTCGAGATCCGCGCCGTCGCCGAGGCGTGAGCCTGACCGCCGGCGGCGACACCGTCACCAGCCGTCGAGGTGGAGCACCGAGTCGACCGGCTCCCGTGCGCCGACCTTGAAGTCCGTGCCCAGGGTGTAGGCGACCGGCACCAGTGCGACCTGGCTGATCGACGAGTACGGGATGCCGAGGATCTCTGCCGCCTCCTCCTCGAACATGAGGTGCAGCGTCGTCCAGCTGGTGCCGAGCCCCCGTGCCCGGCACGCCAGCATGAAGCTCCAGGTGGCCGGGATGATCGATCCGAGGACGCTCGCCGACATCATGAGCGGCTGGCCGTCGACCCGTCCCTCGGTGCACGCGACGACGTGCACCGGTGCCTCGTGGAGGTGGGCGGCGAGGTACTCGGCGGAGCCCATGACCCGCTGCTGGGTGCGGTCCCTGCTCGCGTCACCCGTGACGATGTTGCCAGCGGCCATGGGCATGTCGCGGTAGAGGGCAAAGGCGCGCCGGTAGACGTCGGCGAGCGCCATCCGCTTCGCGGGGTCGGTGACCACCACGAAGTGCCAGCCCTGGGCGTTGGAGCCGCTCGGCGCCTGCAGCGCGATGGACACGCACGTCCGCACGACGTCGAGGGGGACCGGCCGGTCGAAGTCCAGACGTCGGCGGACGGCTCGTGTCGTCGTCAGCAGCTCGTCGGGTGACAGCGGCAGGGTGTCGGTCATGGCTACCTCTCGGTGGTGGTGCCGGCCGTCAGTGGACGGGTTCGGCGAGCGGGTGCGGGGTGAACTGCCCGGTGCCGGCGGTGACGCCACCGTCGACCGGCAGGACGGCGCCGGTGACGAAGGACGCCTCCTCCGACAGGAGGAAGCCGATCACGCTGGCGACCTCCTCGGGCCGTCCCCACCGTTGGAGCGGGACGTGGCGCCGGAGCTCCTCGAAGGTCGCCGGCGCCTCCTGCTCGAGGACTCGGGTCATCCCCGTGCGGATGGGCCCCGGGCACACGGCGTTGACCCGGATGCCGAAGGCGGCGAGATCCATGGCCGCCGCTCGGACGAGGTTGACTGCGCCCCCCTTGGCCGCGTTGTAGGCCCACATCCCGGGGTCGCCGCCGAGGCCCGACACCGACGCTGTTACGACGATCGCACCGTGCCGGGCCTCGCGCATCACCGGTACGGCGGCGCGCAGGCCGAGGACGACCGCCCGGAGGTTGACCGCCAGCACCTCGTCGAACACCCCGAGCGGGACCGTCTCGATCCCGCCGCTCGCCGGCAGGCCAGCGTTGAGCACGAGCCCGTCGAGCCTGCCGAAGCAGTGCACGGCCGCCTCCACGAGTCGGACGTTGCACGACTCCCCGGTCACGTCGCACTCGACGGGTACGACCTGCTCCCCGTCGGCCCACGCCAGCGCGTCACCGTCGCGATCGGCGGCGAGGACCGTCGAGCCCCGTCGCGCGAGCAGTTCGGCGGTCGCCCGCCCGATGCCCGAACCCGCCCCGGTCACGATCGTGACCGGTCCCGTTCCCCTCGTCTCCACCGATCCCCCCCGGACGATCGAATTGATCGCTCGATATGCTACATCGCCCATGGCAGCGTGCACCGGGCAGGGAGGTCAGACGTGAGGCAGGCACCGCCGGACCACCACCGGGATGGACCAGTGCTCGCATCGGCAGAGGGCGGCGTCCGATGACCCCCGCCGAGACGGTCGATGCGTTCATCGGGGCGATCGAGCGCAAGGACGTCGAGGCGGCCGTCGCCCTCGTGGCCGACGACTGCGAGTACGACAACGTGCCCATGGGGGCGGTCGTCGGGCCTCGGGCCATCGTCGACCTGCTCGGCCCCATGATCGGGTCCTGCCGTGAGGTCGACTGGGTGGTCCGCCGGCAGGTCGCCCAGGGTGCGGTGGTGATGAACGAGCGCCTCGACCGCTTCTCTCTCGACGGGCGCTGGGTCGAGGTGCCGGTCTGCGGTGTGTGGGAGGTCGTCGACGACAAGATCCGGCTGTGGCGCGACTACTTCGACCTGCAGACGTTCCGCTCCCAGATGGGGGGGTGACGGGCGACCGCCCGTGGTGGGTGGGCCGGGGATCAGCCGTCGGCGACCCGGCCGCGAAAGGCGGCGAGCAACCCCTCCCCCACTGCCAGGTCCTCGTCGAGGTGGCGGAGCAGGATCGGGCGCAGGCGGTCGCGCACCGCCGTGGCGTCCTCGTCGTCGTGCCCGGAGGCAGCGACCAGGGCGTCGCTGCACGCCGCCAGCACGTCGCTCCGGGGCCACCGCACGACGTGGACGTTCGCAGCGAGCTCCTCGAGCGCTCCCCGCAGCTCCACGACGCGCGCCGGGCCAGGATCGTCCCCCCGGCCCCGGGCGTAGGCAGTCAACCCGATGAGCTGGATGGTGGCGGCACGTGCGAACTCGTCGCGCAGCTCCGGGAGGACCACGTCGCGCAAGGTCGCTGCCACCGACGACCACAGCGCGGCGTCGGTCGGGCGGTCGCCGGCGATCACCGCAGCCGACCGGCGATCTCGGCCTCGGCGTCGAAGTCCCAGGTCGCCCGCCACACCGGGTCGACGAGCGGATCGGCACCACGCCCGCTCCACCCCTGCTGCCGGAACCACTCGTAGGTCTGCTCGTGCCCCGTCCTCAGGTCGTGTGACGGCTCGATGCCCAGCTGGTGGCGCGCCTTGGCGTTGCTCAGCACGGCGTGGTGGCGATGCCCGAAGAGGTGACCGAAGACGGGGGTGGCGAGATCTAGGAGCATCGCGTCGGGGACGAGCACGACATCGGCCTCGACACCCACGATGCCGGCCAGCACCTCGACGTAGCGAGCCGTCGTGACCGCCTCGGCAGTGACGTTGTAGATCTCGCCGAGGGCCGCCTCCCGCCCGACCATCACCGCCATGGCGCTGCACAGGTCGTCCACGTGGCCGTACGAGCCGGTGACGAGGCCGCTGTGGGGGATGAGCACCGGTCGTCGCTCGAGGAGGCGCAGGAACATCGGCGTCTCCATGTCGTAGATGTTGTTGCACGGCCCGTAGATGGCCGCAGGCCGGACGATGGTGACCGGGAAGCCGTCGTTCGCATGTCGGGCCAGCAGGGTGGCCTCGGCCAGGGCCTTGAACCCGCCGTAGCCCGACGGGCCCTCATCGCTGGTCGGCATGTCCTCCGTCCAGGGCGCCACGCCGGGGAGGCGCTGGTCGTAGGCCATCACCGAGCTGACGTAGACGTGGTGGCCGACGCGCCCGGCGAGCAGGTCGACGAGGTGGTCCATGTCACCACCACCGGCCGCCATCACGAACCCCGAGACGTCGAACACCGCGTCCCACTCGGAGCCGGCCAGCGCCGCAACCATCGAAGCCTGGTCGGTCCGGTCGGCCGTCAGGCGCCCGACCTCGGGCGGCAGGTCGGACGGTGACCGCCCACGGTTGAGGACGGTCACCTCGTGCGAGGCGGCGACGAGGTGCTCGACGAGCCGCCGTCCGACAAAGGCGGATCCGCCGAGCACCAGGGACCGCACGGAGCGACCCTCGCCTAGCGGGAGAGGATCGTCACGCCCGAGATGCCGGGCGCTCCGTAGACGTGGGTGTAGGCGGTGCGTGGGTCCCCCGGCACCTGCCGGACCCCGGCGTCGCCCCGGAGCTGCAGCACGTTCTCGTACACCTGGCGCAGGCCCGATGCACCGATGGGCTCCCCGTTGGCCAGACACCCGCCATCGGTGTTGACCGGGAATCGGCCGGTGATCTCGGTGTCGCCGTCCTGGATCATGCGCTCCTGCTCACCGGGCTCGCAGAAGCCGTTCTCGGCCATGTGCATGATCTCGGCGCCGGCCTCGGTGTCCTGGAGCTGGGCGAGGTCGATGTCACCAGGTCCCATGCCGGCCATCTCGAACGCGGCCTTGGACGCGTCTGCCGTCGGACCGCTGTTGTGCTCGATGGCGAGGGAGGGGGCCAGCACCTCGAAGCTGCCGAAGCGCCGCGTCCGCACCGCGACGCTCTTGAGATAGATCGGCCGGTCGGTGAACTCCTTCGCACGGTCGGCCGTGGCCAGCAACAGGGCGACGCCTCCTTGGCCCGGCGAGCAGAACATGTACTGCGTCAGCGGGTACGACAGCATCGCCGAGTCGAGGATCTCCTGCTCGGACAGCGGCTTCTGGCGCCAGGCCATGGGGTTCTGGGCCCCGTTCCTGAAGGCCTTGGCCGCCACCTTGGCCAGGCTGCCCTGGGTGATGCCGTATTCGTGCATGTAGCGGTTGATCTTCATGCCGAAGAACTGCGTCGTGAGTGCGAGGCCCGAGGCGCCGTACCACTCGCCGAGGCCGGAGCTGCGGGTGTCGACACGGAAGGCGCCCCGCTCGTGCTTGTCGAAGCCGATGGCCATGCCGACGTCGAACATGCCGGAGCGGATCGAGTTGTACGCGCTGAACAGCGCCGACCCGCCCGTGGCGCAGCCGTTCGCCACGTTGATGAACTGGAGGCCGGTGAGGCCGAGCTTCGACACCATGGTGTCGGCGGCGCCAGCGGACTGGCTCCCGCCGAAGGCGAACTGCACGTCCTCCCACCGCGCCCCGGCATCGGCCAGGGCCCGGCGCACGGCGACGACGCCCTGGTCCATGCCCGACACGCCGTCGTGGCGCCCGAACGCGTGCATGCCGATCCCGACGATGGCGACCTCGGTCATCGCTGCTCCCCCTGCTCGTCCCCGCCCCCGGAGGTCCCTTCGGGGACCGGCCGGAAGGCGAAGGTGACGACATCGTTGCCGTCAGCATCACTGGTGAGTGGCACCAGCACCAGCTCCATCTCCTGCCCGATGGCGAGCTTGGAGGGGTCGGACTCGGTCAGCCTGGCCTCGACCTTGAGCTGACCGGGCAGCTCGACGTAACCGACGCCGAACGGCTGGAACGTGGCTGGATCGACGTCGCCGGCGAAGGGCGGCGACTTCGGCGGGAAACCCTGCACCGTCCAGGTCCACAGCGTGCCGCGACGGGAGAGCTCGACGGTCTCGGTGGAGCTCCCCGTACACCTGTTGCAACCCTCCTGCGCCGGGAACATGTGGTTCCCGCAGTCGGTGCAGCGGCTACCCAGCAACGCCGGATCATCCGACGGCCACGTGAACACGCCTTCCGCCACCGGGATTGCGTTCGTCATCTCGACCCTCTCTGCCCCCCGGTCGGCCCGGGGGCGACCCGTCGCCCGAGCGTAGGCAGATCTAACCACGTGGTCAATTCGTCGGCGCAGCGGCTGCAAGCACCGTGCGCATCGCATCGGCCAGCGCTGCCACCCGCTCGCCGGCCGGATCGCCCCACGCCGGCGCGCAGCACACCTCGACCGACCAGGGGACCTGCACACCCATGCCCTGGAGCAGCCGCACGAAGCCGACGGCGTCGAACGCACCGGCGCCCGGCGCGACTCGGTTGTCGAGGCAATCGCGGAAGTAGTCGTCGTTCTCCGGCACGAGCGGGCCGTCGTTCATCTGCACGGCCCTCACCATCTCCGCCGGCAGGGCACGGATGAGATCGAGGTCGGCGGCACCACGGGCGTGGTGCCAGATGTCGACGCAGACGCCGCCGTTCGGACGATCCGCCCGCTCCGCGATGTCCAGCGCGTCGGCGGCGGTGACGATGTTGGTGAAGGGCAGGAACTCGATGCCGACGACGAGGCCGTGCTCACCGGCCCGGTCGCACAGCCCGGCGAAGGCACGCCCGGCGTCGTCGATCGTCCCCTCGTAGGGCCCGATCGCCTGCAGGTAGCGGCACTCGAACTCGTCAGCCATCCGCCACGCCACCGCCTCGATGTCGTCAGGACCCCCCCTCGCCCAGCCCCTGACCACCTCGATCTCCGCCAGGCAGATGCCGTGCTCGTCGAGCAGGTCGCGGAGACCAGACGGCGCGAAGCCGTCCGACTCGAGCTGCCGGTAGTCCTCCGTGTAGAGCCCGATGCCCGAGAAGCCGGCGGCCGCTGCGCTCGCCACCCGGTCCTCGATCGGGTGGTGGGGCGCCAGGCTGAAGTGGCTCAGGACGACGTCGCTCGAGTCGAGCTCACGTGGTCGGCGCGGACCAGCTGCGCCGCCGCTCACCCCTGCTCCGGCAGGGGCACCGGGAGGTGGATGCCGGGGATGCCACCGGCGAGCGCCTGGTACCAATCGGGCCGGGGGACGACGCCCTCGTAGCCGCCCGGCACCCTCGGCTCCTCGGCGTTCCACTCGAAGTGAATCGGTGGGATCTGGAAGTAGCCGTTGGCGGCGTTGGTCCCGCCGTCGACCCGGAGGTCGACGCCGGTGATGTAGGACGCGGCGTCGGAGGCGAGGAACAGGACCGGCTCGACGATCTCCCGGAGCTCACCAACCCGGCGCATCGGGGTGCGCGACGAGATCCACCTCGTCATCCCCAGCCCCTCGAGTGCCGGGCGGGTCATCTCCGTCACGATGAAGCCAGGGCTGACGGCGTTCACCCGCACGCCGCGGTCGGCCCACTCGCACCCCAGCTGGAGGGTCATGTTCCTGACCGCGCCCTTGGCTGCGGTGTACGCGATGACGTTCAGCTCGTTGGCACCCTCGGCCATGATCGACGCGATGTTGACGATCGACCCGCCGCCCTGCTCGAGCATGTGCCGGCCGACCTCACGCAGGTAGAGGAAGGCGCCCTTGAGGTCGACGTCGACGATCTGGTCGAAGGCGTCGGTCGGGAACCGCTCGGCGGTGATGCCGCGGAGCTCGGAGATGCCGGCGTTGTTGACGAGGACGTCGATGCGCCCGTGGGCGTCGACGGCGGTGGACACCACGCGCACCACGTCCTCCTCGACCCGGACGTCACCCACCACGGTGGTGACCTTCGCCCCCTTGGCCCGGCAGGCGTCACCGACACCCTCCAGCAGGTCACCCGACCGGGCGGTGAGGACGAGGTCGGCGCCGGCCTCGGCGAACGCCAGGGCGAAGCCCTCACCCAACCCGTAGGAGCCCCCGGTGACGAGCACCGTCTTGCCTGTGAACGTTCCCACGATCCCCCCGTTGACCTCCGCCCGATGGACGGAACTAATCGAATGGTGAAATATTGCACATCGAGCACGACGAGGGGGAGGTACGACGTGGTCGACGGCATCGACGTGACCGACGGCGAGGCGGCGTCCGGGCCGAGTTCGGTGCAGACCCGTGGCGCTGCGCCGGCCAGGAGCCGCTGAGGTGGCCGCACCGGTGCGGGTCCTGCTCGTGACCAAGGGGCACCCCTTCGCGCGCGAGCCGTTCTTCGCAGTGTTCGACGATGCACCCGGGATCGAGTGGACCCACGTCGAGCAGCCCGCGGCCGAGGCGCTGCTGCACCCGGAGCGCGCTGCCCGCTGGGACGTCGTCGTCTTCTACGACATGCCGGGCATCCGCTTCACCGGGTCCGAGCCCCCGGTCGAGCAGCAGGAGCCCCCGACCACGCTGGTCAGAGACTTCGAGTCGCTCCTCGACGCCGGCAAGGGCATGGTCTTCCTCCACCACGCCGTGGCCGGCTGGCCGGCGTGGCCCCGCTACGCCGAGGTCGTCGGTGCGCGCTTCCACTACCGACCGGCGACGCTGGCTGGCGTCGACTACCCGGACTCGGGCTACCGCTTCGACGTCCACCACCGCGTCGAGGTCCTCGATCCGGAGCACCCGATCTGCGCTGGGCTGGGGGACGGCTTCGAGCTGACCGACGAGCTCTACCTCTTCCCCGTCCTGAGCGCCGACGTGGTGCCCCTGTTGCGCACCACCTTCGACATGACCGACGCCAGCCGGTTCTCCTCGGCCGACCGCGCCGTGCGGGGCGACCGCAACAGCAACGAGGGGTGGACGCACCCGCCTGGCAGCGACCTCGTCGGTTGGGTCAAGCACGCCGGCGCCTCCCCGATCGCCTACCTCCAGTTCGGGGATGGACCGGTCACCTACGCCGACCCTGCGTTCCGGCGGGTGCTCTCCAACGCCATCGGCTGGGCCGCCTCACCCGAGGCCCACGCCTGGGCGACGGCTCGACGGGCGGAGGAGGGGGCGTGACGGGCGTCGGCCTGTGCCTGCCGCAGCTCGGCGACCACGTGACCCCCGGTGCCATCGAGGCCTTCTGCCGGCGGGCCGAGGCGCTCGGGTACGCCTCGCTGTGGGTCCAGGACCACTTCCTCTGGCCGCTGACGCCGTCCCGGGGGTACGGAGGGCGCGACGGCGCGCCGATCCCCGAGCAGTACCGCTCCGTGCTGGCGCCGACGGAGCTGCTCACCGCCGCCGCCATCTGGACGTCGCGCCCGAAGGTCGGCACGTCGATCCTCGTGGCCGGGAACCACTGGCCGGTTCCACTGGCCCAGCGGCTGGCGACGATCGACCACCTCTCGGGTGGCCGCCTCGTGGTCGGCCTCGGCGTCGGCTGGAGCGCCGAGGAGCACGAGGCGTCGGGTACCGACGTGCGGACCCGGGGCGCCCGCATGGACGACTTCGTCGACGCCCTGCGGGCCTGCTGGAGCGACGACCCGGTCTCCTTCGACGGTCCGTTCTTCTCGATGGAGCCGGCGCTCGTCCGCCCCAAGCCGCTCCAGCGCCCCCATCCCCCGTTGCTGTCGGGCATGTGGTCGCCTGCGGGGCTCGAGCGGACGCGGCTCCACTTCGACGCCTGGAACCCCGCCGGCCTGACCGTCGACCGGGTCAAGACCGTGGTCGCCGACCTCGACGCCCGCCGACCCCCCGGGCGCGAGCCGCTCGACGTCTACCACCGGACCTTCGCCCAGATGCCGCTCCGGCCACCGTCGACCGAGGACGTCGTCGGCCGCCTCGCCGCCGAGGCGGCGCAGGCCCGGGACGCCGGCTTCACCGAGATCATCCTCGAGCACAACTTCTGGGACGCCATCTGCAGCCCCGAGGACTGGGCCGAGGTGCCCGACCGCTTCGCACCGGTGCTCGAGGCGGCGGCCGGGACCTGAGTCCGCCGCACTCGGGCGCGCCGGTCAGTACGGCATCGTGCCGCCGTCGACCGGGAAGAGGCAGCCGGTGATGTTCCTCGCCGCATCCGAGGCCAACAGCACAGCCACGGCGGCCACCTCGGCGACGGTGTTCGGACGCTTGATCGCCGACTCCCGGCAGAACAGGGCGATCATCTCGTCGTAGCCGGCGAACCCCATGGCGATGGCCGACTCGGGCCCGGTGGCACGGACGATGTCGGTCTCGATGATGCCCGGCAGCAGCGCGTTGACGGTGATGCCGAGCGTGCCGACCTCTCGGGCCGCCGACTTCACGAGCCCGTTGACGGCGTGCTTGGTGGCGACGTAGCCGGGCAGCCCTGGCTTGCCCAGCTTGCCCTCCACCGACGACGTCACGAGGATGCGGCCCTCCTGGCGCGGCACCATGTGCTGCAGGGAGCGGCGCATCCCCCAGAAGACGTGGTTGAGGTTCCAGTCGACCTCGAGCGCCCACTCCTCGTCGGTCATCTGCACCACGGGTGCGGTGCTCTGGACCCCCCCGGAGTTGAGGCAGCAGACGTCGAGCTTGCCGAAGTGGTCGACGGTGAAGTCGACCAGGCCCTCGACCGTGCCCTGCTTCGAGGCGTCACCGGGGAAGAAGGCCACCCGGTCCCCACCTGCCATCTCCTCCAGGCACCGGCGACCCTTCTCCTCGTCGCGCCCGTTGACCACCACGCGCGCGCCCTCGGCCAGGAACGCCTCGGCCATGCCCCGGCCGATGCTGCGGGTCCCACCCGTGATGCAGGCGACCTTTTCGTCGAGCTTTCCCATCTGCTCCCCCTCAGTACGGCGACGTGCCGCCGTCGATCGAGATCATCGAACCGGTGATCCCTGCGCCGGCGTCCGACGCCAGGAGGACGGCGACCGCGGCCACGTCCTCCACGTCGTTGAGCCGCTTGGTGGCCGAGCCCTCGGCGAAGACCTGGAGCATCCCCTCGTAGCTGAGACCCATGGCGGCGGCCGCGCCCGGGCCCTCGGCCCGGACGATGTCGGTCTCGATGGCGCCCGGGCACAGGGCGTTGACGGTGATGCCGAGGGTGCCGACCTCCTGGGCCACGGACTTGGTCAGCCCGTTCACTGCGTGCTTCGCGGCCACGTAGGTGGCGAAGCCCGGCTTGCCGACCTTCCCCTCCACCGACGACATGGTGAGGATGCGTCCCGACCCCTGGGGCACCATGTGGTGCAGCGCCCGACGGATGGTCCAGAACGTGTGCCACAAGTTCCAGGCCAACGCCTGCTGCATCGCCTCGTCGGTGAGCTGGGCCACTGGTGCCAGATCGGTGGCGCCGCCCGCGTTGGCCACCAGGATGTCGATGCGGCCGAAGTGGGCGACCGTGGCGTCAACCAGGCTCTCGCACACCGCCTGGTCCATCACGTCGCCGGCGACGAAGTGGGCCCGGTCGCCAGCCCCCATCTCGGCCAGCGCCTCCTGGCCCTTGTCCTCGCTGCGGCCGTTGAGGACGACACGTGCTCCCTCGGCGAGGAACGCCTCGACGATGCCCCGACCGATGCCGCGCGTCCCGCCCGTGACGCAGGCAACGCGATCCTGCAGTGCTCCCATCGACCCCCCTGGTGCTCGCCGACATACTAGGCAGTCAAATACTGCGCCCGTTGCCTCAAGGCCTCCGGCTGTGGTGGAATGACCTATCAATCGAGCAATTCCGAGGGGGACGTCATGGATCTCGAGCTGACCGGCAAGGCTGCGCTCATCACCGGTGCGACGAAGGGCATCGGGCGGGCGGTCGCCGAGGCCCTGCTCGACGAGGGCGCCTCGGTAGCCATCTGCGCCCGCACCGCAGAGGACGTCGAGCAGGCAGTGAAGGAGCTGTCGTCACGGGGCACCGTGGTCGGCAGCGCAGTCGACGTCGCCGACAGCGAGCAGCTTCGGGCCTGGGTCGCCAGCTCAGCCGAGCAGCTCGGCGGCGTCGACGTCTACGTGCACAACACGTCGGGCAAGCCCGCTCGCGACATCGCCGGGTGGCAGAAGAACTTCTCCATCGACCTCATGGCACTCATCCACGGCGTCGACGCCGCCACCGAGCACCTCAGCGGCGGCGACGGCGGCGCGCTCATCAGCGTGGGCACGACCGCCACGGCCGAGCACTTCGCCACCGGATCCAACAGCTACAGCGCGTTCAAGTCGGCGGTGACGAACTGGACGCTCGGGCAGGCCCAGGTGCTCGGCGCACGCGGCGTGCGTTGCAACGTCGTCTCGCCCGGACCGATCTTCATCGAGGGCGGCGACTGGGACCGGATCAAGCAGGGGATGGCCCCCTTCTACGAGACCACCGAGAAGCTGCACCCCAGCCGCAGGCTCGGCAGCGCCACCGACGTGGCCAACGCCGTCGCCTTCCTCGCCAGCCCCCGTGCCAGCCACGTCAACGGCGTCAACCTCACCGTCGACGGCGGCTTCCTCAAGCGGATCGACTTCTAGCGCCCACGCCCGTGCGCCGGTCGGGGTCCGTGGCGGACCCTGTCCGCCGCACCGGGCGCGATGTCAGCCCTGCCGGGCGATGGCCCTCGCCGTCGCCGCACCCATCTTGCGACCGTCGAAGCCGATGCGCTGCTCGGGCACGACCTGCATTATCACGCGCTTGGGCGAGTCGAGGAAGCGGGCGAACTGGCGCGCCCCCTCCTCGTCGGGCCTGAGGGCCGCCGACAGCGCCGGGTAGAACCACGCCTTGGTCGCCTCGTCCTCGTGGAGGGTGCAGATCCCCTTGTAGGTCACCGTCTGGCTCCCCTTCACGGTGGAGCCGGTGCTCGACACCACCACTGCCACCCGAGGATCCCGCTCGATGGCGGCGATGCGCTTGCGGGGCCGCACGGCGGTGAGCCAGAAGCTGCCGTCGCGGTGGACGTAGCTCATGATGACGCCCACGGGCCACCCCTCCTTGTTGGCCCAGATGAAGGTGCATTCGTTCTGGACCCGGAGCAGCTCGGCCTCGTCGTCGTCCTCGAGCACGTAGACGGAGACGTCCTCGTAATCCTCGATCAGCGTGGTGTCTTGGTCGGTCATCGTTCCTCCTCGGATGCGGTCAGCCGCAGCGGGAGTCGCCGCAGGCCGTGGAGCACGTAGCTCGCTTCGTACTCGAGGTCGTCGGCGTCGCCCACGAGCTCGATGGTGGCGTAGCGCCCGAGCAGGCGCTCGAGCGCCACCTTGGCCTCGACCCGGGCGAGGCTCGCCCCGAGGCAGAAGTGCTCGCCGACGCCGAATGCGAGGTGGGGGTAACGGCTCTGGCGGTCGAGCACGCACTCGTCGGGGGACGGGAAGACCGACCCGTCACGGTTGCCGGCGGCGTACACCATCCACAGGTGGGCGCCCTCGGGGATGGGCACCCCGCCGACCTCGGTCGCCTCCGTGGCCACCCGGAACAGCCCCTGGACCGGTGCCTCGAGCCGCAGCACCTCCTCCACGAACTCGCCGATCAGCGGCGGGTCGTCCCGCAGCCGGTCGGCCAGCTCCGGGTCGAGCGCCAAGCGGAGAGCGGCGCTGGCGATCAGCTTCGTCGTCGTCTCGTTGCCGGCGACGAGGAACTGGGAGAACATGCTCAGCATCTCCGCCTCGGTCAGCTCCTCGCCGTCGAGGCGTGCGCTCACGACCTCGGTGACGACGTCGTCACGGGGGCTGACCCGACGGTCGGCGATCTGGTCGGCGAAGTACGAGAAGAACGCCGCCTGGCTCTGGAGCATCCGGCGGAGGTCCTCCTTCGACAGGTTGTGGTTGCCGATGGCGACGACGAAATCGTCGGACCACCGCTTGAAGTCGGCCATGTCGGAGATCGGCACGCCGAGGGCGTCGGCGATCACCGCGAGGGGGAGCGGGACGCCGAGTGCAGTCACCAGCTCGACCTCGCCGTCGGCGGGGAACGAGTCGATGAGCTCGTCGGTGAGCCGCCGGATGTCCTCCTCCCTGGCCTTGGCCGCCCGGAGGCTGAACGAGCGGTTAACGAGCGTGCGCTGCCGGCTGTGGAGGGGTGGGTCGGCGTTGAGGAGCACCGCCGTCCGCCCACGGGCGGCCCGACCGCTGATGACGTCGCGGACCTCCGGGTCCTCCGCCACGAGCGTGGCGATGCTCTCCCCCATCTGCCTGGCGAGCACGGGCCCGGTGGCCGTCCGGCTGCTGAAGCGCTCGGGGTGCCGGTTGACGTAGACGATGTCCTCATAGCGCGTCACTGCGTACGCCTCGATCTCGTCGATCCAGCGGGCCGGGGACTCCTCCCGCAGCCTCGCCAGGACCTCGTGCGGGCACCGGACGGTGTGCGGATCGAGTGCGAAGAGACCGGCGTGCGCGCTGTCGGACCCGATGCTCACGGACCACCTCCAGATCGTCTCCAGCTCGATCACCGGACGGCCGGTGGCACCGTTGCCACCGTGCCGGTCGTGGTCAAACTAGAAGATCAGTAAAGAAACGTCCAGCGTGACGCGGAGCGAGGCGCAGCGGGCCCGCATCACAAGCTCGACCCCCCGTCGGCCACGAGGGTCACACCGGTCACGAAGGCCGCGAGGTCCGACACCAGGTAGAGGCACGCGTCAGCGATGTGTCCGGGCTGTCCGGCGACTCCGAGCGGGTTGGCGGCGATGCGACGGTCGATGTCGATGCCCTGGGCTCGGAGGCCCTCGAGCTGGGCACGCACACCAGGGGTGTCGATGATCCCCGGTGCCACCGCGTTGACACGGATGCCAACCGCTCCGAGCTCGGCGGCCAGTGCCCTGGTCATGCCGATGACCGCCGCCTTCGACGTGCTGTAGGCGCTGATCCCCGCGCCGCCCCGCAAGCCGGCGATGGACGCCAGGTTGACGATCGAGCCACCACCCGTCATCACCCGGGCCGCCTCGCGCGCCGCCGAGAGCTGCGCCCGGACGTTGACCTCGAACATGCGGGCGAGAAAGTCGTCGGCCACGTCGAGGACCGACCCCGTCGTCGGGTAGATGCCGGCGTTGTTGACCCAGATGTCGAGGCCATCACCGCCTGCACCGCTCCGAGCTGCGGCCACGAGGTCGCCCGCCTCCGTGATGTCGCAGTGCTGGAAGGCGGCGGTGAGGCCTCGGGCGACGAGCGCCTCGGCGGTGGCACCACCCTGGTCGTCCACGTCGGTGAGCAGGACGTGGGCGCCGGCCTCGGCCAGCCGCCCGGCGACGGCGGCCCCGATGCCGACGGCGGCGCCGGTGACGACGGCGCGCCGGCCGGTGAGATCGATCTGCTGTGGCATCGGCCTGCGTCCCCCGCTCGTCGAGCACTATCTTGCGGATCTCTACAGTAAGAGGTCACGAGAGGGAGGCACGATGCACGGCAGCGGGGAGGCGCGAGGCGGGCAGTTCGAGGCGCCGGCAAGTGTGAAGCAGCCCGCAGGCACGCGTCCCGAGGTCACGTGCCGGCGGGAGCGGTGACGCACGCCTCGGTCCCCGAGGACCCGATCGCCACGATCGCCCCCGGCACCTTCGCCGGGCGCGTCGCCGTGGTCACCGGGGGCGGTCGCGGCATCGGCCGGGAGACGGCCCTCGGCTTCGCCCGCCTCGGAGCCGACCTTGTGCTCGCCGCCCGGGACGAGGAGAGCCTAGAGCGGACGCAGCACGACATCGAGGCGATGGGGCGGGAGTGCCTCGCCCAGGTCACCGACATCCGGGACGTGGCGTCGGTGCAGGCACTGGTCGACGCGTCGTGGGAGCGGTTCGGCGCCCTGCACTTCCTGATCTGCAACGCCGGTGGGCAGTTCCCGGCGCGGCCGAGCCAGATCAGCGACCGCGGCTGGCGCTCCGTCGTCGACCTGAACCTGAACGGCACCTGGAACGTGATCAGCCGCGCCGTCCCCCGGATGATCGAGACGGGGTACGGGTCGATCGTCACCATGGTCCACCCGCAGGCGTTCGACCGGGGGGCACCGACCTTCGCCCACTCCGGCGCGGCGCGCGCCGGCGTTGTGAACCTCACCCGCACCGTGGCGCTCTACCTCGCCGCCCACGACATCACCGCAAACGTCATCGGCCCGGGCGCGATCTCGACGGAGGGCTTCTTCGAGAAGGAGCTGGCCGAGATGCCCGGCGAGGAGGCCGACATCCTCGCCAGCATCGTCGCCGACACCCCCGCCCACCGCACCGCCACCCCCGAGGAGGTGGCGGCGTGCATGCTGTTCCTCTGCTCCCCCGCTGCCCGCTTCGTCACCGGGCAGGCCCTGGTCCAAGACGGCGGTCTGATCCTCGGCAACTGGAACACCAGCCTGCCCCCCGATCTCGAGTGGTGAGCACGGTGGTGATGAGCAGGTGAGCGGACCGCTGCAGGGCGCCACCATCGTGGAGCTCGGTCAGATGATCGCCGTCCCGGGAGCGGCCCACCTCCTCGCGACCCAGGGCGCCGACGTCGTCAAGGTCGAGACGGCGAGCCGTCGCTCGTCCGGGGGATGGTGGCCGACAAGGTCGGCGCCGCCCCCGCTTCCGCGAGGTGACGTCCTCGACCGCTGCATCGCCGCCGGCGTGCACATTGCGCCGGTGTACGACCGCAGCGAGATCGTGGACGACCCGCAGGTCGCGGCGCGCGGCGCGGTGCGGGAGCTGGACCACCCGGTGGTCGGTCGCTACCGGTCCCCCCGCCAGGGTGCCCGCTTCGGTCGGGACGTGGCCGACGAGGAGCGACCGGCACCGTCACACGGCCAGCACACGGACGAGGTACTGGCCGAGCTCGGCTTCGGGGCGGAGCAGGTGCGGGAGCTGCGGGACCGGGCCGTCGTCGCATGACGGGACCGTCAGACGACGGGTGCCTCCGGAGGGGCCATGACGACGCACTCGAAGTGGGCGAGACCGGTCTCGCCCCCCGACCGGAGGCGGGTGAAGCTCTCGGCCCAGTCGTTGGCGAGCCGGAAGGTCCGCCCGCCGGCGTCGATGATCTCCGTGGGGTGGCTCACGTCCCAGACCTCCCCCTCGACGTGGTCGTCCCCGCGGTACACGCCCTGCCCGAGGCGATCGTCGAAGCCCCCGAAGTAGCCGCCGCCCTGGCAGTAGACCCAGCCGAGGTCCTCGACCTCGTAGTGGCGCCGCTCGCCGTCGGCGTCGAGCAGCGTGAAGCTGCCCCCCCGGAGCCGGCGCCCCCCCTCGTGGAACCGGAGGTCGTGCTCGACCGAGACGACCGGGACCATCCGGTCCGGCAGCAGGACGGCGCCCGTGCCGGTCGCGCCCCGGCCGTTCGGGTCCTCGAAGTAGAAGCCGCTGTGAGACCCCATGTCGAACAGCACCCACTGCCGCACGCCGGGTCGCGGCTGCCGCCGAGGCGCCGGCGCCCCGTAGAGGCGTGGCCCACCACGTCCGGGCTGGAGGCCCCAGGAGTGGTTCCGGAAGAACGACGCCGAGCCCCGGCGCAGCTCGTAGCGGGACCCGCCGACCTCGACCCACCCCTCGCACCCGCCCGCGACCTCGTACGTCGCCCGCTCGCTGACCAGGCGCCCGTCGACCCGGGAGACCTCGACCGGGCCCATGTGGGGCACGCCGTTGGTGTGACACGTGACGTCGAGAGCGAAACCGTGAGGGCCGTCTTCGAGCACCAGCCGAACCACCTCCAGCGGCTCGAGTATCTCGAGGCGCAGAGGGCCCACGCCGAGGTGCTCCATGTCCGGACGGAGCCGGCGGGAGAGCCGGATGTTGTGCTGCTTTCCCCGGTTGCGGAGGCACACGAAGCCGTCAAGGACGTCGTTGCTCGGGTACAGGCGCACGTTGGAGGTGAAGCAGACGTCCCCGGCGTCGTCTGCTCCGCAGACGTAGTGCCCGTCGTTCCAGGACGGGTCGCTGTGCGCACCGCCGGCGAAGGTCGCCGAGATCTGGTGGAACGGGTACTCGTCGATGCCCAGCAACATGGCGGCACCATACGGGGGCTGGGCGCGGGCCCGTCGGGCGAGGGCACGTCGGGGACCGGATCCCCACCGGTGAACAGGAGCAGATGTGGACGCTGACCTGCAGGAGCGGCTGAGGGCGGAGATGTCGGCCGAGCTGGCGCGGAGCGGGCCGCCGGAGGGGTTCCCCGGCTTCCCCGACATCCCGGTCGGGCGGTACACCGGCGACGCCTTCTTCGACCTCGAGCGCACCCGCCTGTGGACCAGGGTGTGGGTGATGGCCGGGCGGGCCGAGGACCTCCCGGAGCCTGGCGACCACCTCACGTTCGACGACCTCGGCGTCCCCGTCGTGCTCGTGCGCGGCGCCGACCGCGTGGTGCGGGCGTTCTACAACTCGTGCCAGCACCGCGGGGCACCCGTCGTGCGCGAGGCGCGGGGCTCGGCCCGCACCCTCCGCTGCCAGTACCACTCCTGGACCTACGACATCACGAGCGGCTCACTGATCTCGGTCCCCGACGAGCGCGACTTCGTCGGGCTGTGCAAGGAGGAGCGAGGGCTCGTCCCGATCAGCTGCGAGGTGTGGGAGGGCTGGATCTTCGTGAACCAGGACCCGGCGGCTGCGTCACTCCGGGCGTCGTTCGGCCGTGCCCTCGACGAGCTCGAGGAGCTGCACGGGGAGAGCCTCCGAGCCATCAGGGTGCGCAGCGTCACCGTGCCCTGCAACTGGAAGGTGACAGCCGAGGCCTTTCTCGAGGTGTACCACTTCCGCCACGTCCACGCCCGGGGCCCGGCGGGTGGGGACACGGCGCTCGACCACCGGGGCGCCACCATGGGACTCCTGCCCAACGGTTGCAGCCGCATGGTGACGCCCTTCTCCGCCACGGCCTGCGCCGCACGGGGGATGAGCGACTGGCGCGACTGGCGGCACTTCACGAACCCGTCGTTCCCCGACATCCCGTCGGTCAGCGACGTCGTCCGGTCGACGAGCACGGCATACGGCCTGTTCCCGAACCTCATCACGCCGGTGGCGAGCGACGGGTTCCCGTTCCTGCTCTTCTGGCCGCTCGACCGTGGCACCACCAGGCTCGAGTGGATCCACTACGCCCCCAAGGACTGGGACGGCGACGAGGTGCCCCGCCACTGGCAGCGGCGCCTCGACGGCTTCGATCTGGTCATGGCTGAGGACATGGCGAACATGGCCCCCATGCAGCGGTCGCTCGAGTCCCCAGCCGTGCGCGGCGTGCCGATCAGCTACCAGGAGCGCCGGATCTGGCACCTCCACGAGCAGATCGACCGCACCATCGGCATCGAGCACGTGCCGGAGGACCTCCGTGTCGCCCAGGTGCTCGAGCCCTACGTGGAGCGAGGCGCCTGAGGGACGGCGGACCCGCGAAGCGCGGGGGGCTCCGTGCCCGGCGACCAACCGGTGAACGTCCGGTTTCGATGCGGAAGATCCCGGGCGACAATGGTGGAATGCCCGCCCGTGCCGCCGTCGACGAAGGAAGACGCCGCGGCCGCCCACCGGCAGCCAACAGCGCCGAGACCAAGGAGCGGATCCTCCGTGTGGCGAGGGAGCGCTTCGCCCACCTCGGCTACGCGGCGACTACCAACAAGGACATCGCCGCCGCCGCCGACATCACGACCGGCGCCATCTACCACTACTTCGGGTCCAAGCGCGACCTGTACCTCGCGGTGTTCGAGGAGGTCGAGCACCAGGTGTTCGAGCGCTTCGAGGCCGCCGCAGCCGGAGGAGGGACCTTCGTTGACCGCCTGACGCGGGTCTTGCAGGAGGCGGTTGCAATCAACCGGGAGGACGGCTCGATCGCCGAGTTCTTCGTCGCTGTACCACTCGACTCCGTGCGCAACGCCGAGCTGGCGGGGATGGCGAAGAAGCAAGGGCGCGACTCCCGGGACTTCTTCCACCGCCTCGTCCTCGACGGCGTCGCAGCCGGCGAGATCCCGGCCGACGTCCCCCCGCAGCACGTGACGAACATGGTGATGGCGCTCACCGCCGGCCTTGCCCGGTTCTCCACCCTGATCGGTGACCCCGACGTCCACGCCCAGACCACGCAGGTGCTCGAGCGGTTGCTCCGTGGCAACCTCTTCTCCGCTCGCCGGCGGAAACGGCCCAGCCCCGCGTCGGCGAACCCGGCGCCGTCGACACGCGCCCAACGCGCCGCCGCCACCCGCCGCTGAGGGGCGACCGCTCCCACCACGAGGCGGGGAGTTGCGACGCAACCGCCGGACCGGCGTACCATCGGAATGAACTGGTTGGTAGATTATCTGGGCGGAGCAGCCGTCACGGACCGGCTGGTAGTCGCACGGGAGGGACATGAGAAGGCTGCGCCATCCGCTCAGCGGGTCCACCTACGAGTGGGCCGAGGACGGGATCGGGCCGATCCTCGTGCGCAAGCGCGATGGCAGCGAGGCGCGCTTCGACCGGGACGGCAACTGGATGTCGGGCGTCCGCACCAGCGCCGATCCCGAGATGTGCCGGTGGGTGTTCAGCGGTGGTGCGCTGGCGCCTGACCCGTCGGCCATCAGCCGGCGGTACGCAGCGGTGGGCAAGAAGGTCGAGGAGACGAAGACGACATGACAACAACAGACGACCAGACCGAGTCCTTCATCGGCGGCCTCGACGAACCGAAGCCGGCGGTGACCTACCAGGACCTGCTCGACGCCGACACGCGACCCGTGCCCGAGACGTTCCGGTGGCTCTCGCCCGGGGACTTCGGCTCGGGCGACGTCCCCGTCGCCCGCTACCTGGACCGGCGATACCACGAGCTCGAGAAGGAGCGGCTGTGGGGCCGGGTGTGGCAGTGGGCATGCCGGGAGGAGGAGATCCCCGAGGTCGGCGACACCGCGGTCTACGACATCTGTGACAGCAGCATCGTGATCGTGCGCACCGCCCCCGGCCCAGACGGGATCCGCGCCTACCACAACGCCTGCCTCCACCGGGGCCGGGCACTGCGCGACTGCGGCGGTCGGGTCAAGGAGCTGCGCTGCGCCTTCCACGGGTTCTGCTGGTCGCTCGAGGGCGAGCTGACCCACGTGCCGGCGGCATGGGACTTTCCCCAGGTGCAGGCCGACGACATGCACCTCCCCGAGGTCCAAGTCGGCACCTGGGGTGGATTCGTCTTCATCAACCTGGACCCGACGTGCGAGCCGCTCGAGTCCTACCTCGGCTCGCTCCCCCAGCTCTTCGACCGCTGGCCGCTCGAGGAGCGCTACACCCAGGTTCACGTGGCCAAGGTGGTGCGGGCCAACTGGAAGGTGCTCCAGGAGGCGTTCATGGAGTCGTACCACGTGGTCACCACCCACCCCCAGCTGCTCCCGGGCTTCGGCGACGCCAACTCCCAGTACGACATCTTCGGCAACGTGGCCCGCGCCGTGTCGGCCAGCGGCACGCCGAGCCCGCACCTCAGCTGGGAGCCCACGCCGCAGGAGGTGTTCGACTCCATCGTCGACCGGCGCGAGGACGAGCTCCCGCTCGCCGACGTGCCCCAGGGCATGACGGCGAGGGCGTTCGCAGCATCGCTCGCCCGCGAGAGCCTGCGGCCCCTCGTCGGGGACGAGGTGGAGGCGCTCAGCGACGCAGAGATGATCGACAGTCTCTACTTCACGGTGTTCCCGAACTTCCACCCGTGGGGTGCGTACAACCGTCTCTGCTACCGGTTCCGCCCTCATGGCGACGACCACACCGAGGCGATCATGGAGGTCTTGTTCCTGTCGCCCTTCACGGGGGAGCGCCCGTCGCCGTCACCGGTCCGCTGGCTCGGGCCCGACGAGGAGTGGACGACGGTGCCCGAGCTGGGCGGCCTGGCCCGGGTGTTCGACCAGGACGACTACAACCTCGAGCAGGTGCAGAAGGGGTTGCGCACCACGGTCCGGAAGGGAGTCCGCCTGGGCGTCTATCAGGAGTCGAAGATCCGCCACTTCCACCACCTCTACGGGCAGCTGGTGGAGGACTGACCTTGCCGCCACCGGTCCGGGCGCTACGCCCGGCCCGCCCTCACGGCCTCGCTCCACGGGAGGTTCTTGTCGGACTGGGGCTCCCGCGGGAGGCCGAGCACGCGCTCGCCGATGATGTTGCGCTGGACCTCGTCTGACCCGCCGGCGATCCGATAGCCCGGCGCCCCGAGGACGTGCTCACCCCAGGCATAGGTGCCCCACTCGCCCGTATCGGCGAGAAGGCGGGGTCCGAGCAGGTGCGACACGACGTCGGACGTGGCGGTGAGGTGCTGGGTCCAGAGCAGCTTGCCAATCGAGCCTTCTGGACCCGGTGGCTGCCCGGCGCGACTGGCGGCCTGGGCGCGCCGACTGTTCATCTGGAGCAACCGGTTTTGGATGAAGAGGCGGGTGAGGTGTTGGCGGACCACCGGGTCGTCGGTCATGCCGAGGTGCTGCGCCAGCGCCAGCACGCGCCGGAAGGAGCCACCCACCCCTCGACCACCACCGCTCGACGCCCCCCGCTCGAAGCCGAGCGTGGTGAGAGCGACCTTCCACCCGTCACCGACACCGCCGAGGCGAAGCGTGTCGGGGATCCGGACGTCGGAGAGGAACACCTCGTTGAACGAGGCCCCACCGGTCATCTGGCGGATGGGCCGGACCTCGACGCCCGGGGCGTCGAGGGGGACCAGGAACGCCGTCTGGCCCTTGTGCTTGGGCACGGTGACGTCGGAGCGGCAGATGATCTCCCCCCACTGGGCGAAGACGGTCCCCGAGTTCCACACCTTCTGCCCGTTGAGCACCCACTCGTCGCCGTCACGCTCCGCCCGGCAGCCGAGCGCAGCCAGGTCCGAGCCGGCACCCGGCTCGGAGAACAACTGCGAGCAGTACTCGTCGGTACGCAGGAATGGCCGCACGAAGCGGTCCTTCTGCTCCTCGGTGCCGTAAACGGCGATGGTCGGGGCGATCAGCCCAGTGGTGACGCTGAACAGCTCATGCGTAAGCGGTGTCCCGAACCGCCCCTCCTCGGCGCGGAACCACCGCTCGTAGGCCACCGGCAGCCCCCGGCCGCCGTATCGCTCGTCCCAGGAGATGGCGCCGAAGCCGGCGTCGAACTTGGCGCGCTGCCAGGCCGATGCCTCCTCGTGAAGCGTCCGCTCCTCGTCGAGGGTCAGGTTGTGGAACACGGTGACGCTGTCATCGCCCCTCCCCCAGTGGAGGTCCTCGTCCCCCTCCCCTCCCTCTATGGGCTTGGCGTGGCCTCGCAGCCACTCCCGAGCCTCGGCTTGGAACGACACCAGATCCAGTTCGTCGGCCACGGGTCGGATGGTAACTGCTCGGTCAGTATGCTGGCGTTGCGAGGTCCTTGAGCGAGAAACTAACCTCCCGCGATGTCAAATCGGGAGCAGTGGAACGCCGCCTACGAACGGAGCGCGCACCGAGACACCGACTTCGAGACGATGTCGGGGATCCCGCTGGAAGCGGTGTACGGGTCGGAGGACGCGGAGATGCCCGGCCAGTTCCCCTACACGAGGGGGCCCTACGCGTCGATGTACCGCTCGAAGCTCTGGACGATGCGCCAGTTCGCCGGCTTCGGCACAGCCGAGGACACGAACGTCCGTTTCAAGGAGCTGCTTCGGTCAGGCGCGAGCGGGCTCTCCACCGCCTTCGACATGCCGACGCTCATGGGGCGGGATTCCGACGACCCGCTGGCGGAGGGCGAGGTCGGGAGGGCCGGTGCGGCGGTGGACACGCTGGCCGACGTTGAGGACCTCTTCTCCGGCATCGACGTCGGGGCCATCTCTACGTCCATGACCATCAACTCGCCGGCACCGCTCCTGCTGGCCATGTACGTCGCCGTCGCCGACAAGACCGGGGTGCCTCGCGCTGCCCTGAGCGGAACGCTGCAGAACGACATCCTGAAGGAGTACCAGGCCCAGAAGGAGTTCATCTTCCCGCCCCGGCCGTCGCTGCGGCTCGTGAGCGACGTCGTGCAGTTCTGCGCCGAGGAGCTCCCCCGCTGGCACCCCGTGTCCATCTCCGGCTACCACATCAGGGAGGCGGGTTCGACGGCCGCCCAGGAGCTGGCGTTCACGCTCGGCAACGGGTTCGCCTACGTGGAGGCGGCGCTGGCGGCGGGGCTGTCGGTCGACCGGTTCGCTCCCCGGCTGAGCTTCTTCTTCAACGCCCACATCGACTTCTTCGAGGAGATCGCCAAGTACCGGGCCGGCCGCCGAATTTGGGCGCGCTGGCTGAGGGATCGCTACGGCGCCACCGACGAGCGCTCGCTGCTCATGCGCTTCCACACGCAGACGGCCGGCGTTTCGCTCACCGCACAGCAACCGGAGGTGAACATCGCCCGCGTCGCCGTCGAGGCCCTGGCGGGCGTGCTCGGCGGCACCCAGAGCCTCCACACCGACTCCTTCGACGAGGCGCTGGCCCTGCCGACGGAGAGGGCGGCGCGCATCGCCCTGCGCACCCAGCAGGTCATCGCCCACGAGACGGGCGTCGCCCACGTCGCAGACCCGCTCGGGGGATCGTGGTTCGTGGAGGAGCTGACCGACGAGATGGAGCGCCAGGCGCTCGCCCTCCTCAACCACGTCGACGAGCTCGGTGGCGGGTCGATGCTGGACGGGACCGTGGAGGGCATCGAGCAGGGCTGGTTCCAGGACGAGATCGCCGACGCCAGCTACCGCCTGCAGCGCAAGATCAACGCCGGGCGCTCGATCATCGTGGGTGCCAACGCCTTCATGGAGGGCAGCGATGACGTCGGTCCGGCGACGCTCTACATCGACGACGCGGTCGAGGAGCGTCAGCTGAAGCGCCTCGCAGACGTGAAGCAGGGTCGTGACGACGAGGCGGTCCTCAGAGCGCTGGCCCGGGTGACGTCCGACGCCACGGACCCGACGGTGAACCTCATGCCGGCGCTGCTGGGCGCGGTCTCCAGCTACGCCACCCTGCACGAGGTCATCGCCGCCCTCGAGGCGCAGTTCGGCACCTGGACCGATCGAGGCGGGATGTGACGCCGCCGCTGCGAGTCCTCGTCGCCAAGGTCGGCCTCGACGGCCACGACCGCGGTGCCAAGGTCGTCGCCCGCACGCTGCGCGATGCCGGCATGGAGGTCATCTACGCCGGTCTCCGCCAGACGCCCGAGATGATTGCCACGGCTGCGCTCCAAGAGGACGTCGACGTCGTCGGGCTCTCCATGCACAACGCCGCCCACCGCACGCTCGCACCACGGGTCGTTCGGGCGCTGCGCGAGGTCGGGCTCCAGACGCCGGTCGTCGTCGGTGGGATCGTCCCGGACATCGACGTACCCTTCCTCACCGAGGCGGGTGTCGCCGCGGTGCTCGGCCCTGGCAGCTCGGCGGAGGACATCGTCGAGGCGGTTCGGTCGGTGGCCCGCGACACGCTCGCGCACTGAGGCGCCGTACCGACGGCTTCCGGTCCGACCGGCTACCAACTGGACGGCGGCGGCGACTCGGGTCGCTAGCCCTGCGGCGTCCTGGGGACCGACCACACCGGGACGGTACGAACTTGGGTCGGAGAGCGGCAGGCTCTTGTCAACTGTCCGTTTGACGGCTCTTCGGATTTCAGTGGGGAGTGACGGTGGCGAGTAGGTCCCAGTTGGGGCGGCCGGCGTAGAGGAGGGCGCGGATCCTGTAGTTCCGGAACCGGCGGAACCCGAAGGCGACGCGTTTGACGCGCTTGATCAGGTTGTTGGCGGCCTCGGTGGGCCCGTTGCTCGCGTGAGCCTCGTGCCAGGCGGCGATCTGGTCTCGCCAGCGGACGAGGGTGCGGCCGAGCTGGTTGATCTCCGGCGGGCAGGACTCGTCTTGGAGGTCGTGGCCGAGCCGGTCGACCATGGCGACCGCGAGGCGGGGGTCGGTGTGGTCGTAGAGGCCGCGGATGAGCTCCTTGGCGTGCCACGCCATGCGGACCTCACCCTTGGGGTCACCGGCCTCGAGCAGCCCGGTGAGCTTGGTGCGCCCGTTGACGCTGAGCCGTTCGTCAGCGCGGGTGAGGAGACGCCGGCACCGGTAGAGCGGGTCGTTCTTGTGGCCCCGGTGACCGAGGGTCTCGTTCTGCACCCGCCGTCGGCACTCGTCGAGCTTGGAGTTGGCCAGCTTCACCAGGTGGAACGGGTCGGCGACCTGGGTGGCGTCGGGCAGCATCGTGTCGAACGTGAGGCGCCATGGGCCCGACAGGTCCAACGTGGCGTAGCGGATCCCCGCCCGCCACGCCGGTGTCCGAGCGGCCAGCCAGGCGCAGGCGGTGGCGGCGCTGCGTCCTTCGATGACGTCGAGGAGCCGACCGGCGCCGACGTCGACGATCGACGTGGACCACGCCTGTGGTTGTCGATTCGAGCAGTCCTGTGACGCTGCATGCTCTGGCACGCCGGAGCGACACCGCTGAGAACCCAGCTGTTCGGGCAACCTGCAGGAACGCCTCCTCGCCTACAACGACGACGCCGTTCGTGCCACCTCAGTCGTCCGCCACTGGCTGCGGCCACCCCACTCACGTCGGTCACTGACCTCGGGCCATGCGCCTGATGACCCCTTGTCCCTGCGCGCGGGCGCGCCGGGACCCCTGAGCATCCACCTCGGTGCCACGTGCCACCCCGGTCCAGGGAGATCTACACCACCTCATCGCTTTGAAGCATTTGATCCGACGGCTTCTGTGGGTCTACGGCGATTGTGAGCTCCCTGACCCGTAGCTCTCCGGCCTGAGGTCGTACTGCTCGTTGAGCGTGTCGAAGAGCGCGTCCAGTCGGACCGCGTCGGGCCACTTGGCCTCGTAGTTGCGGAAGCCCTGGTCGTGGCCCCTGGTGGGGAACACCTCGTGGAGGAGCTCGTGGTAGAGGAGGTAGGCGAGCATCTCGTCGCTCACCTTCGCCTTGTGCGTGCTGAGCACCTTGTTGATGACGATGCGTGGCTTGAGCGCTGTCCGCCCGCTGCCGAGCGTCCAGTAGCCGAAGTTCGACCCGACCACCCGGTCACTCCACTTCACCTCGGAACCTGTCAAGGGGCGTGAGACAACTTCTCATGCGGATCTGATGAGTGCTTCGGGTGATGGCTCGTTGATCCAGGCGATCGTCGGCAGCTTCGGCGGTTCGGGCTGGCGGTGGCGGAACCGGGC